>Ga0209051_1000037_pt1 | contig 321747 bp, 287 predicted proteins | sample AraplaCvi_mMS_r2_2_FD_184286 | JGI IMG/M metagenome (GOLD analysis project Ga0209051, IMG submission 184286) | Arabidopsis root microbial communities from North Carolina, USA - plate scrape MF_Cvi_mMS_r2 (SPAdes) (version 2) | ecosystem: Host-associated > Plants > Roots > Endosphere | place...
CGAACAGGTCGATCAGGTCTTCATCCGGGAAAACCGTGTTGCCCACCACATTGATGTGCTGGATGGCCGCCACGGTGCCTTCGTTGATGTTGACCTTCAGGCCGACGCGGTTGCGCGGCTGCGGCACCACTTCGGTGTCGACAGTGGCCGAGTAGCGGCCCTGGGCAACGTACTGGCGTTGCAGCTCGTTACGCACACCTTCGAGGGTGGCGCGCTGGAAGATCTCGCCTTCGGCCAGGCCGGACTGCTTGAGGCCCTTCATCAGGTCTTCAGTGGAGATCGCCTTGTTGCCTTCGATCTCGATACTGGCGACCGACGGACGCTCGACAACAGTGATGACCAGGACATTGCCGTCACGGCCCAGTTGGATATCTTGAAAGAAGCCGGTCTTGAACAGCGCACGAGTGGATTCCACCAGGCGCCGATCATCCGCCTGCTCGCCGACGTTCAACGGCAAGGCACCAAAGACGCTACCCGCGGAGACCCGCTGGAGGCCATTGACGCGAATATCAGAGATAGTGAAGGACTCGGCGTGAACTTCGGCGATCATCAATACGGTGAGAACCGCAGTTAGCAGCAGACGTTTCATGAAGTCCTTTCTTATTCCAACTGGCAATAAACAAACTGCCGCAAAATGCGGCAGATTCGCAATTCAGCGAAGCGTTACAGACGACCCAGATCGTTGACGAGGGCAAGCAACATGACCCCGACCACCAAGCTGATGCCGATCTGTATCCCCCAACCTTGCACCCGATCCGACAAGGGACGACCACGCGCCCACTCGATCAGATAAAACAGCAGATGCCCCCCATCCAGTACCGGGATAGGCAGCAAATTCAGAACCCCCAGGCTAATGCTCAGATAAGCAAGGAAATTCAGGAAATCAGCGACGCCCGACTGGGCAGAAGCGCCCGCCACTTTAGCAATGGTTATCGGTCCACTCAAGTTTTTTACCGAGAGCTCGCCGAACAACATTTTCTTGAGCGAGTCCAGCGTCAGGACGCTCATGGTCCAGGTACGACGCGCACCCTCGCCAATCGCCGCCACAGGGCCGAAACTGACCTCGCGGATCATTTCCGGCGGCCAGTCGACCGCCTTGACACCCGCCCCCAGGTAACCGGTCGGCGCCTTGCTTTCGCCACGGGCGGCCAGGGTCACCGGGACGTCGATTGGAGCACCGTCGCGCTCGATGCGCAGCACAATTTTGGTATCAGGACGTACGCGAACCGAATCGACCACCTGTTGCCAATCGCTGACCGGCTGGCCATCGAGTGCCAGCAACCGATCGCCGGTTTTCAGGCCAGCAGCCTGGGCCGGGCCTTTCGGGTCGAGTTCTGCGAGTATCGGTGGCAACGCTGGCCGCCATGGCCGAATCCCCAGGGATCGGATCGGATCGGGCTCGTCGGCACCTTTGAGCCAGTTATCCAATGCCAGTTCGCGAGGTGAATCCACCGTGGAGCCCTGCTCGCGCACCATCAATTGCAACGAACCGCTCTCACCCAGGCGCCGCACCAGTTGCAGATTGACAGCAGCCCAGCCCGACGTCGGCTCGCCGTCGATAGCGACGATTTCCTGCCCGGCACCCAACCCGGCGCGGGCGGCAACGCTGCCAGCCTCCACCGCACCGATGACCGGACGTACTTGTTCGCTGCCCAGCATGGCCAGGGCCCAGAAAAACACCATGGCCAGCAGGAAGTTGGCAATCGGCCCCGCCGCGACGATGGCAATGCGCTGACGGACGGTCTTGCGATTGAAGGATTGGTCGAGCTGATCAGCAGGCACTTCGCCTTCACGCTCGTCGAGCATTTTCACGTAGCCGCCCAGCGGGATGGCCGCCACGACGAACTCGGTGCCTTTCTTGTCGTGCCAGCGCAGCAAGGGCATGCCGAAGCCCACGGAAAAACGCAGGACCTTGACGCCACAGCGACGCGCGACCCAGAAATGACCGAATTCGTGAAATGTGACCAACACCCCCAAGGCAACCAGGGTGCCGACAATCATATAGAGCGCGCTCATCTGTTTTCTCCGCAATCCTGTCCAGGGTAGCCCTGGCTAACGTATCGCAGCTTCAACGCCCGTGGCGCTGCAGCCATTGGCCCGCCAACTCACGAGCCCTGGCATCCGCCGTAAACACTGTATCGAGGTCATCGACCGAAACCACGGCCTCGAGATTCAAGACTTCCTCGATGATACTCGCGATCTCGAGGTAACGGACACGTCCATCGAGAAACGCTGCAACCGCCACTTCATTGGCGGCGTTAAGCATGGCCGGGGCACTGTCGCCCGCCTCGGCCGCCTGGCGCGCCAGACGCAGGCAAGGGAAACGCTGCTCATCGGGGGCCTGGAAATCCAGGCGGGCGATGGCGAACAGGTCCAGCGGCGCAACGCCCGAATCGATGCGCTCTGGCCAGGCCAGGGCATTGGCGATCGGGGTGCGCATATCCGGGTTGCCCAACTGGGCCAGTACCGAACCGTCGACGTAGTCCACCAGGGAGTGAATCACGCTCTGGGGATGAATCACCACCTCGACCTGGGACGGCTTGGCATCGAACAGCCAGCAGGCCTCGATCAGCTCCAGGCCTTTGTTCATCATGCTGGCCGAATCCACGGAAATCTTGCGCCCCATGGACCAGTTCGGGTGCGCACAGGCTTGCTCGGGGGAAACATGCATCAATTCTTCCAGCGGCGTCTGCCGGAACGGACCACCGGAGGCTGTCAGCAAAATCCGCCGGACCCCCACAGCACCGAGGCCACGGGAAAAGTCCTGCGGCATGCACTGGAAAATCGCATTGTGCTCGCTGTCGATGGGCAGCAACACCGAACCGCTTTTGCGCACGGCCTGCATGAACAGTGCGCCGGACATCACCAGCGCCTCTTTGTTGGCCAGCAGGATCTTCTTGCCGGCCTCCACCGCCGCCAGCGTCGGACGCAAGCCCGCCGCACCAACGATTGCCGCCATCACGGCGTCGACTTCAGGGTCTGAGGCCACTTGGCAGAGCCCTTCCTCCCCCACCAGCACGCGAGTGTGCAAACCGGCTGCGCGCAGATCGTCCTGCAACGCCCGCGCCACGCCGGCCTCAGGCACTACGGCAAACCGTGGCGTGTGGCGTATGCACAATGCCAGCAATTCACTCAAGCGCGTGAAGCCGCTGAGGGCGAACACCTGGTAACGCTCCGGATGCCGGCCGATGACGTCAAGCGTACTCAGGCCGATCGAACCGGTCGCGCCAAGGACGGTGATCTGCTGGGGGCGACTCACGATGCCGCCATCCACAACAGCACGGCAAAGATCGGGATCGCGGCGGTAAGACTGTCGATACGGTCCAGCACGCCACCGTGACCGGGCAACAGGTTACTGCTGTCCTTGATCCCGGATTGGCGCTTGAACATGCTTTCGGTCAGGTCGCCGACCACGGACACAAATACGATCAGGGCTGCACCAATGAGCCCCATCAGCAGTTGCGCCACCGTCCAGTCCCGCACGAAGCCGACCACGGTGGTGATCACCAGGCTCAAGGCCAGGCCACCATAGACGCCCTCCCAACTCTTGCCGGGACTGACTTTCGGCGCCAGCTTGCGCTTGCCGAAGGCCTTGCCGGAGAAATAGGCGCCAACATCGGCCCCCCAGACCAGCACCATCACGGCCATGATCTGCCAGTTACCCAGCGGGCCTTGCTTGATCCAGATAAGCCCTTGCCAGGCCGGCAGCAGGATCAACAGGCCGATCACCAGCTTGGTCGCTGCGTTGGCCCAATGATGGGTCGTGCGCGGATAAGTCAGGACCAGGAAGGTCGCTGTCGCCCACCACAGCACCGCAGCGCCCAGCACCCAAGGCGCGAGGCCGGGCACCACGTACATGATGAACAGCATGGCCGCCACGGCCACGGCGTAAGCCACGCGGGCCGACTGCGCAGGAAAACCCGCCAACCGCGCCCACTCCCACGCCCCCAAGGTCACGACCAGGCCGATGAACAGCGCAAAACTGGCGCCTTCGAGCAGGAAAAAACCACCCAGGGCAATGGGCAACAGGATCAGGGCAGTGATGATTCGTTGTTTGAGCATTAAACCCGGGCTCCAGCTTCGATCTGCTCGCTCGTTTTACCGAAGCGACGCTGACGGGAAGCGAAATCGGCCAGCGCGGTGCGCATGGCTTCGTGTTTGAAGTCCGGCCAGAACAGGTCGGAGAAGTACAGCTCGGCATAAGCCAGCTGCCAGAGCAGGAAGTTGCTGATGCGATGCTCGCCACCGGTACGGATGCACAGGTCCGGCAACGGCAGGTCGCCGGTCGCCAGGCAGGTCTGCAGCAGTTGCGGCGTGATGTCTTCCGGACGCAGGTGCCCAGCCTGGACTTCCCGCGCCAACCGCTGGGCAGCCTGGGCAATGTCCCACTGACCGCCATAGTTGGCGGCGATCTGCAGGACAAAGCGATCGGCACCTGCTGTCGCGGCCTCGGCTTCACGCATCGCAGCCTGCAACTCGGGATGGAAACGCGAACGATCGCCGATGATGCGCAAGCTGATCTTGTTGTCGTTGAGGCGTTTGGCCTCACGACGCAGGGCCTTGAGGAACAGGTCCATCAAGGCGCTGACTTCATCGGCCGGCCGCTGCCAGTTCTCGCTGGAGAAGGCGAACAGGGTCAGCACCTCGACCCCTGCCTCGGCGCACACCTCGATGACCGCACGAACCGCATCGACCCCCGCCTTGTGCCCGGCAACGCCAGGCATAAAGCGCTTCTTGGCCCAGCGGTTGTTGCCGTCCATGATGATCGCCACGTGGCGCGGCACCGCGAACGGCACGGCCTGCTTGGTCTTTTCCATGAAAACGAGACCCTTATACGGCCATCAGGTCTTTTTCTTTCTGCGCCAAATCCGCGTCGATCTTAGCCACGTATTTCTTGGTCAGGTCGTCAATCTCACCTGTGGCGCGGCGCTCTTCGTCTTCGCTGATTTCCTTTTCCTTGACCAGGTCCTTGAGCTGGCTGTTGGCATCGCGACGGATGTTGCGTACGGCAACACGGGCATCTTCAGCCACATCACGTGCCTGCTTGGTGAAGCCCCTGCGGGTTTCCTCGGTCAGGGCCGGCATGGAGATCAGCAGCAGTTCACCCAGGTTGGTCGGGTTCAGGTTCAGGCCGGCACTGCCAATGGCCTTGTCGACCGCGCCCAGCATATTGCGTTCAAAGGCTACGACCTGCAGGGTACGAGCGTCCTTGACGGTGATGTTGGCCACCTGCTTGATCGGGGTGTCAGCGCCGTAGTACGGCACCATCACGCCCTCAAGGATGCTCGGGTGTGCCTGGCCGGTGCGGATGCGACCGAAGTTGTGCGCCAGGGACTCCAGGGATTTCTGCATGCGCTGTTCAGCGTCTTTCTTGATTTCGTTGATCATTGTTGAACTTCCTCGATCAGTGTTCCTTCGGCGCCACCATGGACGATATTCAGCAGGGCACCGGGCTTGTTCATGTTAAAGACGCGCAACGGCATCTTGTGGTCGCGGCACAGGCAGATAGCCGTCAGATCCATTACACCCAGCTTGCGATCCAGCACTTCATCGTAGGTCAGATGATCGAACTTCTCGGCATGCGGGTCCTTGAACGGGTCAGCGGTATAGACGCCATCGACCTTGGTTGCCTTGAGCACGACATCGGCATCGATCTCGATCGCTCGCAGGCAGGCGGCCGAATCCGTGGTGAAGAACGGATTACCGGTACCGGCGGCAAAAATCACCACTTCCTTGGAGTTGAGGTGGCGCATGGCTTTGCGGCGGTCGTAGTGATCGGTCACGCCAACCATGGAAATGGCCGACATCACGATGGCCGAGATATTGGCACGCTCCAGCGCGTCACGCATAGCCAGGGCGTTCATCACAGTGGCCAGCATGCCCATGTGGTCGCCTGTGACCCGATCCATGCCGGCCGCGCTCAGCGCTGCGCCGCGGAACAGGTTGCCGCCGCCGATGACCAGGCCGACCTGCACACCGATCCCGACCAACTGGCCAACTTCCAGGGCCATGCGATCCAGCACTTTCGGATCGATCCCGAACTCTTCCGAGCCCATCAGGGCCTCGCCGCTAAGCTTGAGTAGAATGCGTTTATAGCGAGCCTGATAACCACTGCCCTGCTGAGCCATTGCGAATCTCTCCTGCGGCGTATTTTCGAAAATTTTGCAGGCTGTTTGCAGCCTGCATCTACTCTAGGCTTTGAACGAAAAATGCCTGCGCGACTTTTCGTTCAAAGCCTGGCTTGACGCTGACACAGCGCCATCGGAACACGGCTTTGTAAGCCAGTTCCGACAGGAAACCAATAAAAATCGGCATCCCCATCCAAAAAGAGGCTGCGCGCGTTAAGCGGGCAGCCTCTTCAGGGCGACAGTTGTAAGAACCGTCTTATTGCTTGGCAGCAGCCAATTGGGCAGCAACTTCTTCAGCGAAGTTGTCGACCGGCTTCTCGATGCCTTCGCCTACCTTGAAGTAGGTGAAAGAAACGATTTCAGCACCGGCTTTCTTCGCCAGGTCGCCGACCTTGATTTCCGGGTTCTTGACGAAAGCCTGCTCAACCAGGCTGGCTTCGGCCAGGAACTTGGAGATACGACCGCTGACCATTTTTTCTGCGATTTCAGCAGGCTTGCCTTTGAGCTTCTCTTCGTTCAGCTGCAGGAAGACGCTCTTCTCGCGCTCGATCGCTTCAGCCGAAACGTCCGAAGGCAGCAGGAACTCAGGGTTGGTCGCTGCAACGTGCATGGCGATGTCTTTTGCCAGCTCGGTATCGCCGCCCTTGAGGACAACCGCAACACCGATCTTGTTGCCGTGCAGGTAGGTACCGACCACGTCACCTTCAACGCGAACCAGACGACGGATGTTGACGTTCTCGCCGGTCTTGCCAACCAGGACCAGGCGCGCTTCTTCCTGAGACTCGATCAGCGGAGCTGCGTCGGTCAGTTTGTCAGCGAAGGCTTTTTCGACGCTGGCAGCGACGAATGCCTTGAAGTCATCCTGCAAAGCCAGGAAGTCGGTCTGGGAGTTGACTTCCAGCAGCACGGCTGCCTTGCCGTCGTCCTTGATGGCGATGGCGCCTTCAGCGGCAACGTTGCCCGCTTTCTTGGCAGCCTTGATGGCGCCCGAAGCACGCATGTCATCAATGGCTTTCTCGATGTCGCCGCCAGCCTTGGTCAAGGCCTTCTTGCAGTCCATCATGCCTTCGCCGGTACGCTCGCGCAGTTCTTTGACCAACGCTGCAGTAATCTCTGCCATTTCAAAATCCTCTTGGATAGGTTTTCAACCATTCCACCCGATCGAACGGGCGATCAATTCTTCCTGGAAAACCACTGCTTATAGGCCGCGGCAGGTTACAAACAGGTCACTGCGCTGGCGGCAAATGGTTTTCGAGGTGGCAAAAAGGGGGCCAAGCCCCCTTTTTGCTTACTGAGTCAACGCCAGGGGCGTCGATTACTCAGCGGCTGCTGCCGGAGCTTCTTCAGCGAAGACTTCGGTGCCGCCGTTCACGTTGTTGCGACCACGGATAACAGCGTCGGCCATCGAACCCATGTACAGCTGGATGGCGCGAATGGCGTCATCGTTGCCTGGGATGATGTAGTCAACGCCTTCCGGGCTGCTGTTGGTATCGACAACGCCGATGACCGGGATACCCAGCTTGTTGGCTTCGGTGATCGCGATGCGCTCGTGGTCAACGTCGATCACGAACAGTGCGTCAGGCAGACCGCCCATGTCCTTGATACCGCCCAGGGAGCGGTCCAGCTTCTCAAGATCGCGAGTGCGCATCAGCGCTTCTTTCTTGGTCAGCTTGGCGAAAGTACCGTCTTCGGACTGGACTTCAAGGTCACGCAGACGCTTGATGGAAGCGCGAATGGTCTTGAAGTTGGTCAGCATGCCGCCCAACCAGCGGTGATCGACGTACGGCGAACCGCAACGTGCTGCTTCTTCAGCAACGATCTTGCCAGCGGAACGCTTGGTGCCGACGAACAGAATCTTGTTTTTGCCCTGGGCCAGGCGCTCTACGAAGGTCAGTGCTTCGTTGAACATCGGCAGGGTTTTTTCAAGGTTGATGATGTGGATCTTGTTACGCGCGCCGAAAATGTATTTACCCATTTTCGGGTTCCAGTAACGGGTCTGGTGACCGAAGTGCACACCGGCCTTCAGCATATCGCGCATGTTGACTTGGGACATGATAGTTCCTTGATAAGTCGGGTTTGGCCTCCACGTATCCCAATGACCAACCAGCGGCTTATATAAGCCGAGGCACCCAGGTCATCGTGTCGACACGTGTGTGGATTTAAGCTTACGGGGTCATCCCCGGAAAGCGGCGCATTTTATACCACAGCAAGGGCGAAAACGGAACACGGATTCTGAAATCCTGGTGAAGCCCCCCTCCCACAGCCCTTTCATGGGCAATGAATGCACACCCTTATAGAGAGAAGCGATGCATGTGGACGCGGATTTGCGCTGATCGTCTGTTAGAATCGCCTCTTTCAGGGCCACGTGAATCATCATCCGCCGCCCATTTCGCTTTGAACAGCGCCGTCGGGCGCAGAGAGAGCCTGTATGACCGTTACCCTCAAGACCCCCGAGGACATCGCCAAAATGCGTGTCGCCGGCAAACTTGCCGCCGAAGTGCTGGAGATGATCGCCGACTACGTCAAGCCTGGCGTGACCACCGAAGAGCTGGACCGCATCTGCCACGACTATATCGTCAACGAGCAGAAGGCCATCCCTGCCCCGCTCAACTACAAAGGTTTCCCGAAGTCGATCTGCACCTCGATCAACCACGTGGTCTGCCACGGCATCCCCAACGAAAAACCGTTGAAGGATGGCGATACCCTGAACATCGACGTCACCGTCATCAAGGACGGTTACCACGGCGACACCAGCCGCATGTTCCATGTCGGCAACGTGCCGGAGTGGGCCGAGCGCCTGTCGAAAGTCACCCAGGAATGCATGTACATGGCCATCGAACTGGTGAAACCGGGCTGCCGCCTGGGTGACATCGGCGAAGTGATCCAGAAGCACGCACAGAAGAACGGCTTTTCGGTGGTGCGTGAGTTCTGCGGCCACGGTATCGGCAAGGTGTTCCACGAAGAGCCACAAATCCTGCACTACGGCCGTGCCGGCACCGGCATGGAGCTGCAAGCGGGCATGACCTTCACCATCGAGCCGATGATCAACCAGGGCCGCGCCGACACCAAGGTGCTGGGCGACGGCTGGACCGCCATCACCAAGGACCGCAAGCTGTCGGCCCAGTGGGAGCACACCTTGCTGGTCACCGAGACCGGCTACGAGATCTTCACCCTGCGCAGCGATGACACCATCCCGCGCGTTTCCGCCTGATCCGAACCCAGCCTATAGCTATAGATAGAAAGGAAAGCCATTCAATGCCGCAGGTGGACCCCGAACTCTTCGACCGCGGCCAGTTCCAGGCTGAACTGGCCCTGAAGGCAAGCCCCATCTCGGCGTTCAAGAAGGCGATCCGCCAGGCCCACGAAGTGCTCGACCAGCGCTTTCGCAATGGCCGGGACATTCGTCGGCTGATCGAGGACCGCGCCTGGTTCGTCGATAACATCCTGCAAAAGGCCTGGGAGCAGTTCGACTGGAGCGAAGACGCCGACATCGCCCTGGTGGCGGTCGGCGGCTATGGGCGCGGTGAGCTGCACCCCTACTCCGACATCGATCTGCTGATCCTGCTGGACAGCGCCGATCATGAGGTATTCCGCGACTCCATCGAGCGGTTCCTGACGCTGCTGTGGGACATCGGCCTGGAAGTCGGCCAGAGCGTGCGCTCGGTGCAGGAATGTGCCGACGAAGCCCGCGCCGACCTGACGGTGATCACCAACCTGATGGAAAGCCGCACCATCGCCGGCCCCGAACGCCTGCGCCAGCGCATGCTCGATGTCACCAGCACGGAGCACATGTGGCCGAGCAAGGACTTCTTCCTGGCCAAGCACGCCGAGCAGAAGGCCCGTCACCACAAGTACAACGACACCGAGTACAACCTGGAGCCCAACGTCAAGGGCTCGCCCGGTGGGCTGCGGGACATCCAGACGATCCTCTGGGTTGCCCGCCGCCAGTACGGCACGCTGAACCTGCGGGCCCTGGCTGGCGAAGGGTTCCTGGTGGAAAGCGAAAACGCCTTGCTGGCCTCGTCCCAGGAATTCCTGTGGAAGGTTCGCTACGCCCTGCACATGCTGGCCGGGCGTGCCGAAGACCGCCTGCTGTTCGATCACCAGCGCTCCATCGCCGGCCTGCTGGGCTTCGAGGGCCAGGACGCCAAGCAGTCCATCGAAAACTTCATGCAGCAGTATTACCGGGTGGTGATGAGCATCGCCCAGCTCAGCGAACTGATCATCCAGCACTTCGAGGAGGTCATCCTCGCCCCAGAAGACGAAGAGCCGCCGCAGCCGATCAACTCACGTTTCCAACTGCACGACGGTTACATCGAAGCTCGCAACGCCAATGTGTTCCGCCGCACGCCGTTCGCCATGCTGGAAATCTTCGTGCTCATGGCCCAGCAGCCGGAAATCAAGGGCGTGCGCGCCGATACCATTCGCCTGCTGCGGGAAAACCGTCATCTGATCGACGAGGATTTCCGCCACGACATCCGCAACACCAGCCTGTTCATCGAGCTGTTCAAGTGCAAGATCGGCGTGCACCGCAACCTGCGGCGCATGAACCGCTACGGGATCCTCGGGCGCTATCTGCCGGAGTTCGGCTTCATCGTCGGACAGATGCAGCACGACCTGTTCCATATCTACACGGTCGATGCCCACACCCTGAACCTGATCAAACACCTGCGTAAACTCCAGTACACCCAGGTCTCGGAGAAATTTCCGCTGGCCAGCAAGCTCATGGGCAAACTGCCCAAGCCCGAGCTGATCTACATGGCGGGGCTGTACCACGACATCGGCAAGGGCCGCCAGGGCGATCACTCCGAGATCGGCGCGGTGGATGCCGAAGCGTTCTGCCAGCGCCATCAACTGCCGGTATGGGACAGCCGGCTGATCGTCTGGCTGGTGCAGAACCACCTGGTGATGTCGACCACCGCCCAGCGCAAGGATTTGTCCGACCCGCAGGTGATCCACGACTTCGCCCAGATCGTTGGCGATGAAACGCGCCTGGATTACCTCTACGTGCTGACCGTGGCCGACATCAACGCCACCAACCCGAGCCTGTGGAACTCCTGGCGCGCCAGCCTGTTGCGCCAGTTGTACACCGAGACCAAACGGGCCTTGCGCCGTGGCCTGGAAAACCCGGTGGACCGCGAAGAACAGATCCGCCGGACCCAGAGCGCAGCCCTGGACATCCTGGTGCGTGGCGGTACCGACCCGGACGATGTCGAGCAACTCTGGTCACAACTGGGCGACGACTATTTCCTGCGCCATACCGCCGGCGACGTGGCCTGGCACAGCGACGCGATCCTCCAGCAACCGGCCGACGGCGGGCCGCTGGTGCTGATCAAGGAAACCACCCAACGCGAGTTCGAAGGCGGCACGCAGATCTTCATCTACGCCCCGGACCAGCACGACTTCTTCGCCGTGACCGTGGCGGCGATGGACCAGCTCAACCTCAACATCCATGACGCGCGGATTATCACCTCCAGCAGCCAGTTCACCCTCGACACCTATATCGTGCTCGACACCGACGGCGATTCGATTGGCGATAACCCGGCACGGGTCAAGCAGATCCGCGACGGCCTCACCGAGGCCCTGCGCAACCCGGCGGACTACCCGACCATCATCCAGCGCCGGGTGCCACGCCAGCTCAAGCATTTCGCCTTTGCGCCCCAGGTGACGATCCACAACGATGCCCAGCGTCAGATCACAGTGCTAGAACTCAGCGCCCCGGATCGTCCCGGCCTGCTGGCGCGGATCGGGCATATCTTCCTGGAGTTCGACCTGTCGCTGCAGAACGCCAAGATCGCCACCCTCGGCGAGCGAGTGGAAGACGTGTTCTTCATCACCGACGCCCATGGCCAACCGCTGTCCGATCCACAGCTGTGCAGCCGCCTGCAGGAAGCGATCGTGCGGCATTTGAGCGTCAACCAGGAACCCGATGCCCACCTGACACGCATCAGCATCTGAACGAACAAATTTCCCCCTGTGGGAGCGAGCCTGCTCGCGATGACGGCGGAACATCCAGCACAGATGTTTCCTGCCATACCGCTATCGCGAGCAGGCTCGCTCCCACATTGAACGAGGCCCCCGATGAACAACGCCCTGAACCAGCTCCAGCCCTACCCGTTCGAAAAGCTCCGCGCCTTGCTCGGCAGCGTCACGCCCAACCCCGACAAGCGCCCGATCGCGTTGTCCATCGGCGAGCCCAAGCACCGTTCGCCGAGCTTCGTGGCCGAGGCCCTGGCCAGCAATCTGGAAAAGATGGCCGTGTACCCGACCACCCTCGGTATCCCGGAGTTACGTGAAGCCATCACCGGCTGGTGCGAGCGCCGTTTCAACGTGCCGAACGGCTGGCTGGACCCGGCGCGCCATGTGCTGCCGGTCAACGGCACCCGTGAGGCCTTGTTCGCCTTCACCCAGACCGTGGTCAACCGTGGCGATGAAGCCCTGGTGGTCAGCCCGAACCCGTTCTACCAGATCTACGAAGGCGCAGCGTTCCTGGCCGGGGCCAAGCCGCACTACCTGCCGTGCCTGGACGCGAATGGCTTCAACCCGGATTTCGACGCGGTTTCGCCGGACATCTGGAAACGCTGCCAGATCCTGTTCCTGTGCTCACCTGGCAACCCGACCGGCGCGCTGATCCCGGTGGATGTGCTGAAGAAACTCATCGCCCTGGCTGACGAATATGACTTCGTCATCGCCGCGGACGAGTGCTACAGCGAACTGTACTTCGACGAGCAGACCCCGCCGCCGGGGCTGCTCAGCGCCTGCGTCGAACTGGGCCGCAAGGATTTCAAGCGCTGCGTGGTGTTCCACAGCCTGTCCAAACGCTCCAACCTGCCAGGCCTGCGCTCCGGTTTCGTCGCTGGTGATGCGGACGTCCTCAAGGGTTTCCTGCTGTACCGCACCTACCACGGCTGCGCGATGCCGGTTCAGACCCAACTGGCGAGCATCGCGGCGTGGAACGACGAAGTGCACGTGCGCGCCAACCGCGCGCTGTACCGGGAAAAGTTCGACGCTGTGCTGGAAATCCTCAGCCCGGTACTGGATGTACAGCGTCCCGATGGCAGCTTCTACTTGTGGCCGAATGTGGCGGGCGATGATGCGGCGTTCTGCCGGGACCTGTTCGAACAGGAACACGTGACCGTGGTGCCGGGCTCGTACCTGTCTCGCGATGTGGATGGCGTCAACCCAGGCGCCGGGCGTGTGCGCATGGCCTTGGTCGCGCCATTGGCTGAATGTGTGGAAGCGGCCGAGCGGATTCGCGCGTTCATTCAGCGTCGGGGTTAATGACTGTATCGGGGCTGTTGTGGCGAGGGGATTTATCCCCGCTGGGCTGCGAAGCGGCCCCCAAGCCAGCCAACTCGGTGTGCCAGGAAGATTGAGTTCACTGCTTTAGGGCTGCTGCGCAGCCCAGCGGGGATAAATCCCCTCGCCACAGGTCCAGTGCTTCACAGGTATTTTTGTGTTTGCCTTTCGATTTATCGCGAGCAAGCTTTGCTCCCACAGTGGACTTGTGTGGCTCTCACAACCTGTGATCGATACCGGATCCTGTGGGAGCAAAGCTTGCTCGCGATGAGGCCGGCACTTAATTACATCAAGTCCGAAGCTCTACCCGATCCAAAGCCTTGGGCAGCGACACCCAGAGGCTAGAGCCCTCGCTTTCGACGGACAACCTTAAAAACTTGTCGGAAACTTCGGCGCGTCTGACAGACCACGGTCTGTCTGCTCAGACAAGAAAAGACATAAAACGTACCGCGAACGCCAAGCCGTTGATTTCGCTCACTTTGTACACCGAAAGATCTCATTCAACCCTGTTGCGAGGGTTCAAGCTGGCTTGAATTCGCTATCCCCTGTAGCCATAATCCTCCCCGTCACCAGCGAAAGCTGGCAGGAGTCTGGGTCCCTCTCGAGGTTGACCCAGCGGCGCAGAAAGGGCGAAGCAAGCTCAACTGCGTGTCGATTGAAGCCGCCTTCGGGCGGCTTTGCTTTTTATGAGGATAAGGAATGCCTCTCTATTACCATCCCAAGCAAGGCGATGTTCTTCTTTGCGACTTCACGCGGGGCTTTGTTGCACCTGAAATGCTGAAGATCCGCAAGGTGGTAGTGATCTCCCCTACCGCCACACACAGTCGCAAGCTCTGTACCGTAGTGCCGATTTCCTCCACAACTCCACAAACTCAGCAGGACTGGCACCACCTGCTCCGCACCAACCCCCTCCAGTCCGATGGCTACAAAGAGCTTTGGGTGAAGTGCGACATGATTTATACCGTGAGTTTTGAACGTCTGGACAAGCTGCACAGAAAGACTCGATCCAAGGGCCGAGAGTACCTCGTTCCTCGCCTGGGCTCTGAAGACATGCAAGGCGTGATCGCCGGTGTGAAGGCCTACCTTCCGCTCTAACCCCAACCGTTATTTACCCAACCCCAAATTCGCCTCCGCCAGATCCAACTCCCCCAGCACCTCACGCAACACGTCATCCCCAATCTGCTGATGACGGCTGAGGCGATACAGCTCCAGCCGCTGCGCCCGAAAAGCCTTCAAGCGCAGCCGGCGTTCCAGCAGGTCCATCTCGAACGCCAACGCCTGGGCTTCGGCGGAGTCGTTGAACACCTCCAACTGATGGCGATATTCAGACATCAACCGCGCCTTGACCTCGGTCGCCAACGCCGCCTGGGCCGCATCCGGCGTACTGGTCGCTTCGGTCGGCTCCTCCACTTCCAGCGCATGGATCGCCGCTTCAGCGGTTTTGCGCCAAGCCTCGCGAACTTCGTTGCGACGCTTGTCGTCGGGGCTCTTCTCGATACCCCGCAGCAGCAGTGGCAGGGCGATGCAGGCCGCAATCAGCGACAGCAGAATCACCCCGGCGGCAATGAAGATCAGCAAGTCCCGCTCGGGAAATGCCTCCCCCGCCCCCAGCAACAATGGCACCGACAACACACCTGCCAACGTCACCGCCCCGCGCACACCGCCGAAGGTCAGCAACCAGCAGGAACGCGCCGTCGGCACCAGGGTCAACTCGCCCTTGCCGCGCCAGCGGCGCAACAGCCCGGACACGCGCCAGATGCTTTGCACCCAGACAAACCGCAGCACCAACAACACCAGGAAAATCGCCACCACGTCCAGGCAGCGATAGAACAACGTAGGCCACAACGTCGGCTCATGGCTGGTCACGGCCTTGATGATGTCCGGCAATTGCAAGCCCAGCAGCAGGAAGATCAAGCCGTTGAAGGCGAATTCCAACAGCGACCAGACACTGCGATTGAGCAATCGCGTGCCGGTCTGGCGCGGCAGCAGGTCGAGCCAGCTCTGCATCATGCCTGCCGCCACCGCCGAGAGAATCCCCGAGGCACCCAAGCGTTCGGCCAGCACATAGGCGGCAAACGGCAGCAACAACATAAACACCACGTGGGTGGCCGGATCGTCCCAGCCCCGGGCAATCATCCAGGCCCGCAAGCGGCCCACCAGCCAACTCAACACCACGCCCACCAACAGGCCACCGACCGCCACCAGGACAAAGGCCAGGCTCGCCCCCGCCAGGGAAAACACGCCAGTGATCGCCGCCGCCAGGGCGAACTTGAAGGTCACCAGGCCCGACGCATCGTTCATCAACGCTTCGCCCTGGAGCATGTGCATCAATGGCGCGGGCAAGCGGTCCCGGGCAATCGCCGAGACCGCCACGGCGTCGGTCGGTGACAGGACAGCCGCCAGGGCGAAGGTCACCGGCAACGGGATACCGGGCAGCAGCCAATGAATGAAATACCCCGCCCCAACTACCGTAAACAGCACCAACCCTACCGCCAGCGTCAGGATCGGCCCGCGCAGGCGCCAGAATTCGCGTTTGGGCATGCGCCAACCATCGGAGAACAGCAGTGGCGGCAGGAACAGAAACAGAAACAACTCGGGATCAAGCGCCACATGCAGCCCCAGTGAGGGCCAGGCCAGCACGGCGCCGGCGCCGATCTGCACCAGGGGCAACGGCAGCGGAATCAACCGTCCGATCAGGCGCGACACGCCCACCAGCATCAACAGGATCAGGACGGTATAGGCGCTTTGCATAACGGACTTCCAATGACAGCCATACACATCTGCGGCAACAGCTGGCCGGTGAAGTGCCATATTAACTGCCAAGGTGAACCGCTGCCGTTGCACATTGGTCGCACCTGAGCGGCGTCAGTGCGCAGTCGCCCCTTGGTCGCTCCCAACCTCCACGCGGCAGGAGCGACCGGCGACTATCCGAAGCTAAACAGCTCGCTCAGCGGCATTGAGGGTCGGGCGGCCCGAGACAACATCGACGCCGTCACCCTCATTGTCGCTGTCTTCCCCGATCTGTTCGGCCGCCGACATTTCGACCAAGGGCAACATTCCCTGCAGCTCATCCGGATGAGCGGGACCGGCAGATAGCCTGTCCAACGCGGCGGAGGCCTCGTCCGCCAACGGCTGGGTCATCACTCCCGTCGTCACCCAGGCGGCGAGCACCGGGGCCATCGTGGCCGTAACCGTCGCCTTGCCAGCCGCCGCAACACCCGCAGGCGAAATCCCGGCGTTCCTGGCTGCATTGACAGCGGCGGTCTGGGCCATGCCGATCGCGGTAATCCCGCCGGCCAACGCTCCAAGACCACTGGTCAAGCCGGTCGGCGTAACCAGGGCTTGCAGCGATTTGCTGCCATCGCGCATCGCGTCCAGCGGCAGGCTGCCGACCCGCTTCGCAATGCCCATCGCAGCACTTCCTACGCCATAATTCTTGAGATCCTTGTAACGCTGGTGCCAGTCTTGACGCCCCAACAGGTATTGCGGGCCAATCCGGTGTTTCGATTTATCGATGGAATGTTGCAGGTCATAGGCGGCCATGCCTGAAAGCGGAGAACCGACGGCAGCTATCACAGAGTCCACCCTGCTGCCCGTTTGCGCATCGACGAGATGCGTCACGACGGGTTGGACGACCGTGCGCAACGCGTTTCGCGCGCTGAAGGTCTGGAAAGTCAGGCTGCCTTCGATAGCCCGGGTCGTCAGGCTCGGCTTCGCCGCCTGGGCGGATTCCCGCATGACCGGTTCCAGATCGGCATCTTCGGCCACCAGCCACTGGGTGTCGCTGGTGGCGCGCTGGATCAGGCCATTGCCGACCGTGTCGGCGGCGCTGCTGACCAGGCCGGCAATCGCCGACAGCGCCAACGGCGCGGTAATCGAGCCATTGCCGGTCACCGCCGGGACGAAGTCCAGCGCAATGGACGCCACGCCGAAGGGAACCGAACGAACGAATCCAACAGTGTCATGGGCCGCGCGATCCAGCCGCGAGCCTTTGGTCAGTACGGCATCGACGCTTTCCGCGGTTTCCCCGTCATTGGCCAAGGTGCGCGAACGATCGTCGATCAGTGCTTCGAAGGCCTCGCGATTGGCACCGTTTATATGCGGCTCGAATACCCGGGTGAGCTGGGCCTTGATTGCACCAGTGCGATTTGCCAGGTCCTGTTCAGCCGTGACAGGACCGATCGGGACGGCTGCGGCGGTCCCGGTGGTCGATGTCGTTGAATGGAGCGGGGGGGTCAGGGAAATAGGATCCATGGGCTGCTCTCTCGTGCGCAAAAGTGTTGGGTTTACCTGTGCTGTGTGGTCGCCTCTTTTCTATCGGTTCCGCCTTGTCCGATCCGTCGCGACAGTCAAGGCACTGAAAGGAACGACGTGGCATAATCGTCCGCTGATTTTCAGGACGATACCGGGAACGTTTTGGAGGAGCATTCATGCCCAGGGAAAACAAGCATTTACAGCTTTTCGGCATCAAAGCCTGCGATACGATGAAAAAAGCGCGTACCTGGCTCGATGAGCACGCGGTGCGCTATGACTTTCACGATTACAAAACTGCCGGCATCGACCGTGAGCACCTGACCCAATGGTGCAACGAACATGGCTGGCAAGTGGTGTTGAACCGTGCCGGTACGACCTTTCGCAAACTCGACGACGAACGCAAAGCCGATCTCGACCAGACGAAAGCCATCGAACTGATGCTCGCCCAACCCTCGATGATCAAGCGCCCGGTGCTTGATCTCGGTGACCGAACCCTGATTGGCTTCAAGCCAGATATTTATGCGGCAGAGATCAAGTAAACCTGCCCAGTCCATTCTGTAGAGGTAATTTCATGTCCACTACCCTGTTCAGCCTGGCCTTCGGTGTCGGCACTCAAAACCGTCAAGGCGCCTGGCTGGAAGTGTTCTACGCACAGCCGCTGCTCAACCCGTCGGCTGACATCGTCAAAGCCATCGCGCCGATCCTTGGCTACAGCGACGGCAACCAGGCCATCACCTTCACCACCGCCCAGGCCTCGCAACTGGCTGAAGCGCTCAAGGGTGTCGATGCCGCGCAAGCCGCGCTGCTGACCCGCCTGGCCGAAAGCCACAAACCGCTGGTCGCCACGCTGCTGGCCGAAGATGCCCAACTGAGCTCCACGCCTGAGGCTTACCTCAAGCTGCACCTGCTGTCCCATCGCCTGGTCAAGCCCCATGGCCTGAACCTGGCTGGCATCTTCCCGCTGCTGCCGAACGTGGCCTGGACCAGCCAGGGCGCGATCGACCTGAGCGAACTGGCCGAGCACCAGCTCGAAGCCCGCCTGCGTGGCGAGTTGCTGGAAGTGTTCTCGGTGGACAAGTTCCCGAAAATGACCGACTACGTGGTGCCGGCTGGCGTACGGATCGCCGATGCCGCGCGGATCCGCCTGGGCGCCTACGTGGGCGAAGGCACCACCGTGATGCACGAAGGTTTCGTCAACTTCAACGCTGGCACCGAAGGCCCGGGCATGATCGAAGGCCGCGTGTCGGCTGGCGTGTTCGTCGGCAAGGGTTCGGACCTGGGCGGCGGTTGCTCGACCATGGGCACCCTGTCGGGCGGCGGCAACATCGTGATCAAGGTTGGCGAAGGCTGCCTGATCGGCGCCAACGCCGGCATCGGTATCCCGCTGGGCGACCGCAACACCGTGGAGTCGGGCCTGTACGTGACCGCCGGCACCAAGGTCGCGCTGCTGGACGAGAACAACCAACTGGTCAAGGTGGTCAAGGCCCGTGAACTGGCTGGCCAACCCGACCTGTTGTTCCGCCGCAACTCCGAGACTGGCGCGGTGGAATGCAAGACCCATAAATCGGCCATCGAACTGAACGAAGCGCTGCACGCCCACAACTAAGTCGCTTCACCCCCTCACCTGTGGGAGCGAGTTTGCTCCCACAGGGTCCGGCGTAACTCCAGCAGGGCCCGAAAGCATGTTGATTCCATCCCCTTGGCGCGCCGACTTCCCGGCCATCGCCGCCCTGCAACGGCAAGGCCAGACCTACCTGGACTGCGCCGCCACCACGCAAAAACCCCAAGCCCTGCTCGATGCCCTGACGCATTACTACGCCAATGGCGCCGCCAATGTGCACCGTGCGCAACACCTACCGGGCGCCCACGCCACCCAGGCGTTCGAAGACAGCCGCCTCAAGGTGGCGCAATGGCTCAACGCCGGGGATTGCGGGCAGATCGTCTTCACCCATGGCGCCACTTCGGCGCTGAACCTGCTGGCCTACGGGCTGGAACATCTGTTCAACCCGGGCGATGAAATTGTCATCAGCGCCCTGGAACACCACGCCAACCTGTTGCCGTGGCAGCAACTGGCCGAGCGCCGCTCGTTGACCCTGGTGGTGTTGCCCCTGGACGCTGACGGGGTGATCGATCCTGGCGCCGCCGCCGAACTGATCGGCCCGCGTACCCGCTTGCTGGCGGTGAGCCAGTTGTCCAATGTGCTGGGAGCCTGGCAGCCAGTGCCTACGCTGCTGGCGCTGGCCAAGGCCCAGGGCGCACTGACAGTGATCGACGGCGCCCAAGGCGTGGTCCATGGTCGCCACGACGTTCAGGCACTGGGCTGCGACTTTTATGTGTTTTCCAGCCACAAACTCTACGGCCCCGACGGGCTGGGCGTGCTGTTTGGTCGTACCGAGGCCCTTGGCAACCTGCGCCATTGGCAGTTCGGTGGCGAAATGGTGCAACAGGCCGATTACCACAACTCCACGTTCCGCCCGGCGCCGCTGGGCTTCGAGGCCGGCACGCCGCCGATTGCCAGCGTGATCGGGTTGGGCGCGACCCTGGACTACCTGTCCACTCTGGATCCGCAAGCGGTCATTGACCATGAGGCGGCGCTGCATGACTACCTGCTCCATGGTTTGTTGGCTCGCAACGGCGTGCGCCTGGTAGGCAACCCACGGCTGGCCCTGGCCAGCTTCGTGGTTGAAGGCGTGCACAACGCCGACCTGGCCCATCTGCTGACCGAACAAGGCATCGCCGTGCGCGCCGGGCATCACTGCGCCATGCCGCTGTTCAAGCATTTGAAGCTGTCCGGGGCGATTCGGGTGTCACTGGCGCTGTACAACGACTCCGCCGATATCGAACGCTTCTTCGAAGCGCTGGATCAGGCCTTGGAGATGCTTCGATGAATCTACCCGCCGATGCCGCCGCAGCGTTGCAGATTTTCCAGGACGCCTCGGGCTGGGAACAACGCGCCCGGCTGCTGATGCAATGGGGCGAGCGCCTGCCGCCCCTGAGCGACGCAGACAAATGCGACGCCAACCTCGTTCATGGCTGTGAGAGCCAGGTGTGGTTGGTGGGCCAGTTGCACGACGGACATTGGCAGTTTGCCGCCAGCAGCGATGCAAGGTTGATCCGTGGGTTGGTGGCGTTGTTGCTGGCGCGGGTCAACGGGTTATCCACTGACGAGTTGCAGCAGGTGGATTTGCCGGATTGGTTCAATCAGCTGGGATTGTCGCGACAGTTGTCGCCGTCGCGTAGCAATGGCTTGAATGCGGTGTTAAAGCGGATGCGCGAATTGACACAATAACCGTGGCGAGGGAGCTTGCTCCCGCTGGACTGCGCAGCAGTCCCAAAAGCAGTCAACTCAATCTGTCTGACATACCGCGTTGCCCGGTTTCAGGGCCGCTTCGCGACCCAGCGGGAGCAAGCTCCCTCGCCACAAAGGCCGTTACTGCCCGCCCTTGAGCCGATCCGCCGGCCGCCGCACACCCGCCACGATCTTATCCACAGCCTTGGTCGCCGCGACCATGCCGAACGTCGCCGTGACCATCATCACCGCGCCAAACCCACCGGCGCAGTCGAGCTTGACGCCGTCGCCGACAAAACTCTTCTGCAGGCAAATGCTGCCATCCGGTTTGGGGTAGCGCAGTTGTTCGGTAGAGAACACGCAGGGCACGCTGTAGTGGCGGGTCACGGTGCGGGAAAAACCATAGTCGCGGCGCAAGGTGGAGCGCACTTTCGAGGCCAGGGGATCGTTGAACGTGCGGTTCAAGTCGCAGACCTGGATCAGCGTCGGATCGATCTGCCCACCCGCCCCGCCCGTGGTGATGATCTGGATCTTGCGGCGCTTGCACCAGGCGATCAGCGCAGCCTTGGCGTTGACGCTGTCGATGCAGTCGATAACACAGTCGATGTTCGGCGTGATGTATTCGGCCATGGTCTCGCGGGTGACGAAGTCCGCCACCGCGTGCACCGTGCAGTCGGGGTTGATCCCCCGCAGCCGCTCGGCCATCACTTCGACCTTGGGCTTGCCGACAGTGCTGTCCAGGGCGTGCAACTGGCGGTTGGCGTTGCTGACACAGACATCGTCCAGGTCAAACAGCGAAATCTCACCCACGCCGCAACGGGCAATGGCTTCCGCCGCCCAGGAACCGACCCCACCCACGCCGACGATCGCCACATGGGCCGCCCGCAGGCGCTCCAGGCCTTCGATGCCATACAAACGGGCGATACCGGCAAACCGTGGATCTTCTGTACTCATGACCATTACCCCAAAAACCGGCGCGCATTATAGGGCTTTGTCTCGGCAATTTAAGCAAAACCTCTGTGGGAGCGAGCCTGCTCGCGATGGCGGTGGATCAGTGGCAGTGATGTTGACTGACACACCGCCATCGCGAGCAGGCTCGCTCCCACAGGTTTTGTGCTCCAACTGACCAGCACCAGGGGCCCATGCCAGTCGTTTTGCTATAAGATAACCGCCATTTTGTGGGTGTCAGCCAGCCCCCACACAAGCCTTGCGTTCATACTAAATATTCCCGGAGTTTCCATGACGGCCCACGCCGACCTCTCGCCGACCCTGCAACTCGCCTGCGACCTGATCCGCCGTCCGTCCGTGACGCCGGTGGATGCCGATTGCCAGAAACTGATGATGCAGCGCCTGGGTAATGCGGGTTTTGCGCTCGAGCCGATGCGCATCGAGGATGTGGATAACTTCTGGGCCAGCCATGGCAAGCATGACGGTCCGGTGCTGTGCTTCGCCGGGCACACCGACGTGGTGCCGACCGGCCCGGTGCAGGCCTGGCAGCTCGACCCGTTCGACGCGGTCATCGATGAGCACGGCATGCTTTGTGGCCGTGGCGCAGCGGACATGAAGGGCAGTCTGGCGGCGATGGTGGTGGCGGCCGAACGGTTCGTCGCCGATTACCCGGACCACAAAGGTTCAGTGACCTTCCTGATCACCAGCGATGAAGAAGGCCCGGCCCACCACGGCACCAAGGCCGTGGTCGAACGTCTCAAGGCCCGTCAGGAGCGGCTGGACTGGTGCATCGTCGGCGAGCCATCGAGCACCACCTTGGTGGGCGATGTGGTCAAGAACGGCCGGCGCGGTTCCCTCGGCGCGAAGCTGACCGTGCGTGGCAAGCAAGGCCACGTGGCCTATCCACACCTGGCGAAGAACCCGATTCACCTGGCTGCCCCGGCGCTGGCTGAATTGGCCGCCGAGCATTGGGACCACGGCAACGACTTCTTCCCGCCGACCAGTTTCCAGATCTCCAACCTCAACGCTGGCACCGGCGCGACCAACGTGATCCCCGGTGACCTGGTGGCGGTGTTCAACTTCCGTTTTTCCACCGAGTCCACCGTCGAAGGCCTGCAACAGCGCGTCGCCGACATTCTCGACAAACATCAACTGGACTGGCACATCGACTGGGCGTTGTCCGGCCTGCCGTTCCTCACCGAACCGGGTGCATTGCTCGACGCGGTGTCGTCGAGCATCAAGGACGTCACCGGTCGCGAGACCCAGGCGTCTACCAGCGGCGGCACGTCCGACGGTCGCTTCATCGCCACCATGGGCACGCAAGTGGTAGAGCTAGGGCCGGTCAACGCGACCATCCACCAGGTCAATGAACGAGTGCTGGCAGCCGATCTCGAGGTGCTGACCGAGATCTACTACAAGACGCTGATCAAGTTGCTCGCCTGATGCTCGCCTGCCCGATCTGCAGTGAGCCGCTGAACGCGGTGGACAACGGTGTGGTGTGCCCGGCCGGCCACCGCTTCGACCGCGCGCGGCAGGGTTACCTGAACCTGCTGCCGGTGCAGCACAAGAACAGCCGCGACCCCGGCGACAACCAGGCGATGGTCGAAGCCCGTCGCGATTTTCTCAACGCAGGGCATTACGCCCCCGTCGCCCGGCGTCTGGCGGAACTGGCCGCCGAACGTGCGCCCGGACGCTGGCTGGACATCGGCTGTGGCGAGGGCTACTACACCGCGCAAATCGCTGAAGCGTTGCCCAATGCCGATGGTTATGCCCTGGACATCTCCCGAGAGGCGGTCAAGCGTGCCTGCAAACGCAACCCACAACTGACCTGGTTGATCGCCAGCATGGCCCGCGTGCCCTTGGCGGACGGCTGCTGTCAGTTCCTGGCCAGCGTGTTCAGCCCGCTGGACTGGCAGGAAGCCAAGCGTTTACTCAGCCCCGGTGGCGGCCTGATGAAAGTCGGCCCCACCGCCGGCCATCTGATGGAATTGCGCGAACGCCTGTACGACGAAGTTCGCCAGTACACCGATGACAAGCACCTGGCCCTGGTGCCTTCGGGCATGGCGCTCGATCACAGCGAAACCCTCGAATTCAAGCTGACGCTCGACAGCGGCCAGGACCGCGCCAACCTGCTGGCCATGACGCCCCACGGCTGGCGTGCCAGTGCCGAACGCCGTGCCAGCGTGATCGAGCAGGCCGAGCCGTTCGAAGTCACGGTGTCGATGCGCTACGATTATTTCGTTCTTCAATAACCCTTTTGTTTCCGGGCCCGGGCAACCGTTCGGGGCCAGTTAAATCCGCGAATGGATTTTTCAAGACCGCAGTGAGGACATCCATGCGCCAACCCGATATCGAGATTTACCTCAAGGACGCCGACGTCGACCACAAGGCCATCGCCGCCTGGCTCGGCCAGGCCCTGGGCCCATGCAGCGAATGGGTACAGAAAGGCCAGACCTACAAGTGCAAGGCCGGCAGCATCCCGGTGACCTGGCTGCCCAAGGCCGTGGGCAAATGGAACAGCCTGTACCTGGAAAGCGACCAGACCCCGTGGGAAGACGACATCGCCTGCGCCCGCGCCGCCTTCGCCGCCCTGAATGTCGAAGTGCGCTGCGCGCCTGGGTCGTGGGTGGAAGAAGAAGGTGAAGAGTCGGCGGATCGCTGGATTCGCATCAGCGCCGATGGGGAAGAAGAGATTACCTGGAAGACGGCATAATGCAGCCAATCCCAATGTGAAACAGATCCCAATGTGGGAGCGGGCTTGCTCGCGAAAGCGGTGTATCAGGCAACATCTGCATTGGCTGGTACACCGCTTTCGCGAGCAAGCCCGCTCCCACAGGGGATTTGTTGCGGTCGCATGAGGGTTTTACAACCCCACCACATCCTCAGCCTGCAAGCCCTTCTGCCCTTCCACAACCGCGTACTCGACCTGCTGGCCTTCGGTCAGTGAACGGTGGCCTTCACCGCGGATGGCGCGGTAATGCACGAACACATCCGCGCCGCCTTCACGCTGGATGAAGCCGTAGCCCTTGGCGTCGTTGAACCACTTCACACTGCCGGTTTCCCGTGCTGCCATGATGCTCACTCCCATTTTTATTTTTTAAGTCGGCTTTTCGAAGGAAAGCCGTACGAACGTTAGCTGCCGTCCAGCCGTCCAAAGGTGGCCGTGGCAGTCACTGGCCGAGTATATGACACACGTAAAAACTCTCAACTGACTTTACTTCGGTGCTTTTTTGCCGATTTTCGATGAATCCGGCACACTAGCCAGCCCGAGCAGCCGCTCGGTTTTATCCACTCATGCAGAAGCCGTATGACCCGCTCCCCGTTCCGCCGTCTTGTGTTTGGCACCCTGCGCCGACTGTTGTACCTCTGGGTTCGCTCCGAGACCATCAACCAGTCGTCCTTCACCCTCAACCTCGACCGCAGTCGTCCGGTGTTCTACGTCCTGCAAGATCCTTCGCTCACCGACCTGGCGGTGCTCGACACCGAATGCACCAAGGCTGGCCTGCCCCGTCCGGTGCTGCCAGTCTCGGTGGGTAACCTGCTGGAACCGGCGGCGTTTTTCTACCTGACGCCAGCACCGGACTGGATCGGGCGCCAGGACAAGCGCGGCGCGCCACCGACCCTGACGCGGCTGGTCAATGCCCTGACCCACAACGCCGCCGAAGATGCACAGATCATCCCGGTCAGCGTGTTCTGGGGACAGTCGCCCGACAGCGAATCGAGCCCCTGGAAGCTGTTGTTCGCCGACAGCTGGGCCGTCACCGGGCGTCTGCGCCGCCTGTTGAGCATCATGATCCTGGGACGCAAGACCCGCGTGCAGTTCTCCGCGCCGATCCATCTGCGCGAACTGATCGAACACGACAAGGGCCACGAACGCACCGTGCGCATGGCCCAGCGGATCCTGCGGGTGCACTTCCGCAATTTGAAAGCAGCGGTCATCGGCCCGGACATTTCCCACCGCCGCAACCTGGTCAAGGGCCTGCTGAACCAGCCACTGGTCAAGCAGGCGATTGCCGAGGAAGCCGAGCGGGAAAAAATCTCCGCGGAAAAAGCCAAGGCCCAGGCCCTGCGCTACGGCAACGAGATCGCCTCGGACTACACCTACACCGCGATCCGGTTCCTGGAAGTGGTGCTGAGCTGGTTCTGGAACAAAATCTACGACGGCATCAAGGTCAACCACATCGAAGGCGTGCAGAACATCGCCCAGGGCCACGAAGTCATCTACGTGCCGTGCCACCGCAGTCACATCGACTACCTGCTGCTGTCGTACCTGTTGTTTCGCAACGGCCTGACCCCACCGCACATCGCCGCCGGCATCAACCTCAACATGCCGGTGATCGGCGGCCTGCTGCGCCGTGGCGGGGCGTTCTTCATGCGCCGCACCTTCAAGGGCAACCCGCTCTACACCGCCGTGTTCAACGAATACCTGCACACGCTGTTCACCAAAGGCTTCCCGGTGGAGTACTTCGTCGAGGGCGGTCGCTCGCGCACCGGGCGCATGCTGCAACCCAAGACCGGCATGCTCGCCATCACCTTGCGCAGCTTCTTGCGCTCTTCGCGCATGCCCATCGTCTTCGTGCCGGTCTACATCGGTTATGAGCGTGTACTCGAAGGCCGTACCTACCTGGGCGAATTGCGCGGGGCCAGCAAGAAAAAGGAATCGATCTTCGACATCTTCAAGGTCATCGGCGCCCTCAAGCAACGCTTCGGCCAGGTGGCGGTGAACTTCGGCGAACCGATCAAGCTGGCGGAATTCCTCGACGGCGAACAGCCGGATTGGCGCCAACAGGAACTGGGCCCGCAATTCAAACCGGCCTGGCTCAACGCGACCACCCACCGCCTCGGCGAGCGCGTGGCCCGACATCTGAACGAGGCCGCGGCCATCAACCCGGTCAACCTCGTCGCCCTGGCGCTGCTGTCAACCAGTCGCCTAGCCCTGGACGACCGCGCCATGGCCCGGGTATTGGACCTGTACCTGGCGCTGCTGCGAAAAGTCCCGTACTCGCCCCACACCACCCTGCCCGAAGGCGATGGCCAGGCGCTGATCGAGCACGTGAAGGGCATGGACCTGCTGTCGGAACAGAGTGATGCCCTGGGCAAGATTCTGTACCTGGACGAGCAGAACGCGGTACTGATGACCTACTACCGCAACAACGTGCTGCACATCTTCGCCCTGCCGGCGTTGCTGGCGAGTTTCTTCCAGAGCAGCTCGCGCATGAGCCGCGAACAGATCCTGCGCTACACCCATGCGCTGTACCCGTACCTGCAATCGGAGTTGTTCATTCGCTGGTCGCTGGAAGAACTGGATGGCGTGGTCGACCAGTGGCTCGAAGCGTTCGTCGAACAGGGCCTGCTGCGTTTCGAAAACGACCTGTACCTGCGTCCGGCGCCGAGCTCGCGGCACTTCGTGCTGCTGACCCTGCTGTCCAAAAGCATCGCCCAGACCTTGCAGCGCTTCTACATGACCGTCTCGCTACTGCTCAACAGCGGCCAGAACACCATCAGCGCCGAAGAACTGGAGGACCTCTGCACCGTCATGGCCCAGCGCCTGTCGATCCTGCATGGCCTGAACGCGCCGGAGTTCTTCGACAAGAGCCTGTTCCGCCACTTCATCCAGACGATGCTGGACCTCGATGTGCTGCGCCGCGACGAAGCCGGCAAACTCAGCTACCACGAGCTGCTGGGCGAACTGGCCGAAGGCGCGGCCAAGCGGGTGCTGCCGGCGGAAATTCGCCTGTCGATCCGCCAGGTGGCGCTGCATCGCAGTGAAGATGCGGCGGAGGTCGCCGCCAGTCCTGGCGTTTGAAACTTTCCGATCACTCACCCAGAACCATGGAGCGGTTTCGGTGAGCTGATGGGGGCATCAAGGAACTTACTCCGACGCTGCGCAGCGGCTAAAGCGACGTCAAACGAAGAAAAGACCTACAGAGAACTTTGGAGCAGGCTTCTAGGATGAGGCCACGTCAATGTCGACGTACTGAAAAGGAATTCAGCATGAATATCATCACGTTAACCATGCAACTGCCCGAAGGCCATCAACTTCCCGAAGCCGGCCGCACCGAAGTCAGTGTTCTAAATGCAGCCGGTGCGCAGATCAGCGTCAGCGGCGGCCAGGGCTCCAACGTGGCACCCAAGGAACCGGGGGCCCAGCAGCCTTGGCAATATCGCTTTCTTGTCGATTCCAAGACGACGCGTGTAGGGGAAGAGCTCCTGGTAAAGGCACGAGTGTACCGAGCCGACACCGCTCTTTTTCTTGAGGCCGAACAGGCCTTCACCTGGGATGGCGGCAATCAACACGTTGACATCCCCCTGAGCCTGGCGCCAGCATCGCTGGCTGAAACTGTTCAAGCGCCCGCGTTCGGCTCCTGAGCCGCAACGTTGCGAATGGGTGCTTGGACGCAAACCCGCTAAATGCCCATTGACGCCTGTGTGTTGCTGGCGTCAATGGGCAAGGTGCTTCCAATGAAAAAAATAGCTCTGCTTGCATCCATGGCGTTACTGGCCGCTTGCCAATCGGCAACGCCACCCTCCACCACCGCATCCCTGGATGGCGAAGTGTTCTACCTGCAACGCATCGCCCTGCCGCCCAACGCTACCTTGAGCGTGAGCCTGCAGGACGTTTCCCTGGCCGACGCCCCCGCCGTGGTGCTCGATGAGCAGAGCGGCCCGATCAAAGGCCAGGTCCCGCTGCCGTTCCACCTCAGTTATGATCCCGCCCAGGTCAAGCCCGGCCATCGTTATGCCGTGAGCGCCCGCATCGAAGTGGACGGCCAGTTGATGTTCATCACTACCGAACAGCACGCCGTACAACTCGATGGCAAGGATCCGCAGCCGTTGAAGGTCCGCGTCAACGCCGCACGCTGATCGCTTTTTCCAAATTTCTTCAAGGACGCCATCATGCTTCGCTCTACCCTCCGTTTCACCGGCCTGTGCGCAGGCCTGTTGATCTGCGCCAATGCCATGGCCCTGTCCCTGGGCGACCTGTCGCAAAAAGACGCCGCGGGCGGCCTCAAGGATGCCTTGACCCAAGGCGCACAGGTTGCGGTCAAGCAACTGGGCACACCCGGCGGCTTCAGCAACAACCCGGATGTGAAGATCGAACTGCCAGGCAAGCTGGGCAAAGTCGCCAGCAAGATGAAAGCCTTCGGCATGGGAGACCAGGTCGATCAATTGGAAACCAGCATGAACCAGGCCGCCGAAGCCGCCGTGGTCCAGGCCCAGCCGATCCTGGTCAATGCCGTGAAGAACATGAGCGTGGACGATGCCAAGGGGATCTTGAGCGGCGGTAACGACTCGGCGACGCAATACCTGAACAAGAGCAGTCGCGAACAGATCCGCGCCAAGTTCCTGCCCATCGTCAAGCAAGCCACCGACAAGGTCGGCCTGGCGCAGAAGTACAACGCCTTCGCCGGCCAGGCCGCGACCTTCGGCGTGCTCGACACCAAAAGCGCCAACATCGAAAACTACGTGACCGAGCAGGCGCTGGACGGATTGTTCGAGATGATCGGCAAGCAGGAAGCCGCCATTCGCCAGAACCCGGCAGCTGCAGCGACCAGTTTGGCGAAGAAGGTTTTCGGTACGCTCTAGGATTGCGCGCAAAACACCTGTGGGAGCGAGCCTGCTCGCGATTGCGGTATCAGCCATAGCATCTCTGTTGGCTGTTACATCGCTATCGCGAGCAGGCTCGCTCCCACATTTGATCTTCAGTGTTATCCGAATCGCGTCAAGTCTTCTTGACCCTGAACCACGCCGCATACAACGCCGGCAGGAACAACAGCGTCAACGCCGTCGCCACGATCAAGCCCCCCATGATTGCCACGGCCATCGGCCCGAAGAACAGGCTGCGCGACAGCGGGATCATGGCCAGCACCGCCGCCAGCGCGGTGAGTACGATCGGGCGGAAGCGGCGGACCGTCGCTTCGATGATCGCCTGCCAGGGCGACAGCCCCGCCTTGATGTCCTGTTCGATCTGGTCCACCAGGATCACCGAGTTGCGCATGATCATCCCCGACAGCGCGATAGTGCCGAGCATGGCGACGAAACCGAACGGCTGGCGGAACACCAGCAGGAACAGGGTGACGCCGATCAGCCCCAAGGGCGCGGTGAGAAACACCATGGCCGTGCGCGAGAAGCTGCGCAGCTGCAGCATCAGCAACGTCAACACCACCACGATGAACAGCGGCACACCGGCATTCACCGATTTCTGGCCGCGAGCCGAATCCTCTACTGTACCGCCCACCTCGAGCAAGTAACCGGACGGCAGTTCGGCACGAATCGGGTCCAGGGTCGGGAAGATCTGCTGCACCAGGGTCGCCGGTTGCTCCTTGCCATAGATATCGGCCCGTACGGTCACGCTCGGCAGACGGTTGCGGTGCCAGATCACCCCCTCTTCGAAACCGTATTCCAAGGTCGCGATCTGCGACAGGGCAACGCTCCTGCCGTTGTCGGTCGGCACCGCCAGGCTCGACAGCAATGACAATTCGGTGCGCTCATGCACCGTGCCGCGCAGCAGGATTTCGATCAGCTCATTGTCTTCGCGATACTGGCTGACGCTGGAGCCCGTGAGGGAGCTGCGCAGGAAACTCGCCAGATTGGCGGTGCTGACACCCAGGGCCCGGGCACGGTCCTGGTCGACGTTCAGGTACACCACCTTGCTCGGCTCTTCCCAGTCCAGATGCACATTGGCCACGTAAGGGTTTTCTCGAACTTTCGTCGCCACTTTGCGTGCCAGGGCCCGGACCACTTCGATGTGTTCACCAGTAACGCGGAACTGCACCGGGTAGCCGACCGGCGGGCCGTTTTCCAGGCGTGTGACCCGCGAGCGCAGGGTCGGGAACTGTTCGTTCAGGGTAGTGATCAGCCAACTGCGCAACGGCTCGCGATCTTCGATGGTCTTGGCCAGCACCACGAACTGGGCGAAGCTGGACGCTGGCAGTTGTTGATCCAGCGGCAGGTAGAAACGCGGTGAACCGGTGCCGACATAAGCCACGTAATTGTCGATGCCGGCGTGGTCCTTGAGCAGCGCTTCAAGGCGCTTGACCTGCTCGGCGGTGTTGCTCAGGGAGGCACCTTCCTGCAGTTTCAGGTCCACCATCAACTCCAGCCGTCCCGACGCCGGGAAGAATTGCTGCGGCACGAAACGGAACAACACCACCGAGCCCACGAACAACAGCACGGTCAGGGTGAGGACGGTTTTGCGACGACGCACGCACCACTCCACCATCCGCCGGACACGCTGATAAAACGGCGTGCCGTAAGGGTCGGTCTGGCCGTCAGCCGTGCCATGTTTGGCCGCGTGAATTTTCGCCAGGTCCGGCAGGAGTTTTTCCCCCAGGTACGGCACAAACACCACGGCAGCCACCCAGGACGCCAGCAATGCCAAGGTCACGACCTGGAAAATCGAACGGGTGTACTCGCCGGTGCCCGATTGCGCGGTGGCGATCGGCAAGAACCCCGCCGCCGTGATCAACGTACCGGTGAGCATCGGGAACGCCGTGCTGGTCCACGCAAAACTGGCGGCCTTGATCCGGTCGAAGCCCTGCTCCATCTTGATCGCCATCATCTCCACCGCGATGATCGCATCGTCCACCAGCAGCCCCAGCGCCAGTACCAGCGCGCCGAGGGAAATCTTGTGCAGGCCGATCCCCAGGTAATACATCGCCGCGAAGGTCATCGCCAGCACCAGCGGAATCGCCAGGGCCACCACCATCCCGGTGCGCAGGCCCAGGGAGAAGAAGCTCACCAGCAATACAATCGTCAGCGCTTCCACCAGCACCTGGACGAACTCACCGACCCCGGTCTTCACCGCCGCCGGCTGGTCCGACACCTTGCGCAATTGCATGCCGGCCGGGAGCGTATCCTGGATACGGGCAAAATCGACCTCAAGGGCCTTGCCCAGGACCAGGATGTCACCACCGTCCTTCATCGCCACGGCCAGGCCGATGGCGTCTTCGCCCATGAAACGCATGCGTGGCGCCGGTGGGTCGTTGAAACCCCGGCGCACATCCGCCACATCACTGATACGGAACGTACGATCGGCGACCCGGATCGGGAAGTTGCGGATCTCTTCCACGCTCTGGAAATTCCCCGAAACCCGTAGCTGCAATCGCTCGCTGTCGGTTTCGAAGAAGCCCGCGGTCGATACCGCATTCTGCTCCTCCAGGGCCTGCTGTACCGCCGCCAAGGGCAGGCCAAGGGTCGCCAGCTTCACGTTCGACAGCTCGATCCAGATCTTCTCGTCCTGCAAACCGATCAGTTCGACCTTGCCCACGTCCTTGACCCGCTGCAGCTGGATCTGGATGCGATCGGCGTAGTCCTTGAGCACGGCGTAGTCGAAACCATCGCCGGTCAAGGCGTAGATATTGCCGAAGGTAGTCCCGAACTCATCGTTGAAAAATGGCCCCTGGATACCCGGCGGCAAGGTATGGCGGATGTCACTGATCTTCTTGCGGATCTGGTACCACAGCTCCGGGATCTGCGCCGAATGCAGGGAGTCGCGCGCCATGAAAGTCACTTGGGACTCCCCCGGCCGGGAGAACGAAACGATCCGTTCGTAATCGCCGGTTTCCATCAGCTTCTTTTCGATGCGCTCAGTGACCTGGCGCGAGACTTCCTCGGCCGTGGCGCCCGGCCAGTTGGTACGGATCACCATGGCCTTGAAAGTGAATGGCGGGTCTTCGCTCTGGCCGAGCTTGGTGTAGGAAAGCGCGCCAACGATGGCCAGCAACAGCATCAGGAACAGTACGATCTGGCGGTTGCGCAGCGCCCATTCGGAAAGATTGAAACCCATCGTGGATTACTCCTTCGCCGTCAGGTTGACCACGCGGTTGGAGCGATCCACCGGCCGCACCTGCTGGCCGTCGAGGAGCACATGCACGCCGGCCGCCACCACCCAGTCGTCGGGGCTGAGGCCTTCAAGCACCGGAACGGTCTTTTCGCCGAAGGCGCCGACCCGGACCGGGACCTTTTTCAGAGTGTTGTCGGCGTTGACGACCCAGACATAGGTCGCGCCATTTTCAGCCGTCAGGGCCGACAACGGCACCGACAGCGGCACCTTGTCGGCGGTCTGGATAAATACCCGGGCACTCTGGCCCAGCTCGGCCGGAACACTGCCGGCAGTGAAGGCCACCCGCGCGGCGAAGGTACGGGACCTGGGGTCGGCGGCTGGCGACAGTTCGCGAATGCGTCCGCTGAAACGCTGGTTGGGCTGGCTCCACAGTTCGACCGAAACCGGCTGGCCGATCTTGAACCGGCCAAAACCCTGTTCCGGGAGGCTGATCAACACTTCACGCTCGCCATCGGTGGCCAGGGTGAAGACGGTTTGCCCGGCCGACACCACCTGCCCGACCTCCACCGAACGCCGGGCGACCACGCCATCCTGGGGCGCACGCAGCACCGAATAACTGGCCTGGTTGTTGGCGACATCGAACTCGGCCTTGATCTGCTTGAGCCGCGCGGTGCCGGAGCGATAAAGGTTTTCGGCGTTGTCGTACTGGGAACGGCTGACCATCTGCCGCTCCATCAAGGTTTTGTAGCGGTCACGCTCGGCGCGGACCAGGTTCAGGTTGGCCTCGGCGGCGGCGACCTGGGCACGGGTCGCTTCCAGTTGCAGGCGCACATCCTCGGGATCGAGTTCGGCCAGCGGTTGATTGGCCTTGACCCGCTGCCCCTCCTCGACCAGCCGTCGGCTCACCTTGCCGCCAATGCGAAAGGCCAGGTCGGGCTCGAATCGGGCCCGCACTTCGCCAGGGTAACTGTCCATCGCCTGGGCCGACGGCTCGGGCTTGACCACCATGGCGGGGCGCACGGCGACGGGCACCGGCTCGTCATGACCACACGCAGACAATAAAAAAGCCAGGGTGACTGGCACGGCGAGGGGCAGGGCATAGCGGAACATGGCGAGTGACCTTTCGCTAATGGTGCTTGGAATAATTATACTGACGAGTATGTTATTAATAGCAAACTCACCAGTCCAGTATTAAAGCGAAGAAATGTCGAACAATCTTTCACCCCCCAGCGGCCCCGGTCGCCCGAAGGATCTGGCCAAACGCCAGGCCATTCTCGACGCGGCGAAGCGGCTATTCGTGAGCATGGGTTACGCCAGCACCAGCATGGATGCCGTCGCCACCGAGGCGGGCGTGTCGAAGCTGACCGTCTACAGCCACTTCACCGACAAGGAAACGTTGTTTTCCGCTGCCGTGATCGCCAAGTGCGAAGAACAGGTGCCGCCGCTGTTTTTCGAATGGCCGGACGGCGTTCTGATCGAACACGTGTTGCTGAACATTGCCCGTGGTTTTCACCAGCTCGTCAGCAGCGAGGAATCGGTGAACCTGCATCGAGTGATCATGGCCCTGGGTAGCCAGGATCCGAAACTCTCGGCGATTTTCTACGAAGCCGGCCCGCAACGGATGCTCTCAGGCATGGAACGCCTGTTGACCAAGGTCAACCAGAGCGGCGCCCTGAGCATCGACAAACCGCGCAATGCCGCCGAGCATTTCTTCTGTCTGATCAAGGGCGCGGCGAACTTTCGCCTATTGTATGGCTGCGGCGCGCCACTGGAGCCTGAAGCGGCCGAGAGTCATGTGCAGGAAGTGGTGGGGTTGTTTATGCGGGCTTATCGGCCTTAGCTCGACCAATGGCCCTTCGCTAGCTGGGAGGGCCTCATCGCGAGCAGGCTCGCTCCCACAGTTTGATCGAGAAGGCTCACAGAGTCTGTGTTCACCAGCGATTCCTGTGGGAGCGAGCCTGCTCGCGATGCAGGCGCCGCGGTCTCAGGCCTTGAGCGCTTTCTTCGGGTAGATGTCGTAGCGACTGGACTTGCCATCGAGCCCATGGCTCGGCTTCGGCCCTTCGATGCACGGGGCCTTGCGCGGACGCTTGACCACCACCCGGTGAGTCGCCAGCGCCAGGGCCGCGGCGAGCAGCGCCGGGGCGTCCGGGTCATCGCCCACCAGGGGCCGGAACAGGCGCATTTCCTTCTTCACCAGGGCGGTTTTCTCACGATGGGGAAACATCGGGTCCAGGTAGATCACCTGGGGCGGTTCGCCTTCCCAGTTGCGCATCACTTCGATGGAGTTGCCCTGGAGCAAACGCATGCGCGCCACGATCGGCGCCACGTCGAAGTCTTCCGCCCCACGGGCCAGGCCATCCTCCAGCAGGGCCCCGATCAGCGGTTGACGCTCGATCAGGCTCATTTCGCAGCCCAGGCTGGCCAGCACGAACGCGTCCTTGCCCAACCCGGCCGTGGCATCCAGCACCCGCGGGCGCACACCCTGGGCGACCCCGACGGCCTTGGCGATCATCTGACCACTGCCACCGCCGTACAACCGACGATGAGCCGCCCCGCCCTCGACGAAGTCCACCCGCACCGGTCCTGGCGCGTCCGGGCCCAGTTGCTGCAGTTGCAGGCCCTGCTCGCCGACCTGCAAGGCAAACTCGCCATCGTCCACCTGCAAAGGCAGGCCAAGCCGCTGCGCCCAACGCTCGGCCTGCGGCTGGAAGGCCGGGGCCAGGGCTTCGACATGGATGCGGCAGGCCACAGGTTGCTCACTCATGAAAAACACGCTCAAAAAATTAATGATCGGCAAAAATGGCCGATAACAAAGGTGAACGGCATTTTGCCAGAGCTGAGCGTCGACCGAGAAAAATGTCAGACATTCAATCCACATCGATAGGCGTTATCTCCCCTTACGGCGATTACAGCCTGCGTAACACCCAAGCGCTGAGCGGCGTCAGTCACCTGTGGCAGGACTTTTTTGCCCGGGCCCTGGCCGATCAACTGGGGGATAACGCACCGGCGCCTGGCAGCTACCAGCCAGTGGCCCTCGATGAGGCTGTTGAACCGACCCTCGGCGCTGAGCTGCTGGAGCACATCGTCAGCCAACGCACCTGCGAAGTGACCGAAACACCGGTCAAGCCGCCTGAGCCGTTGTTCCTGCCCATCGCCGAATTCGAACTCGACCTGCTGGACAAGCCCTTCCCGCCCTTCCCAGAGGAAGAAATCGCTGCCCAGCAAAAACAGCAGACCTTCGAGAGCAACTGGGTTCGCCCACTCGTCCTCGCCGCTGGCCAACCGCTGCCGGAACCCGGCCCGGCACCGCAACCGCGCCCATTGCACCTGCCGATTGCCGAGTTCGAACTCGACCTGCTGGACAAGCCGTTCCCGCCCTTCCCGGAAGAGGAATTGGTGGCGCAACAGAAGCAACTGGACTTCGACATCCGCTGGGCACGCCCGATCGTGCTGCAGAACCTGCGTATCGCCGCCTGACCCGCTCAGGACACTAGCGGCAGATCCACCATGGACCCACATCCAGATGAAAATGGTTGCGGTGCGCCGCGTTGTAATCCGGACTCAAGACCACACTGAACATATCGCAGGCGCCATCGCGGGCCTGGCGTAGAAACCGTGCATCGGCATTGTCCTTGGGCCAGTCCCTGAGCACGCTGACCGTGCGGCCATCGGCCAGGCGAAACCCGGCGATGTCCAACGCACTGGCGGTAGCATGCTGGCTGCGCGCGCCGCTCTCACGCCCGTACATGTTGCGGCAGGCGAAACTGCCCAGGTGATCGACCCGCGTCACTTTCTGCCCGTAGACCGCCATTGCCGCCGGCTGCAACCCATGGCGCTCGAACAGCGCGAACGCTACCGCCAACGGGCAACTGGCGAGGAAACTGCTGCTCAGCGCCACCTCACCACCCTGCACCCTCAGCACATTGGTCAGCGGGCATGTCGAGCTGGCGCCGCTGTCCGCCTGGCGAGCGGTGCGCAGCCCCGAGGTGGCGAGGGCCTGATCGCACAGCTGCGGGTCGTTGCGCAGGGCCATGAGCTTGAAGCGGGTCAGCAGGTTGGGCGCGAGATTGACGTCCAGGGGCGCCCAGGGATTCCATTGCGGCGGCAGCGCCACCCAACCGCGCCATACCCCCAGCCCTGCGAAACCAACAATCAGTGCCACTACCGCAAGAGCTTTCCAAAACCGCACGACAATGCCTCGGGCATCAACCCTTGAATAATTGATTGGCCTGCTTGAACGGCATCGAGCGGCGGGTGAAAGTGAACGTGCCCTGTTGCTGGATTTCCTCGGCGGCGCGGAAGAACTCACCATACGCGGCCAGGGCCAACGCCGATCCAACGCTGATGCGCTTGACGCCCAATTCGCTCAACTGCGCGACGGACAGGTCCAGCGCCCCGGACATCAGCACGTTCACCGGTTTCGGCGCCACGGCCCGCACCACCGCAAGTACTTGTTCGGCGCTGCTCAGCCCCGGGGCGTACAACACGTCGGCCCCCGCGTCCGCGAAGGCCTTCAGGCGGCCAATGGTGTCATCCAGGTCCGGATTGCCGTGCAGGAAGTTTTCCGCCCGGGCCGTCAGCAGGAAGGGATACGGCAAACCGCGTACGGCGTCGGCAGTGGCCTTGACCCGCGCCACGGCATGTTCGAAGCAATAGATCGGGCTGTCTTCGCGCCCCGTGGCATCCTCGATCGAACCACCCACCGCACCGGCCTTCGCCGCACGGAGCAAGTTACGCGCACACTCCTCGGGCGCATCGGCAAAACCGTTCTCCAGATCGACGGCCACCGGCAGATCAGTAGCGGCCACAATCGCTCGCACGTTAGCCAATGTGTCATCCAGGCCCAGTGCACCATCGGGCCGTCCCAAGGAAAAGGCATGGCCGGCACTGGTGGTCGCCAGGGCTTCAAAGCCGAGGCTGGCCAGCATTTTGGCCGAACCGGCATCCCATGGGTTGGGAATGACAAAAGCCCCTTCGCGTTCGTGCAAGGCCTTGAACGCCTGGGCTCGACGGGTTTGCGCATCCATGAGTTCGCTCCTGAGCAGAGAGGAAGTGGCCTCAGAGCAAACCCAGTTGCTCGGCGGCGGGCTCTCTATATAGCTCAGGCAGGGCCGGCAAGCCAGGCAATCGACGCATCAATCGGCTGTGGAAGTGTTGCGCGAGCCGGGCCGCCAGCAGATTGTCGGCGGTGTGCAGGAAAATATAGGGCGTGCGCCCTTCTTCGATCCACCCGGCGACTTTTTCCACCCAGGGCGTCAGGAACGGCTCGTTGGCTTCCAGCACCGGATGGCCGATGAAGCGCACTTGCGGACATTGGGTGAACGCCGCAGGCCGGGGCGGTACACGGGGCTTTTTCGATTGTGCGTGGAGCACGGCGGGATCGGGCGAAGTGCAACTGAACAAGGCCCGGGGATCGAGGCAGATGCGTTCGACACCGCGATCGAGCAACAGGCGATTGAGACGTCGTTCGGCATCGCCCTTGGCGAAGAACTCATCATGACGGACCTCCACGGCCAAGGGCTGCTGCAAGGCGTCGATGAACCCCGCCAGCTCCGGCAACCGATTCGGGGTAAAGGCCTTGGACAGTTGCAGCCAGTACGGCGAGACACGCTCGCCCAAAGGACTGAGCAGTTGCAGGAAGGTTTCGGTGGCCGTCAGGCGCTCACGCAAATCACCGTTGTGGCTGATGTCACCGGGAAACTTGGCGGTGAAGCGAAAGTGCTCGGGCATGGTTTCTGCCCACCGCTGCACGACGGCCGCAGATGGGCTGGCGTAGAAGGTCGTATTGCCTTCCACGGCATTGAACACTTGGCAATAGAGATTCAGGAAGTCGGTGCTTTTGGCGTCCTGGGGATAAAGATAATCGCGCCAGGCGTTTTCGCTCCAGGAGGGGCAGCCCAGGTAGTAAGGCAATACCATCAGATGTAGAGATCGAGTCCCAGCACTTCCATATCCCAATCGACGAAACCGGCGGTGCTCAGGTAGCTGGCCAGGGCCGTGGCGACACTGCGGCTCATCGCACGGTGATAAAGCATGTCTTGCTGACGGGCGGGAAGATTGCTCAGGCGTTGCGCGGAGGCTTTGGCGGCACGGGCGGCCAGTTGCTCTTCAGACGGAAACTCCAGTTCGCCATCGATATCATCGAAGGACTCCTGCTCAGCGATTTTGCCTGCACGAGGCTTGCGCTTGATGGGGTAGGACTGGGATGAAACGCCGTCTATACGCATAACAGAATGCTCGGTATCAATGATGGCAATTTAGCGGCACTTTCGCAGCCGCGCAAATGCGCAAGTGATAACTAGAACACATAAAGCCTAAAAGGTTTAAAAACGGGCTGAAAAAGTGACGACTGGCAATATCAGGCGTGACTTTTGGGTGAGGAAATGACTTTTTTAAGCGGAATGATTTTGTTGCAGGGAGGCTGACTTGAGGGCTGTGGCTGGGGAATGCCTTTGTGGCGAGGGGATTTATCCCCGCTGGGGTGCGAAGCGCCCCCCGACATTTATGTGCCATGCACACATGGCGAGTACTACGCACTCGAGCGGGGATAAATCCCCTCGCCACAGTGTGCTCACTTGAGAAATGGGGTGAGGTTTTTTACCGCTCGGACTTGGGCGTTGCGACCTTGTCCCGCAGGTACACCGGTTGCGCATCGTCAGCCCGGATGGCTTCGCCACGCGCCCAGGCGAAGCGGGCCAGGGTTAGCAGGTCTTCGGCATGGGGCAGCATCGAGGCGTCCTGGCCGGTCAGGCTGACGGCAATCCGCTCGCCATAACCCCAACCGGTACCGGCGCCGAACCAGTCACCGTCGGCCCCGCTCGGCAAAGCCGCGGCTTCGGGTGGCAGTACTGCCTCAGCACCGACCAGGCGCATCTCACCGTCGGTTTCGCGATAGCAGCCCCAATACACCTCGTCCATGCGCGCATCGATGGCCGCCGCGACTTGGCGCGCTCCCTGTTCGCGCAAGGCACGCTGGGCCAGCACCGCCAGGTTCGACACCGGCAACACCGGCCGCTCCAACGCAAACGCCAGCCCCTGCACCACACCAATGGCGATGCGCACGCCGGTGAAAGCCCCCGGCCCGCGGCCAAAAGCAATCGCGTCCACGGCCTGCAAGGTCGTCCCGGCATCGCTGAGCAATTGCTGGATCATCGGCAACAGCTTCTGCGCGTGCAGGCGCGGGATCACCTCGTAATGGCTCGTGACCGTGCCGTCGTGCAGCAAGGCAACGGAGCAAGCTTCAGTCGCGGTGTCCAGGGCCAGCAAGGTACTCATCGATGTGTCCGTAAATCAGGTGGAAAAAAGTGCGCCAGTATAAACAACTACGGCCCGCAAGCGGGCCGTAGTTAGTGCAACTGATCAGACTTTTCAGCTCAAGGCTGCAAGCACCTTGGCAGTGATCGCTTCAACCGAACCGACGCCTTCGATATGGCTGTACTTCGGCTTGCCATTGGCAGCCGACAGTTTCTGGTAGAAATCCACCAGCGGCTTGGTCTGGGAATGGTAGACCGACAGGCGATGACGCACGGTTTCTTCGGTGTCGTCCTTGCGCTGCACCAGGTCTTCACCCGTCACATCGTCCTTGCCTTCGGTTTTCGGCGGGTTATAGACGGTGTGGTAAACACGACCGGAAGGCTCATGAACGCGTCGACCGGCGATACGCTGGACGATTTCCTCGTCTTCGACGGCGATTTCAACCACCGCATCGAGCTCGACACCGGCAGTCACCAGGGCTTCGGCCTGGGGAATGGTGCGCGGGAAACCGTCGAACAGGAACCCCTTGGCGCAGTCGGGCTGAGCGATGCGATCCTTGACCAGGGCAATGATCAGGTCATCCGACACGAGGCCGCCGGCATCCATGATGCTCTTGGCCTTGACGCCCAGCTCGGTGCCCGCCTTGACTGCGGCACGCAGCATGTCGCCAGTGGAAATTTGCGGGATACCGAATTTCTCGGTGATGAACTTTGCCTGAGTACCTTTACCGGCCCCGGGAGCTCCCAGCAGAATGACGCGCATCGATGTGCTCCTCAATTTTTTTATGTAAACGCTCGGATTCGCCTCGTGGGGCCAATCGCGGAAAACAGGATCGTGACCGCCCAAACGGCCAAAGGCTGATCAAGATACACAGCAGGCCCGACCCACACAAGCCGCCGAAAGTCGGAGGAACCCGCGCCCGATACGACCTTCGGAGGGGGTAGCGAGAGTCGCAACCGGGCAACAAACTGTCGCCCGGCCGACCTGCTCCCTCCCCCACCGGACAACGCCCGGGAACGCCGGGCGAGCCGTTTCGGTGCGCTGCCTAACCTTAGCCGGTATTGCGCAAACCGGCGGCAATCCCCGCCACAGACACCAGCAACGCCTGTTCCACGGGGCTGCCCTGGGCCCCATCCTGTTGCCGCGAGCGTGCCAACAGTTCGGCTTGCAACAGGTGCAGCGGGTCGAGGTAGGTGTTGCGCAGGCGAATGAATTCCAGTGTGGCTGGGCTATGTGCCAGTAGCTGCGACTGACCGGTCAACCCCAGGACCACGGAACAGGCCTGCGACAATAGGTCGCGTAAATGCGCACCCAAAGATAGGAGCCCCGGCTCCACCAGACGCTCGTCGTAGGAGCGGGCAATATCGGCGTCAGCCTTGGCCAGCACCATTTCCAACATATCGATGCGGGTACGGAAGAACGGCCATTGCTCGCGCATCTGCCCCAGCAATTCACCTTCGCCGCGCTCCAAGGCCTTGCTCAGCGCGGTTTCCCAGCCGAGCCAGGCCGGCAGCATCAGGCGGGTCTGGGTCCAGCCGAAGATCCACGGGATCGCCCGCAGGCTTTCGATACCGCCGGCGCGACGCTTGGCCGGACGGCTGCCCAGGGGCAGGCGCCCCAGTTCCTGTTCCGGCGTGGACTGGCGGAAGTACTCGACGAATTGCGGATTTTCCCGCACCACGGCGCGGTAGGCACTGACGCCGTCGGCCGCCAGTTCGTCCATCAGGTGTCGCCACTGGGGCGTGGGTGGCGGCGGTGGCAGCAGCGTCGCTTCAAGCACCGCGGCGAGGTAAAGATTGAGGTTCTGTTCGGCGATGTCCGGCAGGCCGAATTTGAAACGAATCATTTCGCCTTGCTCGGTGGTGCGGAAACGCCCGGCCACCGAACCCGGTGGCTGGGACAGGATCGCGGCATGCGCCGGACCACCACCACGGCCCACGGTGCCGCCACGACCGTGGAACAACAGCAGTTCGACTTGCTGCTCGCGGCAGATGTCCACCAGTCGTTCCTGGGCCCGATACTGCGCCCAGGCCGCCGCCGTGGTCCCGGCATCCTTGGCCGAGTCGGAATAGCCGATCATCACTTCCTGGGGGCCTTGCAGCCGCGAGCGATAGCCGGGCAGACCCAACAGTCGCTCGATCACCGGCCCGGCGTTATCCAGGTCGGCCAGGGTCTCGAACAACGGCACCACCCGCATCGGCCGCAATACACCGGCCTCCTTCAACAACAGCTGCACGGCGAGGACATCAGAAGCCGCGCCGGCCATGGAGATCACGTAGGAACCCAGGGACGCCGCCGGCGCCGCGGCCACTTCCCGGCACGTCGCCAACACTTCCGCGGTGTCGGCCGACGGCTTGAAATGGGCCGGCAGCAACGGACGCCGGTTGTTCAGCTCCTCCAGCAAGAAGCTGATGCGTTGCTCCTCGTTCCAATCTTCAAAGCGCCCCAGGCCCAGGTAGTCGGTGATTTCCGTCATGGCGGCGGTATGACGCGTCGAGTCCTGGCGTACATCGAGTCGCACCAGGAACAAGCCGAACGTCACCGCCCGGCGCAGGCAATCGAGCAGCGGCCCATCGGCAATCACGCCCATGCCGCATTGGTGCAACGAGTGGTAGCACAGCTCCAGCGGGTCCAGCAGCTCGCGGTTGTGCTGCAACACATCGGCGCCTGGCGGCGTGGCGGCGGTCAGGGAGGCGTGGGCCCAGTTGCGGGTGGCGCGCAGGCGCTCACGCAGTTGCTTGAGCACGGCGCGATAAGGCTCGGCGCTGTCGCCAGCCTGGGCACGCAAGGCCTCGCTGGCATGTTGCATCGACAACTCGGCCGCCAGTTGATCGACGTCGCGCAGGTACAGGTCCGCTGCCATCCAGCGCGCCAGCAACAGCACCTCGCGGGTCACGGCAGCGGTGACATTCGGGTTGCCGTCGCGGTCGCCGCCCATCCACGAGGCAAAGCGGATCGGCGCCGCCTCCAGTGGCAGGCGCAGCCCGGTGGCGGCATGCAGGGCCTGGTCGGCCTTGCGCAGGTAATTGGGAATGGCCTGCCACAGCGAATGCTCGATCACCGCGAACCCCCACTTGGCTTCATCCACCGGAGTCGGCCGGGTGCGGCGGATTTCTTCGGTGTGCCAGGCTTCGGCGATCAATCGTTGCAGGCGCTCGTGGATCTGCGCGCGCTCGGCGCTGGTCAGGTCGCGGTGATCCTGGGCCGCCAATTGCGCAGCGATGGCGTCGTACTTCTGGATCAGCGTACGGCGGGCCACTTCCGTCGGGTGAGCCGTGAGGACCAATTCGATTTCCAGCCGCCCCAGTTGCCGGGCCAGGGCCTCGGCGCCATGGCCCTCGGCTCGCAACCTTGCAAGCAGTTCGGGCAGCACCCGCGCCTCGAAGGGTTGCGGCTGTGACTCTTCGCGACGATGGATAAGTTGATATTGCTCAGCGATGTTGGCCAGGTTGAGAAACTGGTTGAACGCCCGCGCCACCGGCAGCAGTTCGTCCTCGCTCAACTGGTTGAGGCTGGCGCTGAGCTCGGCATCCACGGAACCGCGCCGGTCAGCCTTGGCGCCCTTGCGGATCTGCTCGATCTTGTCGAGAAACGTGTCCCCATACTGTTCGCGGATGGTATTGCCCAGCAGTTCGCCGAGCAGGTGGACATCCTCGCGCAAGCGGGCATCGATATCGGTCATCAGCATTTCTCCAGCAAAAAAGTCCGGACAGCTCTTGCATTAGAGAGTGCCGATGCCCGTCGCTTATGACAAGCGACGAAGGGACTTTAAACCTTACACAACGAAGCTAGTCTCATGAGTAAGCCACACAACGGCTTGTCACTCACCGCGCCTGCCACGAGCAGGCTGATTGAGGTCATCATGAAAATTCGTGAACTTGCCCAGCATTGGGAAGAAAACGCCAAGGGCCGCCTGACCCAGACCGGCTACACGATCCATCTGGACATGGAAGCCGCCGCACGGCTGGCGGCGATCTGCGACATGTACCCCAAGCGCCAGCCCGAAGAGCTGCTGGGCGAACTGATCGGGGCGGCGCTGGAAGAACTGGAAGCAAGCTTCCCCTACATCAAGGGTTCGCAAGTCGTCGCCACCGATGAAGAAGGCGACCCGCTGTACGAAGACGTGGGCCCGACGCCACGGTTCCTCGCGTTGTCCCGTCGGCATCTGCACGAACTTTCCTCGCAGAACGACAAATCCAAACACTGACGTCCTTCATTTCCAGGTTGCGATTTTGCGGCGCGGTGTCTCTTTCCACTGCGCCGCAATACCGCTGCGCGCCTGGAAAGTTCAGCTTTTCTGCCGCTGACCGATCAGTCAGTAATTCTTTTGGCGAATGGCCATCCTCGCTGAACTTTTGAAAAACGCCTCGGGTCACACCGAGTAACCATACTGGAACGGTCGTTTAAATAAACGCACCTTGGCGCCCGCGCCAACCCACACGTCACAGCTTCGGTCCCAGCATGGATTTGTAGTTTTTTCAGGAGTTTTCCAATGGAGTTGAAGCCTATGAATACCTGCACTGCCAAACCCTCATCCACTGGCCTGCGCGGCCTGAAGTTGGCTGCCCTGGCTATCGGTAGCAGCTTCATCCTCGCCGGGTGTGCTGGCAATCCACCTTCGGAGCAGTACGCGGTGACCCAATCGGCGGTCAACAGCGCCGTCAGCGCCGGCGGTACCGAATTCGCCGCGGTGGAAATGAAATCGGCCCAGGACAAGCTCAAGCAGGCCGAGATCGCCATGCATGACAAGAACTACGCAGAAGCCAAGCGTCTGGCCGAACAGGCCGAGTGGGACGCCCGCGTCGCCGAGCGCAAGGCCCAGGCCGCCAAGGCCGAACAAGCCCTCAAGGACTCTCAGAAAGGGGTTCAGGAACTGCGTCAGGAAGGCATGAACAAGGTTCAGTAAACCGTTCACGCCACGACGTACTTCTCATTGATAAAAGGACGACAGACTATGATGCACAAACACTTGATGATGCCCGCCCTGCTCGCTGCCTGCGTAGCCCTGGCCGCTTGCTCCCACGACCCGAACGCGAACCTGGAACAGGCTCGCACCAACTACAACGGTCTGCAGGCTGACCCGGCGGCAACGAAAGTGGCCGCATTGGAAACCAAAGACGCCGCCGACTTCCTGGCCAAGGCCGACAAGGCCTACCTGGACAAGGAAGACGAAGCCAAGGTCGACCAGTTGGCCTACCTGACCAACCAACGCGTTGAAGTGGCCAAGCAGACCATCGCCCTGCGCAACGCCGAAGCCGAGCTGAAAAACGCCGGTGACGAACGCGCCCGTGCCCTGCTCGATGCGCGTAATGCGCAGATCAAGCAATTGCAGGACAGCCTGAACGCCAAGCAGACCGAACGCGGTACGCTGGTGACCTTCGGTGACGTGCTGTTCGCCACCAACAAGTCCGACCTGCGCGCCAGCGGCATGACGAATGTGAGCAAACTGGCGCAGTTCCTCCAGGAAAACCCGGACCGCAAGGTGATCATCGAAGGCTACACCGACAGCACCGGTTCGGATTCCTACAACCAGTCGCTGTCCGAACGCCGCGCCAGTTCCGTGCAACTCGCGCTGGTGAAAATGGGCGTCGATCCGGCCCGTATCGTGACCCAGGGTTACGGCAAGGAATTCCCGGTGGCCGACAACACCAGTGTCTCGGGCCGTGCCATGAACCGTCGGGTGGAAGTGACCATTTCCAACGACAACCAGCCAGTGGCCCCGCGTTCGACCATGAGCGCCAACTGATCGGCTGAGTGCAACACAAAAGCCCCGTCTGAGTTAATCAGGCGGGGCTTTTTCATGCCCGCACACATTCTTCGAGCCAGCCATATTCCCTGTGGGAGCGAGCCTGCTCGCGATAGCGGTGGTTCAGTAAACACCTATACAGCTGACCTGCCGCCATCGCGAGCAGGCTCGCTCCCACAGGGGGGTTGCTTATGGCTGCAATTTTTGTGGCGTCTCCTGCCCCATGCAACGCACCGCGCGCTTCTTCTCGTTGATCAGCACGCCGGTCAGGCCTTTCTGTTCGGTGTCGAACAACACCAGCACGCCGTCGATGCACTGGGCCACCTGCGGCGCCGGTTCCAGGGCGACTTTGTAGTCCTCGCCCGGCACGGTCTTGAGCATGGTGAATTCATTGAGCAGCAACGCGTCCTCGGGTTTGGCGAAGTGCAGGTAGCCGTAGTACCAGAGCACCGCGACGGTGCCGAGGATGCTGCAGATACCGGTGATGATCAGGGGGATGGCGTTACGTTCTTCGCTCATTGCGGGCTCTCTGAAGATTCAACGGGTGATTTCGGATAATTCGGGACTTCGCCCAGGCGGCGCAGGCCGTCAAAGTGCTGGGGGTCGTCAAGGTAACGCAGCATCACTGTGCGCCAGACCGGGTCGGCGAATGTCTGCACATGTCCGCCGCGGGTCAGTTGCAGGACCCGCGGCGGCGGCGCAGCTTGATACAGACGGATGCCGTTGGAAAGAGGCACGATGGGATCATCCAGGCTGTGGTAGATCAATTTCGGTACGCCGGTCAATTGCGCAACGGAGGCAATCGCGCTGTCACCGTCGGGCACCAGCCAGGACAGCGGCACCTGGAACGCCCAGGTCAGCCACGAAGTGCTCAGGGCGAAACGCCCGACGTCGCGATAGCTGGCCGGCACGCCATCGAGCACCAGGGCCTTGAGCTGCCGTTGGCGCTGGGGATGCTCGACCAGATAATGCACCGCCAGCGCGCCGCCCAGGCTCTGGCCGAGCAGTACCAGTGGCCTGCCTTGGACATCAGGAGATTGATCGAGCCATTTGAACGCGGCGTCGATGTCCTGGTAAATCGCCGGCAGGCTCGGCTCGCCTTCGGACACGCCGTAACCACGGTAGTCGACCATCAACACCTGGTAACCACGCTCCGGCAACCACCAACTCCCACCCAAGTGCCAGGCCAGGTTGCCGCCATTGCCGTGCAGATGCAGCACCGTGCCCTTGACCTCCACGCCGGGTTTGACCGGCAGCCACCAGCCACGCAGCTTGAGACCGTCGGCGGTGGTCAGGGTGACGTCGCGGTACTCGAGCTTGGCCCGCTCCGGGGTGAACGGCAGGCCGCGCTCGGGGTAGAACAGCAGGGAGCTACAACCGCTCAGGGCCAGCAGCAGGCAAATGATGCCGAGGGTTCGCATCCGGTGAAACCTCGCAAAATCAGAAGTTATAAACAGTCCCCCTGTGGGAGCGAGCCTGCTCACGATAGCGGTCGGACATTCAACATCAATGTTGACTGGAACACCGCTATCGCGAGCAGGCTCGCTCCCACATCTTTAACCGCATCGCATTGTGTTCAAAGGATGTTGGAATAATCCGCTTCGATCCGATCCAGGCTCAGGTGGTTCAGGAAGTTGGAGAAACACATCCAGGCCGACAGCGCGTTCATGTCGCGAAACTGCTCGGGCAGGTACTTGGGCGGTACGACCAGGCCTTCGTCCACCAGTTGCCGCAACGTGCGCATGTCCTCAAGCGTGGTCTTGCCGCAGAACAGTAGTGGCACCTGTTCCAGCTTGCCCTTGCGCACGGCCAACTGAATGTAGTTGTAAACCATGATGAAGCCCTTGAGGTAGGACAAGTCTTTGGTGAATGGCAGCCCGGTCGGCACCGAGCCACGGAACACCCGGCTGGCGTTACCGTAGCTTTCAGCCATTTCAAAGCCCTGCTCGCGGAAGAACTCGAAGATCTGCAGGAAATCGGCCCCCTCCTCCACCATATGAATGGCGCGGGTGCGGTTGGTGAGTTTGCGCAGACGACTGGGGTAGGAGGCGAAAGTGATGATCTCCATCAGGATCGCCAGGCCTTCCTGAGTCACGGTGGATGAGGGCGGCCCCTTGGACAGGAAGGTGCAGATCGGTTGGTTCAGGCCGTTGAGGGTGGTGCCGACATGCACCAGCCCTTCGTGGACCTCCAGCGCCCGCACGTCACGCTCGTTGAACATCGCATCGGTGCGGATCTTGATGTAGTCCGCCCCCGCCGCCGCATCGGCCACGATGCCATCGGACTCGAACACGCGGATGGTTTCCTCGGCTTCGCCGAACACCCGGTTGAGTCGATGCTGCAGCAAGCTGACAGCGTCCTTGGCGGTGAGGATCTTCGGCTCGTCCTTCAGGTCGCCACGGCCATCGATGTTGTTCAGGTAGTCGGACAGCATCAACCCCAGGTCTGCCAGGGTCGGGTCGCCGGCGTGGAACGCATCGGAAGCCGCACCGTACAGCTCCTGGGAAATCAGCCCGAAATCCTCGGTGCCGCGCGCTTCGAGCATGCGCACCACCATGCGGTATTCCTTGCACATGCGCCGCATGATCTGGCCGACCGGGTTGAACTGCCCGAGTTGGCGGGTGATGTCACGCTCGATGTTCTGGAACTCCAGCTTCACCTTGCTGGAATCGAAGGACAACGGCCGGTTGAGGTAATAGTCGCGGTCCACAGCGGGCATTTCCTTGCCCTTGGCCTTGAGGAATCCCTTACGGATGCTGTCATCCCATTTCACCGCGTCGAGAATGCGAATCGGCGTTTGCGCCAGCACAATGCGATCGGACAAGGTGCGTATCGTCTGCTGGTAATCGTCCACCCGGAACTCCTGTGAAAAAACGTCCGCTTGTTGCTGTTATTGGGTTGTTGCTTATTGGGATTTGACCAGCCGCTGGTAACGCACGGCCTCCGAGAACACATCGGAATTGGCCGGGTCGTCGAGGTAACTGAAGACCTTGTTCATGTCGCTGTCCACCAGCACGCCGTCGCCTTCCTCGCTCGGGTTCGGCTGGCCACTGAGGCGTTTCTGGTCGATGGCCTGGTTGATCTGCTCCAGGTCCAGGTTGTAGACCACCAGCTCCTGTTTATCGGTCAGTTCAAAACCGGCGATCACGAAATGCCCGCCATACCGTGCCGGCACCTTGGCCGACAGGTACCAGCGGCTGCCGTGACGGGAGACGGTCAAGGGAATGGCTTCGCGCTCATGGGGCCTGGCCCGGAAGTAGCTGATGGCCTGGTAGTGGTGTTTGCCGATCTCGGTCAACTCCAGGTTCAACGGCTCACCCCAGGCGTTGGTGCTGGTCCAGTGACCGAGCAAGCCCTTGGGCGCCGCTTCGCTCTCCGGCAACGGAGCCTTGAAGGACACCAGGCAGCCACTGAGCAGCAGCAACGACATGGCCAGTACAACGGCACGCCAGGCTTTCATTGGAACTCCCTATGGCACAGGTTGCCTGTGTCCTCTGTGGCGAGGGGATTTATCCCCGTTGGGCTGCGAAGCAGCCCCCTTGCAGTCAGCTCAGTTAGCCAGATGTACCGAGTTGGCTGGTTTTGGGGCTGCTTTGCAGCCCAGCGGGGATAAATCCCCTCGCCACAGGGGCTGTGGTGAACCCATCGGGGTTACACCGACGCCAGTACCAGGTGCATGTAGCGGGTCAGGATACCGAGCATATCTTCATCGGCTACCGGCTCGGCGCCATTGAGCAAGCCCTGATATTCCATCCGTCCGATAATCGCCGTCAACACTTTGGCATCCTGTTGCGGCTCGCGGGAGCCTAATACCTGGAAAAACTGACACGTGCCGTGCAGCAAAATCTGCTGGTGGGAACGCACCAACTCCGCCAGGCGTGGGTTGAGCAGCGCTTCCTGGCGAAAGGCCTGTTCGGCCATCAGGTACTCGCGGCGACTGTCCAGTTGGTGCTGTACATAGTCGGCGGTCATCCGGGCAATGTCGTCCGCCAGTTGCGAGCGCGCTTGGGGGCTGCCGTCACCGTAGGCGACCATTTCCCGCAGCAGGCCTTCGTTGTTGGTCCACAGCTTGGCCATGAATGCCGCGCTGCGTTCCACGTACTGGGCAAAGGTGTCGGTGAGCAGGTCATCGATGTCCTTGAAATAGTACGTGGTGGCCGACAGCGGCACGCCGGCTTCGGCAGCCACGGCGCGGTGGCGTACGGCTCGCACGCCATCGCGCACCACGATGCGCATGGCCGCGTCGAGAATTTCCTGGCGACGCTGCTCACTGCCCTGTCGGCTGGCCTTGCGGCCCTGGTACTGAACACTTTCAGCGACAGCCGTGGCGACGCCCGCTGCACCTTCTGAAGCCATTGCACGATTCACGACAGGTCTTCCTCTTTTTTTCAAAAGTAACCAATTGATACGTTTGTACCAGACAGGCAATAAAAAGCCGCCCTTCCAGGCGGCTTTTTAGTTGAAACACTTACGCTTGAGGCCGCATGTGCGGGAAGAGAATCACATCCCGGATCGACGGTGAGTTGGTCAACAACATCACCAGGCGATCGATGCCGATGCCTTCACCAGCGGTCGGCGGCATGCCGTACTCCAGGGCACGCACGAAGTCGGCATCGTAGTGCATGGCTTCGTCGTCGCCGGCGTCCTTGTCGGCCACCTGGGCCATGAAGCGCTCGGCCTGGTCTTCGGCATCGTTGAGCTCGGAGTAGGCGTTGGCGATCTCGCGGCCACCGATGAACAGCTCGAAACGGTCGGTCACGCTAGGGTTCTCGTCGTTACGACGGGCCAGCGGCGACACTTCGAACGGGTACTGGGTGATGAAGTGCGGCTGTTCCAGCTTGTGCTCGACCAGCTCTTCGAAAATCATCACTTGCAGCTTGCCCAGGCCTTCGAAGCCGAGCACCTTGGCCCCGGCCTTCTTGGCGATGGCACGGGCCTTGTCGATGTCGTTCAGGTCAGCGGCGCTGATCTCGGGGTTGTACTTGAGGATCGAGTCGAACACCGACAGGCGCACGAACGGTTCGCCGAAGTGGAACACCTTGTCGCCGTACGGCACGTCGGTGGTCCCGAGAACAAGCTGCGCCAGCTCGCGGAACAGCTCCTCGGTGAGGTCCATGTTGTCTTCGTAGTCGGCGTAGGCCTGGTAGAACTCGAGCATGGTGAACTCGGGGTTGTGCCGGGTCGAAACACCTTCGTTACGGAAGTTGCGGTTGATCTCGAAGACTTTCTCGAAGCCGCCGACAACCAGGCGCTTGAGGTACAGCTCCGGCGCGATACGCAGGAACATTTCCATGTCCAGGGCGTTGTGGTGGGTCTCGAACGGCTTGGCCGCCGCGCCACCGGGGATGGTCTGCAGCATCGGCGTCTCGACTTCCAGGAAGTCGCGCTTCATCAGGAAGCTGCGGATGTGGGCGATGACTTGCGAGCGCACGCGGAACGTCTGGCGCACGTCTTCGTTGACGATCAGGTCGACGTAGCGCTGGCGATAGCGCTGCTCGGTGTCGGTCAGGCCGTGGTGCTTGTCCGGCAGTGGGCGCAGGGACTTGGTCAGCAGGCGCACGCTGGTCATTTCGACGTACAGGTCACCCTTGCCGGAACGGGCCAGGGTACCTTCGGCGGCAATGATGTCACCCAGGTCCCAGGTCTTGACGGCGGCCAGGGTTTCTTCCGGCAGAGTCTTGCGGTTGACGTAGACCTGGATGCGCCCGGTCATGTCCTGGATCACCATGAACGAACCGCGATTGAGCATGATGCGACCGGCCACCTTGACTGGAATCGCCGCCTCGGCCAGCTCTTCCTTGGTCTTGTCCGCGTACGTCTTCTGCAAGACGTCGCAGTAGGCGTCGCGGCGGAAGTCGTTGGGGAAGGCCTGGCCCTTGGCACGCTCGGCAGCAAGCTTTTCCTTGCGCAGGGCGATCAGGGAATTTTCTTCCTGTTGCAGGGCTTGCGGGTCGAGTTCTAGGTCGCTCATGTCTTTAAGGATTCCATCACAGGTTCGTTGCCCCCGGCCCCGGGGCCGGAGTTTGCGGGCGAGCAGCGCTCCCTGGTGGAAGCGTGCCTGCCCGCCGCATGGGTGTCGCGTTACAGCCCTTGTTTGAGGCTGGCGATCAGGTATTCATCGATATCGCCGTCGAGCACCTTGTCGCAATCGCTGCGTTCGATGCTGGTACGCAGGTCCTTGATCCGCGAGGCATCGAGCACGTACGAACGGATCTGGTGACCCCAGCCGATATCCGACTTGGTGTCTTCCAGCGCCTGGGACGCCGCATTGCGCTTCTGCACTTCCTGCTCGTACAGGCGGGCCCGCAGCATCTTCATCGCGGTGTCTTTGTTGGCGTGCTGGGAACGCTCGTTCTGGCAGCTGACCACGGTGTTGGTCGGTACGTGGGTAATCCGTACGGCCGAGTCGGTGGTGTTAACGTGCTGGCCACCGGCCCCGGAGGAGCGGTAGGTATCGATGCGCAGGTCCGCCGGGTTGATCTCGATCTCAATGTTGTCATCGATTTCCGGCGAGACGAACACCGCCGAGAACGAGGTATGGCGACGGTTGCCGGAGTCGAACGGGCTCTTGCGCACCAGGCGGTGCACGCCGATCTCGGTACGCAGCCAGCCAAAGGCATATTCGCCCTTGATGTGCACGGTGGCGCCCTTGATCCCGGCGACTTCACCGGCCGACAGCTCCATGATGGTGGCGTCGAAACCGCGTTTGTCAGCCCAGCGCAGGTACATGCGCAGCAGGATGTTGGCCCAGTCCTGGGCTTCGGTGCCGCCGGAACCGGCCTGGATGTCCAGGTAGGCGTTGTTCATGTCCATCTCGCCGCTGAACATGCGACGGAATTCCAGCTTGGCGAGGTTCTCGTCAAGGCGTGTCAGCTCGGCGACGACATCGCCGACCGCACCTTCATCGTTCTCTTCGACAGCCATGTCCAGCAGGTCGCGGCAATCGGCCAGGCCGCTGGACAGTTCATCCAGGGTCTCGACGATCTGCGCCAGCGCGGAACGCTCGCGGCCCAGTTCCTGGGCGTACGAAGGGTTGTTCCAGACATTCGGATCTTCAAGCTCGCGATTGACTTCGGTCAGGCGCTCATGCTTTTGATCGTAGTCAAAGATACCCCCGAATAGTTTCGGAGCGCTCGGACAGGTCCTTGATGGTGTTAAGGATCGGGTTGATTTCCATGGCGGGCAGCACTCGTTGGCGAACTTTTGAAAGCCGGCGAGTATAACGTAATCAAGCGCCAGCGGCAGCCCGCCTGGCGGCTTTAGGGGCAATGAGGTTCAGGGGGGATTCTGCACAATACCCCTGTGGCGAGGGGATTTATCCCCGCTGGGCTGCGAAGCAGCCCTAAAAACCCGACAACTCGGTGTGCCAGGCAAATTGAGTTGACTGTATTTGGGGCTGCTACGCAGCCCAGCGGGGATAAATCCCCTCGCCACAATAAGCCCCTCAGCCACAAAGGCGTTCCAGTCGACATCCAGGGTGATCTATTCAACCCCCACCCGATTGCGCCCACTGTGCTTGGCCACGTACAGCCCCTTGTCCGCCGCCGAGATCAATTGCCGGCTATCGCTACCCTGCTGTGGGGTAAAGGTCGAGACGCCGATGCTGATAGTCAGGTTCTCGCCGCCGTCGGGCGTGGCGTGGGGGATTTTCAGGGCGACGACGTTCTGGCGCAGTTTCTCGGCCATCAGCCGGGCGCCGCCAGGCGAGGTGCCGGGCAGTACCAAAGCAAACTCTTCGCCGCCGTAGCGGGCCGGCAAGTCGGACGGACGGCTGCACGCCTCGCGGATCGCCGTGGCGACCTTGCGCAAGGCTTCGTCGCCCTCCAGGTGACCGAAGTTGTCGTTGTAGGACTTGAAGTAATCCACGTCGATCATCAGCAGCGACAATTGACTCTGGTCGCGCATCGCCCTGCGCCATTCCAGCTCCAGGTACTCGTCGAAGTGCCGGCGATTGGACAGCCCGGTCAGGCCATCGGAGTTCATCAGGCGTTGCAGCACCAGGTTGGTGTCGAGCAGTTGCTGCTGGCTGACCCGCAGCGCGCGATAGGCCGCGTCGCGCTGCAACAGCATCATGTAGGAACGCGAGTGATAGCGGATGCGCGCCACCAGTTCGATGTTGTCCGGCAACTTGACCAGATAGTCGTTGGCCCCGGCGGCAAACGCCGCGCTCTTGACCAGCGGGTCCTCCTTGGTGGACAGGACGATGATCGGGATATCACGGGTGGCCGGATGGTTACGGTACTCGCGCACCAGGCTCAGGCCATCGAGGCCAGGCATCACCAAATCCTGGAGAATCACCGTCGGCTTGATGCGAACCGCGTGGGCGATGGCCTGGTGCGGGTCGGCGCAGAAGTGGAAGTCGATGTTTTCTTCATTCGACAGCCCGCGCCGCACCGCTTCGCCGATCATCGCCTGGTCGTCGACGAGCAAGACCATGGCGGCGTTCTCATCGCGCTTGAATTCGTCGAGCTGCAGATCATTCATGGTGGCTTACCTGAATACGGCCTGGGGCAAAGCTGGCGGGGTTCTTCATGGGGTAAAAATCTCCAACAACCGTGGCGCGATAGCGTCCAGGGCAAGAATATGGGCGGCGGCGTCGATGGCGGCGGCCGCTTTGGGCATCCCGTACACCGCACTGCTGCGCTGGTCCTGGGCGATGGTCACAAAGCCCTGTTGGCGCATGAGTTTAAGCCCTTGTGCACCATCACGGCCCATGCCAGTGAGCAATACGCCCACCGCGTCGCCACTCCAGTACTGGGCGACACTGTCGAAAAACACGTCGATGGAGGGCCGGTAGATCTCGTTCACCGGCTCGGCGGTGTAGGCCAGGGTGCCGTCCTTCAACAAACGCAGATGATGGTTGGTCCCGGCCAGCAACACGGTACCGCTCTGCGGTGTCTCGCCGTGCCGGGCCAGGCGCACCGTGTGGCCCGATACACTGCCCAGCCACTCGGCCATGCCTGCGGCGAACACCTCGTCCACATGCTGGACCAGCACGATGGCCGGGGCAAAGTCACGCGGCAGCGCCTTGAGCAGCACCTCCAGCGCCGCCGGCCCGCCCGCGGACGATCCGATGGCCACCAGGCTCTTGCGCGACACTGCCGCACGCTGCGGCGCTGGCGCGGGTCGTTCACGCTTGTTGCGCTCACCGATCAGCCAGCCGATGTTGGTGATCTTGCGCAGCAACGGCGCCGCCGCGTCCGCCGGGTTACCGACGCCCAGGGCCGGGGTATCGACCACATCCAGCGCGCCATGGCCCATCGCCTCGAACACCCGGTGAACGTTCTGCTGGCTGTCACCAGTGACAATCACGATCGCACAGGGGCTGTCGGCCATGATCCGTCGGGTGGCCTCCACGCCATCCATGATCGGCATGAGCAAGTCCATCAGGATCAGGTCCGGGGTGTATTCGGCGCAGCGCTGCACCGCCTCGGCCCCGTTGGTGGCCACCCAGACCAGTTGATGCGCCGGCTCGAACGCCAGGGCGCGGCGCAGGGCCTCGACCGCCAGGGGCATGTCATTGACGATGGCGATCTTCAAGCGCGTGCCCCTCCGATCAATTCGACCACGGCGTCGAGCAAGGCGTCGTCATGGAAACTCGCCTTGGCCAGATAATAGTCGGCGCCAGCGTCCAGGCCACGGCGGCGATCTTCTTCGCGATCCTTGTAGGACACCACCATCACCGGTAACGATTGCAAACGGTTGTCACGCCGCAACAGCGACACCAACTCGATACCGTCCATGCGCGGCATGTCGATGTCAGTGATCAGCAGATCGAAATCCTCCGAGCGCAAGGCGTTCCAGCCGTCCATGCCATCCACCGCCACGGCCACGTCGTAGCCGCGACCCCGCAACAACTTGCGCTGCAGCTCGCGCACGGTCAGGGAATCGTCCACCACCAGGATCCGCTTGCGCGGGGCCTGGGCCTGGTCCTGCCGGGCAATGCGTTCCAGGCGCCCGGTATCGAGCAACTTGTCCACCGAACGCAGCAGGTCTTCGACATCGACGATCAACACCACCGAGCCATCGTCGAGCAAGGCCCCGGAAGAAATGTCCTGGACCTTGCCCAGGCGTTCGTCCAAGGGCAAGACCACCAGGGTCCGCTCACCGATGAAGCGCTCCACCGCCACGCCGTAGATCGTCTCGCGCTCGCGGATCACCACGACCTTGAGGGTCTGGCCGTTGTTCTGCGTGGCCGGGCGATTGAGCAACTGGCTGGCGGCGACCAGCCCCACGTGCCGGCCTTCATGCCAGAAGTGCTGGCGGCCTTCGACCTGCACGATGTCTTCCGGCGCCAGGTCGCACATGCGTTCGATGTGGGCCAGGGGAAAGGCATACGCTTCATCGCCGACTTCCACCACCAGGCTGCGCACCACCGATAGCGTCAGCGGCACCTCGAGATGGAAACGACTGCCCTCGCCTGCCGCCTGCTCCAGCACCACCGCGCCGCGCAACTGCCGGACCATGTGCTGGACGGCGTCCAGGCCGACGCCGCGCCCGGACACTTCGGTGACGGTGTCGCGCAGGCTGAACCCGGGCAGGAACAGGAAGGTCAGCAGCTCCTCTTCGCTCAGGCTGGCGGCGGTTTGCTCAGGAGAAAGACCGCGCTCGACGATGCAGCGGCGCACCCGCTCCAGGTCCACCCCGGCGCCGTCGTCCGCCAGCTCCAACACCAGCAGACCGGCCTGATGAGAGGCGCGCAGGCGGATCAGGCCTTCGGCGGGCTTGCCGGCCAGCAGCCGTTGCTCCGGGGTTTCGATGCCATGGTCCACGGCGTTGCGCAACAAGTGGGTCAGCGGTGCTTCGAGCTTTTCCAGCACATCACGGTCGACCTGGGTTTTCTCGCCTTCAATCTCCAGGCGCACCTGTTTGCCCAGGCTGCGGCCCAGGTCACGGACCATTCGTGCCTGACCCGAAAGCACGTCGGCGAACGGCCGCATGCGACAGGCCAGTGCGGTGTCGTAGAGCACCTGCGCCCGCTGACTGGCCTGCCAGGCGAATTCATCCAGCTCGGCGGTTTTCTGCGCCAACAACTGCTGGGTTTCGGCGAGCAAGCGGCGGGCATCACCAAGGGCTTCCTGGGCTTGCAGGCTCAGGGGGTGAGCCTTGAGGTGCACGTTCAGCTCTTCAAGGGCGCGCAAGCCACTGCCTTGCTGGCGCTTGAGCCGTTGCAGCGTCGCCAGCCAGGGCTTGAGGCGCTGCGTCTCCACCAAGGACTTGCTCGACAGGTCGAGCAGACTGTTGAGGCGCTCAGCCGTGACCCGCAGGACCCGCTCGCCGCCTTCGGTGACCCGCTTGCGTTTCGGCGCCGGTTCCATTGCCTCGGGCGATGGCGCTTGCGACAGCTCGACGCGTACCGGCTCGACTGGCGTCTCGATGATCGGTGGCGCCACCGCCGGGACCTGTGGCGCATTGGGATCGAGCAGACGCCCCATCAACGCCACGTAGGCATCGATGTCCGGGGCGCCGACGCTGTTGCCCGGGGTGGCGATGCGTGTCAGCAGGTCAGTGCCTTGCAGCAAGGCGTCGATATGTTCGGCGCCCAGCACCAGGCGCCGCTCCTGGGCGCTGACCAGGCAATCTTCCATCACATGGGCCACGCTGACCCCGGCGTCCACCCCGACAATACGCGCCGCGCCCTTGAGGGAATGCGCCGCACGCATGCACGATTCAAGATGATCGGCCTGGGTCGGATCGCGCTCCAGGGCCAGCAGGCCGGCGCTCAGCACCTGGACCTGGGCTTCGGCTTCCAGGCTGAACAGCTCCAGCAACGAGGTGTCGCGCATCTGATCGGGGGTCATGACAGGCTCCGGGCCACAGCGGACAGCAACTGTTCTTCATCCAGCCAGCGCAGACTGCGGCCCTTATAGGGCAGCACGCCCCGGGTGTACTTGGCGGCCGATTGCGAAGCGCCCGCCAGGATGCGCTCATCGATGGCGTGGATGCCGTCCACCTCATCCACCGGCACCACCACTGGCCCGCCCTTGGCCGCGACAATCAACATGCGTGGCATCACCCGTGCGCCGGAAACTGCCGCCACGCCGGGTTCCAGGTCCAACAGTTCCACCAGCGACAAGCAAGCCACCAGCGCCCCGCGCACGTTCGCCACGCCCAGCAAGGCCCGTGAACGCTGGTGAGGCAAGGAATGGATCGGCTGCAACGGCGCCACTTCCACCAGGCTGCGCGTCGTCAGGCCCAGCCATTCCTCGCCGAGGCGGAACATCAGCAGCGAGCGCGTGACAACATCGCTGTCTACCGGGGCAAGGGACAAATCCCGCTGATCGTGCGGCAAGGCATAACGGTCGAGCAGCCGGGTGGCGGCCGCCGAATACACTGAACAATTACGGCAGTGGATATGCTCGGCCAACAACGGACAGGATTTGTCGCCATGCACACCGATGCGATTCCAGCAGTCGTCGATTGCCTGGGCATCGTCATGGGTGACGGTGTAAGAAGCCGAACCGCTCATCGTTTGTGCTCACTGTCTGCCGTGCGCCCGCTGCGGGCGGCACGTTCCTGCAATCGACGGGCTCCGGCCGCGTCTCCCTGGGAAGCCAGCAGCGCCGCCAGATGCACCAGGGCCTCGGCGTGTTGCGGTTCAAGATAAAGCGCCTTGCGATAAAAACCCTGGGCTTCCAGCGCGCTGCCGGCCATGTCGCTGAGCAGGCCCAACCAATAGAACACCTGAGCGTTTGGCGCGTGGCTGCGCAAGTATTCTTCGCAAGTCGCACGGGCCTCGGCGCTTTTGCCGCCGTTGGCCAGGGCGGCGATATTGGCCAGCAAGGTCGCGGCATCGCTGCCTTTGGGCTCGGCAATCGGCGTCACGCTCGCCGCAAACGGTCGCGGCCGAATCACCGGCGGGACAACGCGCGACGGTGGCTGCCGAACCGGCAACGGAGTCGGCATCAACGCCGGCACTGGTTGTGGCTCGGGAGCCCCCTGGCGGCTGAAAGCGAACGATTGAGCAATCCCGATCGAGCGCATGCCCAGTCGCCCCAGCAAGCTGCCTTCGGCAGGGCCGATAAACAGCACGCCGTCCTGATGGGTCAGGCGCTTGAGTACCTCGAACACTTGCTGTTGGGTCGGCTGGTCGAAATAGATCAGCAGGTTGCGACAGAACACAAAATCGTAAGGTGCCTCGTTCACCAGCAGGGCCGGATCCAGCAGGTTGCCCACTTGCAAGCGCACCTGTTCACGCACCCGTTCACTGAGGCGGTAGCCCTCGTCTTCGGCGTCGAAATACCGCTCGCGAAAACCCAGCTCCGCACCACGGAAGGAATTCCTGCCGTAACGTGCCTCCTTGGCCCGCGCCACCGACAGCGGGCTGACGTCCAGGCCGTCCACCTTGAACTGATGTGGCCCCAGGCCGGCGTCGAGCAAGGCCATGGCAATAGAGTAAGGCTCTTCACCGGTGGAGCACGGCAAGCTGAGAATGCGCAGGGCCCGCAGGTGCTTGATCTCGGCCAGGCGCTTGACGGCCAGCCTGGCGAGGGTCGCGAAGGATTCGGGATAGCGGAAGAACCAGGTCTCCGGAACGATCACTGCTTCGATCAGCGCCTGCTGCTCCTGGGCCGAATGCTGCAGGCCCTGCCAATATTCATCGGCGGTACGCCCGGGCACGGCAATGATGCGCTGGCGCACGGCCCGCTCAATGATCGCGGTGCCGACGGAGGTCACATCCAGGCCGATGCGCTCCTTGAGAAAATCGAAAAACCGCTGGTCGTTGTTCATGGCAGAGCCTCGAGGTCATCGAGGTTCAGCGGCGACGCAGGAAACAGCAGCCCACGCACTGACTCATCGAGCAGGTCATTGACCCGTACCCATTGCAACAACCCATGGGCATCTTCGCGGACCGGACCGAGGTACGGCGCCTGCCGATTGTCCAGGCCGTAGGGTTTGAAATCGGTCGGGTCACAGCGCACGGTGTCGGTCGCCTGTTCCAGGATCAGGCCCAACACCTGTTCCGTTTGTTGTGCGTCGCACTGATAGCGCACCAGCACCAGTCGCGTGCTGGTCCTGGCCTCGGCACTCTGGCCAAAGGTCAGGGCGCACAGGTCGATCACCGGCACCACCGTCCCGCGCCAGGCAAACACCCCCGCCACCCAGGACGGCGCCCGGGCGATCGGCTTGAGGGGCAGGCGCGGCAGCACTTCCACCACATCGATGGCCTGCAGGGCATAACGCTCGCTGCCGATGCGGAACTCCAGGAACAACGTCTGGCGGGCCGTCGGTGCGGCACCACGCCGGGTCTCGAACTCGCCCATCAGACTTTGAAACGCGAGACGCCGCTGCGCAGCCCCACGGCGACCTGGCTCAGCTCGTCGATGGCGGAACTGGCCTGGCGCAGGGACTCCACGGTCTGGCTGCTGGCATCGCCCAGTTGCACCAGGGCGTGGTTGATCTGCTCAGCCCCCGTGGCCTGGGCCTGCATGCCCTCGTTGACCATCAACACCCGCGGCGCCAAGGCCTGGACCTGATGGATGATCTGCGACAGTTGCTCGCCGACCTGCTGCACTTCGGCCATGCCCCGGCGCACTTCTTCGGAGAACTTGTCCATGCCCATCACGCCGGCCGATACAGCGGACTGGATCTCGCGCACCATCTGCTCGATGTCATAGGTCGCCACGGCGGTCTGGTCGGCCAAGCGTCGGACTTCAGTCGCCACCACGGCGAAACCGCGACCGTACTCACCGGCCTTCTCGGCCTCGATGGCCGCGTTGAGGGACAGCAGGTTGGTCTGGTCGGCCACTTTGACGATGGTCACCACCACCTGGTTGATGTTGCCCGCCTTCTCGTTGAGGATCGCCAGTTTGGCGTTCACCAGGTCGGCGGCGCCCATCACCGAATGCATGGTTTCTTCCATGCGCGCCAAGCCTTGCTGGCCGGAACCGGCGGCCACCGAGGCCTGGTCGGCGGCGGTGGAGACTTCGGTCATGGTGCGCACCAGGTCGCGAGAGGTGGCGGCGATTTCCCGGGACGTCGCGCCGATCTCGGTGGTGGTCGCGGCGGTTTCGGTGGCCGTGGCCTGTTGCTGGCGCGAGGTGGCGGCGATCTCGGTGACCGAGGTGGTGACCTGCACCGACGAGCGTTGGGCCTGGGACACCAGTGAGGTCAGCTCGGCCATCATGTCGTTGAAGCCGGTTTCCACGGCACCGAACTCGTCTTTGCGCGCCAGGTTCAGGCGCCCGCTCAGGTCACCGCTGCGCATGATCTCGAGGATTTCCACAATACGGTTCATTGGCGCCATGATCGCGCGCATCAGCAACAGGCCACACAGTACAGCGATAATCAGCGCGACCAGGAACGACAGGCCCATGGCGACCTTGGCCGCCGTCACCGCATCACCGATGGTCTGGGTGGCGTCTTCCGCCAGTTCACGATTGCGCTCGATAATGTGATTCAGATGCCCGCGACCGCCGATCCATGCCGGCGTCAGCTCTTTATCCAGCGCCAGCCGGGCACCTTCGTAGTCCTTGCGCTGGTACAAGTCCAGGACCTTTGCCATGGCCTGGTTGAATGCCAGGTGATTGGCCTCGAACTCATCGAAAGAGGCCTGGTCGGCGGGGTTCTGGATCAGCTTTTGATAGTTCTGTATTTCTTCGCGCAGGTGCTGCTCGAAGCCCTGGTAGCGGGCCTTGTCCTCGGCGGTGATTTCCCGGTTCCCCGAGAGACCGACAATTTGCTGGGTCAAGACGTAGCTGTCGACCCAGCCACCGCGAATCATGGAACTGTAATACACCCCCGGCACCGCATCGGCCCGCACCTTTTCTTCACTGTCCTGGATCTTCAACAACCGTGAATAAGAGACCACCACCATCAGCAACATAATGGCGATGATCACCGCAAAACTCGCCAGGATGCGTTGGCGCAATGTCCAATTCTTCACAGTAAAACCTCGGGCACTTGAAAATGCTGGGGAGTATAGCCGAGGGCGGCGTCGCATCTGTATGGCGCTGTGGGGTGATTTTGGCGAGGCCGAAGTTCACCGTTTTCTCAAAATGAGCAATGCCCCCTTGTGGGAGCGAGCTTGCTCGCGATAGCGGTATATCAGCCAACGATGCTGTGACTGACCGGGCGCCATCGCGAGCAAGCTCGCTCCCACAGGAAAATGCGTTGGATACAAGACTGTCAAACGACACTAAACCATTGTGGGAGCGAGCCCGCTCGCGATAGCGGTGTATCAGCCAATGATGCTGTGACTGACCAGGCGCCATCGCGAGCAGGCTCGCTCCCACAGGGAATAGCGTTGGGGCTGTTCTATACGGTCGCCTGGCGCACCTGTTTCTCCAGTTCCACCTTCAACCCCGGTTCCAGCTTGAGTTGGCGCGCCAGTTCATCGAGGTAGGACTTCTCCATGAAGTTTTCCTCGTCCACCAGCATCACGCTGGCGATGTACATTTCCGCGGCCATTTCCGGGGTGCTGGCGGCGCGGGCGACGTCAGTGGGGTCCAGGGGCTTGTTGAGTTCGGCGTGCAGCCAGTGTTGCAGTTCCTGGTCGTTGTCGAGCTTGGTGAACTCACCTTCGATCAACTGCCGCTCACGTTCGTCCACATGGCCGTCGGCCTTGGCCGCCGCCACCAGCGCCTTGAGGATCGCCTGGCTGTGCTGTTCGACCTGCGCCGGCGGAACGCGGTCGAGGGTCTGCGGTTCGGTTTTCGGTGCGCTGCCCTGCTGGGCCTGCCAGTTGCCGTAAGCCTTGTAGGCGATCACGCCCAAGGCCGCCAGGCCACCATAGGCCAGGGCCTTGCCGCCGAAGTTGCGGGCTTTCTTGTTGCCCAGCAACAGGCCCATGGCCCCGGCGGCCAATGCCCCGCCGCCCGCACCGGAAAGCATTCCGCCCAGGTTACCGGAGCCGCCGAGCAATCCGCCCAGGCCGCCGGACGATTTGCCCTGGGAGCCGCCCGCCTTGTTCTGCAACATTTCCTGGCCGGACTTGAGAAGCTGATCGAGCAATCCACGAGTGTTCATTTGCTGCCTCCACGCATTCGGAGTAACCGGATCATTAAGGCCATCAGCCTAGATCGAAAGTGCCCCGCCGCCTTCGGCGAGATTGCTTCGAGATGTTGCCTGTCGACTCGCTACCCATTGAAAAAAACGATATACACTGGAGCTCATCGATAAAACCGCTCAGCGGGCAATCCCCATGATGACGTTGCGTCAGATTCGCCATTTCATCGCCGTGGCCGAAACCGGCTCCATCTCTGCCGCTGCGCAAACGGCCTTCATTTCCCAGTCGACCTTGACCCTGGCCATCCAGCAATTGGAGCAGGAGATCGGCGTCAACCTGTTCAATCGCCACGCCAAGGGCATGACCCTGACGCACCAGGGCCACCAATTCCTGCGCCAGGCCCACTTGATCCTGGCCACCGTCGACAACGCCAAGCGCAGCCTGCAACAAAGCACCGACCAGGTTGCCGGCCAAGTCACCATCGGCGTCACCAGCCTGGTCGCCGGGTATTACCTGGCGGACCTGCTGACCCGTTTCCAGCGCGCCTATCCCAACGTGGAAATCCGCGTCATGGAGGACGAGCGGCCCTACATCGAGCATCTGCTGGTCAGCGGCGAAATCGATGTCGGGGTGCTGATCCTGTCCAACCTGGAAGACCGCCACGCCTTGCAGACCGAAGTCCTGACCCATTCGCCCCATCGCTTGTGGCTGCCGGCGCAGCATCCGCTGCTGGAACACGACAGCATCAACCTGGCCGACGTCGCCCGCGAACCGCTGATCCAGTTGAACGTCGATGAAATGGACCGCAACGCCCAGCGCCTGTGGCGCGGTGCCGGCCTGCAACCGAAGGTCACCCTGCGCACCGCCTCGACCGAAGCGGTGCGCAGCCTGGTGGCGGCGGGATTGGGCGTGTCGATCCAGCCGGACATGACGTACCGCCCATGGTCGCTGGAAGGCGACATCATCGAAGCGCGACCGATTGCCGACCTCAACCAGACCCTCGACGTCGGCCTGGCCTGGCGCCGGGGCACGGCGCGACCGGCGTCGGTCGACCCGTTCCTGGCCGTCGCCCGGGAACAGCCCCATGGCGGACGCAAGCCATCTATTTAATCGAACGAAGCCTTGAGTATTTCGAATTTGTCGGCCTTGAGGCTGAGCACTAGTCTTGCTGCATCACCACATTCCATTGTGGGAGTGAGCAGGCTCGCTCCCACAGGTTCTTTGTTTCCACTGAGACCTATAAAAAATGGCAGGCACGCAAACCCCGTTATGCACCGCGTTGCTGATAGACGGGGAACTCGCTCCTGGTGAGGGCATTGTCGAGCCGATCCTCAACCCGGCCACCGGCGAAGTGTTGGCTCACATCGCCGAGGCCAGCACCGAGCAGGTCGAAGCCGCGATTCTCGCCGCCCATCACGCCTTCGATGGTTGGTCGCGCACCACGCCACAACAGCGTTCGAACCTGCTGCTGGAGATTGCCAGTGCCATCGAGAAAAACGCCGATGAGCTGGCCCGCCTCGAATCCCTGAACTGCGGCAAGCCACTGCATTTGGCGCGTCAGGATGACCTGAGCGCCACGGTGGATGTATTTCGTTTCTTCGCTGGTGCCGTGCGCTGCCAGACCGGCCAGCTCAGCGGCGAATACCTGCCCGGCTACACCAGCATGGTGCGCCGCGACCCAATCGGTGTAGTGGCGTCCATTGCGCCATGGAATTACCCGATCATGATGGCCGCGTGGAAAATCGCCCCGGCCCTGGCCGCCGGCAATACGCTGGTGTTCAAGCCCTCGGAACACACGCCGCTGTCGATCCTGGCCTTGGCCCCAACGCTGGCCGAGATCCTGCCACGGGGCGTGATCAACATCGTCTGCGGGGGTGGCGAAGGTGTGGGCAGCCATCTGGTCAGCCATCCGAAAGTACGCATGGTCTCGCTGACCGGCGATATCGTCACCGGGCAGAAGATCCTCCAGGCCGCAGCGAAAACCCTCAAGCGCACGCACCTGGAGCTCGGTGGCAAGGCGCCGGTGATCGTGTGCAACGACGCCGACCTCCAGGCGGTGGTCGAAGGCGTGCGTACCTACGGTTATTACAACGCCGGGCAGGATTGCACCGCGGCGTGCCGGATTTACGCCCAAGGGGCGATTCATGACCGGCTGGTGGCCGAACTCGGCGCGGCAGTCAGCAGCCTGCGCTTTGCCGGCAAGCGCGATGCCGACAATGAAATCGGCCCGCTGATCAGCACCCGCCAGCGCGACCGGGTTGCCAGTTTTGTCGAGCGCGCCCTCGGCCAGCCGCACATCGAACGCATCACTGGCGCGGCGGTGCATTCCGGTGCCGGTTTCTATTACCAGCCCACGCTGCTGGCCGGCTGCAAGCAAAGCGATGAAATCGTCCAGCGCGAGGTGTTCGGCCCGGTGGTCACCGTGACCCGCTTCGACGAACTCAGCCAGGCGGTGGACTGGGCCAACGATTCCGAATACGGCCTGGCATCCTCGGTATGGACCCAGAACCTGGACAAGGCCATGCAGGTAGCGGCGCGGCTGCAATACGGCTGCACCTGGATCAACAGCCACTTCATGCTGGTCAGCGAAATGCCCCACGGCGGCCTGAAACGGTCCGGTTATGGCAAAGACCTGTCCAGCGATTCGCTCCAGGACTACAGCGTGGTGCGCCACATCATGGCCCGCCACGGCCAGCATCTGTAGATAACAGCACTACTCTAATAACAGGCCTTCAATGGCGCTTCACCCCGTTGAAACACTGCCCCGACCATAATTAAAGCAAGAGGGATTTCCATGTACGCGCACAAGACCGTATTGCTCAGTGCAATCACCACGGCGCTGCTGACCAGCGTCAGCCTCCAGGCCGCCGAACCGCTCAAGGCCATCGGCGCCGGCGAGGGCCAACTGGATATCGTCGCCTGGCCGGGTTACATCGAACGCGGCGAAAGCGACAAGGCCTACGACTGGGTGACCGGTTTCGAGAAGGAAACCGGCTGCAAGGTCAATGTGAAAACCGCCGCGACGTCCGACGAAATGGTCAGCCTGATGACCAAGGGCGGCTACGACCTGGTCACCGCGTCGGGCGACGCCTCGCTGAGGCTGATTGCCGGCAAGCGCGTGCAACCGATCAACACCGCGCTGATCGCCAACTGGAAAAACCTCGACCCGCGCCTCAAGGATGCGCCGTGGTACGTGGTCAACCAGCAGACCTACGGAACCCCGTATCAGTGGGGCCCGAACGTGTTGATGTACAACACCGAAGTATTCAAGCAGGCGCCCACCAGTTGGGGCGTGCTGTTCAACGCCCAGAACCTGCCCGACGGCAAGCCGAACAAGGGACGCGTGCAAGCCTACGATGGCCCGATCTACATCGCCGACGCGGCGCTGTACCTCAAGACCGCCAAGCCTGAGCTGGGCATCAAGGACCCCTACCAACTCGACGAAGCGCAGTACAAGGCCGTGCTGGAATTGTTGCGGGCCCAGCAACCGTTGATCCATCGCTACTGGCACGACACCACCGTGCAGATGAGCGATTTCAAGAACGAAGGCGTGGTGGCGTCCGGCGCCTGGCCGTATCAGGTCAACGGCCTGATGAACGAAAAACAACCGATCGCCTCGACCATTCCAAAAGAAGGTGCCACCGGTTGGGCCGACACCACGATGCTGCACGCCGAGGCCAAGCACCCCAACTGCGCGTACAAATGGATGGACTGGTCGCTGCAACCGAAAGTCCAGGGTGACGTGGCCGCATGGTTCGGCTCGTTGCCAGCGGTACCGGCGGCGTGCAAGGGCAGCGAACTGCTCGGTGCCGAAGGCTGCAAGACCAACGGCTTCGACCAGTTCGACAAGATCGCCTTCTGGAAAACCCCGCAGGCCGAGGGCGGCAAGTTCGTGCCGTACAGCCGCTGGACCCAGGACTACATTGCGATCATGGGTGGGCGGTAAGCCTCAGTCGGCTTAGGAAACTGAACACCGCTCTTGTGTGGGAGCAAGGCTTGCCCGCGATGAAGATGATGCGGTCTTTCGGGGAACCGAGGTGCCTGTATCGCGAGCAAGCTTTGCTCCCACAGCGCTGTTCCCACAGGTCCAGTGTCCGGCCCACCACCAACAATCCAACGGAAGTCGCGCTTTTTGGAGCCCCGCACCATGACGCTTGCAGTCCAATTCACCCAGGTATCCCGTCAGTTTGGCGAAGTGAAGGCCGTTGACCGGGTTTCCATCGACATTCAGGACGGCGAGTTCTTTTCCATGCTGGGCCCCTCCGGCTCGGGCAAGACCACCTGCCTGCGCTTGATCGCCGGGTTCGAACAACCCAGTGCCGGCTCGATCCGCATCCACGGCGAAGAAGCCGCCGGACTCCCGCCCTATCAACGGGACGTCAACACGGTGTTCCAGGATTACGCGCTTTTCCCGCACATGAATGTGCGCGACAACGTCGCCTACGGCTTGAAAGTCAAAGGCGTCGCCAAGGCCGAGCGCATCAAGCGCGCCGACGAAGCACTGGAGATGGTGGCCCTGGGCGGTTATGGCGAACGCAAGCCCGTGCAACTCTCCGGCGGCCAGCGTCAACGTGTGGCCCTCGCTCGTGCACTGGTCAATCGCCCGCGGGTGTTGCTGCTGGACGAACCCTTGGGCGCCTTGGACCTGAAGCTGCGCGAGCAGATGCAAGGCGAGTTGAAGAAACTGCAACGCCAGCTGGGCATCACCTTCATTTTCGTCACCCACGACCAGACCGAAGCCTTGTCGATGTCCGATCGCGTGGCAGTGTTCAACAAGGGCCGGATCGAACAGGTCGACACGCCGCGCAACCTGTACATGAAACCGGCGACCACCTTCGTCGCCGAGTTCGTCGGTACTTCCAATGTGATTCGCGGCGAACTGGCCCGGGAACTGAGCGGTTATCCACAGCCGTTCTCGATCCGTCCGGAACACGTACGCTTCGCCGAAGGTCCGTTGGCCGCCCATGAAATCGAAGTCCACGGCCTGCTGCACGACATCCAGTACCAGGGCAGCGCCACGCGCTACGAGTTGAAACTTGCCAACGGCCAGACCCTGAACCTCAGCCAGGCCAACACCCAGTGGCTCGACAACACCGCCCAGCACCAGACTGGCCAGCCCCTCAGCGTACGCTGGGCGCGGGAGGCGATGGTCGCGCTGCATGACACTGTCGGCGGTGAGGTGTGAGATGAACACCCTGACCATCAACCAAACGCCTGCGTCCGGTTCACCGTTGCGGCGTTTTTCCAACCTGCTGTATCGGCGGCCCAACCTGTACCTGTCGATGTTGCTGGTGCCGCCGCTGATCTGGTTCGGCGCGATCTACCTGGGCTCGCTGCTGACCTTGCTGTGGCAGGGCTTCTACACCTTCGATGACTTCACCATGGCGGTCACCCCCGACCTGACCCTGGCGAATTTCACCGCACTGTTCCAGCCCTCGAACTTCGACATCATCCTGCGCACCTTGAGCATGGCCATTGTCGTGTCCATCGCCAGCGCCATCGTCGCGTTCCCGATTGCCTACTACATGGCGCGCTACACCAGCGGCAAGACCAAGGCGTTTTTCTACATCGCAGTGATGTTGCCAATGTGGGCCAGCTACATCGTCAAGGCCTATGCCTGGACGCTGCTGCTGGCCAAGGGTGGCGTAGCGCAGTGGTTCGTCCAGCACCTGGGGCTGGAACCGCTGTTGCAGTTCGTACTGGGGATCCCCGGAGTGGGCGGCAGCACCTTGTCCACCTCACACCTGGGACGTTTCCTGGTGTTCGTCTACATCTGGCTGCCGTTCATGATCCTGCCGATCCAGGCCTCACTGGAGCGCCTGCCGCCATCGCTGCTGCAAGCCTCGGCGGACCTGGGCGCCAGACCACGCCAGACGTTCATGCAGGTGATCTTGCCGCTGTCGATCCCGGGCATTGCCGCCGGCTCGATCTTCACCTTCTCGCTGACCCTGGGGGATTTCATCGTGCCGCAACTGGTGGGCCCGCCGGGCTACTTCGTCGGCAGCATGGTCTACGCCCAGCAAGGCGCCATCGGCAACATGCCCATGGCTGCGGCGTTCACGCTGGTACCCATCGTGCTGATTGCCATCTACCTGTCTATCGTCAAGCGCCTGGGGGCTTTCGATGCACTCTGAAAAATCCTCCTGGGGCCTGAAGATCGCCGCGTGGGGCGGGCTGGTGTTCCTGCATTTCCCGATCCTGATCATCTTCCTCTACGCCTTCAACACCGAGGACGCAGCCTTCAGCTTTCCGCCCAAGGGCCTGACCCTGAAGTGGTTCAGCGTCGCCTTCGCGCGCCCGGATGTGCTCGAAGCTATCAAGCTGTCGTTGCAGATCGCGGCCATCGCCACGCTCATCGCCATGGTGCTCGGTACGCTGGCCTCGGCAGCGCTGTACCGCCGGGATTTCTTCGGCAAGCAGGGCATTTCGCTGATGCTGATCCTGCCGATTGCCCTGCCAGGGATCATCACCGGCATTGCCCTGTTGGCGACCTTCAAGACCCTGGGCATCGAACCGGGCATGTTCACCATCATCGTCGGCCACGCGACCTTTTGCGTGGTGATCGTCTACAACAACGTCATCGCCCGCCTGCGCCGCACCTCCCACAGCCTGATCGAGGCCTCGATGGACCTGGGCGCCGACGGTTGGCAAACCTTCCGCTACATCATCCTGCCCAACCTCGGCTCGGCACTGCTGGCCGGAGGGATGCTGGCGTTTGCGCTGTCGTTCGACGAAATCATCGTCACCACCTTCACCGCCGGCCACGAACGCACGCTGCCGCTGTGGCTGCTCAACCAGCTCAGCCGCCCCCGCGACGTGCCGGTGACCAACGTGGTGGCGATGCTGGTGATGATCGTGACGATGCTACCGATACTCGGCGCTTATTACCTGACCCGCGGGGGTGAGAGCGTGGCGGGGAGTGGCGGGAAATGAATCTGATACTAACGATGACCACCCAATGTGGGAGCGAGCCTGCTCGCGATGGCGTTTCTGAAGGCGCCAAAAGCTTCGCGAGCAGGCTCGCTCCCACAGAAAAACGGCGACAGACGAGGATATGCACATGCAAACCAAACTGCTGATCAACGGCCACCTGGTAAACGGCGAAGGCCCCGGCCAGGCGGTGTTCAACCCGGCACTGGGGCGGGTTCTGGTGGAAATCAACGAAGCCAGCGAGGCCCAGGTCGATGCCGCCGTGCGCGCCGCCGACACCGCCTTCGAGTCTTGGTCGCAAGTCTCGCCCAAGGACCGTTCCCTGCTCCTGCTAAAACTGGCCGATGCCATCGAAGCCCACGGCGAAGAACTGGCAAAGCTCGAATCGGACAATTGCGGTAAACCCTTGAGCGCCGCGCTGAACGACGAGATCCCGGCAATCGCCGACGTGTTCCGCTTCTTTGCCGGCGCCAGCCGCTGCATGAACGGCTCGGCGGGCGGCGAATACCTGCCGGGGCACACCTCGATGATCCGCCGCGACCCGGTGGGGGTCATCGCCTCCATCGCGCCATGGAACTACCCGTTGATGATGGTTGCCTGGAAAATCGCCCCGGCCCTGGCCGCTGGTAATACCGTGGTGCTCAAGCCATCGGAACAGACCCCGCTGACCGCGTTGCGCCTGGCGGAACTGGCGTCGGAAATTTTCCCAGCGGGTGTGCTCAACGTGGTGTTCGGTCGTGGGCAAACCGTCGGCCAACCGCTGGTGACTCATCCGAAAGTGCGCATGGTGTCGCTGACCGGCTCCATCGCCACCGGTTCGAACATCATTTCCAGCACCGCCGACAGCGTCAAGCGCACGCACATGGAACTGGGCGGCAAGGCCCCGGTGATCATTTTCGACGACGCCGACATCGACGCGGCGGTGGAAGGCATCCGCACCTTCGGGTTCTACAACGCCGGCCAGGATTGCACGGCCGCATGCCGCATCTATGCCCAGCAAGGCATCTACGACCGCTTCGTCGAGAAGCTCGGCGCCGCGGTGGGCAGTATCAAGTACGGCCTGCAAACCGCGCCAGACACCGAGATGGGCCCGCTGATCACCGCCCAGCACCGCGACCGCGTCGCCGGCTTCGTCGAACGCGCCATCGCCCAGCCGCATATCCGCCTGGTCACCGGCGGCAAGGCCGTGGACGGCAACGGGTTCTTCTTCGAACCAACGGTGCTGGCCGACGCGCAGCAGGATGACGAAATCGTCCGCCGCGAAGTCTTCGGGCCGGTGGTGTCCGTCACGCCGTTCCTCGACGAAGCGCAAGTGCTGGCCTGGGCCAACGATTCGGACTACGGCCTGGCTTCATCGGTGTGGACCGCCGACGTCGGCCGCGCCCATCGCCTGTCGGCACGCCTGCAATACGGCTGCACCTGGGTCAACACGCACTTCATGCTCGTCAGCGAAATGCCCCATGGCGGTCAGAAACGTTCCGGCTATGGCAAGGACATGTCCATGTATGGGCTGGAGGATTACACGGTGGTGCGGCATGTGATGTTCAAGCATTGAAGCCAAGACAACGTTAGCAACACATGCTCGCGCCCGCCCTACTTGCACGCTGCTAAGGTTTTCGTCGACGGGTGCACGCTCGCCGGTTGACGGAAATCCTGGCAGGACCTAGGGTGTCTACAACGTATACAGCTTGGAGATTAGCCATGGCCTCGCCCGTTTTGTCCTTTCGTGTGGAAGAAGGTCTGGCCCAACAGCTGGATTTGCTGGCTGCCGCCACCGACCGCGACCGTCAATATCACCTCAAGCGTGCACTGGTTCGATATGTAGAGGCCGAGTCCTGGCATCTGCAAGCCATCAGCGAAGGCATAGCAGACGCCGATGCTGGAAATCTGACCGATCTGGATGCCGTGAAGGCTAAGTGGGCAAAACGTGCCGAGCATCGTACTGACCGATAAAGCACAGAGTGACCTCGACTCGATTCATGAACATTACCAAAGTGCTATCGGCACACAAGGCGCTGACGATGTCATCATCGCCATCCTGGAGACGCTGCGACAATTGCAGCGTTTTCCCGGTTCAGGCCGTCCTTCAGTCGTTCCCGATATTCGAGAGCTGGTGCTGACACGCTATCCATTCGTTGCGCCTTACCGACTCGTACAGGGGCAATTGCAAATCCTGCGGATATTGCACCAGCGCGGCGAACGGCCCCAGGATTGGTCGATGGAGTAACTTTGGCCGGTGCTCTCCTGGCCCGGCCATCATCACCGCGCTTGATCAGAATCTGGAAACACTGCGCATCGCATCCACCAGGTAACGCATGGCGATGCGGTCGTTTTCCGACAGTTCCCGATAGCGCTCCACCAGCCTTAACTCTTCCAGGCTGAGCCGTCGTGTCCTGCGTCCATTGGTCAGGCCTGGAAAGATCCCCAGCATTTCGGTAATGCCCTGTATTTTTGTCATGAACTGTCCTTCTTTACGTCGAGTTGACCTGATAGCGCCGTCTGAATCCGGGTTGAATCGTCTATCACGCTAAAGAATAGGGAGGATTCAAAGCGTGAAAAGGGAGTTTTAGAGTAATTAGTCAAAAAAAGTTGGAATCGACATAAAAAAAGAAATAACTGTAAGAAAATTTGACCAAGCCACGCTTTCCCTTTCTCTCCAAGCCTGCATTTCCCCTATGATTTTGCGCCTCGGTGAACCGATCCAGCTCTCAGGCATCTGTTCTAACGTTCGTCGCGTTTGGCCAAAGGCATGTCCGAACTCCTTTACCAATCTCTGTTGCCAGGATCGGCTCGGGATTGTTTCGAGAAAGGTTGTATTTATGCACCGCAGGAATCTGCTCAAGGCCTCCATGGCTTTCGCCGCCTACACTGGGCTATCGGCCTCCGGGCTCATGGCCGCCCGTGCCTGGGCCGCCGATCAGACTGCCGACGGCGAAGCCCGTCCCTTCGATTTCAACGGTTTGAAGGATCAGGCCCGGCGGCTGGCCGAGAGCCGCTACGTCGACACCAAGCAAGTCCTGCCACCGACCCTGGCCCAAATGTCGCCGCTGCAGTTCAACGCCATCCGTTATGACGCCAATCATTCGCTGTGGAATGAGCTGGACGGGCAACTGGACGCACAATTCTTCCACGTCGGCATGGGTTTCAAGCAGCCGGTGCGCATGTACAGCGTCGACCCGAAGACGCGTATGGCCCGTGAGGTGCACTTTCGTCCGGAACTGTTCAACTATGAGAAAACCACGGTCAACACCTCGCAGTTGACGGGTGACCTGGGCTTCGCCGGCTTCCGTGTCTTCAAGGCGCCGGAACTGGACCGGCACGACATCGTTTCTTTCCTGGGGGCCAGCTATTTCCGCGCCGTGGACGCCAGCGGCCAGTACGGGCTGTCGGCACGCGGCCTGGCCATCGACACCTATGCCAAGAAGCGTGAGGAATTCCCGGACTTCACCAAGTTCTGGTTCGAAACCCCGGAGAAGAACAGCACCCGGTTCGTGGTCTACGCCCTGCTCGACTCCCCCAGCGCCACCGGTGCCTATCGGTTTGATATCGATTGCCAGCCGACCCGGGTGGTGATGGAGATCGACGCGCACATCAATGCCCGTACCGCCATCGAGCAACTGGGCATTGCGCCCATGACCAGCATGTTCAGCTGCGGCACCGTCGAGCGGCGCATGTGCGACACCATCCATCCGCAAATCCACGATTCCGACCGGCTGGCCATGTGGCGCGGCAACGGCGAGTGGGTCTGCCGCCCGTTGAACAACCCCGCCAACCTGCAGTTCAATGCCTACGCCGACAAGGACCCGAAAGGCTTCGGCCTGGTGCAGACCGACCATGACTTTGCCAGCTACCAGGACACCGTGGACTGGTACAGCAAGCGCCCGAGCCTGTGGGTCGAGCCTACGACGGCCTGGGGCGAAGGCTCGGTCGACCTGCTGGAGATCCCTACCACCGGCGAAACCCTGGATAACATCGTTGCGTTCTGGACACCGAAAAAACCGGTGGCTGCCGGCGACTCGCTGAACTATGGCTACAAGCTCTACTGGAGCGCGCTGCCACCCGTGAGCACGGACCTGGCCCATGTCGACGCGACCCGTTCGGGCATGGGCGGCTTCATCGAAGGCTGGGCACCGGGCGAACATTACCCGACCGTCTGGGCCCGTCGTTTCGCCGTGGACTTCAGCGGCGGCGGCCTCGACCAATTGCCGCCGGGCACCGGCATCGAACCGGTGGTGACCTGTTCCCACGGCGAGGTGAAGGACTTCAACGTGCTGGTGCTGGATGCGATCAAGGGCTACCGCATCACCTTCGACTGGTACCCGACCGACGACCGTGTGGACCCGGTGCAGATGCGCCTGTTCATTCGCACCAAGGACCGGACCTTGAGCGAGACCTGGTTGTACCAGTACTTCCCGCCGGCGCCGGATAAGCGCAAGTATCCCTGAGCCCTGCTGTGTCAGGAATGACGCCTTCGCGAGCAGGCTCGCTCCCACATTGAGCCTTGTTGTGAACGCTATCCGCGCCACACAACAGATCCACTGTGGGAGCGAGCCTGCTCGCGATGAGGCCGGTACAAGCACCAATTTTTTTCAAACAAACAAAAAGCCCCGGCCAATGACGACCGGGGCTTTTGGTTTTACCAAGCACTCAATCGCGCAAATCCGACTCATGGATCGGCTGGTCCCGATGCGTGGCCCGCTGGTACTGCGCCGGCCATGTAGCCTTGCGTCCACCCAAGTCATCATCGGCATGCAGGGCCCAGTACGGATCGCGCAACAATTCCCGGGCGAGGAAAATGATGTCGGCCTGGCAGGTACGCAGGATGTGCTCGGCCTGGGCCGGCTCGGTAATCATGCCGACAGTGCCAGTGGCGATTTCCGACTCCTTGCGAACCCGTTCGGCAAAGCGTGTCTGGTAGCCCGGGCCTGTGGGAATTTCCGCATTCGCGGCGGTGCCGCCCGATGACACATCGATCAAGTCCACTCCCAGGGCCCTGAAGCGTCGCGCCAGCTCCACGGTTTCATCCGGGTTCCAACCGTCCTCGACCCAGTCGGTGGCGGAGACACGAACGAACACGGGCAATTCTTCAGGCCATACGGCCCGGATCGCTTCAGTGACTTGCAGCACCAGGCGGATGCGGTTCTCGAACGAACCGCCGTATTGATCGCGGCGCTGATTACTCAAGGGCGACAGGAACTGATGCAGCAGATAGCCATGGGCCGCGTGGACCTCGACCACCTTGAAGCCGGCCGTAAGAGCTCGCTTGGCCGAGTCCACGAAGGCCTGGATGACTCCGGCGATCTGCCCTTCGTCCAGTTGCACCGGCTGGGTGTGTTGCGGGTCGAAGGCTATCGGCGACGGACCGACCGGCACCCAACCGCCGTCCGCTGGTTTGACGCTGCCATGCTTGCCCAGCCAGGGCCGCCAAGTGCTGGCCTTGCGCCCGGCATGGGCCAGCTGTATGCCCGGCACGGCCCCTTGGGCGGTGATGAACCGGGTGATGCGTTGCAAGGGTTCGATCTGTTCGTCGTTCCACAGCCCCAGGTCCTGGGCGGTGATGCGGCCGTCGGCGGTCACGGCGGTGGCTTCGGTGAACACCAGGCCGGCACCGCCCACGGCGCGGCTGCCCAAGTGCACCAGGTGCCAATCGTTGGCCAGGCCATCGGTGCTCGAATACTGGCACATCGGCGATACCGCGATGCGATTGGGCAGGGTCAATTGGCGAAGAGTATAGGGTTCCAGCAGCAGACTCATGGGGCACCTCTCGAATCAGTGGGCAGGCTCCAGGGTTCTGTTTGAAAAGTCGACGAGTGACAAAAGGTGCAACACCCGCCCCCGCGGGCAACGAAAATCGACAAGACGTCACAACGGCTATCAAGCAGTGCTTAGAGCCTAGTCGACAACCCGGGAGGCGGGAGGGTTCAGAACTTAAAAACCGACGGTGTGACGAGAGGGCTTGCTCCCGCTTGGGTCGGTCACTGTGTGGCGAGGGGATTTATCCCCGCTGGGCTGCGCAGCAGCCCCTAAATATTCCTGCACCGCATTTCCTCAGCCAAACGGCGCTGGCCGGTTCCACGACTGCTTCGCAGCCGAGCGGGGATAAATCCCCTCGCCACAAGTGCTATCACCTGATAGATAACACTTGTATCTACCGCGGCTCGATATGGGCAATCATCAACTGCACCGTTTCCTGGCCGCGGAACTCGTTGAGGTCGAGCTTGTAGGCCAGTTCGACCCAGCGCACGGTGGGGTTCGGCCAGATCTCGCGGTCGATGCCGAAGGCGATGCCATCGAGCTTCACCGAACCGCATTCGCTCTTGAGCACCACCTTCAGGTGCCGCTCGCCCACCACCCGCTGTTCGACCAACTGGAACACGCCGTGGAACATCGGCTCCGGGAAATGCTGGCCCCAGGGCCCGGCGTGACGCAGGGCCCGGGCCAGTTCCAAGTGGAATTCCTCCACCGCCAGGGTGCCGTCCGACAACAGCCGACCGGTCAGGTCTTCTTCGCGCAATTGCCGGCGCACTTCCGCGTCGAACGCCTCGGCGAACAATGGGAAATTCGCTTCTGGCAAGGTCAGGCCCGCCGCCATGGCGTGACCGCCGTACTTGCTGATCAGGGTCGGATGCTGCGCCGCCACCACACTCAGCGCATCGCGGATGTGAAAGCCCGGCACCGAGCGGCCCGAGCCCTTGAGCAGACCGTCGCCGGCATCGGCAAAGGCGATGGTCGGGCGGAAATAGCGCTCTTTCATCCGCGAGGCAAGGATACCGATCACGCCCTGGTGCCACTGCGGATCGAACAGGCACAAGCCGAATGGCATCGACTCCACCGGCAGGTCCTTGAGCTGGGCCAGGGCTTCGCGCTGCATGCCCTGCTCGATGGATTTGCGGTCCTGGTTCATGCCGTCCAGTTGTGCCGCCATCTCCCGCGCCAGGGCGGCATCGTCGGTGAGCAGGCACTCGATACCCAGGCTCATGTCGTCCAGGCGCCCCGCCGCATTCAGACGCGGACCGAGGATAAACCCGAGGTCCGTGGAGGTAATGCGCGAATGGTCACGCTTGGCCACTTCGAGAATGGCCTTGATCCCGGGACGGGCACGCCCAGCACGAATCCGCTCCAGGCCCTGGTGCACCAGAATGCGATTATTGGCGTCCAGGGGCACCACGTCAGCCACGCTGCCCAGGGCCACCAGGTCCAACAGCTCACCAATGTTCGGCTGGGGTTTGCTGGTGTACCAACCCAGGCTGCGCAGACGGGCACGCAACGCCATCAGCACGTAAAAAATAACCCCGACACCCGCCAGCGCCTTGCTCGGGAATTCGCAGCCCGGCTGGTTCGGATTGACGATCGCATCGGCCAGCGGCAGTTCGAGGCCCGGCAAGTGGTGGTCGGTGACCAGCACCTTGAGCCCCGCCGCTTTCGCCGCCGCCACGCCTTCCACGCTGGATATGCCGTTGTCCACGGTGATCAGCAACTGCGGCTCGCGAGTCAGCGCGACTTCGACTATTTCCGGGGTCAGCCCATAGCCATATTCGAAGCGGTTGGGCACCAGATAGTCGACATGGGCCGCGCCGAGCAGCCGCAGCCCCAGCATGCCGACGGTGCTGGCGGTCGCGCCATCGGCATCGAAGTCACCGACGATCAGGATGCGCTGGCGTTCTTCCAGCGCCGTCACCAGCAGATCCACCGCGGCGTCGATCCCCTTGAGCTGCTGATAAGGAATCAAGCGCGCCAGGCTCTTGTCCAGTTCAGCCTCGGACTGCACGCCACGCGCTGCGTACAGGCGGGTCAACAGCGGCGGCAGGTCACCGAGAAATGGCAGGGTGTCGGGTAACTGGCGGGGTTCTATGCGCATGGGGGAACGGACATTTCTCTATTTTTTGGAATCCTGGACTGTGGCGAGGGAGCTTGCTCCCGCTGGGCTGCGTAGCGGCCCCCTTTTGTGGGTGCTGCGCACCCAAGCGGGAGCAAGCTCCCTCGCCACAATGAGTTCACTCAATACCGCGTCAATGGATCAGCCGCGCTCACCCAGCAACCACTGCAACTGCACTTCATGCTGACCACGGTCGTCGGTCACGAAAATCGTACCCTCACTGATCATCACGTCCCACTTGATCACGCGAGGCATGTCCTGGGCCAGGGTTTCCAGCACTTCCTGAGGCACGGCGGCGATGTTGACGTTCTTCAGGTTTTTGACGGCCGGGATCACCTTGCCTTCCCACACTCGCAGGCTGCCGTAGGCCAGCAGGCTGGTACGCTCGGTGCGACGCGAACACCAGGTCAGGCGATCGGCGTCGGGCTGGCCGACTTCGATCCAGTGCAAAACACGGTCATCCAGGCTTTTTTCCCACAGCGCGGGCTCATCGACGTCTGACAGACCACGACCAAACGCCAGCAGCTCGTTGTACCAGAACGCGTAGGCCAACAGGCGCACGGTCATGCGCTCTTCGGTCTCCGAAGGATGGCGGGCGATGGTCTGCTTCACATTCTCATACACACTGCGGTCGAGGTCGGTGAGGTTCAGTTCAAACTTATAAGTCGTGGACGGCTGGGCCATGAACGGGCTTCTTGATACGAGGAAAGGCGGCAAGTCTAACCGATGACGCGGGCAATCCACGAATTGCCGACCATCAACCTGCGGCGACCAGCCTTGGCCTATGATAAAACGCTCTATTCGTTCTGCCTTTGTCCTACAGGATCTGTCATGTCGCTTACTGCCAAACCCCTTGCCGGCGTCAAAGTCATCGAACTTGGCACCTTGATCGCCGGTCCCTTCGCCTCGCGCATCTGCGGCGAATTCGGCGCCGAGATCATCAAGGTCGAATCGCCCGACGGCGGTGATCCGCTGCGCAAGTGGCGCAAGCTGTACGAGGGCACCTCACTGTGGTGGTTCGTCCAGGCACGCAACAAGAAGTCCCTGACCTTGAACCTCAAACACCCCGAAGGCCTGGCGATCCTGAAAAAACTGCTCGGCGAAGCCGACATCCTGATCGAGAATTTCCGCCCCGGGGTGTTGGAAAAGCTCGGCCTGGGCTGGGATGTCCTGCATGCACTAAACCCGAAACTGGTGATGGTGCGGCTTTCGGGCTTCGGCCAGACCGGGCCGATGAAAGATCAGCCAGGATTTGGCGCGGTGGGCGAATCCATGGGCGGCCTGCGCTACATCACCGGCTTCGAGGATCGCCCGCCCGTGCGCACCGGGATTTCCATCGGCGACTCCATCGCCGCCCTCTGGGGCGTGATTGGCGCATTGATGGCCCTGCGTCACCGCGAGATCAACGGCGGAACCGGGCAAGTGGTGGACGTAGCCTTGTACGAGGCAATTTTCGCCATGATGGAAAGCATGGTGCCGGAATTCGACGTGTTCGGATTCATCCGCGAACGCACCGGCAACATCATGCCCGGCATCACCCCCTCGTCCATCCACACCAGCGCCGACGGCAAGCACGTGCAAATTGGCGCCAATGGCGACGCGATCTTCAAGCGTTTCATGCAAATCATCGGCCGCGACGACTTGGCCAACGACCCGCAACTGGCCAGCAATGATGGCCGTGACGAGCGCCGTGATGAGCTGTACGGGGTCATCGATCGCTGGGTCAACTCACTGCCGCTCGATACTGTCATCGACCAATTGAACCAGGCCGAGGTCCCGGCCAGCCGGATCTTCAGTGCCGAGGATATGTTCAGCGACCCGCAATTCCTGGCCCGTGAAATGTTCCTGCAGGCCAAGCTGCCGGACGGCAAGGCGTTCAAGATGCCGGGAATCGTACCGAAGCTTTCCGACACCCCGGGCACCTCCGAATGGGTCGGACCAGCGCTGGGGGAACACAACGCCCTGGTGCTCGGCGAGCTGGGCTACGACGCGCAGCAGATCGCCAAGCTGCGCAGCGACGGCGCCATTTGATGCACCATGCTGCGAGCGAAAACCGGCGGTCCACTGAAAATCGACTGTGGGAGCAAGCTCGCTCCCACAAAAGCTTCAGCACTTGGTAGAACCACCTCAAACGCCAGGCAAAAAGAAACCCCGAGAAGTGGGGAGACAACTCGGGGTTAAACGTGACCATTCAAGGTCCGTACAACAAGCGACAAGCACCGGAGCACAATGCTCGCTCTTGTTGGTAAAGAGTCTGACTCATTAGGCAGTAGGAAGGTTCCCACAAAATCCCGGTCAATTCGCCGCGCCCATGACCTTGTCGCGCGCCAGATTACGCAGCGCCGCAATCACACAAGGCTCCAGGCGACCCTCGGCAATCAGCACATCGCGATGCAGGCCATCGACCACATCCGTCAACTGACGCTTGTCGGTCAATTGGGCCTGATTGAACACTCGCTCGACCATAATGGCCCCGGAGGCATTCTTCAGCGTCACCAGGCATTCGCCCTTGGCGCCGGAGGGAGTCAGCGTGACCTGATACGGGCTCAAAGCCTCACCCAGCAATAGGCTGATACTTTCCATTCGCTCACCCTTCAATAGTCCGAAAACAACTGCATGTTCACAGTAAGTGACCGTGGGCCGCAGCAGAAAGTTCGTCAGCGCACCGAACCGGCACGCCTTCAACCTGTTCAACCGAGCATGCGCGTCCAATATGACAGGCAAACAACAGCTTTCTCTAGCAGCCTTTGCGTGGTGACGGTCGGCATCAAGCCATGAACCTGTCGCAACGACGCAAACGCCGCCCGACATCGGACCAGCCCCCCAGGATGCCGCGCAATTGCCCATCGGCCCCATAGAAAGGCACCGACCAATGATAGATTTCCCGCAATTGGCCGCTGAACATCAATTGCCGGTCGAAGAACCGAGACTGGCCAGTGCGCAATTGCTCCATCACCTCCCCATGCAGCAACTGCGCGGTGGCTGGCGGGAATGCTGCCGAATCCGTCAGCCGCGTGCCCCGGAGCTTTTCGAAGCGGGTCGCAAACTGGTCCTCGTAGCTTTTGTTGCACATGATCAGGCGCCCCTCCAGGTCACGGATGAAAATCGGGTCGGGAATGGCATCCATCAAGGCCCGCTGGAGCATCAGCTGGTCCTTGAGAACCGCTTCGGCCTTGAGGCGTTGATCGATCTGAATCTGCAGGCGGCGGTTCCACAGCAGGGACAAGAGGCCAAAGACCACGACCACGGTCACACACCAGTAACCCCATCGAGACAGCCGCTCCCAGATCGATGGCGCCTGGACCGGCGTAATGCCGGCCATCCACTTGGTGCGCAGCGCGCGCATGTCCTCGGCCGGAAAAGCTTCCAAGGCTTTATTCAAGATGCTCAACAGCGCGGACAGGTCCTGGCGTACCGCCAGGTAGTCCGGCTCCCACTTGCCCTCGAGGCCGCTGCCTACCTGCAATTGCCCGGCTGGATAGAGATGCACCCCGGTTTCATTTTCGATGGTGGCATAGGCTTCCCGGCTCTCTACCAGCGCCCGCGCCTCACCATAGGTCTTGGTCGTACGCAATTTGATCGCCGGGTAATCGCGCCTGATTTCCGCTTCCAATGCATGCCGTGCCGGCAATGCCAGGACCTTCCCTTCAAGCTGCTCCAGCGAATGAAGAGACGATTCCCCGTCACGGCCGACGAATACCCAGCCGGAACCGCCGAATGCATGACTGAAACTCAGAAAATCCCTACGTTCTTCATTCATCGCCAGCAGGGTCGTCATGTCGGCCTCGCCATTCTCCAGCATCGTCAGCAACTCGCCGGGGGAGAACGACTCCCGATGCACGAACTCAAGGCCGGTCATTTGCGCGATGCGCTGGAGAATGTCGTGGTTCAGTCCGTTCCACTGCCCCTGTTCATTCTTGAACAGGTACAACGGAAACTGCATCGTCGCCACGATGACCCTGGGGTTCTCCTTGATCCACTTCAATTCCTGCGCATCCAGCATCAGGCGCTCGCCAGGATTGAACGGCGGCGTTTCGAAAGCCGCCAACTGCGCCGCGTTCCCCCCCTGCACCGAGTACATCAGCGCCAGGCCCATTACCCAGCCCAAGGCGGGCTTGCCTTTGATAAAAAACGACATCTGCATTTCCTTCGAGATGACTCGCCCGTTCCTCCAAGGGCGAAACCCGACCAGTTTGGCATGCAGAAACAAGAAAGCCCGTCAGGAGACGGGCTTCAAAATGTGACAGATTTACGCGGTCAGAGCGGCTTGCCGCGGTTGCCATGCTGGCTGACAAAGGCCTGCACGGCCTTCAAGTCGTTAGGCAACACGGTGCAACGCTCATCTCGTTCAAACAAATCAGAAAGATGCGCAGGTAGTTCGAGCGCTTTTCCTACACCTGCTTTCTCCACCGCTTCCGGGAACTTGACCGGGTGAGCCGTGCCCAGGATTACCATCGGGATGTCCAGGCTGCGACGGCACTCCCGGGCGGCCCTGACGCCGATGGCCGTGTGCGGATCGAGCAGTTCACCGCTCTGACCGAACACCTCGGCGATGGTTTCGCAGGTCTGTTCATCGTCCACGGCCAGGGAATCGAACAGCTTGCGGGCTTCGGTCCAGCGCTCAGGCTCGACGCTGAAACCACCACCCTGGCGGAAGCTGTCCATCAGGCCGGCAATGGCCGCACCATTGCGACCGTGCAGGTCGAACAGCAGGCGCTCGAAGTTCGACGACACCATGATGTCCATCGAAGGCGACAGCGTGGCGTGCAGGGTTTCCTTGACGTACTGGTTGCCGCTCATGAAGCGGTGCAGGATGTCGTTGCGGTTGGTGGCGACGATCAATTGATTGATCGGCAGGCCCATGTTGCGCGCCAGGTAGCCGGCGAAGATATCGCCGAAGTTGCCGGTCGGCACCGAGAACGACACCGAGCGGGCCGGGCCGCCCAATTGCAGGGCCGCGTGGAAGTAATAAACGATCTGGGCCATGATCCGCGCCCAGTTGATCGAGTTCACCGCCACCAACCGCGTGCCCTTGAGGAAGCTCTGGTCGGCGAAACTGGCCTTGACCATTTCCTGGCAGTCATCGAAGTTGCCTTCGATGGCGATGTTGTGGATGTTATCGCCAAAAATCGTCGTCATCTGCCGACGCTGCACTTCCGAGACCCGGTTGTGCGGGTGCAGGATGAAAATGTCGACGTTCTCGCAATGCTTGCAGCCTTCGATGGCCGCCGAGCCGGTGTCGCCAGAGGTGGCACCGACGATCACCACACGCTCGCCACGCTTTTGCAGCACGTAGTCCAGCAGGCGACCGAGCAATTGCAGAGCGAAGTCCTTGAACGCCAGGGTCGGGCCGTGGAACAGCTCCATGACCCATTCGTTACCGTTGAGCTGACGCAGCGGCGCGATGGCGTTGTGGGAAAAGACGCCATAGGTCTCTTCCAGGATCTTTTTGAAATCGGCGTCCGGGATGCTGCCGGTGACGAACGGGCGCATGACCCGGAAGGCCAGCTCGTGATACGGCAGGCCAGCCCAGGAAGCGATTTCTTCCTGGGTGAAGCGCGGCAGGTTTTCCGGCACATAGAGACCGCCGTCCGTGGCCAGGCCGGCCAGGAGGACATCTTCGAAATTCAGGGCCGGTGCCTGGCCGCGGGTGCTGATATAGCGCATGGGGCAAACCTTCGGTTTGGGCTTCAAGCGTTGAAGTTGCAAGCTACACATCAAAGGCACGTTTGCCTTCGTTCGCGGCCTGCAACTTATCCGCTTGCCGCTAAATTAATTCAAATGTTCAACGCGGATACGGACCACCGGGCCAACGACCCCCTGGAGCGCTTCCAGCGCCGCAATCGCATCGTTGATGCGCTGCTCGACCACACGGTGGGTCAGCAGGATCATCGGCACCAGGCCGTCGTGTTCCTCGACTTCCTTCTGCATGATCGACTCGATGTTGATGCCGCGTTCCGAGAGGATACTCGCCACTTGGGCCAGCACGCCCGGATGGTCCTTGGCCTGGATGCGCAGGTAGTAGGAGCTTTCGCACGCTTCGATCGGAAGAATCGGGTGAGCCGACAGCGAGTCTGGCTGGAAGGCCAGGTGCGGCACACGGTTTTCCGGGTCCGAAGTCATGGCGCGAACCACGTCCACCAGGTCGGCAATCACCGAAGAGGCCGTCGGTTCCATGCCCGCACCAGCGCCGTAGAACAACGTCGAGCCGGAGGCATCACCGTTGACCATCACCGCGTTCATCACGCCGTTGACGTTGGCGATCAGGCGATCGGCCGGGATCAAGGTCGGGTGCACACGCAGCTCGATGCCGTTGGCGGTGCTGCGCGCCACGCCCAGGTGCTTGATGCGATAGCCCAGGGCTTCGGCGTAATTCACGTCAGCGGTGGTCAGCTTGGTGATGCCTTCGGTGTAGGCCTTGTCGAACTGCAATGGAATGCCAAACGCAATGGAGGCCAGGATCGTCAGCTTGTGCGCTGCGTCGATGCCTTCCACGTCGAATGTCGGATCCGCCTCGGCGTAGCCCAGGGCCTGAGCTTCGGCTAGCACATCCTCGAAGGTGCGACCCTTTTCGCGCATCTCGGTGAGGATGAAGTTGCCGGTGCCGTTGATGATCCCCGCGACCCAGTTGATACGGTTGGCCGACAGGCCTTCGCGGATCGCCTTGATCACCGGGATGCCACCGGCCACGGCGGCTTCGAAAGCCACGATCACGCCCTTCTCCCGGGCCTTGGCAAAAATTTCATTACCGTGAACAGCGATAAGCGCCTTGTTCGCGGTGACCACATGCTTGCCATTCTCGATGGCCTTGAGTACCAACTCGCGGGCAACGGTATAGCCGCCCACCAGCTCTATGACGATGTCGATCTCAGGGTTCGTGGCCACTTCGAAGACATCGTTGGTAATCGCAATACCGGTCGTCTGGAACTGAGGCTTTGGCGTGCGCATGGCAATTTGTGCCACTTCGATCCCACGCCCGGCACGACGAGCAATTTCCTCGGCGTTGCGCTGAAGTACGTTGAAGGTGCCGCCACCGACGGTACCTAACCCACAGATGCCTACTTTGACCGGATTCACTCTTGACTCCCCATGAAACGGCCGACGCAAGGTCGGCCGTGAAATACAGCCGCGCAGCAACGCGACTTTTTGTTTAACGGCCCGACGAAGGTTTTCGCCGAGCCGTGATCTTCAGAAGCGAATCGCCCATGATCATTTCGCGCCCAGTGCCAGTTTGGCGACTTGTGGCGCCGGCTGGTAGCCCGGAATCACCTGGCCGTCGGCCAAAACGATGGCCGGCGTACCGTTCACGCCAATGGACTGGCCCAAGGCGAACTGCTTGGAGACCGGGTTCTCGCACTTGGCGGCCTTGATTTCCTTGCCATCGACCATCTTGTCCATGGCCGCTTTCTTGTCCTTGGAGCACCAGACCGCCTGCAACTGCTCATCGCCCGGCGAGCCCAGGCCCTGACGCGGGAACGCGACATAGCGCACTTCGATGCCGCGCTTGTTCAGCTCGGGCACTTCGGCGTGCAGTTTGTGGCAATACGGGCAGGTGGTGTCAGTGAACACCGTGATGTGGGACTTGGTTTCGCCAATCGCCGGATAAACCACGGTTTCAGCGACTGGAATGCCGTTGATCAACTTGGAAATGCCCTGGCGCTCGGTCATTTCGGTGAGATTGACCGGCTTGCCATCCTTGAGCTCGAACAGGTTGCCCTGGACGATGTACTGACCGTCGGCGCTGGCGTAGAGCACGCGGCTGCCCTTGAGCTTGACCTCATACAGGCCGGCCATGGGGCTGGCCGAAATGGTTTCGATCGGCACTTCGAGCTGAAGGTTTTCCAGGCTCTTGCGGATAGCCTTGTCGGCCGCGTCGTCGGCGATGGCAAAGGTACTGGCCAACGCAATGGCGGCGGCGGTGAACATCTGGATCAAACGCATGGGGACTCCTGAGGCGAACAAATGAGACGGGAAACGCCGACCCGCAGATTCGGGTTCCAACCGCCCACTGTGCAAACCGACAAAGCCTACCACATAAGGCTCGCGTGACCGAATGCCGCTGACGCAAGACATTGGTGGCGGCTTTTCCGTGGGAGCGGGCGTGTGGGAGCAAGGCTTGCCCGCGATGGCCGCGCCGCGGTGTAACAACGGAGCCGCGTTATCGTTCATCGCGGACAAGCCTTGCTCCCACAGGGGATTTTATTCAGCCACGCGGGTGATGCCTGGCATGCAGATCCTGCAACCGCGCCCGGGCAACGTGAGTGTAGATCTGGGTGGTGGACAGGTCGCTATGGCCGAGCAACATCTGCACCACTCGCAGGTCGGCGCCGTGGTTGAGCAGGTGCGTGGCGAAGGCGTGGCGCAAGGTGTGAGGCGAAAGAGATTTGTTGATCCCGGCCACCTTGGCCTGGTGCTTGATACGGTGCCAGAAGGTCTGACGGGTCATCTGCTCGCCGCGCAGGCTGGGAAACAGCACGTCGCTGGGACGCCCACCCAGCAATTCATGGCGGGCATCGCGCATGTAGCGCTCGACCCAGACAATCGCTTCCTCCCCCATCGGCACCAGGCGTTCCTTGCTACCTTTGCCCATCACCCGCAGCACACCCTGGCGCAAATTGACCTGCTCCAGCGTCAAGCTGATCAACTCGGTGACACGCAGGCCGCAGGCATACAGGACTTCCAACATGGCCCGGTCGCGCTGACCGATGGCTTCGCTGAGGTCGGGCGCCGCCAGCAACGCTTCCACATCGGCTTCCGACAGGGATTTGGGCAACGGGCGCCCCAATTGCGGCATTTCCACGCGCAAGGTCGGGTCCACCGCAATCAGCTTTTCCCGCAGCAAGTAGCGATAAAACCCACGCAAACCGGAGAGAAACCGCGCGGTCGAGCGTGGTTTGTAGTTCTGCTCCAGGCGCCAGGCCAAGTGATCGAGGATCAACTCCCGGCCGGCATTGACCAGCTCCAGGTGGTTTTCCTGCAACCAGCCGTTGAACAGCGCCAGGTCGCTGCGATAGGCATCGCGGGTGTTATCGGACAGCCCCTTCTCCAGCCACAGGGCGTCGAGAAACTGGTCTATCAGCGGATGATCGATGGCTGGCATAAAGACTCTTGAAGGATGCGGGCACACGGCATCGAAAGGGGAAATGAAGCCATGCAGGGTGCTCAAAGCGCAAATCGCAGGCAACAAAAAAGCAGCCCGCAGGCTGCTTTTTTTTGCATCGGAAGCTGGACTTAAGCCAGTTTTTCCTTGATGCGAGCTGCTTTACCGGACAGGTCACGCAGGTAGTACAGCTTGGCTTTACGCACGTCGCCGCGACGTTTCACAGCCATGCTGTCGATTTGCGGGCTGTAGGTCTGGAAAGTACGCTCTACGCCGACACCGTTGGAGATTTTACGAACGGTGAATGCACTGTTCACGCCACGGTTACGCTTGGCGATAACGACGCCTTCGAACGCTTGCAGACGGGAACGGTCGCCTTCCTTCACTTTCACCTGAACGACAATGGTGTCGCCCGGGGCAAAGGTAGGGATTTCTTTGGTCATCTGCTCTGCTTCGAGTGCAAGGATGATTTTGTTAGTCATGCTGTGCTCCTAAGGCAAGTCGTCGGACTCACCATCGATACGTTGTTAACTATCGTCCCGCTCGCGGATGTATTCCTCGAGCAGCTTCTTCTCTTCTCCAGAAAGCGAGCGGCTTTCCAGAAGATCGGCGCGTCGTTCATAGGTCCGACCAAGGGACTGCTGTAAACGCCAACGCCGGATGTGCGCGTGGTTGCCACTTAGCAACACGTCGGGAACACGCTGATCCGCATACACCTCCGGTCGGGTGTAGTGCGGGCAATCCAGCAGACCATCCGTAAAGGAATCTTCCTCAGCGGAATCTGCATGCCCTAAAGCTCCAGGCAGCAGTCGTGTAACCGCATCGATCAGGACCATCGCCGGCAGCTCGCCGCCAGACAGTACATAGTCGCCAATCGACCACTCTTCATCGACATGAGCTTCAATGAAACGCTCGTCAATGCCTTCGTAACGGCCGGCAATCAGGATCAATGCATCCGAATTCGCCAGCTCGCGTACCGCCGACTGAGTCAGCTGGCGGCCTTGGGGCGACAGGTAGATCACCTTCGCGCCCTCCCCGGCTGCGGTTCTGGCCTGAACCAGAGCGTCTTCCAGGGGCTTGATCTTCATCACCATGCCCGGACCACCGCCAAACGGGCGATCGTCCACAGTGTGATGTCGATCCGTGGTGTAGTCCCGCGGATTCCAACAAGTGAGCTGCAACAGCTCCTGTTTCACCGCGCGGCTGGTTATGCCGTACTCGCTGATGGCGGAAAACATCTCGGGAAACAATGTGATGACTTCAACGCGCAAATTAGCCACGTTTAGAAATCCGCATCCCATTCCACCTTCATCTCGCCTGCGGCAAGGTCGACGGCCAACACGCATTGCTCGGTATAGGGCAACAGGCGTTCGCGATCATCCAGGCTGCCGACGCAAGGCTTGACCACCATGACATCGTTCGAACCGGTCTCGAGCAGGTGATCGATTTTCCCGAGCAATTGCCCGAGGTGGTCGATGACCTTCAGACCCACCAGCTGGTACCAGTAGTACTCGCCGTCGGTCAGTTCAGGGAACAGGTTGCGCGGCACGCAGATCTCATAACCGGCCAGAAGACGCGCTTCTTCACGATCATCGAGACCCTTGAGCTTTGCGACCAGGAACTTGTCGTTCCCACGTCCGCTGACCAGCTCCACCTGTTTCACGCTACCTTCGCGCTTGAGCGTCCAGGTTTTGTAATCCAACAGGTTCTTGATCGGATCAGTAAAGGAATACACCTTCACTTCGCCGCGAACGCCATGTACAGAATAGATCTTGCCGACAACGATCAAATCACCGGCATCTTTTGGCGTCGCGTTCATATTGCTCAGGCCGCAGCCTTAGCCGATTCCTTCAACAACTGAGCAACGCGCTCAGAAGGTTGTGCACCAACGCTCAGCCAGTAGGCTACGCGCTCTTGGTTCACGGACAGACGAACTTCCTGACCACGGGCAACAGGGTTGAAGAAACCAACCTGCTCCTTGTGGGAACCGTCACGCGGGTTGCGGCTGTCGGTTACGGTCAGGTGGTAAAACGGGCGCTTTTTGGAGCCGCCAAGGGCAAGACGGATTGTTAGCATGTGAACATCGTTCCTGTAGTCGGTGCTGCAAATCTAAATGCACAGCGGGCATAGGTGCCCGAAAGGCCGCATATTCTAAGGAATATCCGGCCTTTTGCAAATGTCTTTTTCCGGCGCCTGGGCCGTGCGATCAAGATTTGCCATGGAGCCGTCATGAAAAACGGCAGGTCAGCTCCCGTGCAGCACGGGTTTGCTGGAGATCCCCGCATCCGTGCGGGGCAACGCCGACATGACAGCCGGCGCAGATTCTTTACATTTTCGGCATGCCGCCGCCGGGCAACATACCGCCCATGCCGCGCATCATCTTGGCCATCCCGCCCTTGGCGGAGAATTTCTTCATCATCTTCTGCATCTGCTTGTGTTGCTTGATCAAGCGACCGATGTCCTGCACCTGGGTGCCGGAACCCATGGCGATACGACGCTTGCGCGAACCGCTGATCAGCTCAGGGTCGCGGCGCTCGGCCGGGGTCATGGAGTTGATGATGGCTTCCATCTGCTTGAACTGCTTTTCAGCCGCGCCCTGGGCATTGCCCATCTGCGCCAGGTTCACACCACCGATGTTCGGCAGTTTGTCCATGAGCCCGCCAAGACCGCCCATGTTCTTCATTTGTTGCAGTTGGTCGCGGAAGTCCTCGAGATCGAAGCCCTTGCCCTTCTTCAGCTTCTTGGCCAGTTTGTCGGCCTTGTCCTTGTCGAGGGTCTGCTCGGCCTGCTCGATCAGGCTGAGCACGTCGCCCATGCCCAGAATCCGCGAAGCAATACGCTCAGGGTGGAACGGCTCGAGCGCTTCGCTCTTCTCGCCCATACCGATGAACTTGATCGGCTTGCCGGTGATGGCGCGCACCGACAGCGCGGCACCGCCACGGGCATCGCCGTCGACCTTGGTCAGGATCACGCCGGTCAACGGCAGTGCGTCACCGAACGCCTTGGCGGTGTTGGCCGCGTCCTGGCCGGTCATGGCATCGACCACGAACAGGGTTTCCACCGGGTTGATCGCGGCATGCAACGCCTTGATCTCGCCCATCATCTCTTCATCGATGTGCAGGCGACCAGCGGTATCGACGATGACCACGTCGATGAATTTCAGTTTTGCTTCTTTAATAGCCGCCTGGGCGATGTCCACCGGCTTCTGGCTCAGGTCGGACGGGAAGAACGTCACGCCGATGTCGTTGGCCAGGGTTTCCAGCTGCTTGATGGCCGCCGGACGATAGATGTCCGCGGACACCACCATCACCGACTTTTTCTTGCGCTCTTTAAGGAAGCGCGCCAGCTTGCCGGCCGTCGTGGTCTTGCCCGCGCCTTGCAGACCTGCCATCAGCACCACCGCTGGCGGTACGGCGGCGAGGTTCAGGTCTTCGTTGGCGGCGCCCATGAGGCTTTCGAGTTCGGCCTGGACGATCTTCACGAACGCCTGGCCCGGCGTCAGGCTGCGCGACACTTCGGTGCCGACGGCGCGTTCCTTGACCGAATTGACGAAGTCCTTGACCACCGGCAGGGCGACGTCGGCTTCGAGCAACGCCATGCGCACTTCGCGCAGGGTGTCTTTGATGTTGTCCTCGGTCAGTTTCGCCTTGCCGGTGACATGGCGCAGCGTCTGCGAGAGACGGTCGGTTAGGTTTTCAAACATGCGCGATCCTTTCAGGCCCAGATGAGACCGGGATAATGGCGGCCCAGACCGTGAAAAATGTGCTCGGCGAGCCTGCGGCGTGGGCAGGTCGCGGATTATAGCGAAGAAGCGGGCGACGTACACCTTACTGTCAGTTGCGGTGGTCTTTCGTGCGGAGGGGGTTCTATGCCAAACTCAGCGCCTTTCGGGCTTGCCTAACAGGATTTATGCTCCCCTTGTCACCCAGCTTGTTTGCCACGCTCGCCGCCGCTTGCCTTTATGCCGCTGCGACCCTCTATCAAGGCTCACGCCTGGCCACCGGTGCCAAGGCGAACAAACGCCTGCTGGTCACGCTTGGCGTGCTGGCGGTGCTCGGCCATGCGGCCAGCCTTTATACCCACCTGATGACGCCGATCGGCCTGGGCCTGGACTTTTTCAACGCCGCCAGCCTGATCGCCGTCGCCGTGATCGCCCTGACACTAGTGGCCTGCTCGCGCATCCCGGTGGAAAACCTGCTGGTGCTGCTGTTCCCACTGGGGCTGGCCACGGTGCTACTGGCGCAGTTCGCGCCGTCGGGTACAGTGCAGATCATTGATGAAGAGCCGGGCATCCTCGCCCACATCCTGCTGTCGATCCTGGCCTATGGCCTGTTCACCATCGCGGTGTTCCAGGCCCTGCTGCTACTGGTGCAGGACCATCAGCTCAAGAACAAGCACCCGTCCGGGCTGATCCGCAATTTCCCGCCGCTGCAAACCATGGAGAGCCTGCTGTTCGGCTTCCTCTGGGCCGGTTGGGGCTTGCTGTCACTGTCGCTGATCTCCGGCTGGTTGTTCGTCGAGAACCTGTTCGCCCAGCACCTGGTGCACAAGACCCTGCTCGCCTGCCTGGCATGGATAGTCTTCAGCGTGCTGCTGTGGGGCCGCAACCGCCTCGGCTGGCGCGGGCACAAGGCGATTCGCTGGACCCTGGCCGGTTTCTGCCTGCTGATGCTCGCGTACTTCGGCAGCAAGCTGGTCCGCGAATACATCCTGCATGTGTGACGGACGGCCCTGATGGATACGTTGCCCGTGGCGCCGCTGTTTGCCGTGCTGGTGGTGCTGATCCTCTGGTCGGCCCTGTTCACCGCGATCGAAGCCGCCCAGCAACACCTGCTGGCCCAGCGTACGGCCTCGCGCGCCACTGACAAACCCCTGGCAACGCTGACATTCCCGCTGGCCAGCCTGATCCTGTGCAACACCCTCTGCCGTACCCTGGCCGTGGTCATCGGCACCTTGCTGGCGATTTTTACCTGGCTGGAAAACGGCCCCTGGGTGGCCTGGCTCGGCACCAGCGCCGCCCTGCTGGTGTTTGCCGACTACCTGCCGCGCACCTTGGCCACTCGCCAGCCCGAAGCGGTGCTGGCACTGGGCAACACCTTGCTGGGCATACCGTTGAAGATCCTCTATCCGTTTGCCTGGCTGTTGAATGGCGCCAGCCAATTGCTGCTGCGCCCATTTGCCCGCAAGGCCAGCATGGTGCAACAGAGCGACGACGAAATGCCCGCGCCACCGCGTAGCGAGCATGAACCGGAGCACAACAGCGGCCGACTGCACCCGATTTCCGGCATCCACGCCCTGGACAACATCACCGTCAACGATATCCTCGTGCCCCGCAGCGAGGTCGATGGCATCAACCTCGACGACCCCATCGGCGAGATCATCGAACAGCTACGCCTGAACCGTCGTACCCGCCTGCCGGTGTTCCACAGCGACATCAACCAGGTCGAAGCGGTGCTCAACACCCGCCAGATCCGCCACCTGCTGGCGGACGCGAGCCTGACCAAGGAAGCGCTGCTGACCGCCTCTCACGAGCCCTACTTCGTGCCCGAGAGCACACCACTGCAGCTGCAATTGCTGAATTTCCACAAGCAGCAGCGGCGCCTGGGCATGGTGGTGGACGAATACGGCGAAGTGCTGGGCATCGTCACCCTGGAAGACATCCTCGAAGAAATCGTCGGCGAATTCGAAAGCGAGCACAGCCTCGACAATCCCCATGTCCATCCCCAGCCCGATGGCCGCCTGATGATCGATGGCGCGGCGTCGATTCGTGAGTTGAACAGGACGCTGGGCTGGCACTTGCCTTGTGACGGCCCCAAGACTCTCAACGGACTGGTGACCGAAGCCCTGGAAACCATTCCCGAAAGCCCGGTATGCCTGAAGATCGGGCGGTATCGACTGGAAATCATCGAGACCGTGGACAACCGTGTGAGCCAGGTGCTGGCGTGGCATAACAGCTCGGTGCCTGCTGTTTCCTGAATCCCAAGTGAAACACCGTTGTGGCGAGGGGATTTATCCCCGCTGGGCTGCAAAGCAGCCCCAAATACAGTCAACTCAATTTTGCCTGGCGCACCGAGTCGTCGGGTTTTAGGGCTGCTGCGCAGCCCAGCGGGGATAAATCCCCTCGCCACAGAAGCTCAGCGCACGCTTCAATATTGTGTGCGGGCTCTCTTGTTGATTCGTTAGCCCCCTTCCTATACTCAAGCCGCTTACCGGACCCTGCGTCTACCCTGCACTCAGCCGGTTCCGGCCCGACCATCGGCGAAATCCGCATCAGCCCTGCGACTGTTCCTACCCGAAACAGCGAAAGGGTACCCGCCCACATCCCTGGGCGTTCGACCATAATAATTCGCTCCAACGGAGCACATGACTGTCAGGGATAACCGCATGACGACCACTACCTACAACGAGGCTGTGCCTGTCCAGCCGACAAATTCCGCCACCCGCGTGGCGACCGCAAGCTTCATCGGCACCGCCATCGAGTTCTACGATTTCTACGTCTATGCCACGGCGGCGGCCCTGGTGATCGGGCCGGTGTTCTTCCCGCAAACTTCTGGCACGGCACAGATGCTGTCGTCTTTCCTGACGTTCGGCATCGCCTTCCTCGCCCGGCCGCTGGGCTCGGCGCTGTTCGGCCACTTCGGCGACCGGATCGGGCGCAAGTCCACGCTGGTGGCGTCCCTGCTGCTGATGGGGGTGTGCACCACGCTCATCGGCGTGCTGCCCGGTTATGCCAGCATTGGCGCCTGGGCACCGGTCCTGCTGTGCCTGCTACGTTTCGGCCAGGGCCTGGGCTTGGGCGGTGAATGGGGCGGGGCGGCGCTGCTTGCCACCGAGAACGCGCCCAAGGGCAAGCGTGCCTGGTTCGGCATGTTCCCCCAATTGGGGCCGTCCATCGGCTTCCTGGCGGCCAATGGGCTGTTCCTGACCCTGGCCATGAGCCTGGACGATGAGCAATTCCGCTCCTGGGGCTGGCGGATTCCGTTCCTGCTCAGCGCCGTGCTGGTGATCGTCGGCCTCTATGTGCGGCTCAAACTCCATGAAACCCCGGTATTCGCCAATGCCATGGCCCGCCAGGAGCGGGTCAAGGTGCCGTTGGTCGAGCTGTTCAGCCAGTACTGGGCGCCGACGCTGCTGGGCGCGGCGGCGATGGTGGTGTGTTACGCGCTGTTCTATATCTCGACGGTGTTTTCCCTGAGCTACGGCGTGTCCACCCTCGGCTACAGCCGCGAGACATTCCTGGGCCTGCTGTGCTTTGCCGTGCTGTTCATGGCCGCCGCTACCCCCCTGTCGGCCTGGGCCAGCGACCGCTACGGCCGCAAACCGATATTGATCCTCGGCGGTGTGCTGGCAATTGCCTCGGGTTTCCTCATGGAACCCTTGCTGACCCACGGGTCGACCGGGGGCGTGGCACTGTTCCTGTGCATCGAGCTGTTCCTGATGGGTGTGACCTTTGCCCCCATGGGCGCCTTGCTCCCGGAGCTGTTTCCGACCCACGTGCGTTACACCGGCGCCTCGGCCGCCTACAACCTGGGCGGTATCGTCGGTGCCTCGGCCGCGCCGTTCTTCGCCCAGAAACTGGTGGCGATGGGCGGTTTGAGCTATGTCGGAGGCTATGTTTCAGCAGCCGCGCTGCTCAGCGTGATCGCCGTGCTGTGCCTGAAGGAGACGCGCCACAACGACTTGAACCGGGTCGCCTAGGTTGAGGCCCGTGGCGAGCGCTGCATGCCTCGCCACGGGAAGCTGTCGCAAGCCTGAACACCCACCAATGAAATAACCGCTAACAGTCGCTTACCATTGAAACCACCCCCCACCTGCCCCATCTAAGACCCATACCCCATTGCGCAGGTGCCCCATGAGCGACCAGCACTCTACTGAAGCCACTCACGATTACGACGCTGACTCCGAACACATCGAACACACCTCGTCCGGTACCGGCCTGGCCCTGCCTGGCCAGAACCTGCCGGACAAGGTCTATATCATCCCCATCCACAATCGCCCCTTCTTCCCGGCCCAGGTGTTGCCGGTCATCGTCAACGAAGAACCGTGGGCCGAGACCCTGGAGCTGGTGGCCAAGTCCGAACACCACTCCCTGGCACTGTTCTTCATGGACACGCCCCAGGAAGACCCGCGCCATTTCGACACCTCGAAACTGCCGCTGTACGGCACGCTGGTGAAGGTGCATCACGCCAGCCGGGAAGGCGGCAAGCTGCAGTTCGTCGCCCAGGGACTGACCCGCGTGCGTATCCGCACCTGGCTCAAGCACCATCGCCCACCGTATCTGGTGGAAGTCGAATACCCGCACCAGCCGAGCGAGCCGACCGACGAGGTCAAGGCCTACGGCATGGCGCTGATCAACGCGATCAAGGAACTGCTGCCACTCAACCCGCTGTATAGCGAAGAGCTGAAGAACTACCTCAACCGCTTCAGCCCCAACGACCCATCGCCACTGACCGACTTTGCCGCCGCGCTCACCTCCGCCACCGGCAGCGAACTGCAGGAAGTGCTCGACTGCGTGCCCATGCTCAAGCGCATGGAAAAAGTGCTGCCGATGCTGCGCAAGGAAGTCGAAGTGGCGCGGCTGCAGAAAGAGATTTCCGCCGAGGTCAACAACAAGATCGGCGAGCATCAGCGCGAGTTCTTCCTCAAGGAACAGCTCAAGGTCATCCAGCAGGAACTGGGGCTGACCAAAGACGACCGCAGCGCCGATATCGAACAGTTCGAGCAACGGCTGGAAGGCAAGGTGCTGTCGGCCCAGGCGCAGAAGCGCATCGAAGAGGAGATGAACAAACTCTCCATCCTGGAAACCGGCTCGCCGGAATACGCCGTTACCCGCAATTACCTGGATTGGGCAACCTCGGTGCCGTGGGGCGTGTACGGCCAGGACAAACTTGACCTCAAGCATGCCCGCAAGGTTCTCGACCAGCACCACGCCGGCCTGGACGACATCAAGGACCGTATCCTGGAATTCCTCGCCGTCGGTGCCTACAAAGGCGAGATCAGCGGCTCTATCGTGTTGCTGGTGGGCCCGCCGGGCGTGGGCAAGACCAGCGTCGGCAAGTCCATCGCCGAGTCCCTGGGGCGGCCGTTCTACCGTTTCAGCGTTGGCGGCATGCGCGACGAAGCCGAGATCAAGGGCCATCGGCGCACCTACATCGGAGCCCAGCCGGGCAAGCTGGTACAGGCGCTAAAAGACGTCGAGGTGATGAACCCGGTGATCATGCTCGATGAGATCGACAAGATGGGCCAGAGCTACCAGGGCGACCCGGCGTCGGCCCTGCTCGAGACCCTCGACCCGGAACAGAACGTCGAATTTCTCGATCACTACCTGGACCTGCGCCTGGATCTGTCGAAAGTGCTCTTCATCTGCACCGCCAACACCCTGGACTCGATCCCCGGCCCCTTGCTGGACCGGATGGAAGTGATCCGCCTGTCGGGTTACATCACCGAAGAAAAAGTCGCCATCGCCAAGCGCCACTTGTGGCCCAAGCAGTTGGCCAAGGCCGGCGTGTCCAAGGGCAGCCTGAGCATCAACGACAGCGCCCTCAAAGCCCTGATCGACGGCTACGCCCGTGAAGCCGGGGTGCGGCAGTTGGAGAAACAACTGGGCAAACTGGTGCGCAAGGCGGTGATGAAGCTGATCGACGACCCCAAAGCGGTGATCAAGCTCGGGCCGAAAGACTTGGAGGCCTCCCTGGGCAAACCGGTGTTCCGCAACGAGCAGGTGTTGTCCGGCGTCGGAGTGATTACCGGCCTGGCCTGGACCAGCATGGGCGGCGCGACCTTACCCATCGAGGCAACGCGCATCCACACCCTCAATCGCGGTTTCAAGCTGACCGGGCAACTGGGGGACGTGATGAAAGAGTCGGCGGAAATCGCCCACAGCTACGTCAGTTCGCACCTGAAGCAATTCGGCGGCGATCCGAAATTCTTCGACGAGGCCTTCGTTCACCTGCACGTACCGGAAGGCGCCACGCCCAAGGATGGCCCGAGCGCCGGGGTCACCATGGCCAGCGCCCTGCTGTCCCTGGCCCGTAACCAGCCACCGAAAAAAGGCGTGGCCATGACCGGCGAACTGACCCTCACTGGGCACGTACTGCCGATCGGCGGCGTGCGCGAGAAAGTGATCGCGGCGCGGCGGCAGAAAATCAATGAACTGATCCTGCCGGAAGCCAACCGGGGCAATTTCGAAGAACTGCCGGACTACCTCAAGGAAGGCGTCACGGTGCACTTTGCCAAGCGGTTTGCGGATGTGGCCAAGGTGTTGTTCTGATAGAACTGTAGCGCTTATGCGGGCCCCATCGCGGGCAAGCCTTGCTCCCACAGGGTTTAATGTCGCTCACAGAGTCAGTGTGCGACAAAGATCCATTGTGGGAGCAAGGCTTGCCCGCGATAGCGTCATCAGCGACAGCACTTCCCCAGCTGACACACCTGGTAGCATCTTCGGTTATGCTCGCCGTTCGTCGTGAATGCCGGAGTCATCACCCTTATGTCCATCACCCGCCTGCTCGTCCCCTTGAGCCTCGCCCTGCTGAGCGCCTGCGCCACGCAAAGCGGACGCAACGTGACCGTGGAAAAACTGAGCCAGTGCCCGGTGCGGCTCAATAACGGGCAGAACCTGATTTTGAGCTTGCCGAGCAACCCCACCACCGGTTATCGCTGGGCGATCCAGGATTCGGCCGGCGGCGTGCTCAAAGGCCTGGGCCCCGAGGTTTATCGCAACCCGGAAGACGCCGGCATCGTCGGCGCCGCCGGGGTCTCGACCTGGCGCTTCCAGGCGTTCAACGCCGGCACTGGGCGTCTGCGCCTGACTTATCAACAGCCCTGGGCTCCGGAAGTACCGCCCGTGGAAACCTTCGACTGCGCCATTGCGGTGAATTGACCGTGGGTTGGCTGATCCTTGCACTGATGGGCGCAGCCACTTACCTGTACGGCCTGGCCATGCACGCCACGCTGCTGTGTCTGCTGGTCAAGCCTATGCCGGTGCTGGCCCTGCTCGGTTGGCTGCACGATGCGCCGCCAGGCGAGTATCGGCGCTGGATCAGCCTCGGGCTGATTTTTTCGCTGGTGGGCGATGTGCTGCTGGCCTGGCCGGGGGATCTGTTCGTATTCGGCCTTGGCGCGTTTCTGCTGGCGCACCTGGCTTACCTGAAAGCTTACCTGAGCGACTGTCACCGTCCGGCGCTGCTGCCATTGGCCCTGGCCTTGGGCATCGGCGCAGTGCTGTTGGGGATACTGCTGTCGAGCGGTCTCGGGCCGTTGCTGGTGCCGGTGATTGTCTACGGCCTGGCTATCAGCGCCATGCTCTGGCGAGCCCTGGCACGGTTGGGTACCGAGGTGCCGAAACGCTCGGCCTGGCTGGCCGCCGCCGGGGCGCTGGCCTTTGTGTTTTCCGACAGCCTGATCGGCATCAACCGGTTCATACAGCCCTTCCATGCCGCGCCTTATCTGATCATCATCAGTTATTGGCTGGGCCAATGGGGCATCACGGCGTCAGCGTTCCCGCAAAAGCAGCGCTGAACAAAGATCAATGTGGGAGCGAGCAAGCTCGCTCCCACCGGTTTTTTGGTTAAAATGCCGGCCTTTTCACCACCCATGCCGCTGGAACCGCCGTGAGCAAAGAACCCGATCGCCTATTCGCCCAACCCCTGGCCCAAGTGCCGGACTTCGCCTTCAACGAGGACGTGGTGCGGGTGTTTCCGGACATGATCAAGCGTTCGGTGCCGGGTTACCCGACCATCGTCGAAAACCTCGGCGTGCTCGCCGCGCAATTCGCCCAACCCAATAGCGTGCTCTATGACCTGGGTTCGTCCCTGGGTGCGGTGACCCAGGCCCTGCGCCGCCACGTGCGCACCGACGGTTGCCGTGTCATCGCTGTGGATAACTCGGCGGCCATGGTCGAGCGTTGCCGCGAATACCTCAACGGCCAGGACTCGATGTTCCAGGAGTTGCTGCCCGTTGAGGTGATCGAAGGCGACATCCTCGCCCTGACGTTCCAGCCCGCCTCGGTGGTGGCGCTGAACTTCACCCTGCAATTCATCGCGCCGGACCAGCGCACCGCGCTGTTGAGCCGCATTCGCCAGTCGCTGCTGCCCGGCGGCGCCCTGATCCTGTCGGAAAAACTGCGCTTCAACGATGTCGAGGAACACGCCCTGCTCACCGACCTGCACGTGGCGTTCAAGCGCGCCAACGGCTACAGCGAGCTGGAGATTGCCCAGAAACGCAGCGCCATCGAAAACGTCATGAAGCCCGATAGCCTCGAAGAACACCGCGAACGCCTGTTGGCGGCCGGGTTCTCGAAAGTCGTGCCGTGGTTCCAGTGTCTTAACTTCGCCTCGTTGATTGCCCTGCCATGATCGATCTGTCTCCCCTCGCCCGCCGCCTGGCCGGTACCCCCTTGGCCGATTGGGCCGCGACCCTGCAGACGCAACTCGACAGCAAAATGGAAAAAGGCCATGGCGACCTGGAGCGCTGGCAGAACGCTCTCGACGCCTTGCCAATGCTGCAACCGACTGAAATCGACCTGCTGAACGGGCTGACCCTCGACACCGATTGCTCTGACGAAACCCGGGCACGAATGCGCACGGCGTTGATGGGCCTGTCGCCGTGGCGCAAAGGGCCGTTCGACCTGTTTGGCGTGCACGTGGACACCGAATGGCGCTCGGACTGGAAGTGGTCGCGGGTCGCACCGCACCTGGATCTCAAAGGCAAGCGCATCCTCGACGTGGGCTGCGGCAATGGTTACTACATGTGGCGCATGCTCGGCGCCGGGGCCGACACGGTGATCGGCGTCGACCCCAACTGGCTGTTCTTCTGCCAGTTCCAGGCCGTGCAGCGTTACCTGTCACAGCCCAATGCCTGGCACTTGCCATTCCCCTTCGAAGCGTTGCCCGCAGAGCTGGAAGGCTTCGACACGGTGTTCTCCATGGGCGTGTTCTACCATCGCCGCTCGCCGATCGAACACCTGCTGGCCCTCAAGGACTGCCTGGTCAAAGGCGGCGAACTGGTGCTGGAAACCCTGGTGATCGAAGGCGACGAACATCAGGTGCTGGTGCCCGAGGACCGCTACGCGCAGATGCGCAACGTGTGGTTCCTGCCCTCGGTCCCGGCCCTGGAACGCTGGCTGCGCCGCGCCGGGTTCAGCGATGTGCGTTGTGTGGACGTGAGCCTGACCACCGTGGAAGAACAGCGCAGCACCGAGTGGATGAAATACCAGTCGTTGAGTGACTTCCTCGATCCCGCCGACCACAGCAAGACCATCGAAGGACTGCCGGCACCAATGCGGGCAGTGATTGTGGCGCGGAAATAAATCGCCCCGCTGTGTGCAAGCTTCTGTGGGAATGAACCTGTGGGAGCAAGGCTTGCCCGCGATGGCGGCACCGCGGTCTATAGCAAGACCGCGTTATCGTTCATCGCGGGCAAGCCTTGCTCCCACAGAGATTCACTCCCACATTAGGGGGAAAGGTGTCAGTCTGAGGATTTGGCTCTACGGGCCTTGAAGAACTCACTCAACACCGTGCTGCATTCTTCAGCCAGCACCCCGCCTTCGAACATCACCCGATGGTTCAGGAAACCCTGGCTGAAAAACTGCCCCTGGCTCTGCACGATCCCGGCCTTGGGCTCCAGGGCGCCGTAGACGACCCGGGCGATACGCGAATGGACGATGAGGCCGGCGCACATGCTGCAGGGCTCCAGCGTCACATAAAGGGTACTGCCGGGCAGGCGATAGTTGCTCACCGCCTGGGCGGCGGCGCGGATGGCGACCATTTCCGCATGGGCGCTGGGGTCGTGGCCGCTGATCGGGCAGTTGAAGCCACGGCCGATGATCTCGCCATCCTGCACCAGCACCGCGCCCACCGGCACTTCGCCCAGGGCTGCGCCTTGTGCGGCGAGGGCCAGAGCTTCGCGCATGAAGTCCTGGTCACGGCTGCGGTCGATGATTCTGGCGGGGCGAATCTGGCGCATCAAGCCACCTCGATGGCGGCCATCAGGCCGGTTTCCATGTGGTCGATGACATGGCAGTGGAACATCCACACCCCCGGATTATCCGCCACCAGCGCCACCTGCGCCCGCTCGTTCTTGCCCAGCAGGTAAGTGTCGGTGAAGTACGGCACGACCTTGTGCCGGTTGGATGCAATCACCTTGAAGCTCATGCCGTGCAAATGGATCGGATGCTGGTACTGGGTCATGTTCTTCAATTCGAAAATGTAGCTCTGGCCTTTTTTCAGCGTGGCGATTGGCCGGTCGGCGCAGGTCTTGTCGGTGATGTCCCAGGCTTTGCCGTTGATCTGCCACAGACTCGGCGGCTTGCCATTGTCGACGTTGACCGACACCGAGCCGACCCATTCGAAATTGAAGTTGAGTTTCTCGGCATTGGCCAGGTCCGGCTCGGACACCGGGTTGGGTGGCAGCGCCAGCGGCCACTGGGTCGGTGCGTCACTGTTAGGCACCGAACGCAAAGTCCCCAGACGCACCGGGCCATTGCGCAACGACAGCTCTTCCCCGGCCGGCGGCGCCTTGATCGCCAGGCAAATGCGCATGCCCGGGCCAAGCCAGTATTCCTTGCCCAACGGGCGCGGTTCGATGGGATTGCCGTCCAGCGCATAGATCTGCGCTTCGACGCCTGGAATATTGATCCGGTAGGTCAGGGTGTTATCCAGGTTGAGCAAACGCACCCGAGTGATCTGCCCGGCCGGCAGCTCAATCACCGCCTCCGGCACGCCATTGATGGTCGCCAGGCGCCCGGCCGTGCCACCTCGCGCGGCTTCGCGAGGAATGCTGAACGCCACGAACTGGCCTTGCTCGTCCACATGCCAGCTCTTGAGGCTCAGGGTTTGTTCGTACTTGAACCCGGTAGGCTCGCGCTCTTCGATGATCAGCGGCCCCACCAGCCCACGCCCGAGCTCCTCGCTGCTGTTGACGTGGGGGTGATACCAATAGCTGCCGGCATCCGGTACGCGGAACTTGTAATCGAAATACTCGCCCGGCAGCACCGGCAGTTGCGAGACATACGGCACGCCGTCCATCTCCAACGGCAAACGGATCCCGTGCCAATGAATGGTGGTGGCAACCGGCAGGTGATTGATGAAGCGCACCCGCAACCATTCGCCCTGGCGCACCCGGAGCTCGGTGCCCGGCGCCGACGGGCCAAAGGCCCAGGCCTGGGTCTTGTGCCCGGCCACCAGCTCGACGTCCAGGGGCGCCGCGATCAATTCATAGTCGTGGCCGGCCTCGGCATCCGCCATCTTGCCCAGCCAATACCGCGAAGCACCTCCCGCACCCACACCAACGACAACAAGACCGGCCAGGCCACCGAGTATTTGGCGACGGGTAAAGGACATGAACGCAAGCACCTCTTGAATCCGCGGCGAACCGTTGGGCCCGCAAAAGGCGAATACGATACACCCGCAGATGAGAAACAGTAAGGGCGGCGAAAATGAAAAAAGCCTCATGGAAGTTATCCACAAGGCCTTGGATTACCGCCGCACTGAGGGTCAATCAGGCAGCAAATGCGCTTTCTCGCCCCGCGGTGTTAAGAATGCCAGCACCACTGCGACAATGAGCAACGCAGGCACATCGCCCAATAGATGGCCGTACTGGCTTGCCCCGTCCATCCCGATGCCAAACGACTGCACAGCCATGATCGCGCCATGCACGACGCTCGACCACACCGTGAACCAGATCAAGCTCAGGTGTTTCAGCGGATCGCGGGATGCCAGCAGCAGGAACACACCGAGCGTCGCATAGATGCCGACCATCATCAGCGGATAATCGGAATGGCCGCTGTGCCACGCCCAACCGGACGGCCACAGAACCATCAACGGCCAGAACGCGAAGACGGCGATCAGACCGACTACGATCAAGACGATGCGCAAGGCGGCAAGTTTTTGAGTGTCATTCATGGCAGGCTCCTTATTGCGACCTGTTCATCGCCGCAATGGGTGCCGAGAGTATAGAACTCATCTGGGACGCATACCTTGCTATCCCCCCCGACTAAATCAGGCGCAACCTCGATCAGTCTGGCCGATGGCACTGCGCGGCGAACGTCGCTCAGCGCACTAAGCACGGCTTCAACCGCGTCAGGCGCATCGCGCGTGAACTCAAGCGCAAGCCGCCCCGGCTGCCCGATGCCTACCAAGGCATCATCGCAGCCCGCTTCACCCAGCCGCTCGACCAGTTCATCCGGAGCGCAGCCATCGTCAGCAAGCTGATATTTCAAGGTATTCTGGCCGTCGGGTACTGTCGGAAGGCGCGATTGGCAGTCGCGAAGCATAGACAACGTATTTGTACAGGGCTGGTTTACCGAAAGACCGCTTCCGTAAGCCCTTGCGATTCAATCCACAGCCTCGCAGCGACGCTCGCATCCAGTGCTTGCGCAGGAATCTTGGCAACGGCCGGATAGCCGCGTATTTCGCCGAGCCTGTCCGGGCCGTAATAGACACCGCCTTGAGCCTGCGGTGAAGTCGCAGCGAAGATGGTCGGCAACGCCCCCTGCGCTGCCGGCTGGAACAGGAACCACATGTAACGACGAGCCATACCCGGAACGCTCCATGCGCCGGCGCCATTGGGCAACAGATCGGTGCGCGAAATGCCAGGATGGGCAGCGATGCTCTGGATGCCCCAGCCCGCAGCATCGCTGCGGCGTTGCAATTCAAGGGCGAACATCAGGCAAGCGAGTTTCGATTGGCTGTAAACCGGCATCGGCCTGTAGCTGCGCTGAGCTTGCAGATCATCGAAGTTGATCGTGCCGCTTCGAGCGGCGACGCTTGAAAGGCTGACCACGCGCGGCTTGTTGCCCTTGCGCAACAGCGGCAGCAATTGGGCAGTCAAGGCGAAGTGACCCAGGTAGTTCGTGCCGAACTGCAACTCGAATCCGTCGCAAGTCACCTGACGCTTCGGCGGCGCCATCACTGCCGCGTTGTTGATCAGCAAGTCCAGGCTGTCGCGCGAACTCCGCAGACGCTCACCAAACGACTCGATGGATTCGAGGCTGGCGAGGTCCAGTGCCCCGAAAGTCACATTCGCGCCGGGAACACTTTGGCGAATCTGATCGACTGCCGCCGCCCCTTTCGACGGATTTCGACCTGCGATGATGACATTCGCACCGGCGCGGGCCAGTGCCAGCGCGTCTTGGAATCCAAGGCCGCCAGTACCGGTGACGACCGCCGTACGGCCGCGTTGGGAAGGGATGTCGGAAACTGTCCAGTGGGTCATGATCCTTGCCTGTCGAGAAGTTGAAATATACACTAGGTGCATATAAATCTGCACTCAGTGCTAACTCTGCTGCACTTAGTGCAGAAATGCAACAGGCCATTGGAATGTCAGAATCCTTCCCCCCCGCAGATGCAGCCCCCACAGAAGGCTTGCGCGAAAGCAAGCGCCGCGAAACACGCCAGCGCATCGCCGAGGCCGGCCAGCGCCTGTTCCTCGCCAACGGGTACGAAGGCACAACGCTGGACACCATCGCGGCAGCGGCTGGCATCTCGCGCCGCACGTTTTTCTCGTACTTCAAATCGAAGGACGACATCATCTTGTTCTGGCAGGACGCCGATTCGGCCAGGCTGATTGCCGATCTGCTGAAGACATCGCCCGACGTACCGCCACTCGATGCTGTTCGCGATGTGATGGTCAAGCACATCGCGCGCTATACGACCGAGCAGATGACAGCCGTGGACAATCTCATGCGTTCGAGCGAGTCGCTTCTTGCGCGCAAGCAGGCGTACTACGCGGAACAGGAGCAAGCGCTGTTCAATGCGCTGTGTGAGGTCTGGCGGCAGCCTGAGCGGCGGTTGGCCCTTCGGATGGTGGCTGTGGTGTCCGTCGGTGCGATGAGACTCGCGCTTCAGGCGTGGCGGGATCAGACCGGCCAGCGAAAACCGGTGGCCAAATTCCTGGAGGACGCCTTTGACAGTTTGAGAGCAGAGCTTTGACTGTAGCGACGGGGCGTTTGCGGGTGGACATTGATACCGGACGCGGCAGACCTGCCACGTCCGGTTCGGGAAAGCCTCGGCGCCTGCCGGGGCCATGCTGCGAGGTCACGCGCCCCGTGTTCAGCCAGTCGCGGCTGTGGGCTAAAGAGTCGGAACGGTGCCGCCGTCGATCCGATACTCGGACCCTGCGATCGAAGCGGACCGAGGGGACGCCAGGAAGGCGATCAAATCGGCCACCTCTTGTGGTGTGGCCGGTCGGCCCACTGGAATTCCTCCCAGCCAATCCATGACGATTTTCTTGCCGCCCTCGTAATCCGTTCCGGCGTCTGCCGCCATCCGCTGCGCAAACGCTACGGAAGCCTCAGTCTCAATCCAGCCTGGCGCAACGCTCAGCACGCGAACGCCCTTCGGCGTCACCTCTCTCGCCAGAGACTTGCTGTAGGTCGTGAGGGCCCCCTTGGCTGCGGCGTAGGCGGTGGTGGACTCGGGCAAAGGCAGCACGCGCTGGATGGAGCTGACGTGGATGATGACGCCGGAGCCCTGAGCCAGCATCGCTGGCAGCAACGCACGGTCCAGGCGTACGGCAGGCATCAAGTTCAGGTTCAGCTCGGCGAACCAGTGCTCATCACTGATCGCGGCGAAACCGCCACCGGGGGTCTTCGAACCGCCGAGCACGTTGATCAGGATATCGACGCCGCCCCAGTCCTGCAGGACGGTCTGAGCAAGGTGATTCGTACCTTGCGCCGTCGACAGATCGGCAGCCACGTAGGTGACGCCCTCCACCGGCTCCGCTGGCAAGGTGCGCGCGGATGTCGCCACCCGAGCGCCGGCCTCCACAAGGGTTTTCACGACTGCAGCGCCAAGGCCCAGCGTGCCGCCGGTGACCAATGTCCGCAGGCCATTCAGATGAAGGTCGAAGCTCATGCCGTGATCTCCAGCGATGCGATCAGGCCGCGTTCAAGGCGAAAGCGGTAGGACAGGACGATCGGGCTGCCAGGGAAGTTGCCGGTGACGTTGGCGCGGACAAGTTGAAAGCCGTCCTCTCCCTCAATGGCGAATGGCACGCTCGTCGCGCTGTACTTGGCCGATGCCTCGGCCATAAAGGCCTTGATGGCGTTGATGCCCGTGTAGGTATGACCGTCGTCCTTCATGACGGCTTGCGCGGTGAAGCAACGCGCCAAGGCGTCGGGGTTGTGTTCGGCCGCGAAGTACGCGGCAATAGGCTCAGGAAGGGTCAAGGTGTTCAATTTTTGGCTCCATGAGGTCAGCGAAGGCCTCAGGATGCGCGTCTACTTGAATTCAGTGAATACGCTAGAATCTTTATAGGTTGCTTAGGAAACGATACATAATGCGCGGATCCGACTTCGCTGAACTGAAGGCCTTCGTAGCCGTCGTGGAACGCCAGAGCTTTGCCCGAGCTGCAGAGCATTTGGGCCTATCGCCGTCGGCACTCAGCCAGACCATCCGGCAACTCGAAGGCCGCATCGGCGCTCGCCTTCTGAATCGCACAACTCGAAGCGTCGCGCCATCGGCCAGTGGCGAACTGCTCTACAGGCGCATAGCGCCATTGTTTCGGGAGATGGCTGCTGCAGTCGCCCAAGCCAGTGAGGCGACAGGACAGATGAGCGGCACGCTTCGCATCAACACGCTGGGGATCGCAGCGCGGACCATCATCGCGCCCCGGCTTTCACGCTTCCATCAAGCACACCCTGACGTGGTTCTCGACATCGTGGTCGACGACGCGCTCGCCGATATCGTCGCGGGCCGCTTTGATGCGGGCATCCGCGTGGGTGGGCAGCTCGAGAAAGACATGGTTGCCGTCCGCCTCACGCCGGACCTGAACATGGTGGCCGTGGCCTCCCCGGACTATATCGCCCGTAGAGGAACCCCCAAGTCGCCCGCCGATTTGCATAACCATACATGCATCAACTGGCGGCTCCAGATGGACGGCAGGCAATATCGCTGGGAGTTCAAGAAACGAGGGCAAAGACTCGAAGTGGCGGTGGACGGCCCCGTCGTCACCAATCATGCTGACATCGGCATTGCTGCTGCGCTGAACGGGCTCGGCATTGCCTATCACTTTGAGCGAGATGGCGTGGGCGAGCTCTTGACCCAGGGGCGGCTGGTCCAGGTCCTGCCGGACTGGTCGATTTCGCGCCCGGGGCTGTTCCTCTACTATCCGAGCCGCCAGCATCGACCAGCCCTTCTAGGGGCGTTCATCGACTGTCTCCTGGATCGAAAACCGTTCGATCAGCTCTAGGCCCCCAGGAAGGGTCACCATAGCGTCGGCAAACAGCATGGAGTGGGCTATGGAAAACACGGTCTCGGCGATGCACAAAGCGGCCAGAACTGGCCAGCCCAAAAAAGCCAAAAGCCCGCAATTACGCGGGCTTCAGGGCATTTTCTGCTAATGGGTGCCGGACAATGTCGGACGCCCCATCATTCCCACTCAATCGTCGCCGGCGGCTTGCTCGACACGTCATACGTGACGCGGGAGATGCCTTCGATTTCGTTGATGATGCGCCCGGAAACGGTTTCCAGCAGCTCGTACGGCAGGTGTGCCCAGCGAGCGGTCATGAAGTCGATGGTTTCCACGGCACGCAGGGCCACGACCCAGGCGTAACGACGGCCATCGCCGACAACGCCCACCGATTTCACCGGTTGGAACACCACGAAGGCCTGGCTGACCTTGTGGTACCAGTCGGCCTTGCGCAGTTCTTCGATGAAGATGTGGTCGGCGCGACGCAGCAGGTCGGCGTATTCCTTCTTCACTTCACCAAGGATCCGCACGCCCAGGCCCGGGCCCGGGAATGGGTGGCGGTAGACCATGTCGTAGGGCAGGCCCAGTTCCAGGCCGAGGCGACGTACTTCGTCCTTGAACAGTTCGCGCAGCGGCTCGACCAGCTTGAGGTTCATCTCTTCCGGCAGGCCACCGACGTTGTGGTGGGACTTGATCACGTGGGCCTTGCCGCTCTTGGCGCCGGCCGACTCGATCACGTCGGGGTAGATGGTGCCCTGGGCCAGGTATTTGATGTTGTCCAGCTTGCAGGATTCGGCGTCGAACACGTCGATGAAGGTACGGCCGATGATCTTGCGCTTCTTCTCCGGGTCGGACTCACCGGCCAGGTTGTTCAGGAACTGCTCTTCGGCGTTGGCGCGGATCACCTTGACGCCCATGTTCTCGGCGAACATGGCCATCACTTGCTCGCCTTCGTGCAGGCGCAGCAGGCCGTTGTCGACGAAGACGCAGGTCAGTTGGTCGCCAATGGCCTTGTGCAACAGCGCCGCGACCACAGAGGAGTCCACACCGCCGGACAAGCCCAGCAGCACGTTGTCGGTGCCAACCTGGGCGCGCACCTGGGCGATGGCGTCTTCCGCGATTTTCGACGGGGTCCACAGGGCTTCGCATCCGCAGATGTCGAGGATGAAGCGCGACAGGATGCGGCCGCCTTGCTTGGTGTGGGTCACTTCCGGGTGGAACTGCACGCCGTAGTAGCGACGATCATCGTTGAACATACCGGCAATCGGGCAGCTCGGGGTGCTGGCCAGGATGTGGAAGTCTTCCGGCATCTTGGTGACCTTGTCACCGTGGCTCATCCATACGTCCAGGCCGAACAGGCCGTCGGCGTCGACGTGGTCCTCGATGCCGTCCAGCAGGCGGCTCTTGCCGACCACATCAACGCGGGCATAACCGAACTCACGCAGGTCGGAACCTTCGACCTTGCCGCCCAGTTGTTCAGCCATGGTCTGCATGCCGTAGCAGATACCGAAGACCGGCACGCCCAGGTCGAACACCGCTTGCGGGCAGCGCGGGCTGTCGGCTTCGTGCACGGACTCGGGGCCGCCTGCGAGGATAACGCCTTTAGGCGCGAATTCGCGAATCGCTTCGTCATCCATGTCGAACGGATGCAATTCGCAGTACACGCCGATTTCACGCACGCGGCGGGCGATCAGCTGGGTGTACTGGGAACCGAAGTCGAGGATCAGGATGCGGTGAGCGTGAATGTCGAGGGCCATGACTCATTCTCATGTAGTGAATCAGAAACAACTCGGGGCTGAATGAACAGCCCCGGTGATTAACGTTTTGCTGGAAGCCTTAACCTACGCGGTAGTTCGGCGCTTCCTTGGTGATCTGCACGTCGTGGACATGGGACTCGGCCATACCGGCACCGGTGATGCGCACGAATTCCGGCTTGGTGCGCATCTCTTCGATGTCCGCGCTGCCGGTGTAACCCATGGAAGAACGCAGGCCGCCCATCAGTTGATGGATGATGGCGCTCAGGGTGCCTTTGTACGGCACGCGACCTTCGATACCTTCCGGCACCAGCTTCTCGGCACCCGCGGAGGAGTCCTGGAAGTAACGGTCGGAAGAGCCCTGGGCCTGGGACATGGCGCCCAGCGAACCCATGCCGCGGTAGGCCTTGTAGCTACGGCCCTGGAACAGTTCGATCTCGCCCGGTGCTTCTTCGGTACCGGCGAACATCGAACCCATCATCACACAGGAGGCACCGGCGACGATGGCCTTGGACAGGTCACCGGAGAACCGGATGCCGCCGTCGGCGATCAACGGTACGCCAGTGCCTTCAAGGGCAGCGGCGACGTTGGCGATGGCGCTGATCTGTGGCACGCCGACACCGGCGACGATGCGGGTGGTGCAGATCGAGCCTGGGCCGATACCGACCTTGACCGCGTCGGCGCCGGCTTCGGCCAGGGCCTTGGCCGCAGCGCCGGTGGCAATGTTGCCGCCGATCACCTGCACTTCCGGGAAGTTCTGCTTGACCCAGCGAACGCGGTCGATCACGCCTTTGGAGTGACCGTGGGCGGTGTCGACCACCACCACGTCGACGCCGGCATTGACCAGGGCGGCGACACGATCACCGGTGTCCTTGCCGGTGCCGACCGCAGCGCCGACGCGCAGACGACCCTGGTCGTCCTTGCTCGCCAGCGGGTAGGCCTTGGCTTTTTCGATGTCGTTGACGGTCATCATGCCCTTGAGGGCGAATTTGTCGTCGACGATCAGCACGCGCTCGATGCGGTGCTTGTGCAGCAATTCACGAACTTCGTCCTTGCTGGTGCCTTCCTTGACCGTGACCAGGCGCTCTTTAGGCGTCATCACTTGGCGGACGGTGGCATCCAGGCGGTTCTCGAAGCGCACGTCGCGGGAGGTGACGATGCCGACCAGGTCGCCATCGTGCAGCACCGGAACGCCGGAGATGTTGTGCATGCGGGTCAGTTCGAACAGATCCCGGACCGTGGCGTCAGCCTCGATGGTGATCGGATCCTTGACCACGCCAGCCTCGAACCGCTTGACCTTGCGCACTTCGGCGGCCTGCTGTTCGATGGTCATGTTCTTGTGGATGATACCGATACCGCCTTCCTGGGCCATGGCAATGGCCAGACGGGCTTCGGTCACGGTGTCCATGGCGGCGGAAACCAGGGGGATATTCAGTTCGATGCCACGGGTGAGACGGGTTTTGAGACTGACTTCGTTAGGCAGTACCTCGGAATAACCGGGCACTAGGAGAATGTCGTCGAAGGTCAGAGCTTCTTGGCTGATACGCAGCATCGCGGGGGCTCCCGAGCGGGAAAATGGAAGCGCGCCATTATACTCATGGACCCCGTCTGGCTCAATGTAAAACTCTGTCTATTATTGGCGGGGTGATTGACGGGCTAAATCACTGCACTCCGACCATACGCCGAACCCGTGGCGAGGGAGCTTGCTCCCGCTCGGTTGCGCAGCGACCGCAAACATCTCAGGGCCGCTTCGCAGCCCAGCGGGAGCAAGCTCCCTCGCCACAGGGGTTGTGTATTCATCGCCCCAGTGTGTGTTGCTCGCTACAACTCCACCTTCACCCAACTCACCGGCTGATCGAGCCAATCGGCGAACTCATCGAGAAAGTCCTGCTTGAACCCCGCCTCCAGCCAGTTGTTGAAGATGAACCCCAGGTTGGAAAAGCCGCAGGGCTGCAGAAACAGAAATCCATTGATGTCATCTTCATGACCACATTCGGGACAAGTGAAGTTGTCGGTGCGCGCCGGCATCCAGTCTTCCAGGCTCTCGAACAGCGCTTCGCCGATTTCCTTGCGGCACTCGGCGCAGCCTGCCTCTTCGAGAAAGCCCTTGGCCGGCGTATAGATGCACCGCTTGGTGATGATCTCCAGGCCATTGATCGACTCACCGAACGGCAAGGCTTCGGGGTGCATGACCACTTCGCGGGCACCAGGGGCGATGGCGTGGGCCATGCGATTGCCGGTGCGCCCGCAGGTGGTCAGCTGTTCTTCGACGATATTCTTGCGCACCAGCCAGCGCACGATCGCCCGGGCCCGTGGCTCGTGGACCGGCAGGGTGGAAATTTTCGGAACGATGATGCTTTGCGAGTTCATGGCGAGGCCTGGCTGTTTCCCTGGCAGGGTCTGATCGAAGGCCGGCAGCTTAATCCCTGGCGGGGCCAGGTCAAGCACTCAGGTAGCGCACGATCAACGCAAGGCCGCTGGCAAGCACCAACCAGGTGACCAACTGCACGAACGCCTCTCGCGACATCTTCATGGTCAAGCGCCGCCCTACCCACAACCCCAGCGCCATGGCCGGCAACAAACACAGCGCCAGTACCAACAAGGGTAGCTCGGCATACACCCCGGCCACGATAAACAGGCTCAAGCGCACCACCGTGCTGCAACTGATCAAGGCACTTTGCGTGGCGCGGGCCGCGTCCTTCGGCAGACGGCTGTTCAGGTAGATGGCATATAAAAAGCCGCCGCTGCCAAACAACGCCCCGAACATCCCGCCCACCGTGCCCATCGGGAACGCCCACAGCGATGACAGCTGCTTCGGCCGGGTTTTTATCGACAGGCTATAGATCGCATAACTGCTGATGAACAGCCCCATCAACAGCAACAACAGGTCGGACTTGAGGTTGAGCAGGAAAATCACCCCCAGGGTGCAGCCCACCGCCATGCACGGCAGCAACCGCAACAGTTCAGGCCGAGACACGTCCCGGCGCGATGGCAACAGGTTGCCGAAGGCCGCGACAAAATCGAGCAAGACCAGCAACGGGATGATTTTCGACAGTGGCATGAACAGCAGCAGGACGGGGGCGGCCACCAACGCCGTGCCGAACCCGGCGATGCCGAACACGATGTAGGCCAGGGTGATGGCCAGGCCGATCACCAGCCATTGCGTTGGCACGAATGCCCATTGGCCTAACCATGACAGAAGATCCATTGTCGACTTCCTTGGTGACGAAGGGGGCGACTTTAGCCAGATCCAGGGCGACACATCCAGCGTTTGTGGTGACTGACCCATTGCAATCGCGAGCAGGCTCGCTCCCACAGGGGATCTGTGTCGCAGCGAAGATCCAGTGTGGGAGCGAGCCTGCTCGCGATGCAGACGACTCGGTCTAATTGTCTGCACGCATGGAGATTCATCGGCGAATGCCCTTATCATGCCGCCCATGATTAAAGATCCCTTTGCCCGACTGGGCCTGGACCGCGAGGTCCTGACTGTCAGCCAGCTCAACGGCCGCGCGCGGGTGTTGCTCGAAGACGTGTTCAGCAACATCTGGGTCGAGGGCGAGATCTCCAACCTTGCTCGCCCGGCGTCCGGCCATGTGTATTTCACCCTCAAGGACAGCGGCGCCCAGGTGCGCTGCGCGCTGTTCCGGCAGAACGCCGCGCGGGTGCGCCAGGCCTTGAAGGACGGGCTGGCGGTGAAGGTGCGCGGCAAGGTCTCGCTGTTCGAGGGCCGTGGCGACTACCAACTGATCCTCGACACCGTGGAGCCGGCCGGCGATGGCGCCCTGCGCCTGGCCTTTGAGGCGCTGAAGGAAAAGCTCAGCGCCGAAGGCCTGTTCAGTGCCGAGCGCAAGGTGCCGCTGCCGGCCCACCCGCAACGCATTGGCATCATCAGTTCGCCCACCGGCGCGGTGATCCGCGACATCATCAGCGTCTTTCGCCGCCGTGCGCCGCAGATATCCCTGACCTTGATTCCCACCGCAGTGCAGGGCCGCGAAGCCACCGCGCAAATCGTCCGCGCCCTGAAACTGGCCGATGCCCGTGGCTTCGATGCGCTGATCCTGGCCCGGGGCGGCGGTTCGCTGGAAGACTTGTGGTGCTTCAACGAAGAGGCCGTGGCCCGGGCGGTGGATGCCTGCGTCACGCCGATCGTCAGCGCCGTGGGCCATGAAACCGACGTATCTATCAGCGACTTCGTCGCCGACGTGCGTGCCCCGACCCCGTCCGCCGCCGCCGAATTGCTGGCACCGGATGCCGGCGACCTGGTGCGCCGGGTCGAAAGCCTGCATCGCCGGCTGGTGATGCGCATGCGCGACCGGTTGATGCGCGATCAACTGCGCCTCGAAGGCCTCACCCGGCGCCTGCGTCATCCCGGTGAACGCCTGCGCCAGCAAGCCCAGCGCCTCGACGACCTGGACATGCGCCTGCGCCGGGCCTTCGAACGCAGCCTCAATACCCGCCGCGAACGCCTGATCCGCCTGGAAACCCGCCTGGCCGGGCAACACCCGGGCCGGCAACTGGCATTGCTGCGCCAGCGCCTGGACAGCCTGGCCGAACGCCTGCCCCGGGCCATGCGCGAAGGCCTGAAAACACGCCGCGTGCAATTGCACAACCAGATGCAGACGTTGCACATCGTCAGCCCCCTGGCGACCCTCGGTCGGGGCTACAGCATTTTGCTCGACGAGCGCGGCCATGCCATCCGTAGCGCCGGGCAAACCCAGACCGGCCAACGCCTGACTGCCAAGCTGGGCGAAGGCGAACTGCTGGTGCGGGTCGAAGACAATCACCTGACGCCGGTCACCCTTTCTTTACTGGATTGATTCATGCCGCGATATCTCGCCCCATTGCTCTTGCTGTGCCTGACCTTCAACGCCCACGCCGACAGTTACATCTCCCGCCTGTTGAACAAACCGGTGCCCGGCGGCGTCGCTGTGGTGGACCTGGGCAGCGCAGCCAAGGCGCCGAAGGCCAGTTACCAGGGCAAACCGGTGTTGGTGGTCAAGGAACAGGACAACTGGCTGGCGATTGTCGGCATCCCGCTGACGGTCCAGCCCGGCACTCAGCAGATCAGCAGTGGCGGCAGCACCCAACCGTTCGTGGTCGGCTATAAAAAGTACCCTGAGCAACACATCACCCTGAAGAACAAACGCCAGGTCAACCCGAACCCGGCGGATCTCAAGCGCATCGACGCCGAACTGGCCGCGCAACTGAAGGCCTACCGCAGCTTCAGCCCGAACATCCCCAGTAACCTGCTGCTGGACAAACCGGTCAACGGCCCGCTGTCGAGCAAGTTCGGCGTGCGCCGGTTCTTCAACGGCGAAGAACGCAACCCCCACGCCGGCCTGGACTTCGCCGTGCCCGCCGGCACGCCGATCAAGACCCCGGCCGCCGGCAAGGTGATCCTTACCGGCAATTACTTCTTCAATGGCAACACGGTATTCGTCGATCACGGCCAAGGCTTCATCAGCATGTTCTGCCACATGTCGAAGATCGACGTGAAAGTCGGCCAGCAACTGGCCCGCGGCACGGTGGTGGGCAAGGTTGGCGCCACCGGTCGGGCGACCGGGCCGCACATGCACTGGAACATCAGCCTGAACGATGCGCGGGTGGATCCGGCGATTTTCATTGGCGCGTTTCAGCCCTGAGTTTTTGCGGTGAGGCTACTGGCCTCATCGCGAGCGGGCTCGCTCCCACATTTGGATCTCTTGTAAATACAACATTGTGCCCAACAGAAATCCCTGTGGGAGCGAGCCTGCTCGCGATGACGGCAGCCATATCACCGCGACTCCAGGAATTGCCAAGCTCTAAACATCAACGCAATTCACAAGACAAATATTCGAGATATGAGCGATTAAATCTCGCAAACCTCCGCAAAAACAGAACTTCTCTCAATTTTTTCCGACTGCTTGCGATCCGCCCCTCACGCGGTTAGGGTTGAGGGCATGAAAACCTCTCACACCCTCATCCAGCTTCGCCAGCACCGCAGCCTGTGCCTCGTCAGCGCACGACTGCCGGGCTGAATCGCGGCACCTCGTCCCGGCTGCGAAGCCACCCCATTCGAACCACCGGCAGGCCGCCTTTTTCCGGCCACGACAATAAGGATTTCCCCATGAGCATGCTCAAAGACCCGTCTTCCAAATACCGCGCCTTCCCGACCATCAACCTGCCGGATCGCACCTGGCCGTCGAAGACCATCACCGCCGCGCCGATCTGGTGCAGCTCCGACCTGCGCGACGGCAACCAGTCGCTGATCGAGCCGATGGACGCGGTCAAGAAGCTGCGCTTCTGGAAAACCCTGGTCGCGGTGGGCGTGAAGGAAATCGAGGCGTCGTTCCCAGCCGCTTCGCAGACCGATTTCGACTTCGTGCGCACTCTCATCGAAGAAGGCCACATCCCGGACGACACCACCATCCAGGTGCTGACCCAGGCCCGTGAAGACCTGATCGCCCGTACCTTCGAGTCCCTGCGCGGCGCGAAAAAAGCCATCGTCCACCTGTATAACGCCACCTGCCCGTCGTTCCGCCGCATTGTGTTCAACCAGGACAAGGAAGGCGTGAAGGAAATCGCGGTGAACGCGGCCAAGCTGTTCGTCAAATACGCCGCGCAGCAGCCGGAAACCCAGTGGCAGTTCGAGTATTCGCCAGAAACCTTCAGCGCCACCGAGCTGGAGTTCGCCAAGGAAGTCTGCGACGCGGTGATCGAAGTGTGGAACCCGACGCCCGAGCGCAAGGTGATCCTCAACCTGCCCGCCACCGTGGAAGTCGCCACCCCGAACATCTACGCCGACCAGATCGAGTGGTTCCACCGCAACATCACTCGTCGTGACAGCGTGCTCATCAGCCTGCACACCCACAACGACCGTGGCACCGGCGTGGCCGCCACCGAGCTGGGCCTGATGGCCGGCGCCGACCGTGTCGAAGGCTGCCTGTTCGGCAACGGCGAGCGCACCGGTAACGTCGACCTGGTGACCGTGGCACTGAACCTTTACACCCAGGGCATCGACCCTGAGCTGGACTTCTCCGACATCGACGGCGTGCGCAAAGTGGTCGAGGAATGCAACCAGATCCCGGTGCACCCGCGTCATCCGTACGTTGGCGACCTGGTTCACACCGCGTTCTCCGGCTCGCACCAGGACGCCATTCGCAAAGGTTTTGCCCAGCAGAAACCGGACACCCTGTGGGAAGTCCCGTACCTGCCGATCGACCCGGCCGACATCGGCCGCAGCTACGAGGCGGTGATTCGCGTCAACAGCCAGTCCGGCAAGGGCGGTATCGCCTACCTGCTGGAACAGGAATACGGCATCAGCCTGCCGCGTCGCATGCAGATCGAGTTCAGCCAGGTGGTGCAGCGCGAAACCGATCGCCTGGGCCTGGAAATGACTGCCCAGCAGATCCACGCCCTGCTCCACAGCGAGTACCTGCAAGCCAACACCCCGTACGCGCTGGTCAGCCATCGCCTGCAGGAAGAAAACGGCCACAGCGCCGTGGAAGTGGAAGTGGCGAGCAAAGGCCAGGGCGAGACCAACCTGCACTGGCGCGGCAAGGGCAACGGCGCGCTGGAAGCGCTGGTGGCCGGGCTGCCAATTCCGGTGGAGATCATGGACTACAACGAACACGCCATCGGCGCCGGCACCAATGCCAAGGCGGCGGCGTACATCGAACTGCGGGTCAACGGCGAGCGTGCGGTGCACGGCGTGGGGATCGATGAAAACATCACCACGGCGAGCTTCAAGGCGCTGTTCAGCGCGCTGAACCGATCGCTGAGCCAGCCAGAGGCCAAGGCGGCCTGATCCACCGATGAAATACAAAAGGCCCCGGGGTGTGAACCTCGGGGCCTTTTGTTTGGCTGATGTTATTGCGCTGGCTGTTCCGACCTCATCGCGAGCAGGCTCGCTCCCACACTGGATCTTCAGTGGGTTCAAAATCCTGTGCCCACCTCAGCCTCCCTGTGGGAGCGAGCTTGCTCGCGATGGCGGCCTGTCAGGCAACCGAGATGTCAGGCATGGGTATCGATCGAAACGGTCATCGCCTGCAACAGCGCGGCCTGCAAGGTCTGCAAAGTCGCTTGGGTCGCCATGATCTGGGTCTGAATCGCCATGGTTTCCTGGGCTTTCTGCTCCTCATCAGCCCGGCTTTTTTGTACCCGAGCCAGCTGAGCTTGCTGTTCGGCCAGCAACTTCTCGGTCTGCTCGATCTGCTTCTTCAGTTGTTCGATAACATCGCCGCTGCCACTGCTGCCGCCCGCACCTGCGATATTCGCGCCGCTGGTGTCGACTTCCAGCTTCTTGTCCTTGTCTTCGCTGCTGTCAGCCGATGCCACTGGACTGACCGCTTTCTCCTCTTCAGCCCCGCGAATGGAGACTTTAGGGGCTGACAATGGGTAAGGGTTTACGGTGGTTGCGCTGATACTGGTCATAGGGACTTCTCTCCTTGGCTGACCGGTTATCGGCACGCAACACTGCTCCTTGAGGCTGAATCGTTTCAATTCGTGAATTCGAAGCGATCGGCATCCAGGTTCGCCGGAAACCGCGTGCGATAGGCCGCCAGGTCCGCCGCCTTCAAACACACCGTGAATACCCCATAGGCCTCGCCGGCGCTGAGCAGGGTCTCGCCCTGGAAATCCAGCACCTGACTATCACCGGTGTAGGCAAAACCCTTGCCGTCGGTGCCGATGCGGTTGACCGCCGCCACGTAGCACAGGTTCTCGATCGCCCGGGCCGGCAGCAGCCGGTTCCAGTGCATACGCCGCGCGCCGGGCCAGTTGGCGGTGTACAGCAGCAGGTCGGTGTCCTCGGCATCGCGGCTCCACACCGGAAAGCGCAGGTCGTAGCAGATCAGCGGACGAATGCGCCAGCCCTTGAGTTCGAACAGCACCTGGCGCTCACCCGGCGTGTAGTGATTGTGTTCCCCCGCCATGCGAAACAGATGACGCTTGTCGTAATGCAGCACCTCACCGTCCGACCGCGCCCAGAGCAGGCGATTGCGATGGCTGCCGTCAGCGGCCTGGATGATCACACTGCCGGTGATCACCGCATCCAGCTTCGCGGCTTGGGCCTTGAGCCATTGGCGTGTCGGGCCGTTCTCCGCTTCCGCCAAGGTCTCGGACTCCATGGAAAAGCCCGTGGTGAACATCTCCGGCAGGATAATCAGGTCCGCGCCACGCGCCTGCTCCAGCAAACCTTCGAAATGCTCCAGGTTGGCCCGGCGGTCGTGCCAGGCCAAGGTGGTCTGGACCAAGGCGATATTGAGGTCGGGCAATGTGCTCAGATCACGCATAGTTTTTCCGCCGCTTCGCGCAGCGTCTCCTCGCGCTTGGCAAAGCACAGGCGCACCAGGCGCTGGCCTTGTGGTGGGTTCTGGTAGAACACCGAGATTGGAATCGTTGCCACGCCGTGCTCGCGGGTCATCCACACCGCCATGTCGACGTCGTTCAGGTCCGGACGGATTTGCGAATAATCCACCAACTGGAAATAAGTGCCGGCCACCCGCTTGAAGCTGAACCGCGACGGCGCCAGCAGATCGCAGAACAAGTCGCGCTTGGCCTGGTAGAAGTCCGGCAGTTCATCGACGTGTTCCGGATGTTCGGCCATGTAGTCGGCCAGGGCGTATTGCAACGGCGTCACGCCGCAGAAGCTGACGTACTGGTGCACCTTGCGCAGTTCCGCCGTCAGGGCCGCTGGCGCCACCACGTAGCCGGTTTTCCAACCGGTGACGTGGTAGGTCTTGCCGAACGAACTGACCACGAAGGCGCGCCGGTACAGCTCCTCATGGGCCAGGACGCTGGCGTGGGCGACGCCGTCGAACACCAGGTGTTCGTAGACCTCGTCGCTGACCAGGTAAATGTCGCGGTCTCGAATCAGCGCCGCCAACTGGTCCAGTTCAGTGTGGCTGATCAGGGCGCCGCTGGGGTTGTGGGGGCTGTTGAGAATGATCATCCGCGTGCGCGGGCTCAGGGCTTGGCCGAGCTTTTCAAAATCGATGGCGAAGTCATCCAGGCCCAATGGCACGTGCACGCAACGCCCACCAGCCAATTGCACGGCAGGTTCGTAGCTGTCGTAGCTGGGGTCGAAGACGATCACTTCGTCGCCGCTGTGCACAACGGCCGCAATGGCACAGAAAATCGCCTGGGTCGCGCCGGGGGTCACGGTCACTTCCTGATCGGCATCGACGCTGACGCCATAACTGCGGGCAATCTTCGCCGCGATCTGCTCGCGCAGCGCCGGCAAGCCGGTCATGGGCGAGTATTGGTTATGACCTTGAGCAATGTGCCGGCCAACTGCATCGCGCAGGGCCTGCGGACCATCGAAATCGGGAAACCCCTGGGACAGATTGAGCGCGCCGGTCTGCGCGGCGAGCTGGGACATCTGGGTGAAAATAGTGATGCCGACATTCGGCAACTTGCTGGTGATCATCGAGGGTTCCCTGGTCTGCACCCGGCTCAGATGCGGCGCGGGAGAGCTCGAGGATAGCCCAATCGCCGGGCATGAAAAAGGGTGCCACACAGGGCACCCTTTTCATGCTGAATACTCATGCCTGTGGGAGCAAGGCTTGCTCCCACAGATCAACATCTCAACTTTCAGATCCAGACTGGATCAGCGCTTGTCACGACGCTTCTTGTCAGCCTTCTTGTGGTGCGACATCAAGCGGCGCTTCTTGTTGACCTGGCGGTCGGTGAGCGTGTTCTTGTTGCCTTCATACGGGTTCTCACCGCCCTTGAACTCGATGCGGATCGGCGTGCCGACCAGCTTCAGGACGCGGCGATAGGTGTTTTCCAGGTAGCGGACGTACGACTTGGGCACCTTCTCGATCTGGTTACCGTGAATCACGATAATCGGCGGGTTGGCACCACCCAAGTGGGCGTAACGCAGCTTGATCCGGCGGTTGTTGACCATCGGTGGCGCGTGCTCGCCTACCGCGTCTTCGAGGATCTGGGTCAGGCGGTTGGTCGGCCAACGGGTGACCGCCGACTTGAACGAGTTCTGCACCGACGCATAGAGGTTGCCCACGCCGGTACCGTGCAGGGCCGAGATGAAGTGGATGTCGGCGAAGTCGACGAAGAACAGCCGACGCTGCAATTCGACCTTGACGAAATCCCGCTCGCTCGGCGTCATGCCGTCCCACTTGTTGATCGCGATGACCAGCGCACGACCGGCTTCCAGGGCGAAGCCCAGCAGGTTGAGGTCGTGATCGACCACGCCCTCGCGGGCGTCCATCACGAAGATCACCACGTTGGCGTCTTTGATCGCCTGCAGGGTCTTGACCACGGAGAACTTTTCGACTTCTTCGTGGATCTTGCCGCGCTTGCGCACACCGGCCGTGTCGATCAGCGTGTACTTCTCTTCGTTACGCTCGAAGGGAATGTAGATGCTGTCACGGGTGGTGCCAGGTTGGTCGTAGACGATGACCCGGTCTTCACCGAGCATGCGGTTGACCAGCGTCGACTTGCCCACGTTCGGGCGGCCGATGATGGCGATCTTGATCCCGTCTTTTTCGCTCGGGCCCGGAATGCGCTTGGCTTCCTCGCCTTCGGCAACGATCTCTTCCTCGCCCTCTTCCGGTTCTTCCACGTCGTCCTTCGGGAAGCTCTCCAGAGCGATTTCCAGCATCTGGGTGATGCCACGGCCGTGGGCACCGGCGATCGGGATCGCCTGACCCATGCCCAACGGGGCGAACTCGGCGCGGGCCATGTCCGGGTCGATGTTATCGACCTTGTTGGCGACCACATAGGAACGCTTGTTACGTTTGCGCAAATGCTCGGCGATCATCTGGTCGGCGGCGGTAAAACCGGCCTTGGCGTCTACCAGGAACAGCACCACATCGGCTTCTTCGATGGCGAGCAGCGACTGCTCGGCCATTTTTTCGTCCATGCCGTGTTCATCACCGGAGATGCCGCCGGTGTCGACCAGAATATAGGTACGCCCTTGCCACTTGGCCTCACCGTATTGGCGATCACGGGTCAGACCGGACAAGTCGCCGACGATGGCGTCGCGAGTCCTGGTCAGGCGATTGAACAAGGTGGACTTGCCGACGTTCGGTCGGCCCACCAGGGCGATTACGGGAACCATACGGCTCTCCACTTCGTTATTTCAGAAAATACAAAAGCCGCTGCGAGGCAGCGGCTGGTGCTCGGGGCAGTCTGGGCAAGCACTGCAAACCTTGTGAACAAGGCCGCTTGGGGGATTAGCCCCAAGCATAGTCTTACTTGATGGTCAGGGCTTCCAGTTTGCCGCTGTTGCCATACACATAGATCATGTTGCCCACCACCAGCGGACGGGCACGCAGGCCGTCGCTGTCGATGCGCTCACGGCCGACGAAACGACCGTCCACCTGGCTGAGCAGGTGCAGGTAACCTTCCAGGTCACCCACTGCAACGTAGCTGGAGAACACTTCCGGGGCCGACAGTTGACGACGGGCCAGGGAGTCGTTGCTCCACAGTGCGGTGGTGGAACGCTCGTCAACGCCTTCGACGGTGCCCGAGGACAGGCTCACGTAGACGCTGCCAAAGCCTTGGGCGACACCGGCGTAGCTGGACGCATCGCGCTGCCACAGCGGACGACCGCTTTCCAGGTCCAGTGCCGCAACACGGCCCTGGTAGCTGGCGACGTACAGTGTACCGCCGGACAGCAGCAAGCCGCCGTCGATGTCGACCACACGCTCCAGCTCCGAACGACCTTGCGGGATCGCCACGCGCTGTTCCCACACCGGCACGCCATTGGAAATATCCAGGGCAACCACTTTACCGGTCGACAAGCCAGCCACCGCCAGGCGGTTGGTGACGACTGGCGCACTGGTGCCACGCAGGGTCAGGACCGCCGGGGTGCTGTCATACAACCAGCGCTGGTTGCCGGTAGCGGCATCCAGGCCGATCAGACGGTCGTCCTGGGTCTGGACCACGACCACGTCACCGTTGGTGGCCGGCGGTGCGAGCACTTCACTGGTCACGCGGGCGCGCCATTTCTCTTCACCGCTGCTCGCGTCCAGGGCGACGATCTCGCCCTTGAGCGTGCCGATCATGACCAGGCCATAACCCACGCCAACGGCGCCGGAAACAGGCAGTTCAAGATCTTTCTTCCATTTGACGTCGCCGTTGCTGCGATCCATCGCCATCACCACACCGGTGACGTCGCCTGCATAGATGGTGTCGCCATCGATAGCCGGCACCAGCATGTTGTAGGTTTCACCCTGGCCATCGCCGATGGAACGGCTCCACTGCTTCTGCAGCACGACTTCTTCTTTGAAGTCGGTCAGCTCGGCCGGAGGCAGTTCTTTCTTGCTGTTGCTGCTGCAACCCGCGGCCAGAATGGCCAGGGCCAGCAATGCTGCATGTTTCCAACGGATCACGTCACGCATCCCCTTTGGCCAGGTCGTCCAGCTTGATTTGCAGGCCACCGACTGCGGCTTCATCCGACAGCGCAGCCTTGGCTTTTTGGTAGGCCGCATAGGCCTCATCGGCACGACCCAGCTGTACCAGCAGGTCGCCCTTGAGTTCTTCGCGAGTCGCCAGGAACGCCTTGTCGGCATCGCCGGCGAGCAGTTTCAGGGCGTCTTCGGCCTTGTTCTGTGCCGCCAGCACCTGCGCCAGGCGCTGACGCGCCACTTCGCCCAGGGTCGGGTTGGCCGGTTTGTCGACGATACCTTTGAGCTCGGTGGCCGCGTCGTCCAGCTTGCCGCTGTCCACCGCCACCTTGGCCACGAACAGGCGACCGTACTGCGCGTAGGCGGTGCCGCCGAATTCCTTGTCCAGCTTGCCGGCCAGGTCCGCCACGCGGGCCGCGTCAGGCTTGCCGTCCGGGGTCAGGGTGGTTTCCAGCAATTGCTGGTAGAGCACCGAGGCGCCTTGCGACTGGTTGCTCTGGTATTTCTGGTAGGCCTGCCAGCCGAACACGATGACCAGCGCCAACAGGCCGCCAGTGACCAGCGGCTTGCCGTTGCGCGTCCACCAGTCCTTCAAATCCGCCAGCTGTTCATCTTCGGTACTCGACACCCCAATACTCCTTAATCGCTAAATCGGCTGTTTGACAGCTTCAACCCTGCACGACGCAGGTGGCCAGGTGTGCAGCAAGCGCATCCCAGGCAATGCTTTGTTGTTCGCCCTGGCCACGCAGGGGTTTGAAACCTACCACTTGTTGGGCCAGTTCGTCGTCACCGAGGATCAGTGCGTACAGCGCACCGCTCTTGTCGGCCTTCTTGAATTGGCTCTTGAAGCTACCGGCGCCGGCGTTGATCTGCAGGCGCAGGTTGGGCAACTGGTCGCGGATCCGCTCGCTCAAGGCCAGGGCTGCCAGTTCGGCGGCCTCGCCGAAGGCACACAGGTAGACGTCGACCTGGCGGGAAAGCTCTTCAGGCACCTTGTCCAGGGCTTCGAGCATCAACACCAGCCGCTCGATACCCATGGCAAAGCCCACGCCCGGGGTCGGCTTGCCGCCCATCTGCTCCACCAGCCCGTCGTAACGGCCACCGGCACACACGGTGCCCTGGGCGCCGAGCTTGTCGGTGACCCATTCGAAGACGGTCTTGCTGTAGTAATCCAGGCCGCGAACCAACTTGGGGTTGATCACGTAAGGAATGCCAACGGCGTCCAGGCGCGCCTTCAGCCCTTCGAAGTGCGCACGGGATTCGTCGTCGAGGTAGTCGGCCATTTTCGGCGCGTCGACCAGGACCGCCTGGGTCTCGGCATTCTTGGTGTCGAGCACGCGTAGCGGATTGGTCTTCAGACGGCGCTGGCTGTCTTCGTCGAGCTTGTCCAGGTGGGCGGAAAGAAACTCCACCAATGCCTCGCGGTAGCGGCCACGGGACTCGCTGGTACCCAGGCTGTTGAGCTCGAGCTTGACCGCGTCGCGCAGCCCCAGCTCGCCCCACAGACGCCAGGTCATGACGATCAGCTCGGCGTCGATGTCCGGCCCCTCGAGGTTGAACACCTCGAGACCAATCTGGTGGAACTGGCGATAACGGCCCTTCTGCGGGCGCTCGTGACGAAACATCGGGCCGATGTACCAGAGTTTCTGCACCTGGCCGCCGCCGGTGATACCGTGTTCGAGCACCGCACGCACGCACGCCGCTGTGCCTTCGGGGCGCAGGGTCAGGGAATCGCCGTTGCGGTCGTCGAAGGTGTACATCTCTTTTTCGACGATGTCGGTCACTTCGCCGATGGAACGCTTGAACAGCTCGGTGAACTCGACGATCGGCATACGGATCTGCCGGTAACCGTAGTTATCCAGCAAACGCGCCACGGTGCCCTCGAAATAGCGCCACAGGGGCGTCTGCTCGGGCAGGATGTCGTTCATGCCACGAATGGCTTGCAGGGACTTGCTCACAGGTAATCCTTAAATTCGTTCGACTCAACCACGCGCAATCACTGCGGCGTCGGCTTCGACCTTTTCGGCCGCTTTCTGGCGAATCAGCCGTTCCAGCTCATCCACCAGATTGTCATTCGTCAGTTTCTGCGACGGCTTGCCGTCGATGTAAATCAGGTTCGGTGTGCCGCCAGTCAGGCCGATATGGGCCTCCTTGGCTTCGCCCGGCCCGTTGACCACGCAACCGATCACCGCGACATCCAGCGGCACCAGCAGGTCTTCGAGGCGCCCTTCCAGCTCGTTCATGGTCTTGACCACATCGAAGTTCTGCCGCGAGCAGCTCGGGCAGGCGATGAAGTTGATCCCACGGGAGCGCAGGTGCAGGGACTTGAGAATGTCGTAGCCGACTTTCACTTCCTCGACCGGGTCGGCCGCCAACGAGATGCGGATGGTATCGCCAATCCCTTCGGCGAGCAGCATACCGAGGCCGACGGCGGATTTCACCGTGCCCGAACGCAATCCACCGGCTTCGGTGATGCCCAGGTGCAGCGGCTGGACGATTTCCTTGGCCAGCAGGCGGTAGGCTTCGACGGCCATGAACACGTCGGACGCCTTCACGCTGACCTTGAAGTCCTGGAAATTCAGGCGCTCCAGGTGCTCGACATGGCGCAGGGCAGACTCCACCAGCGCCGCCGGGGTCGGTTCGCCGTATTTCTTTTGCAGGTCTTTTTCCAGGGAACCGGCGTTCACGCCGATGCGGATCGGAATGCCCCGGTCGCGGGCAGCATCCACCACGGCACGGACACGGTCTTCGCGACCGATGTTACCCGGGTTGATACGCAGGCAATCGACACCCAACTCGGCCACACGCAGGGCGATGCGGTAGTCGAAGTGGATGTCGGCCACCAGGGGGACCTTGACCAATTGCTTGATCTTGCCGAACGCCTCGGCGGCGTCCATGTCCGGCACCGATACCCGCACGATGTCGACACCGGCGGCTTCCAGGCGGTTGATCTGCGCGACCGTGGCGGCCACGTCATTGGTGTCGCTGTTGGTCATGCTCTGCACAGCGATAGGCGCATCGCCGCCCACGGGCACGTTACCGACCCAGATCTTCCGGGATTCGCGACGCTTGATTGGAGATTCGCCGTGCATGACTTATTGACCCAACTTCAGGCGAGCGGTCTCGCCACTGGTGAACGGAGCCACATCGACCGGCTGGCCGTTGTAGCTGACCTGCGCGCCACGGGCATAACCCAGGCGTACGGCAAAGGGTGGCTTGCCGTTGATGGAGGTGCTGTCGCCCTTGCGCTTGAGGCCACTGAACAGCACCTTGCCGTTGCCGTCGGTGATCTGCGTCCAGCAGTCGGCGACAAACTGAATCTGTACCTGGCCTTCACCTGCGGCAGGCGCCACCGGAACCACTGGCGCTGCCGGAACGACTGGCGCGGCTGGCGCGGTGTGGGTCGTCGGCGCAGCGACGTTTGGCGCTGGCGCGGTCGGTGCGGCAGGTGCCGTGGCAATCGGTGCGCTGCCAGTGCCCGGTGCAACTGGCGCTGCGGGCGCAGGGGCTGGAACAGCCGGCTCGGCGCCCGCCTCGGCATCGGCGGCATCCGGGCTCTGTGGCAACGCCAGGGCAGTTTCGCCTTCGGTCTGGCCTTCGACGACCGCCTGGTCTTCCGGCTCGTCCAGCGGATGGATCTGGGTGGTGCCGTCGGCACCCTCGACCTCGACATGCTCAGGGTTCAAGGCGACCGGCTCCTTGTTGCGCAAGGAAGCCTGGTCCTGCCACCAGACAAAACCACCACCAATCACCGCGATCAGCAGCAACAGGCTGACGATTCGCAAAATGGTGTGGGAAACGCGAACCGGCTCTTCGATGCGACCCAGGCTGTGCACGCTGCTGCCCTGGGCATCGGAACCGGTGTATTGATCGAATTGCTGGACCAGCACGGTCTGGTCCATGCCGAGCAATTTGGCATAGGCACGGATATAGCCCCGGGCGAAGGTATGCCCCGGCAGCTTGTCGAACGCGCCCGCTTCCAGGTTGCCCAGGGAAGCCGCGGTGAGATTGAGCTTGAGGGCCACTTCGGCCAGCGACCAACCATTGCTTTCGCGGGCTTGACGCAGGGTCTCACCGGGATTTACGCGAGTCGCTGCTACAACTTCGGGATGCGCCGCTTTCATCATTGCTCCGACAGGTATTGCTGATATTCCGGCGTACCGGGATAGAGTCTTTTAAGTTGCAGGCCGTAACTTGCAGCCTTGTCGCGATCTTCAAACACATGTGCCAGCCGAACGCCGAGCAATAGACTACGTGCATTTTGCTCGCTCAGCAGGCTAAAACGCTCGTAGTAGTCACGTGCGGGCACATAATGCCTGTCTTCGTAAGACAACTCAGCCATTTCCAGCAGTGCCCGCGGTTGCTGGCGGTTGAGCCGCAGCGCTTTTTCCAACTGCTGGCGCGCCAGGTCGCGTTGGCCGAGCTGCGCAGCCGTCATGCCGAGGTTTTCGAAAACCCGCGAGCGCTCAGGATAAAGAGTGTCGGCGGCAGCCTGCTCGAAGCGCTCGTAGGCTTCCTTGTAGCGTTTCTGCTCGTAAAGAAAACTGCCGTAGTTGTTCAGGATCCGTGCATCCTGAGGCCGGGCCGACAGCGCCTTGCGAAAATGTTCGTCAGCCAGTTCCGGCTCCATCTCGGCCTGGAACACCAGGGCCAGGGCCGCATTGGCATCGGCGTCGGAACTGTCCAGCTCCAGGGCTTTCTTGAGCGGGACCTTGGCCCGCTCGGTCATGCCCTGCTGCAAGTAACCAATGCCCAGTTGCACATAGGCCACACGTGCCTCGTCGCGCCCTTTGCTGGTCTTCATCGGGTTGTAGTCACCCGACAGGACACAACCGGAACAAAGGCCGGCCAACAGCAAAACGAGCGCGAAGCGCAGGGACATAGAGTTCCTCTCTTAGTGACTGTTCGCAGCGTTTTGCACCGCATCATCCGCGGCGTTCAACTCACGCACGGCAATGTAGCGCTCGCTGCGACGGGTGCGATCCAGCACCTGTCCTACCAATTGGCCACAAGCGGCGTCGATGTCTTCGCCGCGGGTGGTGCGCACGGTGACGTTGAAGCCAGCGTGGTGAAGCTGATCCTGGAAGCGACGAATCGCGTTGTTGCTCGGACGCTCGTAACCGGAATGCGGGAACGGGTTGAACGGGATCAGGTTGATCTTGCACGGGATGTTCTTGAGCAACTCGATCATCTCGACCGCGTGCTCGACCTTGTCGTTCACGTCCTTGAGCAGCGTGTATTCGATGGTCAGCACGCGCTTTTCGCCCAGGGACGATATGTAGCGCTGGCACGACTCCAGCAGCATCTTAAGCGGATACTTCTTGTTGATCGGCACCAATTGGTTACGCAATGCGTCGTTGGGTGCGTGCAGCGACAACGCCAGGGAGACGTCGATGTGCTTGGCCAGCTCATCGATCATCGGCACCACGCCCGAGGTGGACAGGGTCACCCGGCGCTTGGAGATGCCATAGCCCAGGTCATCCATCATCAGGTGCATGGCGGCGATGACGTTGTCGAAGTTCAGCAGCGGCTCACCCATGCCCATCATCACCACGTTGGTGATGGCACGGTCGACGGTCGCCGGGACGCTGCCAAAGGATTTGTTGGCAATCCACACCTGGCCGATCACTTCGGCGGCGGTGAGGTTGCTGTTGAAGCCTTGCTTGCCGGTGGAGCAGAAACTGCAATCCAGGGCACAGCCTGCCTGGGACGAAACGCACAAGGTGCCGCGTTTGCCCTGGGGAATGTAGACGGTCTCGACGCAGCTGCCGGACGCCACGCGCACCACCCACTTACGGGTGCCGTCGCTGGAGATGTCCTCGCTGACCACTTCGGGGCCGCGAATCTCGGCAACAGCCTTGAGCTTTTCGCGCAGGGCCTTGCCGACATTCGTCATGGCGTCGAAGTCGTCGACGCCAAAGTGGTGAATCCATTTCATCACCTGGCCGGCACGGAAACGCTTCTCCCCGATCGAGTCGAAGAATTTCTCCATTTCCGGCTGGGTCAGGCCCAACAGGTTGGTTTTGCCGTTCGATGTAGTCATGGATTCACCTTCACTCAAAAGCCTGGGCTTAGCGAGTGGTTACTTCAGTAGCGGAGAAAAAGTAAGCGATTTCGCGAGCAGCAGCGGCTTCGGAGTCCGAACCGTGGACGGCGTTGGCGTCGATCGACTCGGCGAAGTCAGCGCGGATGGTACCGGCAGCGGCTTCTTTAGGGTTGGTAGCGCCCATCAGCTCACGGTTGCGAGCGATAGCGTTTTCGCCTTCCAGCACCTGAACGACAACCGGACCGGAAGTCATGAAGGCAACCAGTTCACCGAAGAAACCGCGCTCGCTGTGCTCAGCGTAGAAGCCTTCGGCTTCGGCTTTGGACAGTTGCTTCATTTTCGAAGCTACAACGCGCAGGCCAGCGTCTTCGAAACGGGTAACGATCTTGCCGATCACGTTTTTAGCAACGGCGTCAGGCTTGATGATGGAGAAAGTACGTTGAACAGCCATGGTGTAACTCCAGAAACGGTAATTTGCGAAAAATTAAACCCGCGAATTATACGCGGGTTCAGGGGTATTGCCTAACCTGCCAGGTAGATCAGTCGATTTCTTCGATCCAGAGCGTCTGGACCGCTTCCAAGACCTTCTCGCCACAACGGCCAGAGGTATTGTCGAAATCGGGCAGCTCCATGATCCAGCGCTGCAAATCGACAAAATTCACAGTCAGCGGATTCACGTCCGGCTTGGCTTCGGCCAGTTCTTCTGCGATGCGTTGTACATCATTCCAACCATAGCTCATGACAGTGTCACCATCAGTGCGGCGCTTCAGCCGCATGGTTAAGCGAATATTTCGGGATTTCGACGGTCAGGTCTTCGGTACCGACGATGGCTTGGCAGCCCAGCCGCGATTGGGCTTCCAGGCCCCAGGCCTTATCGAGGAAATCTTCCTCCAGCTCATCCGCTTCTTCCAGCGAATCGAAGCCCTCGCGAATAATGCAATGGCAGGTGGTGCATGCACAGACGCCACCACAGGCACTTTCCATCTCGATGTGATGCTCATGGGCCAGCTCGAGAATGGAAATCCCGGGCTCAGCCTCCACGACCATGCCCTCCGGGCAGAACTTCTCGTGGGGCAGAAAAATCACCTGCGGCATCAGTTACTCCTCGATTTCATTCAGGTTGCGCCCCGCCAGGGCGGCTTTCACCGTCGAGTCCAGGCGGCGGGCAGCAAAGGCATCGGTGACTTGCGACAGACGCTTGGTCTGCTGCTCGATGGCATAACCATCGGTGCCCTTGATCAATTCGGACAGTTCCTGCATTTGCAGCTCGATGACCATGCGCTCTTCGGCGTCGAGCAAGCGCTCGCCGTCGGCTTCAAGGGCACCTTGCACGGCTTCGATCAGGCGCTGGGCGTCGACCTGCTGCTCGCGCAGCACGCGGGCCACCTTGTCATCGCTGGCGTGCTGGAAGGAATCCTTGAGCATCTTGGCGATTTCGCCGTCGGTCAGGCCGTAGGACGGCTTGACCTGGATGCTCGCCTCGACGCCCGAACCCAGTTCGCGAGCGGAGACATTGAGCAGGCCATCGGCATCGACCTGGAAGGTCACGCGAATCTTCGCCGCACCGGCCACCATCGGTGGGATGCCGCGCAATTCGAAGCGCGCCAGGGAACGGCAGTCGCTGATCAGTTCACGCTCGCCTTGCAGCACGTGGACCATCATCGCCGACTGGCCGTCTTTATAAGTAGTGAAGTCCTGGGCGCGGGCAACGGGGATGGTGGTGTTGCGTGGAATCACCTTTTCCATCAGGCCGCCCATGGTTTCCAGGCCCAGGGACAGCGGAATCACGTCGAGCAACAGCAGCTCGCCACCATCGCGCTTGTTACCGGCGAGGGTATCGGCCTGGATCGCGGCGCCGATGGCGACCACTTGGTCTGGGTCGATTTCGGTCAGCGGCTGGCGGCCAAAGGCCTCGGCAACGGCTTCGCGAACCCGAGGCACGCGGGTTGAACCACCGACCATGACCACGGCTTTGACGTCTTCCAGCTCCACGCCGGAATCGCGCACGGCCCGGCGGCAAGCCTTGAGGCTGCGGGCGACCATGGGTTCGATCAGGGCATCGAAGGCTTCACGGGTCAGCGAGGCTTTCCAGTCGCCGTAGACGACTTCAACCGTCGCAGCGTCGGTCAAGGCTTCCTTGGCCGCGCAGGCGGTTTGCAGCAAGTGACGCTGGGCACCCGGATCGAGATCGGCGGACAGGCCCGCTTGCTCGATGATCCAGCCAGCAATAGCGTGATCGAAGTCATCGCCGCCCAGGGCACTGTCGCCACCGGTAGCCAGGACTTCGAAGACTCCGCCGGTCAGGCGCAGAATAGAGATATCGAAGGTACCGCCGCCCAGGTCGTAGATAGCTACGAGGCCTTCGGCGTGCTGGTCGAGGCCGTACGCCACCGCAGCGGCGGTCGGCTCGTTGAGCAGGCGCAGCACGTTCAAGCCGGCCAGCTTGGCGGCATCCTTGGTGGCTTGGCGCTGGGCGTCATCGAAATAGGCCGGGACGGTAATGACCGCGCCCACCAGCTCACCGCCCAACGCCGCTTCGGCACGCTGGCGCAACACCTTGAGGATATCGGCGGAAACCTCTACCGGGCTTTTCGGGCCCTGCACGGTTTCGATGAACGGCATGTGGGATTCGCCGCCAACGAAGCGGTACGGCAGTTGATCGCCCAATTGCTTGACGTCGGACAGACCACGACCCATCAGGCGCTTGACCGAGACAATGGTGTTCAGCGGATCGGTAGCGGCGGCCAGCTTGGCCGACTCGCCCACTTCGACGCGATCGGCGTGATAACGCACGGCGGAAGGCAGGATCACCCGCCCCTGCTCGTCGGCCAACGGTTCGGAAAGACCGCTGCGCAAGGCAGCGACCAGGGAATTGGTGGTACCCAAGTCGATCCCGACAGCCAGGCGACGCTGGTGCGGTTGTGGACTTTGGCCGGGTTCGGCGATCTGCAGTAGGGCCATCGTAATCAGGACTTATCTGTAATCAGGCGTGCGACCGGAGCGGCACTGGGTTAATCGTCGAGGCGCTCTTCGAGCTGGCGCACTTCATAGGTGAGCTTGTCGAGGAACTGCATGCGCCGCATCAGGCGTTCGGCCTGTTCGCGTTGCGCGGCATCGTTCCAGCAGGCTGCGAAGCTTTCGTTCAATGTGTGCTGGGCGTCTTTCAAGCGGCGCTTGAATACCGCGACACCGGCCAGGTCGGCGCTGTCCTGCAGGTCTTCGAGCTCTTCGCGCCATTGCATCTGCTGCAAAAGAAACTCGGGATCGTGGACCGTGACTTCCAGGGGCAGCTCATGGCCGCTGATGGCGAGCAGGTAACGCGCGCGCTTGGCAGGACTCTTGAGCGTCTGGTAGGCCTCGTTGAGGTTCGCAGACTGCTCGAGCGCCCGCCGCTGTTCAGCTTCGGAGGCATCAGCAAAACGGTCCGGGTGGACACCACGGGCCAATTCCAGGTAACGCGCGGATAACTGGTCGAGATCCAGCTGGAACGCAGGCTGCATCTGGAACAAAGCAAAATGACAAGGAGTACCCACAAGCCGCCTCAGATGTTGAAGCTTTCGCCGCAGCCACATTCACCGCGCACGTTGGGGTTGTTGAACTTGAAGCCTTCGTTCAACCCTTCCTTGACGAAATCCAGCTCGGTGCCGTCCAGGTACGTCAGGCTTTTCGGGTCGATGATCACTTTCTGACCATGACTCTCGAATACCTGATCGTCTTCGCCCACTTCGTCGACGAATTCCAGCACGTAGGCAAGGCCAGAACAGCCTGTGGTGCGAACACCCAGGCGGATACCCTCGCCCTTGCCGCGCCCCGCGAGGGAGCGCTGCACATGCTTAGCTGCCGCTTCTGTCATCTGGATAGCCATGGAAACTCCTTACCTGTGCACAGATCAGATCAAGCCTTTTTTCTGCTTGTAATCGCGAACGGCGGCCTTGATGGCGTCTTCGGCGAGTACCGAGCAGTGGATCTTCACGGGCGGCAGGGCCAGTTCTTCAGCCAGCTGGGTGTTCTTGATGGTTTCGGCCTCATCAAGGGTCTTGCCCTTCATCCACTCGGTGGCCAGGGAGCTGGACGCGATGGCGGAACCGCAGCCATAGGTCTTGAACTTGGCATCTTCGATGATGCCTTGCTCGTTGACCTTGATCTGCAGGCGCATGACGTCGCCGCACGCCGGGGCGCCGACCATGCCGGTGCCAACATCAGGATCCTGCGCGTCCATCTTGCCGACGTTGCGCGGGTTCTCGTAGTGGTCGATGACCTTTTCGCTATATGCCATTTGCTTCAATCCTCATCAGTGAGTCGCTCTGGTGGCGACTTCTTCAGTGCGCCGCCCACTCGATTTTCGAAATGTCGACGCCGTCTTTGTACATGTCCCACAGCGGCGACAGAGCGCGCAGCTTGGTGACGGCCTCGCAGACTTTCTGCGCGGCGTAATCGATTTCTTCTTCGGTGGTGAAGCGGCCGAAGGTGAAGCGGATCGAGCTGTGGGCCAGTTCGTCGTTGCGGCCCAGGGCGCGCAGTACGTACGAAGGCTCAAGGGATGCCGAGGTGCACGCCGAACCGGACGACACGGCCAGATCCTTGAGTGCCATGATCAGCGACTCGCCTTCAACATAGTTGAAGCTCAGGTTCAGGTTGTGCGGTACGCGGGCGATCATGCTGCCGTTGACGTAAAGCTCTTCCAGGTGCTCGACCTGCTTGAAGAAACGGTCACTCAGGGCCTTGATGCGCACGTTCTCCGCAGCCATGTCTTCCTTGGCCACGCGGAAGGCTTCGCCCATGCCGACGATCTGGTGGGTCGCCAGGGTGCCGGAACGCATGCCACGCTCGTGACCGCCGCCGTGCATGGTCGCTTCGAGGCGAACGCGCGGCTTGCGGCTGACGTACAGGGCGCCGATGCCTTTAGGACCGTAGGTCTTGTGGGCGGAGAACGACATCAGGTCGACTTTCAGCTGCGACAGGTCGATCGCGACCTTGCCGGTGGACTGCGCCGCGTCGACGTGGAACAGGACGCCCTTGGAGCGGGTCAGTTCGCCGATGGCCGCGATGTCGTTGACGGTGCCGATTTCGTTGTTCACGTGCATGATCGAAACCAGGATGGTGTCGTCGCGCAGGGCGGCTTCGACCATGGCCGGGGTGATGATGCCGTCTTCACCGGGCTCGATGTAAGTGACTTCGAAGCCTTCACGCTCCAGTTGGCGCATGGTGTCCAGGACAGCCTTGTGCTCGATCTTGGAGGTGATCAGGTGCTTGCCCTTGGTGTGATAGAAGTGCGCGACACCCTTGATTGCCAGGTTGTCGGACTCGGTGGCACCGGAGGTCCAGACGATTTCACGCGGGTCGGCGTTGACCAGGTCGGCGACCTGGCGACGGGCGTTTTCGACCGACTCTTCGGCTTTCCAGCCGAACACGTGGGAGCGGGACGCCGGGTTACCGAAGTTTCCGTCGACCAGCAGGCATTCACTCATTTTTTGCGCGACACGCGGATCAACCGGGGTGGTCGCGGAGTAATCAAGGTAAATCGGCAATTTCATGGACTCTCTCCTAAATCAGGCTGGCTGGCGTTCCGCTTGCTCTGCGGCGGTCATTCGACGGCGGACGCTTCAATCTTGTCCAGGTGCGGCGCCTTGCTATTGCAACGGCGCTGGTCCTGACGCTGGGCTACTTCTTGCACCTCACGGCGAGTTACAAGGTCAGCCAAGCTGATACCGCTCAGAAATTCGTGGATCTGCAGGCTGAGGTCGCACCACAAGTGGTGGGTCAGGCAAGTATCGCCGCCATGGCAGTCGCCAAGGCCCTGGCATTTGGTCGCATCGACCGATTCGTTCACCGCATCGATCACCTGGGCAACCTGGATGCCCTGCATGTCGCGCGACAGCTGGTAGCCGCCACCCGGGCCGCGAACGCTGGAAACCAGGTTGCTACGGCGCAGCTTGGCGAACAGCTGCTCAAGATAAGACAGGGAAATGCCCTGGCGCTCGGAGATATCGGCCAGGGACACCGGCCCGTGCTGCGCGTGCAATGCCAGATCCAGCATCGCGGTCACGGCGTATCGGCCTTTTGTAGTCAGTCGCATGGACAATTACCACGGAGTTCGGAATGGGGGCGAGTATGCAATTCCCGAGTATTTAAGTCAAGTATAAGACCTAGTGGGTTACTCGGGTTTACCCGCGAAAGAGCGCGCGCATGATAGCAAAGGTAGGCGACTAACGACCAGCTATACCGCGTTATCGTTCATCGCGAGCAAGCTTTGCTCCCACAGGACGCCTGCGAAACAGGACTCCTGTGGGGCAAGGTTTTGTGGGAGCAAGGCTTGCCCGCGATGCAGGCGCCTCGGCTCAGCTGGCCTGAGTCTCATCCTTGTCCTTCACACACGCGAAATCTTCCTCGCGCAGTTCAGGCAGATCCTTGGCACGGTAATTACTCCCCAGCTCCTTCAGGGCCCCACACATTCCCTCCAGGCGCCCATCGACGGCTTGCAGGTGATCGAGCAACTGGTTGATGGCTCGGGCCACCGGGTCGGGCATGTCTTCGCCGACACCGTAGGCGTCGAAGCCGATCTTCTCGGCCATGGCCTTGCGCCGGGCGTCTTGCTCGTCATCGGACTTGACGATGATCCGCCCCGGAATACCGACCACGGTCGCGCCAGGCGGCACCGCCTTGGTGACCACGGCGTTGGAGCCGACTTTCGCCCCCGCCCCTACCGTGAACGGCCCGAGCACCTTGGCGCCGGCGCCCACCACCACGCCGTCTTCCAGGGTCGGGTGGCGCTTGCCCTTGTTCCAACTGGTGCCGCCGAGGGTCACGCCCTGATACAGGGTCACGTCATCGCCGATCTCGGCGGTTTCGCCGATGACGATGCCCATGCCGTGGTCGATGAAGAACCGGCGACCGACCTTGGCCCCGGGATGGATCTCGATCCCGGTCAGCCAGCGGCCGAAATTCGACACCAGCCGCGCCAGCCACTTCCAGCCCATGTTCCACAAGGCGCCGGACAAACGATGGATCCAGATCGCGTGCATCCCGGGATAGCAGGTCAGCACTTCAAAGGCATTGCGCGCCGCCGGGTCACGATGGAAAACACTTTGGATATCTTCACGCAAACGTTCGAACATTTTATTTCTTCCGCTTAATCAGCTCGCCACGGGCCGCCTTCTGGGTTTCCGTGAGGATGCCGCGCAATATATTCATCTCCGCCCGGCTCACCGAGCTTCGTCCGTACAACCGACGCAGGCGCGCCATCAAGTGTCGCGGCTTTTCCGGGTCGAGGAACTCGATGTCCACCAGGGTCTGCTCCAGGTGCTCATAGAATCGCTCCAGTTCGTCCATGGTCGCCATTGTCTCACTGCGCGGCGACGTGACTTCGGTTTTTTCGACCTTGCTGGGCTGCCCTTCAGCCGCCAGCCAGGCCATGCGCACTTCATAGCTCAACACCTGCACCGCCGCCCCGAGGTTCAAGGAACTGAACTCGGGGTCGGAAGGGATATGCACGTGAAAGTGACATCGCTGCAGCTCGTCATTGGTCAGGCCGGAGTCTTCACGGCCGAACACCAGGGCGATTTCAAAGCCTTGCGCGGCTTCCTCGACCACTTTGGTCCCGCATTCGCGGGGGTCGAGCAGCGGCCACGGAATGCGGCGGTCGCGGGCGCTGGTGCCGAGCACCAGGTTGCACCCCACCAAGGCGTCTTCGAGGGTGGCGACGACCTGGGCATTGGCAAGGATGTCGCCGGCGCCGGAGGCACGGGCATCGGCCTCGTGATGGGGAAACAGGCGCGGTTCGACCAGCACCAGCCGCGACAAGCCCATGTTCTTCATGGCCCGCGCAGCTCCGCCGATGTTACCCGGATGGCTGGTATTGACCAGGACGACACGAATGTTCTGCAACAAGGGAGGCGCTCTCGAACACGATAAAGGGAGCAAATCTTACATAAGCACCTACCGTTAAGCTATGAAAGCGAACACCAACCTTCTCCTCGGAAAACTTTCTGATAGAATGCGCGGCTTTCTTTAACAACCTTAGGTGACACATCCATGCAGCCCATGCTGAATATCGCGCTGCGCGCCGCCCGCAGCGCCAGTGAACTGATCTTCCGCTCCATCGAGCGCCTGGATACCATCAAGGTCGATGAAAAAGACGCCAAGGACTACGTGTCCGAGGTTGATCGCGCCGCCGAGCAAAAAATCGTCGACGCCCTGCGCAAGGCCTACCCGAACCACTCGATCCTCGGTGAAGAGACTGGCATGCACGCCGGTACGGGCATCGAAGGCGAAGAGTACCTGTGGATCATCGATCCGCTGGACGGCACTACCAACTTCCTGCGTGGCATTCCTCACTTCGCTGTCAGCATCGCCTGCAAATACCGCGGCCGCCTGGAACACGCCGTCGTGCTGGACCCGGTTCGCCAGGAAGAATTTACCGCCAGCCGTGGCCGTGGCGCCCAACTGAACGGTCGTCGCCTGCGCGTCAGCGGCCGCACCAGCCTGGACGGCGCCCTGCTGGGTACCGGTTTCCCGTTCCGTGACGACCAGATGGACAACCTGGACAACTACCTGGGCATGTTCCGCGCCCTGGTCGGTCAGACCGCCGGCATCCGCCGCGCCGGCGCTGCGAGCCTGGACCTGGCCTATGTCGCCGCTGGCCGGTTCGATGCGTTCTGGGAGTCGGGCCTGTCCGAGTGGGACATGGCCGCAGGCGCCCTGCTGATCCAGGAAGCCGGTGGCTTGGTGAGCGACTTCACCGGCGGCCACGACTTCCTTGAAAAAGGCCACATCGTTGCCGGCAACACCAAATGCTTCAAGGCTGTGCTCACCGCCATCCAGCCGCATTTGCCGGCTTCGTTGAAGCGCTAAGCAGTTCGGCTGCAAGGAAAAGCACCTTTCGAGGTGCTTTTTTTTATGCCCAGATTTCGACATGCCTCCCATTAAGAGCAAAGCCTGTGGGAGCAAAGCTTGCTCGCGATGACGGCGGTACATTCAACATCAATGCAAGCTGACCCACCGCTTTCGCGAGCAGGCTCGCTCCCACAGGGGATTTGAGGGCTGAGCACAAGACTTGTGTCCACTGGAGACCCAGTGTGGGAGCGAGCCTGCTCGCGATGGCGGCGGTACATTCGACATCGATGCAAGCTGACCCACCGCTATCGCGAGCAGGCTCGCTCCCACAGGGGGATTTGGGCTAGGCACAAGATTTGTGTCTACTGGAGATCCAGTGTGGGATCGGGGTGGAGCAGTAAATGCGGGCATAAAAAAAGCACCCCGAAGGGTACTTTTTTCATAGCGGATGGATCACTGAGCCGGTTCGTTCTGCCCCAGGATCAGCTGGCCTTCCTTGTTCACCGGGATCTGGTTGCCCGGGTCACGGTCCATACGGACCTTGCCTTCCTTGCCGTCGAGCATGTAGCGAACGTCGTAGCCCACAACCTTGTCGCTGATGTCATTGACCGTGTTGCAGCGAGTCTGGGTGGTGGTGTAGGTGTCGCGTTCCTGCATGCCTTCCTGAATCTTGTTACCGGCATAACCGCCGCCGGCCGCACCCGCCACGGTGGCGATTTTCTTGCCGGTGCCGCCGCCGACCTGGTTACCCAACAGGCCACCGGCCAGGGCGCCGATCACGGTGCCGGCGATCTGGTGTTGGTCCTGGACTGGCTTCTGCCGAGTCACGGTGACGTCCTTGCACACTTCACGCGGGGTCTTGATCTGGGTCTTGACCGGTTCCACGGCCAATACTTGCGCATACTCAGGGCCACTTTTTACCAAGCTGTAGGTCGCGACCGCACCACCGGCAGTTACACCGACAGCACCCAATACCGCACCAACCAGCATCGATTTGTTCACTTGAACCTCCTGACCATCACAAGCGGATTAATCCGCGCTTCTCCCAGCCTTGGAGCACAAAAAAAGGCGCGAGTTCAACTCGCGCCTTTTCAGCAGTGACGGATGGAGCGACAAGCCTTACGGGCGGTCGTCCACTTCCGTTTCGGTGGCCGCGGGAGGAATCAGGTCCTCGGTGCTCAGGTTCAGCCAGATCAGCACCACGTTGGCGATGTAGATCGACGAGTAAGTACCCGCCAACACACCGACAAACAGTGCGATGGAGAAACCGAACAGGTTATCGCCACCAAAGAACAGCAGCGCGGCAATCGCCAGCAAGGTGGAGATCGACGTCGCCATGGTCCGCAGCAGGGTCTGGGTGGTCGAGATGTTGATGTTCTCGATCAGCGAGGCCTTGCGCAGCACACGGAAGTTCTCACGCACCCGGTCGAATACCACGATGGTGTCGTTGAGCGAGTAGCCGATGATCGCCAGCACCGCCGCCAGCACCGTCAGGTCGAAGGTGATCTGGAAGAACGACAGGATGCCCACGGTCACGATCACGTCGTGGATCAGCGAGACAATGGCGCCCACCGCGAACTTCCACTGAAAGCGGAAGGCCAGGTAGATCAGGATGCCGCCCAGCGCCATCAGCATGCCGAGGCCGCCCTGGTCGCGCAGCTCTTCACCCACCTGCGGGCCGACGAACTCGACGCGCTTGACCTGGGCCGGGTTGTCGCCGCCAGCCTTCTGCAAGGCTTCGGCCACCTGGTGGCCCAACTGCGGGTCTTCACCCGGCATGCGCACCAGCAGGTCGGTAGTCGCACCGAAGCTCTGCACGATGGCATCGCTGTAGCCCGACGTCGCCAGTTGCTCGCGCACCTTGGTGACGTCGGCCGGACGCTCGTAGGTCAGCTCGATGAGCGTACCGCCGGTGAAGTCCAGGCCGTAGTTCAGGCCCTTGTGGAACCAGCTGAACAACGCCAGTACGGTAAGGAACAATGTGACGCCGAACGCAACGTTGCGAACGCCCATGAAGTTGATTGTACGTAACATGGCAGCCCCTTAAATCCACAACTTCTTGAAGTCACGACCGCCAAAGATCAGGTTGACCATTGCGCGGGTCACCATGATGGCCGTGAACATCGAGGTAAAGATCCCGAGGGACATGGTCACTGCGAAGCCCTTGACCGGGCCGGTGCCCATGGCGAAGAGAATCCCGCCCACCAGCAACGTGGTCAGGTTGGCGTCGAGGATCGCGGTGAATGCCCGGCCGAAGCCTTCGTTGATTGCCCGCTGGATCGACATGCCCGCGGCGATCTCTTCACGTATCCGCGAGAAGATCAGCACGTTGGCGTCCACCGCCATACCCATGGTCAATACGATACCGGCGATACCGGGCAGGGTCAGCGTAGCCCCCAGCAGCGACATCAGCGCCAGCAGCATCACCATGTTCACCGCCAGCGCGACGGTGGCGATGATGCCGAAGAAGCGGTAGATGGCGATGATGAACAGCGACACGAACAGCATGCCCCACAGCGAAGCATCGATACCCTTGGTGATGTTGTCGGCACCCAGGCTCGGGCCAATGGTGCGCTCTTCGGCGAAGTACATCGGCGCGGCCAGACCACCGGCACGCAGCAGCAGGGCCAGCTCCGAGGATTCACCCTGGCCGTTCAGGCCGGTGATGCGGAACTGGCTGCCCAGCGGCGACTGGATGGTCGCCAGGCTGATGATCTTCTTCTCTTCCTTGAAGGTCTGCACCGCGACGTCTTTCTCGACACCGTCGACCACTTGCTTAGTGTAAGTGGTGGTCGGCTTCTGCTCGATGAAGATCACCGCCATGCTGCGCCCGACGTTGCTGCGCGTGGCGCGGCTCATCAGTTCGCCGCCATGGCCGTCCAGGCGAATGTTCACCTGTGGGCGACCCTGCTCGTCGAAGCCCGCCTGGGCGTCGGTTACCTGGTCACCGGTGATGATCAGGCCACGCTCGATCTGCGCCGCCGGACGCCCACCTTCACGGAACTCAAAGCTCTCGGAAGTGGCCTTGGAAGCACCCGGCTCAGCGGCCAGGCGGAATTCCAGGTTGGCGGTCTTGCCGAGGATACGCTTGGCTTCGGCGGTGTCCTGCACGCCTGGCAGCTCAACCACGATGCGGTTGGCGCCCTGGCGCTGCACGATCGGCTCGGCCACACCCAGCTCGTTGACGCGGTTACGCACCGTGGTCAAGTTCTGCTTGATGGAGTATTCGCGGATTTCCGCCAGCTTGGCCGGGGTCATCGCCAGACGCAGCACCGCCTGACCATTGAGGTCGGCCGGCACAATGTCGAAATCGTTGAAGTTCTTGCGAATCAGCGCACGGGCCTGCTCGCGGGTATCGGTGTCGCTGAAGCCCAGCTGGATGGCACCGTCGAGTTGCGGCAGGCTGCGATAACGCAGGCGCTCTTTGCGCAACAGGCTCTTGACGTCGCCTTCGTAGACTTTCATCCGCGCGTCGAGGGCTTTTTCCATGTCCACTTCCAGCAGGAAGTGCACACCGCCGGACAAGTCCAGGCCCAGCTTCATCGGATGCGCGCCAAGCTTGCGCAACCATTGCGGAGTGGTCTGGGCCAGGTTCAGGGCTACGACGTAATCGTCGCCCAACGCCTTGCGCACCACGTCCTTGGCTGGCAGTTGGTCTTCCGCCTTGACCAGGCGCAACAGGCCGCCCTTGCCGTTTTCGGCGATGGACGCAGCCTTGACCTCGATATTGGACGCCTTGAGCGCAGCGCTCGCACGATCCAGATCGGCCTGGGTGACCTGCAGCGCAGTGCTTGCGCCACTGACCTGAATGGCCGGGTCATCCGGGTATAGATTGGGAGCGGAATAAATCAGACCGACCGCCAGCACCGCCAGGATCAGTACATATTTCCACAGAGGGTATTTGTTCAGCATCACGCCGCCCGCTTATGACGCGGGGCGCCTTGCGCGCCCCGTCGATTGAATAGAAGTTGTTACTTAGATCGCTTTCAGCGTGCCTTTTGGCAGCGTGGCCGCGATAGCGCCCTTCTGGAACTTCATTTCAACAGTGTCGGACACTTCCAGGACCACGAAGTCATCGGCCACTTTGGTGATCTTGCCAGCGATGCCGCCGGTGGTGACCACTTCATCGCCCTTTTGCAGGCTGCTCAGCAGGTTCTTCTGCTCTTTGGCGCGCTTGGCCTGTGGACGCCAGATCATCAGGTAGAAGATGACCAGGAAGCCGACCAGGAAAATCCACTCGAAACCGCCGCCCATAGGGCCGGCAGCAGCAGGTGCAGCCGCGTCAGCCATGGCATTAGAGATAAAAAAGCTCATTTAGCACTCCAGTTGCAAGTATTGAATCTTAGGATCGGAAAACTCAGTCCAAGGGCGGTACAGGCAACCCGCGCTTGGCATAGAAGGCCTCGACAAAGGCGGCCAATGTACCCTGTTGAATAGCCTCGCGCAAACCAGCCATAAGCACCTGGTAATGGCGCAAATTGTGGATGGTATTGAGCATACTGCCGAGCATTTCGCCGCACTTGTCCAAATGATGCAGATAAGCGCGGGAGAAGTTCTGGCAGGTGTAGCAATCGCAGGTCGGATCCAGCGGCGAATCATCATGGCGATGGAACGCGTTACGGATCTTCAGTACGCCAGTGTCGATGAACAGATGCCCATTGCGGGCATTACGGGTTGGCATCACGCAATCGAACATGTCCACACCGCGGCGCACACCCTCAACCAGATCTTCCGGTTTGCCAACGCCCATAAGGTAACGAGGTTTGTCAGCGGGCATCTGGCTCGGCAGGTAATCGAGCACCTTGATCATCTCGTGCTTGGGCTCGCCCACCGACAAACCGCCGATGGCCAGACCGTCGAAGCCGATCTTGTCGAGGCCTTCCAGCGAACGCATGCGCAGATCCTGGTGCATGCCACCCTGCACGATGCCAAACAACGCCGCAGTGTTATCCGCATGGGCATTCTTCGAACGCTGAGCCCAGCGCAACGACAGCTCCATGGACACCCGCGCCACGTCCTCATCGGCCGGATACGGCGTGCACTCGTCAAAGATCATCACGATGTCCGAGCCCAGGTCACGCTGGACCTGCATCGACTCTTCCGGCCCCATGAACACCTTGGCGCCGTCCACCGGAGAAGCGAAGGTCACGCCCTCCTCCTTGATCTTGCGCATGGCGCCGAGGCTGAACACCTGGAAGCCGCCGGAGTCGGTCAGGATCGGGCCTTTCCACTGCATGAAATCGTGCAAGTCACCGTGGGCCTTGATCACTTCCATGCCCGGGCGCAGCCACAGGTGGAACGTGTTGCCGAGGATGATCTCCGCACCCGTGGCGACGATGTCCCGTGGCAGCATGCCCTTGACCGTGCCGTAGGTGCCCACCGGCATGAACGCCGGGGTTTCCACGGTACCGCGGGGGAAGGTCAGACGACCGCGACGAGCCTTGCCATCGGTGGCGAGCAACTCGAAGGACATGCGACAGGTGCGACTCATACTGTTTCCTCGGGTCCGCGTGGCGCGGGGTTACGGGTGATGAACATCGCATCACCGTAGCTGAAAAAGCGGTATCCATGCTCGACGGCGGCCTTGTAGGCAGCCATGGCTTCGGGATAACCGGCGAACGCCGAAACCAGCATCAACAGCGTGGATTCGGGCAAATGAAAATTGGTGACCAGGGCATCGACCACATGAAACGGCCGGCCCGGGTAGATAAAGATGTCGGTGTCGCCACTGAACGGCTTGAGCACGCCATCGCGCGCGGCGCTTTCCAGGGAGCGCACGCTGGTGGTCCCCACCGCCACCACCCGACCACCGCGAGCACGACAAGCCGCCACGGCATCGACCACTTCCTGGCTCACTTCCAGCCATTCGTTGTGCATGTGATGGTCTTCGATACGCTCCACACGCACTGGCTGGAACGTGCCGGCACCGACGTGCAACGTCACGAACGCCGTCTCCACGCCCTTGGCGGCAATCGCCTCCAGCAACGGCTGATCGAAATGCAGCCCCGCCGTCGGCGCCGCCACCGCCCCCAGGCGCTCGGCGTACACAGTCTGATAACGCTCGCGGTCCGAACCTTCGTCCGGGCGGTCTATATAAGGAGGCAACGGCATGTGCCCGACACGGTCGAGCAGCGGCAACACCTCTTCGGCAAATTCCAGCTCGAACAACGCATCATGCCGCGCCACCATCACCGCCTCGCCACCGCCGTCGATCAAAATCGACGAACCGGGCTTGGGCGACTTGCTCGACCGCACATGGGCCAGCACCCGATGACTGTCCAGCACCCGCTCCACCAGAATCTCCAGCTTGCCGCCGGAGGCCTTCTGGCCAAACAACCGCGCCGGAATCACCCGGGTATTGTTGAACACCATCAAATCGCCCGGGCGCAAATGCTCAAGCAAATCAGTGAATTGACGGTGAGCCATGGCACCGCTGACCCCATCCAGGGTCAACAGTCGACTGGCGCGACGCTCGGCCAGAGGGTGGCGAGCGATCAGCGAATCCGGGAGTTCGAAGGTAAAGTCAGCAACACGCATGATGGGGTTCGTCTAGCAGGGCCGGAAAGTCTAGCGGAATTATCAAAAATTCACCATGAAACGTGATTGACCAACGGTAGTCACCTCTCTATACTTCGCCGCCATTGAGCCCTGATGGCGGAATTGGTAGACGCGGCGGATTCAAAATCCGTTTTCGAAAGGAGTGGGAGTTCGAGTCTCCCTCGGGGCACCATCTTAAAGAAAGACCTTGAAATTCAAGGTCTTTTTTTTCGTCTGTAGGAAAGTGGGTTGGCCGCGAGCAAAGCAGATCTCATCTGAGGGTGATCCATTTGTGGCGAGGGGATTTATCCCCGCTGGGGCGCGAAGCGGCCCCCATTTACCGATGGCCTCCACACACCCGAGGATGGTCCCAATCCGCCTCCCAAGCCATGAACCACCAACCCAGCTTCACCATACCCTCCTCACCCAGTCACTAAGGATTTCACCCCATGGAATTGCTGCTGGAAACGGTTGCTCTCTACTCGCTCAAGCTGGCTTATGAGACGGAAGGTCACAGCCCGATTCTGCGGGATGATCCGCTGATGGGGGGTTGTGATCGGGAGGTTTTTGAGTTGTTGATACGCCGGGGCGATATGGCTGGGATTCAGCGCGAAATCGGTCGATGCCTGGATTTAGCGTTGGGAGCGGTTGGTGGGGTGGATACAGTGCTGGGCCGAGAGCTGCATCGTTTGGCTGCGGATTTCAACGCAGTGCAGAAACTGGATGATCTTTACGCTCCACTCATCGCGCTTAACAGTTATGTGAAAGATATTCTATAAACCCCAGCGCTCGTTCCCACGCTCCGCGTGGTAACGCATCCCGCGACGCTCCGCGTTGCAGCCTTACAGGCAAAACACGCTCCTACGCAGGTAATTCATGGACGACATCATCACAGCGATAGGCAGTTGGCTAACCGAAACCCATGAAGCGAAACGGCGGATGGTGAGCAACCTGGAAATGCTCTTCTGGATTGCCGTCGCGATTGTCGGCGCGATCGCTGCGAAGGATTACGCAGCGAAGCGTAAGGCGCTGATGGTGCGAACGGAGCAGGCCTTACCGGGGAAGGATCTCGTCGTTACATCGTTTAGTGACGAAGGGGGTCGTGCGGTTAAATATGTTGGCATCCTGCGGCAGATTGAGGGCGGGTATACCGTTGGCCTGATTCGGGAGGCTGATGGGGAACGCACCGAGTCGTGTAGCGAGGTGATTCCGTCATTGGAGAGGGTTGAGGTTTATCTTACGAGCTGTACGTCGTTTGTTTTATCGGATTTCAAAGGCTGAAGTGAGGCCGCAAACCTCAGTGGTCCTTGGCGACAGGCCGCAATCAGCCGATTCTGTTGAAAAAGTCGGTTCTTCCAGACCGCTTGCATACTGACCGCTGAAAATGCCTTTTCTGCGCGCCGCTACGCGAAATCTGAGCCTGGAATCCTCTGCTCAATGCAAAGATTTTAATCTCACGCGCGTACTTTTCTACCGTGGAAACCATGGCCGACTTTTTCAACAGAATCAGCCAAAAGCGGGCCTATAGTTCACCCAATGCTCGCAGCAGGTCACATGGCCAATCGAAGTGACGAGCACTCAGCGTGGGCGCCCCGCAGCCACCAGTGCGGGACACGAAGCCGGAATCCGAGGATTCAAAGTTGAATCTGACAGGAGCGGGTGCTGGTTCTACCGAAATATTGGCCGGTGGCTAAGCCCATTCATAATTCCTCAACGATCTCAAGTCCTGCCCAGTCCGACCAAAGGCACGGATCAAAGATGCTCTCCTCATGATATCGTTGGGCCACTTCTGAAAAAATTTATCACCTGTGAATGGAGTCAACGTGAGCGAAGAAGAAGAAGAACAATATCCACACAGTGCCGTTTCTTCCTGGAGCGGTTTTGTATACCAAGGGAAAATAGCCCTATACCACTGCCTTAAGTTAATACATGAAGGCGATGTTGATTTTGAGCTACAGCTGGATAGTACCGACGACTTTGCAATATACAAAAGTGGAATCTTAGTCAGCGCCCACCAAGTTAAAGCAAAGATAGGAAAATATCGTTCAAATTATAGTGAGGCTTTAGAAAAATCAACAAAAATAGAGCTAGACAGAGTCAAAGGAACCATTCGATATTTCCATATATCTATCGCAATTTCAAATACAAGTGACTACAAGGGTGACAGCGGTGAAGTTGTAAAATTCTATCCTTATGGTGACGACAAACATTGCAGCCTAGGGAGTATCGAGGAGCTCACAAAGTCACTTATCGCAAAAATCTGCAAAGCTAAAGCGATTAATTTAAGCGAAAAACTTTTAAATCTAAACTACTGCTTGTTATCAGAGAAGATCAGCTCAAAGGCAATCGAAATCCATAAAATGATCCAGCTTGACGGAGATACTGAAAGAAGAGCTGCATACTCAAATAGGATTTTCGGCCAAAATATTTTAGATGACATTATCAACAACAACCCTTATAACGACGCAGACTATTATGCTGTAGATCTTAAGAGCAGGCTTCACGCGCATCTTGAAGATAGACTGGAACAATCATTGCCAGGCATGACAGATGCCGGGTATGAGAGAGCTCGGAATCTATACGAACATATCCGGGTGACCCAAGCCAACGAGCTGAAATGTTTGTGCCAGCTAATGAAACCATCAGAGCGCTTTACTCTTATTCAAAAGGCGGACATCAGAAAATATACAGGACTCATCCAGGAGTTGGGTATAGAGCCGATACTCATCAGACTCCCCCATTACTTATGCAAACAACATAAATTTTATATCCCTACAGCTCTCGACCTCCCAGAAATTGAGGAAAATATCTATTGTGCTTCGGATATTCGCAGCGAAATGAGCAGCAATGACGACCTACTCGAGCTGCTATTCGAGTATAACAATCTCATAGCTTACAGGGCTAAAGAGTCCTTCATGATTGACACCAAGTATACAGTCAGCTCAGAGCTTTCCGGACAAGATACACAAGAGCAAGCCGACAGCCATATTATAAAAAAACTACGCATAAGCATTTTAACCAAGGAAGAAGCCGAGGCTCGACTAAATGATCATTGAACTCATCGATGAAGCCCTAATCGCGCATCAGTTTGTAAAAGAGCTTGAAACAGACGTAACGCGATATTATAAGAGAGAGGTTGGCGATGCAATCCGGTTTGCGATACTTCACAGATTGGACGAGCTTTCTACGCCGAAAGAACTAAATTCAGCCATCATTCAATCGACTCCTGACATTTTCACAAACGATCCCTCCTACAAAAAAAATTGCGACCTGATATGCATTCATCACCTTAAACAACTTTCAGAATTCAAAACTCACGAAGAGGAAATATTTGCCATAGAAGAAGACCCTTACCACTTCAAAAAATATGTTCTCTACTACAGCGACGCAGAAGAGAAGGTTTTACAAGACCAGACCTATGAAAAAATCCATGCCACCATCACAAACAAAGAGTTATTCAATGAATACAAAATGAAACCGCTAACGGCAACTCAATACAGCGCTGCAGCGAAGATATTTATCAAGCTACCTTTTCTTGAACTACCCTTCATCAAGAGAAATCTTGTCCCCTTGCGACTACAAACAGAAGAGGCCGTAAGTGAGGAAGGTCTTACCAAAACTTATGAGAGCATACTGAATTTCTCCAGTACTAACGTCGACGACTTGATCAAGGAAATGATTAGTGATGAATTGGCAAATATCCAGAATTGAAGTCTCTAGCTTCAAAGCATTCAAAAATGTTTCGCTAGACCTCGACAATTCATCGCTGCTCACTCTAGATGGCCCTAATGGATTTGGAAAGACCAGCATTTTTGACGCCATCGAGCTGCTGCTCACGGGACAGATTAAAAGGATCGACAATCTTTTCACCAAACTGATGAACAAAAAACAGGTAAATTATGATGACAACCTGTTCTGGAACATCCGCTCTGGCGAAAAAGACCTGACAATCAAGATCGAATTCGTTAACCAAGAACGCACAATTACACTGGCAAGACATGCAACCGCTAAGTCTTTGAAGCAGAAAGCGTTAAATCGCGCCGATAGTTTTTCACAGTTTCTTCTTTATGAGCTACCGGAGTTTCCGTCGACCGATTACGTGCTAGACAATTCACGTAAAAACGAATACATTGACGAACTCTTCGGCGAAAACTTTCGAGAAAATTTTTCGTTTTTAAACTACTTAGAACAAGGGCAAAACCCACTGCTCTTTTCGAAGGTAGAGAGTAGAAAAGATGCCTTAGGTAATCTTTTTAACACCACAGACATTCTGACTGAAATTGAGAACTGCAAGGCTGTTCAACGCCGACTCACAAAGTATCTCAGCGATACTGATCGAAAAACTAAAGAAAGTGAATTGACTGCCGAGTGTGAATCGCTTCGAGCCATTGCTCAAGCTGATCTTGGCAGTGTGGAGTACAAAAAACTTTCAACCGCAGATCAGCAGGCCGGTTGGGACAAAGAGGATCTCTTCCCAACTTACTCATCCGAAATCTTGGATCAATATCTGGACTCCACACGTCGACTTCAGGAGCTCCTGCTCCTTAAAAGCGCTGTGCAAATAAGATTTCAGAATGATCGCATTGACACCTATATTGAGCAAAATATGGAGTCTCTGCGCAGAGTCGCTCAGTTTGGCAATGACCTCAACAACCTGGACACTTTAGAGAGCGTAAAGAAAGAGCTAGATCTGCTCGCGAAAGCTAAAGCCGCTATCCAGCGCGGTACGACAGCCATCACCCTCGCAGAGGCTCAGGCACTGCCCAGTTGGGAACCTGACCGCCAGAAATGGTTTGAAGAGCAAATTACGACTCGCAACAGTCTTTCCCAACAGAATCAAACAAATGCCACCATCGTGGCTGAACTGGCTCGCCTGAAGATCCAGTTACTTGAGGAACACGCGAAGATCCACCCTGATGACCCGAACTGCCCATTGTGCGGTGCCGACTGGCAGAAGCACCAGGCCATGCTGGATGCGATCCAGGGTAGATCTCAACAGATCGTCAGCACGCTGGGCGCTGATGGGAAGGCGCTCGTCGATCTGACTACTCGCATGACCGAGGAACTGGTGCCGATAGCTGTATACATACAGTCTCGGGAAACAACACTGTCGAATGACTACAACGAGGCCCTGCACACCGCTCTAGAGCGAGCAAGAGTTCGCTTAACAAGCATTCAACAGCTGGCCGAACGACTTAAAGCTACAGGCACACCGATCAATTACCTGTTCTCAGTGAATGCAGAGATCGTGGAAGAACGCCTGCTAGAGCTCATTACTTCGATCCGCGCAAAGAAGAGCCTTGAGACTGAGACACTACCCGAGGACTGGCGGCAAACCATCGATACGACCTTCAAGGCCATTGAAGACTTCTATATTCTCGAGCAGCAAGACCTAGCCACCAAGATCCAATACATCTCTATTAAGGCCAATGAAGCACGAAACACCAAGTTGCAAAAGTCCCTTGAATCTCTGCAAAAAATTCAACGGGAGAATGAAGCAGCGATGCGTGCAAGCCAGAAGGTCAAGAGGCTACGTGACACTCTGGAGCGGGTAGAGCGCGTGTATTCTGACCACACCATTTCAGAGATTGAGCTGATCTTTCATATCTACAGCGGGCGACTCATACAGAACTATCAGCGCGGACTAGGCTTATTCATCGAGAGTCGCGAAGGTAAGCAACTGAGGTTTCTGACCGCTGAAAAATCTGATCATGATGCCGTACTCTCCATGAGCTCGGGGCAGGTCTCAGCACTTAGTCTGGCGTTCTTCCTCTCCCTAAACAAAGTGTACGCAGATGTCCCGCTGATCCTCATCGATGACCCCGCTCAGTCTTTAGACGAAGTGAACGTAGCGTCTCTCACCGACCTGCTTCGCTGCGAACTGAAGCATCGTCAGCTCATCGTATCGTCGCACGAGGAAGACATTTCAGCGTACATGCGATACCGCTTTACCAAGGCAGGATTGAGTACCCGCTCACTGAACATGCAGCGCTTGGCTAAAGAGGCGTCCTAAGATGATGGTAGAAACCACCTAGTAGGGTCGCTACCCTCCTATTGGGTAGCTGGATGACCTGCCACTAACGAAATGCCGCGGGTTTCCGACCCCGTAAGACTACAGTTTCTAAAGGGGCCCCCGCCGCATTCACGAGCGGCCGACCAAAGACATCGGTACGTTACGCGGGTAGCTTCTGCTTTTCGTTTCACGTTCACGAGCTTGTGCTATGCGTTGAGAATATTTATATCGAATAACAATCCAACGATACGAAGGTAAGAACATGGACTGGTTAGATATCTACAGCCTGGGCAACAGCACAAGACTGATTAGAAAGTTCCTGATTGACATGGCATCGATGGAAGCTGATATTGCTTTGATGGGCTTATTTATTACTAGAAAGCTTGAATCTTTTGAAAATGCCATAGCGGTGATGGACGAATTCCCAGAAAAATTCACTTCCATCAAAAGAAATATTGCGCACATCGACAAAGAAACGCACCTTACGCTAGAGCACTTAGAAAAGGACGCACTATTAATTGAGCAAATTTCATTAATAAATTTAAAACTGCAGATGTCTCGAACCCCTACACCAACATCATTTTTCAAAGGGTTCGCAAGATCATTCATGTACGTTCGCCTCTTCTCTCCCGCTGCAACACGCCTATTCGGCGAGGAAAGTATTTCAATTGAGCGAACCATCGTTAACTGCGACAAATTAATCTCCACGCTTAAAATAGCTGAAGCAATAGTTCGTCACCGAGCGACACTTGACAACGAGATATTTAAGCCTTCGCGAGTAAAAGAAAGCGTTGTTGTCGAAATGATAGACAACGCATCGCAACAGGTTGAAAACTCACGCTCACTAAATTACGAAACGAGAGTTTTAATCAATGAATACTTAGCAGAAATAAAAGCCGAAGCGCAGTCGAAGGCTCCAAAGTGGCAAAACATCATTGGTTCTCTTATGATCGTTGCCGCAATGACTAGCAGCTTGGCAGATGCTCCAGGAGCAGCCCAAACGCTCCAAGCATTGATCCGATACATCGTAGGGACATCGGTCATAAAACCGGAGCTGCCCTACCTGCCGGCGCCAACCGAACAAAAGACCGAGGAGTTAGACTTTTTCAGTGGAATACCAACGTAGAGAACCTCACATGGTTTCGTCCTTTCAGCAGGCTATAGAAATCTGTATCCCTACGTGTATCCCTAAACAAATAACTCAGCTATAAACCCGTTTTATGTAGACCTTTCTGGTCCCCCTCGGACACAAAAAAGGTCTTGCCAAGCAAGACCTTTTTTCAATCCAGTGTCAGAGCTTAGCCCTGCCGCCCTACCTCACCTCAACAATATCCAAAGCCCGATTAGCCAACAGCTCACTCACCTCAATCACCTGCAAAATCCCCAACGCAACACGCCTTCGCGATCCATCCAGATCAAACGCCAAATCACTGATCATGGCATTCGCCGAAGCCAGGTTCTCACTGAGATTCGCAAGCAAACACTCAGAATCCACTGCCGGATCAATCCGAAAAATGGAGTCGGACTTATCAGACGTTTCCCCCTTAGGCTTGGGTTTCAGGTAGTAATCCAACGCGCGAGTGGCAGCGTCGTCGAGCTTCTTGTTGCGGGCAGACTGGGCACGTGACGTGGGTTCGTCTGTTACTGGAGGATTCGGTGTAATTTTGACCATAGCCTTAGCTCTCTTTGGTTGAGGCTACTTCCCGTTCGCGACTAAACGATTGGGAGGCAGCTGTACGCAGGTTAGTCGACCGACGAGCTAAGAAATCGGCGCGCCCGAGGGCGCCCTGCGCACAGCCACCATCGAGTGCAGGGATGGGGATACCTGACTGATGGACGCTTGAGCGACTTAGCAACGACGGGCGACTAAACCCGATCACTGATGAGCAGTGACAGGTCCCAAACTACCGACGCAACCCAAGGCGAACAAGCCGGCGGATTCTGGCGTAGTTGTAGGCAAAGGCGCAAGGCGACGTCGGCTGGCGAGTTGCGGTTGCCCAATGGCTGACAGCCCTGGCTGACGCTTCAGATTGTTCAGGCCCTCAATAGCCAGCCCTACCTGTATTGAGGAAACCAGAACACCTACTTCAGGAAACCTCCTACATCGCGCCCCTCTCTTCCCGCGTTAGCGTCTGTCCTGCCTTTACCGGACGAGACTCACTACGTGGTGACACGCAAAAAAGACATTCCCCAGGTCCGAAACCCGCCCGGCGGCGACGGGCATTACGTCACCTATCGGGACATGACAGCCGCCGAACTGGCCGAGCGCGAAGCCCGACAGCAGGCTTATGAAGCCATGCTTGCCCGGCAGGCGGCCTATGAGCAAGAACGCTGGGCCAAGGTGGATAAAAAGCCTTTACCCATCGTGACCGGAAGTGTGTTTGCCAAAAGCTGCAAGCTGCCCAACGGCATCATCAATTACAGCAACCCCAACGGCTACGTCCCGGCAGATCTGGTCAAGCAATACGGCGATCTCATGTGGCTCGGCGGCAGGAGCGTCGACTCATCCGGCACCATCCCCCTCAAGCGGATCGGCGCTGGTACGGTTCCCGCTACCTTAGGCAGGCTCGCGCTGGGCGGTTCGGCAACTTCCACGGCTGCAGCTGCCGGCGGCACCGTCGGCGCAGCCCTGCTGACAGGCGTCGTCGCCTTGCTCTGGCCCAGCAGCCTGGGTGACAGCGCGCTCTATAGCGAAGACCAGTTACGCAATCTCAAACAGGCCCGCAGTCGCATGCGTTTGAGCATCGAGCAGCAGGCCGATGGGAGTCTAAAGGGCTACGGCTTCTACACCGGTCAGAACCGCGATTGGGAAATGGTCGACGTTGTCCAGTTCACCCCACGAGCCGACCAGTTCATCGCCGACCTGGGGGATGGCATCGAACTGATCTGGACGCCGGCTACCAATCCGTCTGACACCCTCGGCATCCCCGCCCTGGAAGCCGCGCCACAGGCCCCGCACATCTGGATCTACCCCCCGACACCGATGGCCGACAGCATCATCGTCGACCCGATCTATCCGCCGGAGTACAGGGATTTCATTCTGGTGTTTCCGGCGGATTCGGGGGTTCGGCCGGTTTATGTTGTGGCGAGTACGGCTCATCATGACTACCACCCGAAACCCGATTTTTTACCTGCTTTTCCAGGCGCGAAATGGGCTCCGCCCAAAACCCGTGTGAAAGGTGGAGGGTTGCGTCCTCGCTGGAAGGATAATGAGAAATTCATATATGAATGGGATTTTCAGCACGGTGCAGTAGAAAAATATAACAAGCGAGGAAAGCACTTGGGCGAATTCGACCCTATTACCGGGGCCCAAACCAAACCAGCCAATCCAACGAGGTGGGTAGAACCATGAAACACAAAATAATGGGCGTAATAGACGGTGACGACTTTGCCTCATACGAACAAACTCTATGCATTGACACCCAGGCTCTAGCAAAAATCATGAACTGGACCAAAGAAGAAAGCTATTTGTACGATTACGAATTGAACACATCTCAAATTGAAGCATTGGAAAATGCGTGCTCAATAGAGCTACCTCGAAACCTGTTGCTTTTTTTAACCAGCAGTAACTAGGTTGGATAGGCCTCGTTAAACGCCAATGCAAAGTCTTCCGCTTTTGAAAAGAGCAGCATCTCCACGTCACCTATCTCGACATTGAGTTTTCGAGAGACATTCACCAACAATCCGATGTAGGTCGAGTAGACATCGGTCGTTGCAATTCGAAGCCAGTGCTGTTGCCGCGCCAGGGTCTTCAAGCGCGGCCAACATGCGTTGAGCTGCGTGTTTCGACCTGCCAAGTGCGGAAACCACCAGCGTTGCTCATCACCGTGAATCATCTGCAGGACATTCAGGGAAAATGAAACCCGCGCATCGAAGATGGCATGCTCGTTTGGATTCGAGAATGCCGCCACTTTCGACCATGAGGCAATTCCTTTGTGATTTGGAGGCACTTGCCCCTGTGACACGGTCTGAACATAGCCTTGCATCGTTGCAGGTGCATTTCTTTTGACACCTCCCCAGACTCGCACCGCGTAGTCCGCAAGTGCCATCCGTTGTTCGGGCGCCGCCCCCCAATTCCGGGAGGCATGTCGCTTCAGTGCGTGTGTCTTTTCATACCAGTTCGAGCCACCAATCTCCCATTCAAACGAGTGGCGGACGAGCGCGGTATCAAACTTCCAAGTGTAGATTTGGGGAAGTGACGGCAGGTGCTGTGTGGCGTAAGAAAGCAGCGTATTTTCGAGAGAATGCATGAACTGGATCACGTGTTGAACGAGGCGGCCATGATAATGGACTCCCAGTGCTCCTACACGCCACGCAAAAAATCTTTCCATTCCATCCCCTCCCGCAAAGCCCCCATCCGCTCCAGCAAACACCCCCACCCATCCCCCCCTCGATAATGCCCTCCTCACTCACCCCCTACCGCTACAACCGAGCACCGCGTACCCCCCATGAACCTACGCACCTTCATCCGGAGCCACTGCCACAACTCCAGGCTCGCCACGAACGCCCTGACCCGGCTGCACAAGGCGCTGTCCTCCCTGGCCGCCTACCTTGCGCAGCAAGGCTTCGACTCCAACACATGGCCGACCACCCGTGACGAAGCCACACAGGACCGTCGCCTCAACACCGTCTGCCCAGAACTGGCCGCCACGGTGTTCAGCCACGCCCGCGAAGGCATCATCCTGGTCGACCCTTTCGGGCGGGTCATAGCCGTGAACGAGGCCTTCACCCGGCTCACCGGTTACGGGCAGGAAGAGTTGAAGGGCCGTGACTTGAACTCCCATCGCATGGTACGGCGGCTCGCGGCGTTTTATGGGCCGATGAAGAACGCGTTGGATTTCCACGGCCACTGGTCCGGCGAAATCCAAAGCAACCACAAGGACGGCCGGGAGATGACGTCGCGGATCAGCATCAGTGCCGTGCATGACCGGCACGGCAATGTTCAGCACTACGTAGCGCTGCTCAGCGACATGACGCAGATGAAGCAGCGTCTGCAGTTGCTGGAACGCGACGCTCGGTATGACGCGCTCACGCAACTGCCCAATCGCTTGCTGCTGGCCGAGCGGATGCGCCAGGCGTTGGGCAGGGCGCGCATTCATCAGCAGAAGGTGGCCATCGCGTTCATTGACCTGGATGGGTTCAAGGCACTGAACGACAGTTATGGCCATGACTGGGGGGATCGGGTGTTGCAGATTGTCGCGGCGCGGATCAATGCGACGTTGCGTGAGGGCGATACCTTGGCGCGGCTGGGGGGTGATGAGTTTGTCGCCGGGCTGGTGGGGTTGCAGGCGGTGGAGGACAGCGAGCCGTTGCTCAAGCGGATGCTGGCGGCGGCGAATGCGCCGATTTTGATTGGTGCGCAGACGGTGGAGATTGCCGCGAGTATCGGGGTGGCGTTTTATCCTGAGCATGGGCATGAGGTCGATGGGCTGATCAGCAAGGCGGATCAGGCGATGTACCTGTCGAAAAAGGCCGGCGGGAATCGTTTGGCGTTTTGTCCGACGCGGTTTATTTCCCTCAATAGCGAAGTCTGACGGAGGTACCGACGGTTCGTTCGGCGCCGGTCATGACGCCGTAGTCGCCGGAGCCGAGCAGTGAATACACGGCGGTGATGTACTGGCGGTCGAAGACGTTGCGCACCCAGCCTTCCACTTCCCAGGCGCGGTCCTGGCTGCGCAGGCCCAGGCGCAGGTTGGTGAGGCCGTAGCTGGGTTGATAGCTGCCTTCGCCGCCTTCGAGGGTGCCGGAGTAGCCGGTGCGGAAGCTGTAGTCGACGCCACTGTAGGCTTCCAGGCCGTAGGGCAGCGGGTGGGTATGGTCGAGGCCGCTGCTGAGGCTCCATTCCGGCGCGTTGTAGAGGCGGTCGCCGCTGAGGTCGCAGGTCCATTGGCCCGACTCTGGTGGGCACGGTGCGTTGGGAAAGCTACGGTAGCGGGCGTCGCTCCAGGCCAGGCCCAGGCGCCAGGTGAGTTGCGGGTGGAGTTGCCAGGCGGAGTCGAGTTCGATGCCGCGCAGGCGGACTTTACCGACGTTGATCAGGTTGTCGCGCAGGGGTGGCGCGAACACGGACGTGGGCGGGCTGTAGGTGAGCGCTTGGTAGTTGTCGACGTCGGTCTGGTAGACGGCGAGGTCGAGCAATGCGCGCTCATCCCAGAAGCGTGTTTTCATGCCCAGCTCCAGGGACGTGGCCCGCTCCGGTTCGAAGGTGGGCGCGGTGAACGGGCCGACCACGTCGAAGTTGATGCCGCCGGCCTTGTAGCCCCGCGACCAACTCACGTAGCCCATCACCGCATCGCTGAAGCGGTAACTGGCGCTGGCGAGGCTGGAGATATTGTCTTCCTCGATCGAATCCTCACGGTAGTAACCGCCACCGAGGGCGATGTCGCGCAGCAATTGCCCACCCGACTGGAACACCGGTGGTAAGCCGGTCAGCGGGGCCAGGTTGCTGACGTCGCGGGAGATCCAGCCGTCCTTGCGCTCCTGGCTGTAGCGCAGGCCGCCGGTGAGCTCCAGCGGCTCAATCGGACGCCAGGAGAGCTGGCCGAAAATCGCCCGGCTGTCGCCTTTCTGTTCACCGTCATAGCGTTGCCGGGCGCCGTCCAGCAGCATGGCCGGCACCTGGCTCGGATCGGTGATGTTAATGCCCAGTTTCTTCAGTTGCTCCACTTGATCGCCGACGAACCAGGGCGCGGCGTCCTTGCCGAATTCGGTGTCGATCCGGCGGTCGAGCTGTTGGCGCAGGTAGTAGAGACCGGCGACATAGTCGATGGACGAGCCGGCCGTGCCGGACAGGCGCCATTCCTGGCTGAACTGGCGGTGGCCCAGCTCGGTTTCGGATTGGATCACCGACAGCGCGGTGCTGTCGCTATCGCGGGTGGCGCGGTAGTCCCAGTCGCGGTAGGCGGTGATGCTGGTGAAGCGCATTGCCTCGTCGAGGTCCCAGTTCAATTCCAGTGAGACACCGTTCTGCAGGGTTTGCGGATGACCCGGCGCGTCGATCCGCGTTTCGCGTTGGTAGGGGTCGGGCTCGGTCAGCGGATAGCCGACGAATTTGGCGCGTTTGCGGGTTTGCTCGCTGTAGTGATTGACCAGCAGGACGTTGCCGGCTTCGTTTTGCTCGGCATAGTCAGCGATTAGGCGGGCGCTGAAGTCGGCGTTCGGCGTCCACAGCAACTGGCCCCGCAGGCCTTGGCTGTCGGCGTCGCCGAGGCGGGCACCGTCTTGCAGGTTTTCCACCGCGCCATCGGTGGAGCTGTCGAAAATGTTCAGTCGCCCAGCCAGCACATCGTCCTGCAACGGCCCGGAAATCGTCCCGCGAAACTCACGCAAACCGTGTTCACCGTAGCTGGCTTCGAGGTTGGCTTCGGGCTGGAACGTCGGTTGTCGGGTGACGATGTTCAACGCGCCCGCGGTGGTGTTCTTGCCGAACAAGGTGCCTTGCGGCCCGCGCAGGACTTCGATGCGCTCGATGTCCATCAACTCGGTGAAAGCCATGCCCTGGCGCGCCTGGTAGACACCATCGACGTAGGTGCCGACGCTGCCTTCCAGGCCATCGTTGTAGGCGGTCGCGCCGAAGCCGCGCAGGCCGAAGCCGGCATAGCGAGAGTCGTGCCCGGACACCACCAGGCCGGGGACGCGCTGTTGGATGTCTTGCAGCCGATGCAGGCCAGCCTCGTCCAGTTGCTCACCGTAGAGGACGTTGATCGGGATCGGCACCTGCTGCGGGTCTTCTTCGCGGCGGCGAGCGGTGACGGTGGTTTCGTCGAGTGTGAGGGCGCTGGGTGCCTCTTGTTCGGCCTGGACCGACGCCCAGGGCAACGTCGAAAGGCTGCCGAGCAAGAGCAGTCGGTAACCCAAACCCGACATGCTAGAACTCCCGAGCCATTTCGCGACGCACTGTGTCCGGGCAGACCAGTGCCTTGACGCAGGCCAGCAATTCGCGGCTGTCGGCGGGCTTGAGCAGCACTGCGTAGAAGGTGAGGTCCTTCGGATAGCCCTCCGGTCTGCGTGGCGGGACCGCTGAGTAAAGCATCACGGGCAGATGATCCCAACGCTCGCGCACGTGGCGCAGCAGCTCCCAACCGTCCATGCCGGGCATCATCTGGTCGCTGATCAGCAGGTCGACCGACTGTTCAGCCAGGCAGGCCAAGGCGTCTTCGCCGTTCGCCGCCATGCTCACGTCAAAACCGTAACCGGCCAGCAGGTCGTAGAGCCATTCGCTGTTCTGCTCGATGTCGTCCACCAGCAGGACATGCTTGCCCTGGCCATCGAACGGCGTGACGTTGTTGTCGACGATACCGTTTTCCAGGTCGTGTTCCTGGGCGCAATTCAGTTGCAGACGAAAACTGAAGTGGCTGCCCTGCCCGGTGGCCTGGGGTTCGAGGCGGCTGTCCATGCGCTCCAGCAGTTGGGTGACGATGGACAAACCCAGCCCGCTGCCTTCATAGCGTTGCGCATTGCGACCGCGACGGAACGGTTGCAGCAGTTGTTCGAACTCTTGCGGGTCGATGCCGATTCCGGTGTCGATCACACTGAAGCGAAGTTCCACTGTGTCAGGAGCCGCCCCGGGGCAGGCGCTCACTTCGAAACGGATCTGGCCGTTGCGGGTGAATTTTGCCGCGTTCGCCAGGAGGTTCATGAGGACCTGTCGAAGGCGTTTGAAATCGGCCTCCACCAGCGGCGGCAGGTCATCCGCCAACACCGCCTCGAACGTGTTGCCCTGGCGCGCGGCAAGAAAGCCCGCCTCGTCTGCGATCTCTTTCAGGAAACCGTACAAATAGCCTGCGGCGAGGGTCAGTTGCATCTGCTCCAACTCGCCACGGGAGAATTCGAGCATCTCGTCGATCAGCTCCAGTTGCTGGCGGGCGTTGCGCTCGATCGTGGCCTGATAGTCGCGGTTGGGCCCGGCGTGCAACAGGCGCGCATAGTCGATGATGCGCACCAGCGGCGAGCGCAGGTCATGGCTGATGCGGGCCATCAACGCACTGCGGGCCGCCAGGGATTCGCGCAACTGCGCCGTGCGCAGCGCCACGGTGCTTTCCAGGCGTTCGTGCTCGGCCTGGCGTTGTTGTTCGAGGCTGGACAGGGCGTGTTTTTCCCGGTTGCGGCTGCGGCTGACTTCCATGATCAATGTGCACACCAGCAACGCCACGCCCGGCAACGTGGACGATAAGCTGTATTTGCTTTGCGGCGACTGCCAGAGCAACTGTTCCTGGGGGAAGAAATACCGCATCGACAATTGCGCAAGCAGCAGCCCGGGTACCAGCCAGGCCATCCAGTTGTAGCTGAGCCGCCTGCGCCAGGCCATGAACAGCGTGGCAAACAGCGCACCGTAGAAACTCAACATGGATATCTGGACTATCTGCGCGCCCTGGACCGGATCGACCTTCAGCCACCAGAGTCGGCCGAAGACACAGCCCAGCAAAGGTATCCAATAGCTCCAGCCAACGACTTTGGGCAATCGGGAAACCTGTAGCAGCACACGCATGTAGGCAAGAAAAAGAACGAACGCGATCGCGCTGGTGCAGACCAGCAGCTCGCGTGTCCAGCCCAGCGCCGCCGGCCAGTAGATCAGGTAGCCGTTCAAGATGCAGGTCAGCAGGATGTAGCTCAGCACCGCCCCCGCATTCACGGTGAGCAGTCGAGAGCGGAGAATCCAGCCGACAATGAGGCCGAACGGGACGACCAGCAGGACAATGCCCAAGGTGAGCCCATCACTCAGGTAAGTCCGTTGCTGACTGCGCAGCAGCGCCGGTTCGGCCCACAACTGCGGCTCCAGCAGCATCTGGAAATTGCTTGCCACCCGGACGTACAACGTGACGTTCTGCCCTGCCGCCAGCGTGACCGGAAACGCCGGCTGACGTACCGTCGGCTGGGGCCATTCGGCCAAGGGATAGGCAACTCCGGCATGGGCATCACGCCCCGGTTGGTAGATGCGGATGTCCTCCAGGCGCGGCGCCCCGACCACCAGCAAGCGCGAACACGCTACGGGGCTTGAGTTGGTGAGCTGCACTTTCAACCAGAAGGCCGAGCGGCTATAGCCTTGCGTCGGCCAGCTCGCGGTTGCGGCGTTGAATTGCGTATCGGGCAGTTGAGCGACTTGCTCCAGGCTCAAGCTGGCCTGGGTGTCTTCGAAAATGTTTATGGCGGGCATCAGGTCCAGGTGGTCAGCCTGGCAGACATCCACGGGCGCCGCGCGTAACAGGCCTGCGGGCAACATCGCCATCGCCAGCAATAGCACCTGTAGAAGCCGCATCAGGCGTGCCCGGCCGACTCTGCATCGGCAACGCCCAGGGTTTGCTGGCGAAACTGGCTGGGGGTCATGCCGATGCGCTGGCGAAAGGCGGTGGTGAAGTTGCAGGCATTGCGAAAGCCCACCAGATCGGCAACGTCCTGCACGCTCAGGGCGCTTTCGGACAGCAACGCCTGGCCGCGCCGCAATCGCGCGTCGCGAATGTAGGCGAACACGGTCAGCCCCAGGTGTTCGCGAAATATCCGCGAGAGACGTTTCTCATGGGTGCCGACTTTTTGCGCCAGTTGCACCAGCGAAGGCATGTCATCGAGGTGTTCGTCAATCAAGCGCATCGCGACCCGCAGCACGATCTCGTCGCCCTGCGGCTCCGGGTCTGCCGGGTTGTGTTGGCTGTTTGGCGGCGCGCGCCAGGTCAATTGCAGGTGGATCTTGATACGCGCCAGCACTTCCTCGGGGGCGCAGGATTTGGGGATGTAATCGACCCCGCCAACGGTCAGCCCTTCCAGACGCTCGATTGAGCTGTTGGCCGACGACAGAAACAGGATCGGAATCTGGCGGGTCGACGGTGCCTCACGCAGAAGCCGGCACAGGCTGAAACCGTTCATTTGCGGCATGTGCACGTCCAGCACGATCAGGTCCGGACGCAATGCCAGTGCCCGCTGATAGCCCTGGTGGGCATCGCTGGCCAGGGAAATGCGCCATGGTTGCACCTTGAGCAGGACGAGCGTCGCACGGATATCCTCCGGGACGTCGTCGATCAGCAGAATATGCGGCGGCTCGGCCGACGCCGCGCCTTCAGCCGTAGCCGACTGCCTTTCGTATCGTCCGTCGTCCATGCGCTACGCTCTCTTGTCGTGCGTTTGCCAATTAATTGCCGCAAAGCAAAGGTTTTGCAAAACCAATCGATGGATCGGTGAAAATCGTTATACCGATAGCGGCAGGTCCGGCAAAGACTTGAAGACGCTGGATGCCCCTGACCGCCCCACCGCTGGCGGCCTATGCTGAAACGCTTCCCCTTCGACAGGCAGGTTTTTGATGATTCAGTGCAAACGCGCCTATGAAACAGCGAGCGCCGAAGATGGCGTACGCGTCCTGGTGGACCGTTTGTGGCCGCGCAATTGTCGCAAGGATGCGCTGGCTATTGCCGAGTGGCTACCGGAGGTTGGTCCTTCTCATGAGCTGCGCAAGGCGTTCAAGGCGGGGACGGTTTCGTTCGAGCAGTTCAAGGTGGCTTATCGCAAGGAGTTGGCGGGGCGGCCGGAGCATTGGTGGAAGCTGGTGGATGTTGCGCGGGGTGGGACGCTTACGCTGGTGTATGCGGCCAAGTCGACGGTTGAGAATAATGCCGTGGTGTTGGCGCAATGGTTGGAGGATGAGGTGGAGAAGCGGGCACAAGGGAGTTCGCCGGTTTGCTACTTGTCCGAGTTTCCGGAGCTTTGAGTCACTGGACTAGCTCGCTCCCAAAATGGTCTGTGCCCGGCCAGCCACAGGGTGATGGTTGTCCTTTGGGTATGGTGCACAGCTAAGATGGCGCGCAGAGAAACCAATAGGAAGACAGCCGTGATGCAATCGCCATTTGACCCGCTGGTTCATATCGATTGGAAAACACCGGGCGGCGAGTTGCTCGGGTTGTTGCAGCATTACTATCCCGACATCGATGTGTTTACCGGCCCAGGGTTCGAAGCGTTGTTGGATGAGCTGTCCAACGAGATGCCCGAGGTCTGTTTCGAGGCGTTGGCACCCGTGTTGGCGGGTCAGGGTTATGACTTGTGGAACCTGGATGCCGGTGGCGATGATTACCGGCCGGTGATTGTCCCGGTCGGTCAGCGCGAGGCGTTCGCCCAGCGCTGGCAGGGCCAGCGCGGCGAGCCGAGGTTCACCGCGAGTTTGATCGAGCCGCAGAAACCCGCCCCTGTCGCACGCAAACCGGCCAAACCCAAGCGCAGCAAGGTGAAGTGGCTGCAGGAAGTCCATGACTATCCCGGCGCCACCTATGTGCATGAATACAACTACCGCAACGGTTGGGCCGCGATTACCGAGCAGGACGAAGACCAGTGGCTGTGCTTTCTGATCGATTACAACCCATGGCCGCCCGCCGAGCAGGACATGCTTGAGCATCGAACCGATGGCGTTGATGGCGCTGACCTGACGCTCATCGATGCCAATGCCCAGCGGACGCTGTGGCGCCGCCAGGTCAAGCGCGGTGATTACAGCGCAGATGACCGGTACCAATACGAGATCCGTCAGGGCGATGACATTACGGTGTTCGGACCTGCCGACGTGCAATGGCCAGGCTTTGAAGAGCCCTGCGTGGTGGTGGGTGCCGAGGTATTCGAGCGTCAGCGCATTTACGAACCCGAGCATCTGACGCGGATCTGGCGGATCACGGCGGACAGCAGCGAGGTGATTTTCGAGGACACCGATGACCTGACCATCCTGCCCATCGGCCCTCGCCGCTTGCTGTTCATGCAGCACAACGGCCCCAAGTGCTGGATTTGGCATCAAGACCCGCCGCACCAAACCATCGCCGCCCAACCAATGCCCGCCGACGCCTACAAGCTGCGGGCATCAACCGCGTACCTGGGGGGTGACGAGATTCTGCTGTTCAGCGAAGGCGCACGGCAGAACGTCGAGCATTCGGGTTATCAGGAGACGGTGCTGTTGGCGTGGCGCTTCAACTTCATCACCGGCGCCAAGACCAAGGCGGCGCTGGACGGTTTCGGCAGTGAACTGCGCCAGGACACACGCCTGCTCGTCACCCAGCCCAAGCAGGTCATCACCTTGCGCACGTTTCATGGGCAGCTGCATGTGGCCCGGGGGCATGGGGATTGGTGGGTGTGGAGTTATCGCGCCAATACCTTTGGCACACAGACGCTGGCGTGGTTTTGGAATCAAAACAGCAATGAAGTGGTGAAACTGACCTCAAAGGACATGCCGCGGATCAAGCCGGATGTTCGTTATGTGGCGGCACAGGATCGGTACCTGGCGTTTGAAACCGGGTTTGTGGCGCGGTTGCCGGTGTTTGACGAGATGGTTGAAGCCAAGGGGTGTGAGATCCTGGTTTTTGAGTGACGCATTTTTGCTGCGTGCGAAAAAAACAAGAAAGGGCTCCTGAGAGCCCTTTCCAGCTGACGTTACTCTATGACCGGATACCACGTCGCATAGTTATCGCTAAAGTCGTCCAGCAGAGGAAACTCCTCATTGCGGGCACCTGCCACGACTGCTTTTTTTCGCTCAAAAGCTTCTTTCATGTGCTCCTTGCAGAGCTCAGCAGAGATGTAACACAGTCCGTGCCAGCGATGGCGCCATGCGATTAACTGGCGATCGGTTTCTACGATAAAGACGGTTTTATTAAGCGACTTGCGTAGACGGGGGGCCGACTCGCCATGCAACGACCTGGGCACCCTGACTTCCTGTCCAAATTTGTCCCAGCCCGCCCATTGGCTATAAAACCTTAGCCGAGTGTCGTTGTTGATCGAGAGGAATTCATAGTAAGCGACGTCTGGCTTGGGTTGAGCCACCTCGCAATACCGGCGCATCAGCGTGGTGCTGATATTGCCTATCAGGTCTTCGGGAAGATGTTCTAAGACTTTGCGAAAGTGATGGAAATTATTGAAACCGAACTCTTTGCAGATGTGGGTCAATCGCTGGCAATACGTGTATTCGCCAATGACCGAGACTCGAGCCAATCCTTTAAGGTCGTCGACACACTCAGCAGCACTTGAACGGGACATAGCTCACTCCTTTAGCCAAATCAAAGACGTGCTTCGACTAGCATGCTGCTTGCAGTGGCTAAGTAAGTGGGTAAGTTCACTTAGATTTTTCGTATTTCCCATCGCAGCAGGGAGGCTACTTGTGCCTGCACGTATAAAAACACAGAGCCACCTATGACGTAAACCACCTGATGAATCACTCGCTAACGCCGAACCATTGTGGCCAGAGCTTGCTCTCGCTCGGCTGCGCAGCAGTCGTAAAACCTGCCAACTGTTTTTCCTGGCGCGTCCGTGCTGATGGGTTTGGGGCTGCTTCGCAGATCAACGGGAATAAATCCCTTCGCCACAATTCATTGGCTCAAATACGCAGCACGCCACGAAACCCGCGCGCCGCATAATACGACTGCACGCCATTGTGGTAGATGAACACCCGACCATAGCGGTAATCGCCAAAAATCGCTCCATCGAGCGCGCGAAGCTCTGGAGGGGTTGCCAGCCAACTGGACGTCTTCGCATCAAATTCGCCAAGCTTCTGCAGGGCTCGATATTGGTCTTCCGTCAGCAGGGCGATGCCCATCTCTTCGGCCATTTCGATGGCACTGCCTTTGGGTTTGTTCTCCTTGCGCGCATCCAGGGCAGCGCGGTCGTAGCACAGGCTGCGGCGACCGGTCGGGCTCTCCTTGGCGCAATCGCAGAAGGTAACGGCGCCGGTCTTCGGGTCGAGACCAATCACGTCCGGCTCGCCGCCAGTGGCTTCCATGGCCTGGAGGGACTTCAGGGCATTGGGGTGGTTGTCGAGCCGGGTCTGGACGTCGTCCCACTGGATGTCCGGGTGACGGTTCGGGTTTTGTTCGAAGCGGGTTTTCAGGGTTTGGATAAGGTGTTCCAGTTCTGTTTTTTTCATGGCGTTGGCCCGCCGAACAGATCGCTCTGCCCTTTCCATTGAATCATCGAGTGTACTTGGACGGTAAACATGGGGTTGTTCCGAGAGGGCAATAATAGTGCTCATCAAAATAGACGAGCGCCAACCCGGCTGCCATTTTTCAACGCTGTGCTTTTGAGTCGAGCGACTCATGACAATTCTTGTGGGCGGATTGGCAGAAATGGCCGGGCAAGTAGTCGGCCAAGTACGCGAGATAGACGACGCCGTATCGGGTTGGTGGCTTGTCCAGATACAGGTCGGACGGATAGCATTGAGCCATCACTCACAAGGAAGTCCGAACGTGTCTGGATTGCCCATCTCCCCCATGCCACTCACGGAAGCTTTAACAGCGCCTTCTCCCTCCCGGCTTAAAGAAACAAAGCGCCCGACCTCGCAGGACGCGCCTTTCGTTAAAACGCAGGTAGGCCCATGAGTTCTCCTGACGCGGGTGCCATCGGGCAGCTATCGACGTTTTTCATCATCGTTTTATCCTGCCTTTTCCTCCTGATCATCGCCAAGGCCTTGAGCAAGGTGAATAAAAAAACCAGTCCGGACTCTCAGCTATTCGTTTACGGCGGCATTTTCATCTCCTTCGTCATTATTATTTCGGCCGTATTGATTTGGGGTCGTAAGGATCTTCCCGCCTGGCTTCAGGGTATTGGCAGTATTTACGCAATCATCGTGGCGATACTGGTCTCCCGGCACGAAGGGAGAAACGCCCAGGAAAGAAGCCGGCGAGAACGCGCAGAAGATCACAGACGTGAAGCACAACGGGTCACCGAAGAAAAGATAGAAACGACCAGGGCCATCTATCAAATGGTGCTTCGCGCATTCATGAGCTTTAGCTACGTGCGCGAAAACGCTTATGACCGAAGCCTGGTCGGCAAGGACATTGGCCCGCGCAACGGGGACCCGGACATGAAAATCAAAGCCGGCAAACAGTGGCGCACGCTGGGTTTCAAGGCTTCCGACATTCGCGTACAACTTCGACAACTTGAGGCCTTTGTAGAGCAGTTGGAAAAAATCTCTCCCTTTGAGCACAAGGATGCGGTTCTGGCCCTGCTGACCTCCGAGTTCTGTGCCTCGGTTAAAGTGTTCCTGGCCGATCTGAAAACGGGTTGGAATATCACCAGCAAGCAACCGGCCCCCCTCGGCGGATCGACAATCAAATATCCGCCCGGCGAAAAAAACGCCACCTACACAGAAACCGAAAAACTCATTGGCCTAACGGAATATCTGGCCCATGGGATTTTTCACATGTATCTGGACGAGCCGGAATGCCATCGTATCGAAGAGGTTTTTCTGAGTTGGACAGAAAGGGCGGACAAGATTTTTTCAAGCGGACAACCTCAGAAACCATCCGGGACCGTTGCTTCCACAGAGAATGAGCAATAGATACGGAGTTTGCGAACGTTCGAGATCAAAACGGTGGTGCGAGCTTGCTCGCGATAACGGTGTTTCAGCCAACAAATAGCTGAACGTAAAGCTCGCTCACAAGGGCCAGTCCGTGAAGCAGCGATCGTTGGCGGTCGGCTCAGCTGTTTGTCAGGTAAAGCGACGAGCTGGGCACATCAATATCCACGGCCGATATCACGAATTTTGCACGCTATCACAACCTCTGATATCGTGCTGAAATCCTGATACGAAAAAAACACCATGACAGCTACCCGCCAAGACCATGACTTCCCGGAAAGACCTGACCTGATAGAGCTCAAAGTCTATGTAGAAAGCGTGCTTGGCCTGAAGCTGCGCCTGAAGCCTTGGGAAAACGTCAAGATCCTTCCGTATGCGCTGCGTGACCGATACGAATTTTTCATCACGAATATCTTCAACGCCCAATGCCTGATCCTGAAGGAACGTCCACAGCGTGAAGCCAGCGTTGCGGATGTCGCCAAGCATATCCAGGCCATCCACAACCTCCAGGCCTACAGCAAGTTGCCCGAGACCGGCGACCTGATGATTTTCGTCACCGACACGCTCCCCAGTTATGACCGCAAGCGGCTGGTGGAGAAAGGCGTTCAGTTCATCGTGCCAGGCAATCAACTTTTTCTTCCGGCCTTTGGCATGGATTTACGTGAGTATTACCGCCAGCGCCTGGACAAACCTCAGGTCCTGAGCCCCGCCACCCAGGTCATGCTGATTCAATACCTGATCAAGGGATGGCATCACCCGCTGCTGGTCACTCGCGCGGCCTTCGAGCAGTCCTTCTCCTACGCCAAAATGACCGTCACCCGGGCGATCAAGGAACTGACCGACCTGGACATTGTTAAGCCTGGAAAGGAACTGGGCGAAGCCGCAATCATCTTTCCTTTATCGTCCAAGGAAACCTGGGAGAGAGCGAAAGAGGCCATGCGTACGCCGGTCAAAAAAACACTTTGGCTCAATGCCATTCCGGAGCCTTTCGACACGCCAATGTTGCTGGCGGGAGAAACTGCCCTGGCCGAGATGAGCCTTCTCGCCAGCCCGAAAGCTCCTTGCTTTGCACTGACGGCAGCGCAGTTCGATCAGATTCGAGCGCGCGCGCAGTCTGAAAAAAATGCGGCTTACGGGGACACGTTCGGCGCTTGGGGTTCAACTTCAAAAGCGGCCAAGTCGAAACTCGAGAGCACGGCGCCCTATCTTGAAGTGCCACAAAATCACGCGGCGTGCTGCATCCAGTTCTGGAGTTATGAACCACCGCGCAGCAACATTTCCACGGAGACGGTAGACCCCTTCTCTCTCTATCTGAGCCTCAAGGATGACCATGACGAACGCGTGCAAATGTGCCTCGATGAAATGATGGAGAACGTGAAATGGTAGTGGGTGTCGACCGGTTTCGAGAATACTTCAAGGACTTCCAAGGCAGTTACGTGTTGATCGGCGGGGTGGCCGCTTCGATTGCCATGGAGGAACTGGGTGAAGCATTTCGACTGACCAAGGACCTGGATATCGTCCTGGTCGTCGAGGCACTTGATCGTGCGTTCGTCGGGCAGTTCTGGAAATTCATCAAGGACGGAGGCTATGCCATTCGCCAGAATGGAGAAGGCGATGGGGCCTCCCCGGTTTTCTACCGTTTCCAGAACCCTGAGGACAAATCCTTTCCCGTTCAGGTAGAGCTGTTTTCCCGTGTCCCGGATGGCCTGGAACACGAAGAGGCAGCCCGAATGACCAGGATTCCTGTGCAAGAGCAAGCCGCCAGCCTGTCTGCGATTATCCTGGATGATGAGTACTACGCTTTTCTCCTGACCGGCGTCGATCACACCCGGGAGATCAGCCACATCGGTGCTGATCGGCTCGTTCCGCTCAAAGCCCATGCGTGGCTCAACAAGAAGGCGCAACTTGAACAGGGTATGGCCGTGGACAGCCGCGATATCAAAAAGCACTTCAGGGATGTGATCGTACTGGCTGTCGGCCTTACTGAGGGAATGGCCCAGCTACCTGAGCGATTGGCCCTCGATTTGAAGGCGTTTCTGAGTCAAGTACCTGCTGAGCTCGCGTCAAATCCTCAAGCTTACAAAGGTGTGGACGGCGACCGTTTGATCAAGACCATTCAGGAGGCCTTCAGTCTTGCCTGAATCATGTTTTTCGCACGCTATCAGCCACATTGATAGCGTGCGGATATGTTGTTAAATGGCTGTCTAGAGCCTCAGCTCGACACAAGAACTACCGCTGTGCCTCCCCCTGTGGATAAGCATCACTGACATTCAACGACAACTGCGCTGCCACTTCGTAGCCATCGGCCTTACTGAAGTTCAACTGGAACTCCTGATAGGCCGGCCCGGCCAACCAGCGGTTGACTTGCAGGTCCTGGTACCTGGAGCTCTCCCCGGGCGTGAGTTGCCCGAACAGCGGGAAGCCTGCATCGGCAAAAATCCGGTCGGCCTCGAACCAGTCCATCTCGTTATCGAACTTCACACTTGAGCCCACCGCCGCCCACGCCTCTGGCGTGACTTTCTGGCCGACGTCCAGGAAGACCACTTTGCTTTCTTTCGCGGCGATCAGGAAGGGCAAGGTTATCGGTGTTCCCGTCGAGTCGAGGAGCTTGGATTTCATACCGGCATACTCGCCACCGCCATCTTCCCTACGCTCCCATATTCGCCAGTCGATGACACTTTCCGGGTTGAAACTGTTGTTGGTGAGGATGATTTTGTAGCGCTGCTTGAAGAGTACGAATGGGAAATCGGCGAAGGGTTTGTAGAACGACACTTTGCTGTGTTCGGCGCCAACCCGGATGATGATCGGCGTTCTGCGGCTGGCGACGCTGTCCTGGTATTGCTGGTAGCTGAAGTAGGCAGAGGCGATGGAGACGATCAGGGCCAGTGTTGCAATGGCATCTGTCCGAGTGAGGGTTTTGAACCATTTCATCATGAGGTGGCGTGTCCAGGCGTTGGTGGCGGCTAAAAGTGGAGACATCGCGAGCAGGCTCGCTCCCACAGGAGGTCGGCGGTGGACGCGATAGTGGCACTTCAGTAGCATTCGCCCACTTTATCGATCCTTCAAGGATGCCCCATGCTCGCCCTGCCTCGCTATCCTGCCCCGTTGCTAGCATTGTCCGCGTTGTTTGTATTGCTCGGCGGTTGCAGCGTCAATGGCAGTTATCCCGATGCCATCGAACCGGACGCCGCCAAGTTGCGGTTCGTTGCCAATACCAGCAACGCCACGCTGGATTATTTCGATGCCGCCCATTGCGACGGGCAAACCACGGGTATTCTCAACAATCTGCTGCTTAGCGATACCGCGCGGCGGGTGGGGATGAGCGTTCCGGCGCCCAAGGATGCCAAGGGCTACCTGGAGGTCAAGCTCAAGCCCGGTGAGCAGATTTACCTGCGCACCAACATGAACAGCGGTTATGCCGTGTGCGGCAAGGGCTTCAACTTTACCCCCGAGGCCAATGCCGAATACGAGGTGACGTTCAAGTCCGAGAAAAATTTCTGCCTGACTCAGTTGCAACGCTTGCAACGAGTCGACGGCAAGGACGTGCGCACACCGATCCCGATCCTGAAAAAAGACTTCCCCGCCTGTGCTGGCCGCAATGCGCTGTTTCCCCAGACTTACCCGGACACGCCTCATCGCCTGGAGCTGATGAACCGGGTCATCGATAAAAGCCTGGTCGTCACCGTGAAGACGGATCCGGCCAAGGAGAAAGTCGAGAGCTATTCGCCAGAGAAACTGGACACGCTGATCAGCGAACGCAAGGCCAAGCTCGGCTTCGACCTGCCGCCTGACTACTGGACGCTGTACCGGGAAAACCTGAAGACGTTTGGCGATGACATGGCGCAGAACAAGGCGCGCTCGCTGGAACGCTTCAAGGACGAATACCAGGTGCGCCTGCGGCAGGTGAAGGACGAGCAACTGGAACAGTGGGCATTGCCCAAAACCGCCAACGCCAAGCCGGAAAAGGCCGAGATCGATCTGGACGTCGCGATGATGGTGGAGTACTTCCGGATCGGGAATGGGGTGACGGGCGAAGCGGTAGGTCATCACCTGGAGCGGATGGCGCAGATGGATGAGCGTTACGGGGTATGCGCGCGGTTTGCCGAGTGCTGGAAGCGCAACTAGCAAGACCGCTGCCCCCGAATGCCGGATGTCCCGTGGTCACGATCGCCTGTTCGGCGGTTGCTTTGCACGAGACGAAGTTCTGCGGTGACATTCCGGCATGGGCAGCTATGGTGAAGTAACCCATTGGCGGCATCACTGAACATGAGGCCTGTATGAGGAACTTCACGATCCAGCGCATCGACCATATCGTCCTGCGCGTAAAAGACATCGAGCGCAGCCTGGCTTTCTATACCTCGGTGCTCGGTTGCGAGCTCAAGAAGCGCCGGGACGATCTTGGCATGGTCCACCTTGGCACCGGTGTTTCGATGATTGATCTGGTGGCTGTCGATGGGCCGCTTGGTCGCGAGGGTGGGCCAGCGGCTGGCAAGCAAGGGAGAAATGTCGACCACATCTGCCTGCGCATCGAGCCGTTCGATGAACAAGCCCTCCTCGCTCATTTGGCCTCAGTTGGCCTGAATGTTGAGAAAGCGCAGATGCGCTATGGCGCGGAGGGTAAGGGCTGGTCGATCTACTGCTTCGATCCGGATGGTAATCAGATTGAGCTGAAGGGACCGGCGCTGGAGCCTTGAGCTTCAACTTGGCAGGAACCGCAGGGCACAAAATCTGTGAACCCGGCGATCAAAAACTGTGGGAGCGAGCTTGCTCGCGATGGCGGTGAATCAGTCAGCAGATTGGTTGGATGTGCCGCCGTCATCGCGAGCAGGCTCGCTCCCACAGGGGATCGGGAAAAGCCATGGGGGGTTATTGCGCCGTCAACTCAACCGCACCCCGAATCCGCTGCAGCATATTGATCAAATGCAACCGCATCGACGCCCTCGCCGCCTCGGCATCATGGCGCGCCAGTGCGGCATAAATCTGTTCACGCTCGCGAACCACCAACGCCCGATGCTCAACCGTGACGGCAGGCCCGGCCTGTTGCACGACCGCGATCAATGCATTGCCCACATGGGCCATGGCGTCGATGAAGAAGCTGTTGCCGGTGCACTGGGCGATCTGCAAGTGAAATTCGAAATCCACCCGGGTGCTTTCGTCATCCGCCGCCTCAAGAGCATTCGCCGCATCCAGCGCTTCGCGCATCGCCTGCAGCTGTTCCGGCGTGGAACGTTGTGCGGCAATGCCCGCCGCTTCCACTTCCAGACTCAGGCGCAGTTCGATCACGGCCAGTGCGTCGTAGGCGCCGCCCTTGACGTGTTTGCTGCCCTGGAAGTCCCCGGGGCGGGCGGTGTCGACCACGAAGGTGCCGATGCCGTGACGGGTTTCGACCAGGCCTTCGGCCTGCAGCCGCGACATGGCTTCGCGCACCACTGTCCGACTGACGCCGCGCTCCTTGATGATCACCTGCTCGGTCGGCAGCTTGCTGCCCGCGGGCAGCTCGCCGGCCAGTATCTGCTGCGTCAGGTCGACCACCAATTGCTGAGTCATGCTCAGGCGTCGATCGGGTGTGACACGGTCCATTGCACCTATCCATTAAAGCCAGACGATCGCGGCATTATAGCCGCGACCTTGCGCTAAAACTCACTATAATGCCCGCTGATCACACTAGAGCACGCCGATGACGGATCAAGCGTTATCTCCACTGAACAAGCCGCGCCGCCTCGCCGAAACACTGGTCGACCGCTTTGCCCAGCGCATGCGTGAAGGTGTTCTCAAGCGCGGCGAAAAGCTCCCCACCGAAGTGCACATCATGGAGGCCGAAGGCGTCAGTCGTTCGGTGGTCCGCGAAGCGCTGTCGCGCTTGCAGGCAGCGGGGCTGGTGGAGACGCGGCATGGCGTCGGCACCTTTGTCCTGGACATGCCGGCACCGGAGGGCTTCACCCTGGGGCCGGCGACCATTGCCACGTTGTCGGATGTGCTCAACCTGCTGGAGTTTCGCCTGAGCCTGGAAGTGCAGGCCGCTGGCATGGCCGCCGAGCGCGCGACGCCTGAAGCCCTGGCCGAACTGGCCCAGGCGCTGGAGGCGCTGCTGCAAGGGCCGGAGAAGTCCGGTACCACCATCAATGCCGATTTCCAGTTCCACCTGAAAATCGCCAAGGCCGCCGGCAATTACTACCTGATCGACATCATGAAGCACCTGGGCACCAAGCTGATCCCGCGTACGCGCATGAACTCCGCCTACTCCGGGCAAAGTGATCGCAGCGCTTACCTGCAAGGGATCAACGCCGAACACCAGCAGATCTTCGACGCCATCGCCAGTGGCAATGTCGATGCGGCGCGGGCGGCCATGTACCTGCATTTGAGCAATAGCCGCATGCGCCTGTGTGAAACCCAGCAACGCCAGGCTTTTTACAACGAATAAATGCTCACTGATCCTGTGGGAGCGAGCCTGCTCGCGATGGCAGTGGGTCAGTCAACATGGATGCCAGCTGATCCGACGCTATCGCGAGCAAGCTCGCTCCCACAAGTTGATCTCAGTGCTTCAACTACTTAGAAGAAGTTGTATTGAATGCCGACTCGCAGCCGCAACTGCCGATCACTGTCGACCGAGTTGACCTTGATATCGCCCACTTCGAAAAACGGCGCCCAGCGCTTATCCCACTTGTACTTGACCACGGCATTCTGTTCATAGTCGTCAGTGCCGCCGTTATAACGGATGTAGTTGGCATCGAAGTACGTCAGTTGATATTCATACGCCCACGGCCCCTGGTTGGCATAGTTGATGTACACGTCGTAGCGATGGATCTTCTGGTCGTCCTGGCCGTTGTCCGGTACGTCATGGTCAACCTTGTCGCGGTCGAGCTTGGATGAATCGTAACGGTAGCGTCCGGCAATGCTCAGCTCCTTGGTGATCTTGTAACCCAGGCGCATGCCCATCTTGTAGGTGGTGGATTCCTCGTCGCTTTCCATGGCGAACGAGGGCGTCAGCGTCCAACGATCATTGAGCTTGTGCTGGTAATTGACGGTGAATTCATGGCCGCTGCCGACGGTGTTGTCGAAGGCGACGTCTTCACGATCACCGGCGGTCTTGTACTTGAGTTCACCTTCGAGCCCCACGCCGTTGTCCAGCCGCATGCCGAACTTGGCGCGGTCGGCGTGCATGCGGGTTTGTTCCGCATACTGGTGGCGTACGTTGATGTAACCGGTATCGGCCACGGCAACCACTGAAGTGAACAAGGAAACGAGGGACAGCACGACGAGTGTCTTTTTCATGTTTTTTATTCTTGTTAGTTGAATGATTAGTTGGGTTGAACGCCAAATCACAGGCGAGCGCGTGCGCAGCAGTGAAACCTGCGGTTCAACGTCTTCTGCGGGTTAAAACAAGTGCAACGAACGCCTTACTTCAGACAGCGATAGGTATTCGCTGTATGTCGCGACTGGCTTGCACCAGCAAACGGGTGTACGCATGGGCGGCGCCATCGCTCGCCAGGAGCTGACTGTCGAGCGTCTCCACCACCCTGCCCTGCTGCATCACCGCCAGCCGATCACACAAATGCGCCACCACTGCCAGGTCATGGGTGACCATGAGGTAGGTCAGCCCTTCCTGGCGGCGCAAGTCGGCCAGCAGGTTGAGGATTTCCGCCTGCACCGAGACGTCCAGCGCCGAAGTCGGTTCGTCCAGCAACAGCACCCGGGGACGCAGGATCAGCGCCCGGGCTATCGCCACCCGTTGGCGCTGGCCACCGGACAACTGGTGCGGGTAGCGGAAGCGGAAACTGTCGTTCAAACCGACCTTGCGCAGAATCTCGCTGACTTTCTGTGCACGCCCATCGATGCCATGGATGCGCAGCGGTTCTTGCAGCGCGGCATCGACGGTGTAGCGCGGGTGCAACGAGGCATACGGGTCCTGGAACACCATCTGCACGGTGCGGTAGTGGTTCAGTGGCAAATTGCGAGTCACCGCTTGGCCGGCGACCCGCAGTTGCCCGCTCCAGTGCTGGTACTGCCCGGCCAGGCAACGCAGCACGGTGGTCTTGCCCGAACCGGACTCCCCCACCAGACCAAATGCCTCGCCTTCGGCCACGCTCAAATCAACGTCGTGCAATACCGCGTTCAGTGCCGCGCCCGTGCCAAAACTGAGGTTCAGGCCGGTGATTTCAATCATGCTCATGACAGGCTCCTCAAACGTTCAACCAGAGTGGGTCGCGCTGCAGCACCGGCAGCGTGGCGCGCGGATGGTCCAGGCTCGGCAATGCGGCCAACAGGCCTTGGGTGTAGGGATGGACGGCTTGGTCCAGGTTGGCGGCGGCAATGGACTCGACCACGCGACCGGCGTACATCACCAGCACGCGGTCACAGAAATGCCGCACCAAATTCAAATCGTGACTGATGAAAATCAGCCCCAGGTCCCGCTCGCTGACCAACTCTTCCAGCACGTTGAGCACCTGCCGGCGCACCGACACGTCCAGGGCCGAGGTGGGTTCGTCGGCGATGATCACCTGGGGATCGGTGATCACCATCATGGCGATCATGATCCGCTGGCCCATGCCGCCCGAGACTTCATGGGGGTACAGGTCATAGACCCGCCGGGGGTCGCGAATGTGCACCTTGGCGAGCATGTCCAGGGCGCGTTCGCGGGCCTCGCGATGGGGCACTTTGTGATGGGCCAGATAGGCCTCGGCGATTTGTTCGCCGACCCGCACCACCGGGTTCAGCGAGTACTTGGGGTCTTGCATGATCATCGACATGCGCGCACCGCGAATCGCCTGGATCTGCTTTTCGCTGGCGGCCAACAGGTCGATATCGGAGAAGCGCAATGTCTTGGCGGTGACCCGCGCCGTCGGTGGATGCAGACGCAAAAGGCTGCGGCCGACGGTGGATTTGCCCGAGCCGGATTCGCCGACGATGGCGAGTTTCTCCCGGCCCAGGGTGAACGACACGTCACGCACGGCCAGGGAGGTTTTGCCGGCGTTGCGGAATTCCACGCACAAATCCTGTACCGCAAGTTTTATCTCAGTCATGGGGCTGCTCCTCAGGATTGGCTGCGGGGGTCGAGGACGTCACGCAAGCCGTCGCCCAACAGGTTGAAGGCCAGGCTGACCAGCATGATCGCCGCACCGGGCGCCGCCACCAGCCACCAGCTTTCGAGCATGTAGCGCCGCCCGGTGGAAATCATCGCGCCCCACTCCGGCAACGGTGCCTGGGCGCCGAGGCCGAGAAAACCCAGGGCGGCGGCGGTGAGGATGATGCTCGCCATGTTCATGGTCAGGCGGATGATCACCGACGACAGGCACATCGGGATGATGTGACGCAGGATGACCCGGGTACTCGATGCGCCCTGTAGCTGTACCGCGACGACGAAGTCAGCGTTGCGCAGCGGCAGGGTTTCGGCGCGGGCGAGCCGGGCAATCGGCGGCCAGGCCGTCAGCGCGATGGCGATCACCGCATGCTCCAGGCCTGGGCCGAGGGCGGCGATGAAGGCCAACGCCAGGACCAGGCTGGGGAACGAGATGAAGATGTCGGTGATGCGCATGAACAGGCTGTCGACCCAACCGCCGAAGTAGCCGGACACCGTGCCGACCAACAGGCCGATGGGGCCGACAATCACCGTCACCAGCAAGACGATGTACAGCGTGATGCGCGAGCCATACACCAGCCGGGCGAAAACATCGCGACCGTATTCGTCAGTGCCGAACCAGTGCGCGCTGCTCGGTGCCTGCAACGCGCCGGCGAGGTTCTGCAACAGCGGATCGTGGCCGGCGATCCAGGGCGCGAAAGCCGCGACCAGCATCAGGGTCGAGACCACGACCAGGCCAGCGAAGGTCATCGGGTTGCGCAGCAAAAAACGCAGCAGACGCAGGGTGCTGGCGGCCATCGCTGCGGTACTGGAAGCGGGCAGCGCGGCGGCGCCGGGTGCGCTGGAAGCCAGGGGCAGGTTCATTAGCGAGTCCTCGGGTCGAAGATCTTGTACAGCGCGTCGCTGATCAGGTTCAGCGTCACGAAGATGAGGCCGATCAGCAGCACGCAAGCCATCACCGCGTTCATGTCACCGAGCAGCAAACTGCTGGTCAGGTACTGGCCGAAGCCCGGCCAGGCAAACACGGTTTCGATCAACACCGCGCCCTCCAGCAGACCGCCGTAGGCCAGCGCGACGATGGTCAACAGCTGCACGCGGATGTTGCCGAAGGCGTGGCCCCAGACAATGCGCCGCTGGGACAAACCCTTGACCCGGGCGGTGATGATGTACTCCTGGGACAGTTGCTCGAGCATGAAGCTGCGGGTCATGCGGCTGATGTACGCGACCGAGTTGAAACTGAGGATCACCGCTGGCAGCAGGATGTGCCGTAACGCACTACGAAAGGCCTCCCAGTCGCCGGACCAGGCGGTGTCGATCAACAACAGCCCGGTGTGTTTCGGGATCAGCCCGTCATAGGCCAGGCCAATGCGCCCGACGCCACCGGCCCAACCCAACCAGGCGTAGAACACCAGGAAGGCCATCATGCCGATCCAGAAAATCGGCGTGGAATAACCGAACAGCGTGATCAGTCGCGCGATATGGTCCCCGGTGCGGCCTTGGTGGGTCGCGGCGTAGACACCCAGCGGCAGGCCCGCCAGCACACCGAACAGAATCGCCAGGGTGGCCAGTTCCAAGGTGGCCGGGAAGACTCGGGCAATGTCGGTGATGACCGGGTTGCCGGTCAGCAAGGCCATGCCGAAGTCACCGTGCAGCAGGTCGCCTAAATAGATCGCGAACTGGGTCCACAACGGTTTATCCAGGCCCAGTTCCTGGTACACCTGGGCATAGGCCGAAGCGTCGGCGTCCGGGCCGACGATGGCCAGCACCGGGTCCAGCGGCATCACTCGCCCGATGAAAAAGGTCAGCAGCAGCAACCCCAGCAGCGTCACCGCCACCGAGCCGCCGCGCCGGGTCGCCGAAGCGGCCCGGGTGCTCCAGATTGAAAAGGATGCAGTCGACATGTTCATTCCTACCTTGGCCCTGTGGCCGTCGATTTCAGCGCTGCTTGTAAACGTCCCGAAGACGTGTGGTGGCGGCGGTGTGGCCAATGTAGTTGCGCACATCCGCATGGATCACCACTTCGTCCACCATCTGTGAGACCGGCATGATTGCCCCGGCCTGTTGGTCGTAGAGGGTCTGGATCTGCGCGTAGATTTCACGTTGGCGCTCGGGGTCACGCTCGCGCTCGGCCTGCTCGATCAGTTGATTGAGCTGCGGATTGAAGAACGAGGTGCGCCAGCCCTGGAAGTTGCTCAGCTTGGCTTCGGTGCGGTTGTCCGGGTTGTAGACCAGGGCACGCAGGCTCGAATGCGGATGACGCTCCGCCCCGCCACCGCCACGACCGACGAGGATGTCGAACTGGCGATCGCGCATCGCCCCATAGATCTGGTTGCCGGTGCCGGTGATGATCGTCGCCTGGATACCGGCCTGGGCCAGTGTCGCTTGCAGGCTGGTGGCGATGTTGATAAACGGCGGATCGGTCAGCGAGCGAATGCTCACCTTGAAGCCTTCGGCATGCCCCGCCGCTGCCAGCAGGCGCTTGGCCTCGGCCACGTCCAGGCGATAACCCGGATCGTCCAGGCGCGCCGGCAGCCCCAGTTGCAACGGCCGCTGATTGATCACGCCGTAGTGCGGCATCACCACATCATTGATGCCCTGGTAGTCGATCAGCAGGCGGATGGCCTGGCGTACGCGGATGTCCTGGAACACCGGTTGCTGCATGCTCATCGCCACGTAATACAACGTGCCCCGGGCGATGCTCTGGATGCGCACCTCATCGACCTTGCCCAGCGCCTTGATGTCGGTGGCGGCCATGCCCCGGGCGACGTCCAGGTCACCGCGCTCGACCATCAGGCGCAGGGCCTGGGACTCGGTCATGTTGCGCATGATCACCCGACGCAATTTCGCAGGACCACGCCAATAGTCCTCATTGCGACTCATCAGGATCACATCGTTGGCGCGCCAGATGTCGAGCTTGAACGCGCCGGACCCGGCCGTGTGGGTCGCCAGCCACGCTGCGCCTTGATCGTCGCCGACCTGATGCTGCAAGGCGACGCTGCGATCGATGATGAAGGCACTGGGCGAGGTCGCCAGGGTGTTGAGCACCAGCATCGGGTCGGTGCTGCGCGGCAACTCCATGACAAAGGTGTGCGGCCCTTCGGCGCGCATCAGTTTGACGACGTTGTCGGCGGTGAAACCGTAGGCTTTCCAGGTGGAAGCCAGGGCGCGGTTGAGGGTGACTACGCGCTGCAACGACCAGGCGACATCTTGTGCGGTGAGCGCTGCGCCGGAGTGAAAACGCACGTCATCGCGCAATTGGAAGGTCAGCCGCATGCGGTCGGGGCTGACGTCCCAGGTTTTCGCCAGGGCAGGAATCAGCGTGTCCGGCTGCGCCGCGTCCTGCTCCAGGAGCATGTCATAGACATTGGCGTTGACTTCGGCGACCTCCAGCCCCGTCGCCGCGGCAGGGTCCAGGGACAGCAGGTTGATCATGCTCATGCCCACCACCAATTGGTCGGGGGGCGTTTCGCCTTGGGCCAGGCTGACGGGCACCTGCACGGCGCACAGGGCCACGGTGACACACAGCAGCCTGGTCAGGCGCTTGGGCCAGAGTTTCATGGTTCAGTCCTTTCTTATATTTATAAAGACTTTGTTGCCCGGGCAGCCATCAGCCTCAGGCGTGGAACAGGATCAATGTCGCGACAGGGTGTTGGCTTCGATATACGCGAAGTTGATGTCCTCACCCAACCCGGGCCGATCGGACAGGTGCACAAAACCGTCGGCGTCCATGGGGTCGACGATGCTGTTGAGGTGCGCCGGGACTTCTTCGTAGTCGAGGAACGGGTGCAGCAGGCCACGCTCGTACCAACGACAGTTGCTGATGGCGCCAACTACCGCCAGGTTCGCCGCGCCATTGCCGTGGACTTCGCAATCCATGCCGAACGACTCTGCCAGGTGCGCCACCTTCAGGCACGGCCCGATCCCCCCGACCCCAGCCACGCCGGCGCGCAGGATGTCACAGGACTTCTGGGTCACCCAACTGGCGCGGCTGTGGAACTTGCCGGCGATACTTTCCGGGCCCAGCACCGGGATGTCCAGATTGGCCGCCAACCACGCATAGGACTCTGCCGAGTCCTCCATCATCGGTTCTTCAAACCAGGCGAAATTCAGTTCCTGTAGCGCCTTGCCGATGGTCAGCGCATCCATGCGGCTGTACCAGTGGTAGCCGTCGAGCATCAACGCGATGCTGGGACCGACCGCCTCACGCACGGCGGCGCAGGCCTGGATGTCCATTTGTGGATTCGGCGCGAAGGAAATCGGCGGCATCCAAGTGTGCAACTTGATGGCCTTGTAGCCGCGCTGGACCAGTTTCTCGGCGAACTGGCCGTACTCGTCCGGCGTCGACAACCCACCCGGCAAATCGTCGCCGCACATCGTCGAGCCATATGCCGGGACCTTGTCGCGATAGCCGCCAATCAACTTGTGCACCGGCAACTTGAGCTTACGCCCGGCCAAGTCCCACAACGCCTGCTCCACCAGCGCCAGCGCCCGGTCGGTGAACTGCCCGGCACTGCCGCGCTGCCAGTGCGCCAGGTCTTGCCAGATGCTTTCGCGGTCCATCGGGTCGCGACCGACCAGCACTTTGCGCACGAAGGATTCGATGATGTGCGGACGAATCAACTCCGGCGGACCAAAGGCATAACCCTCGGAGCCATCGTCACAACCGATTCGCAGCAAGGCCATCTTGATCATGACCTCATCGCCCGGATGGGCGTGACCGGCGCTGTCCTGGGCGCGGCGCGAAGGGGTGGAAAAGACTTCGACGTGAACGCCTGTGATTCTCATAGAGGGAGCACCCTGTTGTTATTGTTTATTTGTATGTCGTCATACAACGTGACGGATTATTCTGACGTTTCACGTAGACTGTCAACACACAAACTCAATAAAAATTACGGACAACAGCGATTCCTCACGCAAATGAGGTTATTTTTCTTGAAGTGAATCTAGAATGTCGTCATACCACAAAGCAAAAATGATACGACTCTTCGCGGGAGGGCCGCGACGACTGGAAGACGGGAAACCTGTGGGAGCGAGCCGGCTCGCGATAGCGGTCTGTCTGGGTCGGTGATGTTGGATGTGCAGCCGTCATCGCGAGCAAGCTCGCTCCCACAGGGGGTGGCAGCGGGCACTGGATCTGTGAATCGTTCGTCGGGTGATTTTTCCCCTAGACTTGTTGCTGTTTGCTGTACGCCGGGCTTCGAAGAGGCCCGTACGATAAATACAAATGCAAAGGGAATTTCGCAATGCTCAAACCTGTGTGGAAAGCACTCGCCTGCACTCTGGCTTTCGGGGCGTGGGGCACGCTCATGGCCGCTGAGCCGATCGTCATCAAATTCTCCCACGTGGTGGCCGAACAAACGCCCAAGGGCCAGGGCGCGTTGATGTTCAAGAAGCTGGTGGACGAACGACTGCCGGGCAAGGTGAAGGTCGAGGTGTATCCCAACTCCACGCTGTATGGCGATGACAAGGAGTTGGAAGCCTTGCTCCTTGGAGAGGTGCAGATCATTGCGCGGTCGCTGGCCAAGTTCGATCAGTACACCAAGACCGTGCAATTGTTCGACTTGCCGTTCCTGTTTGACGACATCAACGCAGTGGACCGTTTTCAACAGAGCCCCGAAGGCCAGAAGTTGCTCAAGTCCATGGAAAGCAAGAACATTACCGGCCTGGCCTATTGGCATAACGGCATGAAGCAGCTATCGGCCAACAAGCCCCTGCGCCAGCCCGAGGATGCCCGCGGCCTGACGTTCCGGATACAGACCTCCGCGGTGCTGGAGGAGCAGTTCAAAGCGGTGGAAGCCAACGCCAAACCGATGATTTTTTCGGTGGTGTACCAGGGTTTGCGCACCGGTTTGGTCAACGGCACGGAAAACACCTATTCGAACTTCTACAACCAGAAGCTCAATGAAGTACAGAAATACGTCACCGAGTCCAACCACGGCGTCCTCGATTACATGCTCATCACCACGTCGGACTTCTGGAACGGCCTGCCGCCGGATATCCGCAGCGAACTGGACAAGATCGTGGTCGAATCCACCGCCTATGCCAACAAGGAAGCGGAACGATTCAACCAGCAGGACAAGCAGCATGTGCTAGACGCCAAGACCACCGAGATCATTGCCCTCACGCCGCAGGAGCGTAATGCCTGGCGCGACAAGATGAAACCGGTGTGGGCCAAGTTCGAAAATCAGATCGGGCCGGACTTGATCAAGGCGGCCGAGGCTTCCAACAAGGCCCAGTGATGTACCAAGGCCGGGGATACTTGATGCCCCCTGTGGCGAGGGGATTTATCCCCGTTGGGGTGCGCAGCGCCCCTAAAATCTGACACTGCGATGTACCTGCATAATTGCCGGGGGGCTGCTTCGCAGCCCAGCGGGGATAAATCCCCTCGCCACAGAAGCGGGATCATCGCACGTTGAACCTACCGTCCCCAGCAACCCGGCACATTGCGCTATGATCCCCGCCTCGCCCTGAACAGAGCTTTTTCCCGCGAATGCTGCCGTCCACTCCCGACACCATCCCTCTGCCCCCCGTCCTGGTCGGCCCGCTGTTACGGCGGCTGGAGCCTGCGCGCCTGGTGATGTGGCTGGTGGGGACGCAAGCGTTGGCGTTGACGCTACGCATTGACGGTGTCGGCGACCTGGCACTGGATGCGTCGCGCTGCACCGTGGTGCCGGTGGGGCAGCGGGCGTTTGTGCACTTGATCGATGTGATGCTCGACGCGCCTCTGCCCCAGGACGTGACGATTGACTACGACCTGCTGGTGGACGGTGCCCCCATCGCCGAGTGGGCACCACATCTGTTGTATGACGGCGCACAATGCCCGAACTTCATGTTGCACTCGCGCATCGAGCAATTGGTCCACGGCTCCTGCCGCAAACCCCACTACCCGGCCAACGACGGCCTGCTTTGCGTCGACCGGCTGTTGGCGCAAGCCCCGGCACAACGCCCGGCCCTGCTGATGATGAGCGGCGACCAAGTCTATGCCGACGACGTCGCCGGGCCCATGCTGCGGGCGATCCATGGGCTGATCGAGCGCTTGGGGCTGTTCGAGGAATGCCTTGAGGGTGCCGTGGTGCAAGACAGCGCCAAGCTCTATCGACACCCGGCCAGTTATTACCATCGCGCCGATCTGTTACCGGCACTGGAAAGCAACGAAACCCTGCGCGAGCGATTTTTCGGTGGGGCACGCAAGCCGATTTTCACCAGCAGCAGCGCCGATAATCATCTGGTGACCTTCGCCGAGGTCATGGCAATGTACCTGCTGGTGTGGTCGCCGGTGCCCTGGACACTGATCGCCGTGCAGCCGCCCGAACTGACCGTCGAACGGCGCCAGCGCTACGACCTGGAACAGCGACGCATCGATGCGTTCAAGACCGGGCTGGGCGGCGTGGCGCGGGTGTTTGCGCACTTGTCGTGCCTGATGATTTTCGATGACCATGACATTACCGATGACTGGAACCTGTCCGCACAGTGGGAGGAAACGGCCTACGGTCATCCGTTCTCCAAACGCATCATCGGCAACGCCTTGATCGCCTACATGCTCTGCCAGGGCTGGGGTAACAACCCCGATGCCTTTGCTGACGTGCTCGCGCAAACCCTGGCCCTTAGCGACACCGCCCGGGACCGCTACCTCGACAGCGAACCCCAGGACAAACTGATCGACACCCTGCTGGGGTTCCAGCGCTGGCATTACGTGTTGCCAAGCACCCCGGCCCTGGTGGTGCTCGACACTCGTACCCGCCGCTGGCGCAGCGAGAACAACCTCAAGCAGCCTTCCGGCCTGTTGGATTGGGAGGCCTTGAGCGAGTTGCAGCAGGAGTTGTTGGACCATCCGTCAGCGATCATCGTCTCACCGGCACCGATCTTCGGCGTGAAGCTGATCGAAACCGTGCAGCGGGCGTTCAGTTGGTGCGGTTATCCGCTGTTGGTGGATGCGGAAAACTGGATGGCCCATCGCGGCGCGGCCCAGGTGATCCTGAACATTTTCCGCCATTCGCGTACCCCCGGTAATTACGTGGTGCTGTCAGGGGACGTGCATTATTCCTTTGTCTACGAAGTGTTGATCCCACACCGCAAGGGCGGTCCGCGTATCTGGCAGATCACCAGCAGCGGCATCAAGAATGAATTCCCGCCCGTGCTGCTGGAATGGTTCGATCGCCTGAACCGCTGGCTCTACTCGCCGCGTTCGCCCCTGAACTGGTTCACCAAGCGCCGGAGCATGCGCATCGTCCCCCACACCCCGGAACACGCCGAAGCGGGCGAACGGTTGTGGAACAGCGCCGGTATTGGCCAAGTGTTTTTCAATGACCAGGGCCAGCCCGCGCAAATCTACCAGCACAATGCCAACGGCCAGCCACCGACGCGAATGTTGCCACCGAAACCACCGCAACCCTGAAGAACACTCGGACAACTGTGGGAGCGAGCCTGCTCGCGATGACGGCGGCACAGCCGACATCATCAGTAACTGACCCACCGCTATCGCGAGCAGGCTCGCTCCCACAGGGGATTGGGGGGAGTGTCCAAAACTCAGAACGCCAATTGCAGGGACTGCTGGCCTTCCAGGCTCAGGAGGAACTGTTTGGCCGCCAGGCCGCCAGCAAAGCCGGTGAGGCTGCCGGAGCTGCCGATGACCCGGTGGCACGGAGCGATGATCGAGATGGGGTTGCGGCCATTGGCGGCGCCGACGGCCCGAACCGCCGTCGGTTGGCCGATCTGGATGGCGATGTCGCGGTAGCTGCGGGTTTCTCCGAAGGGGATGGACAACAGGGCCTGCCAGACCCGGATCTGGAAATCAGTGCCTGCGAAGTCCAGCTCCAGCTCGAAACGACGGCGCTGGCCGGCGAAGTATTCGAGCAACTGACGCTCGGTTTCCTTGAGGATCGGATGCTGGGTGTCTTCTTCCAAAGGCCCCAGGCGCACCCGATTGAGCCGCTCGTTTTCCCACAGGATGGCCGCCAGTCTTGTCTCCCGGGCGACGAGGATCAGTTGGCCGACGGGGGATGGGATGGTTTTGTACAGAGGCAACATCGGGGGATCCTTATCAAAGCCTTTGTGGCGAGGGAGCTTGCTCCCGCTGGGTTGCGAAGCGACCCTAAACTTGGCACCGCGGTGTGTCAGATTATCAGTTGGGGCTGCTTCGCAGCCCAGCGGGAGCAAGCTCCCTCGCCACAGGGTTCTCACCGGCTCCGTCAGCCCAACAACCCCAACGCCTTCGCCCGCGCCACCGCTTGGGTGCGGCGCTCCACGCCGAGCTTGCTGTTGATGTGGCTGGCGTGGGTCTTGACCGTGTGCAGCGAGATGAACAATTGCTCGCTGATCTCCTGGTTCGAGCAACCTTGGGCAATCAGTTGCAACACCGCCCGCTCGCGACTGCTGAGGGTTTCCACGGGTGCCGTTGGGTCGGCAGGCTGAGCCACTGTCGAAGGCAGGCGTTCGAGCAGATGATCGCGCAAGGAACTGGGTGGTGCGTGCAGCAGTTGTTCGCGCAACCATTCACGGTGCTCGCCGAACAACCATTCGAAAGGTTGCAACACGCCGCCGCTGGCGGCTTCGAAAGCCTGGGCCAGGGTCCGTCGGGCTTCGGGTTCGCGCCCGATACTCAGCAGCAAGGCGACTTTCTGGTTGAGGGCCATCACGCTGAGCATCTGCCGGCCGGTTTGTTGACCGTGTTCAAGCAAGGCATCGAGCCGTCCTTGGGCGAGCATCGGTTGACCCCGGATGGACTCCAGCACCGCCTGCTGCAGTTCCACATGCAAGGGCAGTTGCGGGTGGAATTCCGGTGGCGCGGCAGCCCGCTCGCCCGTGTAGGTCTGGCCCAGACGGGCCAGCCAGGCGTCCGCCAGGTCGGTGCGCCCCTGGGCCAGCCAGAGTTCGCATTTGACCAGGGTGATCATCGCCAGATAGTAGATCGGCGGAACGTCCCAGATGTGCATCAGGCGCTCGGCCTCAGCCAGTTCGGCGAAGGCACGGGCGAACTCGCCACGGTAGCCCTCGATGCGCGCAATCACGCAATGACCGATCAGCACGCTGATGTCGCGGCAGGCGCGGGCTTCGGTGAGGCCCGCCTGCAACCGCGCAAGGCCGGCCTGGGGTTGCATGCGCAAGGTCAGCAGGAAACCTTCGTACATGATCAACCGCGCCCGCACCGCATAGAGCCGCTGGGGCGACAGCGCGTGCAAACGTTGCAGGCCCTGGTGCACTTCATCCAGCGCCCGCAGGATCTCTCCCCGCGCTTGCAAGACCCGGGCACGATCGTAATGGGCCAGGGCCTCGAACAGTGGGTTGCCGACCCGCTGCGCCAGCTCCAGGGAGTCACGGTTCAGGTTCCGCGCACGCCACAGGTCGCCGTCGGCAATCGCCAGGTTCGACAGCGTGGACAGGCACATCAGGCGCTGGCCGTAGCGTTTATGGGGCAGGCTCTCCAGGGCTTCGCTGCAATAACGCACGGTGGCCTCGCGATCCCCGCGGCCACGGGCGACGATCCCACTCAGGGCCAGCCATTGGGCGAGCATGGATTTTTGCGCGGTGGCCGAGGGGGCCGGCAGGAAACGACTCAAGTGCGCCGCCAGCTCTTCGGCCGCGTCCAGTTGGCAGGCCAGGCCCAACGCCCAGCTATAGAGCACGATCAGCCGCGGGGTGCTGATGAGCAGGCTGTCGGGCAAGTCCATTTTCCAGCGCAGCAACATGCCGACGTTCTGTTCGGCCAGCAGTTGCTCCTCCGAGAGGTTCTGCACCAGGTTCGCCGCCACGTCCAGGTGCCCGGCCCGCAGGGCCTGTTCCACGGCTTCGTCGATCAGGCCCTGGGCGTTGAACCAGCGACAGGCCCGCAGATGCAGGGTCGCGGCCGGCACCATGGCCGGCGCACTGGGACGACTGCGCAGAAGGTCGGAAAACAGGTGGTGGTAACGGTACCAATGACCGTGCTCGTCCAGCGGCACCAGGAACACCTGGTGGGCCGCCAGGTAACGCAGGATTTCGGCGCTGTCATGGGCCTCGCGCACCGCGTCGCACAGTTCGCTGCAAAAGCGTTCCTGGGGGGCCGTGTCGTAGAGAAACGCCTGGACCTCGGTGGGCAGGCAGTCGATAACCTCTTCGAGCAGGTAATCGCGAATCAGCCCTTCACCACCGTGCAGGGCCTGGGGCAGCAAACCTTCGGTCCCGGCTTCGGAAGCGGCGAGCAGCCAGAAACGCAGCCCGGCCACCCAACCTTCGCTACGCTGGATGAGGTTTTCCAGCGCCTCACCGCGCAACGAACTGCTGTGATGCTGGAGCAGGGTCAGGGCTTCGTCATGAGTCAGGCGCAGGTCTTGCTCATTGAGTTCGAGCAGTTGCCGGGACAGGCGCAGGCGCGCCAAATGCCAGTCCGGGCGCTGACGGCTGGTGACGAGCACCAGCAGACCGTCGGGCAGGTGATTGAGGAAAAACTGTAGGCAGCGATCCAGCACCTGGCTTTGCGCCAGATGGTAGTCGTCGAGGACCAACAGCAAGGGTTCGCGGGGCGATAAATGCGTGGACAGTTCGTCCAGCAGACCGTCGAGCCATTCTTCGAAGGCGAACGGTTGATGGCGCTGGCGCATTTTCAGCAGCCCCAGTGCCCGACCGCCCAGTTGCGGGAAAAACGCCTGGAGCCCTTCGAGTAGCCGTTCCAGGAACCGCCCGGGGTCGTTGTCCCGGGCGCTGAGCCCCAGCCAGAGGCTCTGCCAATGGGCCGGCAGACCCTGGCAGAACTCCACCGCCAGGGAGCTTTTACCGAACCCCGCCGGGGCACTGACCAACAGCAACCGCCCGCCGAGCCCTGCGCTCAAACGCTCGCACAACCGCGGCCGCACAACGTGACCGTCGGGCAAGGGCGGGCGGTAGAAGCGCCCGTCCTGTACCGCGATGGCTGCGCGGGCAGAATCCGGAAGTGAAGACAAATCAGTCATGGCCGGCTCTTGTTGAAATGCGGGTGGCGGCGTTGCAGATGTCCGCAGACTAGCGGTAAACGAGGACGTATTGAAGGGAGTGCTACAAATGGCTACAAAAAGACTACAAGCCGATTGACTTGAAAAATTCAGGCAGCCACCGCTCTTGTGGCGAGGGAGCTTGCTCCCGCTGGGTGGCGAAGCCGCCACAAAAAAGCGATGAGCGCTTCGCACTCAAGCGGGAGCAAGCTCCCTCGCCACAGGTTTTGTGTTGACTGATCGAGCAAAAAAACGCCCCGAACCAGTCGGGGCGTTGTTTCGAGGATGCGGCCTCGGGTGCAGCGGTTTAGCGGATGCCGTCCTGGCGCAATGCGTTCGGAGTGAAGTCGGCAGTGGTAGCGGTGAAGCCGAAGTCGTAGGCCGATTTCTCTTCGTTCTTCATGCCCAGCGCCAGGTAGCGGCCAGACTGCAGGTCGTAGAGGGTTTCCAGGGCGTACCACGGCACTTGCTTGTCGTAGTAGTTCTCGGCATGGGCCTCGGCCACGCGCCACAGTTGGCCACGGCCGTCGTAGTGGTCGATCACCGCGGCTTGCCAGGTGTCTTCGTCGATGTAGAAGTCACGCTTGGCGTAGATGTGGCGTTGGCCTTCCTTCAGGGTCGCGGTCACATGCCAGACACGCCGCAGCTCGTAGCGGGTCAGGTCCTGGTTGATGTGACCGGCCTTGATGATGTCGGCGTACTTGAGTTGTGGCGAATCGATCCTGTAGCTGTTGGCAGCGATGTACAGCTCTTTCTTGCCTTCCAGCTTCCAGTCGTAGCGGTCTGGCGCACCGTTGTACATGTCCAGGTTGTCGGAGGTGCGCAGGCCGTCGGCCGCCGTACCCGGGCCGTCATAGGACACTTGCGGGGCACGGCGCACGCGGCGCTGGCCAGCGTTGTAGACCCACGCCGAACGCGGCTCCTTCACTTGGTCGAGGGTTTCGTGCACCAGCAACACACCACCGGCCAGGCGCGCTGGCGCGGTCACTTGCTGCTTGAAGTAGAACAGGATGTTGCCAGGGTTGGCCGGATCGAAATCCTTCATCTTGTCGCGGAACACGAATTGGTCGCGGAAGTACACCAGGCTGTACGAACCGTTGGGCTGCGGGGTGGCCTGGGTGACCAGGCGTGTCACGCTGCCGCCACGATAGCGGGTGATGTGGTTCCAGATGACTTCCACGCCACTCTGGGGAATCGGGAACGGCACGGCCGTCTCGAAGTTTTCCAGGCCGTTGCCGCCGGACACCAGCTTGGTGTTGACCGCGTTTTTCTTGATGGAGGCGAACACCTCGTCCGGCACGGTGGCGCCACGATGGGTCGGGTAGACCGGCATCTTGAAGGTTTCCGGGTAGCGCTTGAACATCGCGTACTGGCCCGGGGCGAGTTTGGCCTTGTACTGCTCGACGTTCTGCGCGGTGATGGTGAACAGCGGCTTTTCAGTCGGGAATGGGTCGGCAAGGAAACCCTTGCTGTCCACGGCACCGGCGTTCTTGGCCATGGGTTTCCAGGCCGAGATCGAGCCGTCGGCATTGCCGGCCATCTCGGCGCCCATCGGAGTCAGGCTCTTGCCCAGCTTGTCGGCCTCGGCCGCGGGTACTGCCGCCATGACGCTGGCGGCCAGCAGGGATAGCCCCAGAACACCGGCCTGCATCAGATTCTTTGTTATTTTCATAGTGTGTCGTCCTGAAATACGGTGCTTAGAAGGTCACGCCGACGCTGAGCGCCAGGAAGTCACGATCGTCCACGGTGCTGAAATCGCCACCAAAGAAGTTGGTGTAGGCCAGGCTGGCGTTGTAGGTGTTCTGGTACTCGGCATCCAGCCCGAGGCTGACGGCTTTGCGGCCTTCTTCGAAGTTGCCGCCAGGGCCCGGCGAGTAGCCTTTGACGTCATGGGACCAGGCCACGTTGGGCTTGAGGTTCACACCGGCGAAGACGTCCGGGTATTCCCAGATGGCGCGCGCACGGTAGCCCCAGGACGTGGAGGTGGTGAAGCCGTCGTTGTTGCAGTTGCTGTTCACGCCGTTGATGGTCTGGCCGCCACCCGACGCAGTAGAGGTATTGAGCGAGGTACAGAAATCGTTGGGCAGTGCGCCCGGCCCGAACACTGGATCGCGACCGTAGCGGGCGTCGGATTTGCTTTCCAGGCCACCGACATGGGTCACCCCGATTTCACCCACGAGGGTCAGGCGGCTGGCGCCCATGACCTGGTCCAGGAAGTGAGTGAATGTGGTCTGGAACTGAGTGATCTCTTTACGACGATAGCCATGCAGGTCTTGGCCCGGCGTGCCCTGGAGCACCGATGCATCGCCAAATCCGGGAAGCGGCGTCACACCGGCGAAGAGAATGTCGGTGGTGCTCAGTTGCACCGGCGCATTCGGGCGATAGCTGATCTCACCGCTCCACGCCGTGCCGGTAGGCAGTGTCGTGGAGAAACTCAGGCCATAGAGACGGATATCTTCCGGGTACTCGACGAAGTAGTTGGAGTTACCTGCCACGATCAGAGGACGCAATGCCGCGATTGGCCCTGCGGTATAGAACTGCTGCGCGGCCCCCTGGGCACTGAAAATCGGCGCACGGCTGTGGTAGTTCATGAAGTAGGCACCGAACTCGGTGTCCAGCGGTTCGAACATGTACTTCAACGATGCGCCCCACTGGCCGCTGTCGCGGGCATCGCGGTCCGGGCCACGACGTACCAGCACGCCTTCCTCGTTGATATCGACACCTTGGCCTTCCAGTATCGGAAGAATGACGCCCGGCAGGGGAATGGTCGAACGCTTGTTCAGCACCCGCAGGTTATCGGTACACCCATCGGCAATCACATCCGGCTGGGAGAAGAACGTACCGCAGTTATCCACCACGGTCTGGTCCCATTCAATCTGGTAGAACGCCTCGGCCGACAGGTTGTCGGTCAGGCTCTGGGAGACGTAGAACATGTTGACCGGGATCAGGCCTTCCTTGATCTCGGCACCAGGGCGACGGAACGCGGACACGTCGACCGGGTTGATGGAGTTGATGCCGCCCTGGATGAAGGTACTTTCACCCCAGCTGACCACTTGCTTGCCCAGGCGGACCGAGCCCGGCTGATCGGCGATGGCGTAGTTGTGGTAGACGAATGCGTCGAGGATCTGCCCGCCGGAGGACTTGGCGCCTTCCTTGCGGTTGCTGTCGCTGATGTCCTTGTACAGGCGGTGTTCGTCCTTGAGTTCGAAGTCGTACCAGTACTTGCCGCGCACGAACACGCCGGTATCGCCGTATTTCAGCTCCAGGTCATGGATGCCCTTGAAGATCTTCGAGAAGGTTTCCCCTCGCTTGAAGTTCAAGTGACCGTCGTCGGAGGTCTGCGACAGGCCCTTGCCACCATTGTTGACACCGATCAGGTCCTTGTTGGCGTTGGCCGTGGACCAGCTCGCGCCGACCGACAGGGACGAGTCGAACTGGCCCTCGATTTCACCGATGTTGAAACTGACGCCGAATGCTGGCCCGGCGAGCGAAGAGGCGAGACTGACCGCCAGAGGCAGTTTTGCCCGGCGCCAGAACGTGGTTGCTGAGGTCATCGACGCTACTCCATGTGCATTATTGTTATGGCAGTGGACATTTCAAGAACACCTCGATGGCTGGGAGCGGCAGCGTCCCGACATCCATCAAGGTCGCATCGCCCTTTCGTGCGTGCGCCCCGTTCTTGAGAATCCGTGAGCGGACTATAGCCAGCAGGTAGTACGGCTTGATCCCTCTAAAGTGTGATTTGCAGCCCTCGACCACTCTGGAACAGTCCTTTCGCCAGGCCGACAGATGCCGGCACGGCAAGGATGGCTGAAATTTGCGGTTTGACAAGGCAAGCGCTTGCTTGGTGGGGCTGCCGTGCCCTTTCGGGCACGGCAAAAAGGCCTAAAGCGTGGACAGGAAGGTGCTGTTGTTGCTCTGCCATTCGGTGATGTCGACGCGGATACGCTTCTTGTCGAGCTTGCCGACGCTGGTCTTGGGAATTTCAGTAACAAGGGCGATCTGGCTCGGGATCGCCCACTTGCTCAAATGCCCCAGCTCGACGAACGGCTTGAGATGTTCCTTGAGCTCACGAGCCCCGATCTGATGCCCTTCGCGAATCACCAGCAAGGCAAACGGCCGCTCACCCCACTGCGGATCGGGAATGCCGACCACTGCTACTTCGCGTACCGCCGCGTGACGGCTGATGAGGTCCTCAAGGTCCAGGGAGGAGATCCATTCGCCACCGGTCTTGATCACGTCCTTGATGCGGTCACGGATGTCGATGAAGCCCATGTTGTCCAGCGTGGCGACGTCACCGGTGTGCAGCCAGCCGCCGGCCCAGAGCTCGGCGCCCTTCTGCGGCTCGTTGAAGTAACCCTCGGTGAGCCACGGCGCGCGCAGCACCAGTTCGCCCTGGGTCTCGCCGTCGGCCGGCAGGAAGCGGCCCTCGCTGTCGACGATCGCCGCTTCCACCAATGGCCCCGGCACGCCGGCCTTGATCCGGTAGGTGGTGCGTTCGTCCTCGCTGCCGGCCATCAACTCGTCGTTGAGGTGGGCGCAGGACACCAGCGGGCCGGTTTCCGACATGCCATAGGCGGCGGTGAGCTGGATGCCCCGGGCCTTGGCCGCTTCGTACAGGCTGCGGTTCAGCGCGCTGCCACCGATGACGATTTTCCAGCCGCCGAAATCGGTGTCCTGGGCGCCCTTGGCATTGAGGACCATCTGCAGGATGGTCGGCACGCAATGGGAAAAGGTGACCTTTTCCTTGCGCCACAGTTGGACCAGGAATTCGGGGTCGTAGCGACCCGGGTAGACCTGCTTGAGCCCGAGCATGGTCGCCACGTACGGCAAGCCCCAGGCGTGGACATGGAACATCGGCGTAATGGGCATGTACACGTCGTTGGTGCCCAGCAGCCGCACGCTGTCGATGGAGCCCATGATGGTCGCCACGCCCATGGTGTGCAGCACCAGTTGCCGATGGGTGAAATACACGCCCTTGGGGTTGCCCGTGGTGCCGGTGGTGTAGAACGTGGTGGCGACGGAGTTTTCGTCGAAATCCTGGAAGTCGTAGGTGGGGGCGGCGGCGGCCAGCAGTTGCTCGTATTCACCCACCAGGTTCGGCAGGTCAGCGGTTTTTTCCGGCAGGTCGGTCAGCAGCAGGGTCTTGTCCACCGTGGTCAGGTGCCCGGCAATCGCCTGGTACAAGCCGACGAACTCGCTGTTGACCAGCACGAAGCGGTCCTCGGCGTGGTTCATGGTGTAGACGATCTGCTCCGGTGACAGGCGCACATTGATGGTGTGGATCACCGCGCCGATCATCGGGATCGCGAACATGCACTCCAGGTAGCGATGGCTGTCCCAGTCCATCACCGCCACGGTATCACCGGCCTTGACCCCGGCTTCGGTCAGCACATTGGCCAACCGCGCGACCCGCTCTATCAACGTCGGATAGCTGTAGCGCAACTGGTCACGGTAGATGATCTCGCGGGTTTTCTCGTAACGCGTGCCGGACATCAGCAGCCGCTTGATCAGCAGCGGGTATTGATAGGCGCCTTCGGCTGGAGGAATAACGCGAGTCTGCAACATAAGAGTCCCTTTTCTGACTGCACGGTCTTGGCTGGAAGCAAGCACTCTAGAGCGCTTATACACGGATCAAATCAGCCAAAGGAATGATTTGATTCGCGCGCAAATACTAGCCTTGAGCCATCTTCCCCCCGGGTTTCGCAAGCATTGCGTAACCAAACCTTGTCAGAACGGGATCCAACAGCGAGCATAGGTGTCACGCTTGTTACAAAAGCCTGTGGGGGAAATGCCCTGGCAGGTGCCCAGCATGCCACCACTTTTTGACAGAAAATAATGAACACCGAACCGACCTCTTCCCAGGCCACCGTGCCTCAGGGCGCGCCGCTTGTGTCGATCGTGGCCCCCTGCTACAACGCCGGAAAATACCTGGAAGAAGCGATCCACAGCCTCTTTGCCCAGGATTACCCGAACATTGAGGTCATCGTGGTCGACGACGGCTCCACCGACGACAGCCTCGCCATGCTCCGGCAGTTGCAGCAAACCTACGATTTCCAGCTCTACGCCCAGGAGAACCAGGGCGTGAGCGCGGCGCTCAACCACGGGCTGAAGTATGCCAAGGGCACGTACGTAGCGACCCCGGACCTTGACGACGTGATGTTGCCCCATTCGATCCGGGTCCGCGCCCACTACCTGGACGAACATCCGCAGGTGGGCTGCGTCGGCGCGCTGATCGTCTACATGGACAGCGAAGGCCGGACCATCAAGGAGCAACAGCACGATCACCTCCAGGTACATACCTTCGATGACCTGCTGCGCAACGCCGCCGTCATCGGCGCGCCCACGGCCCTGTACCGTATGAGTGCCCTGCGGGACGCCGGTTTTTATGATCCGCAGCTAAGGGTCCAGGATTTCCAGATCACCCTGCGGATCGCCCACCAGGGTTATGAAATCCATGAACTACCGATCTGCGTCACGCGCTATCGGCGCCACCCCAATAACCTGTCGAGAAAATACCGCTTGATGCTCAAGACGGACCTGCAGGCCATCGAGCCCTATCGGGACCACCCAGGCTACGAGTCGGCCCGCACGGTACTGGTGCACAAAGCACTGAAGTACGCCGTGGTCGAAGACCGCAAAGAAGCCTGGCAACTGTTGCGCAGCATCCCCTGGCGCCACTGGAACAAAACCAGCTTCAAGCGCCTCAGGCGGCTGGTCTTGCGATTGCCGATGACAAGGACCAAATCATGAAGTTCTTGCAGAAATTCAAGGAGCGCAAAGTACGAAAGCACCTCAAGCGCCTGGAAAAACTCGAACGAGCGCCGGAAAAAATCCGCCTGCGCTATCCGAAATACCAGGTTGGGGTGGGTACGTATGGCATTCCCGAGGTGATGGAGTTCGGCGACGACACGGTCCTCAAGGTCGGCTCTTATACGTCGATCGCCGAAGGGGTGAAGATCCTGTTGGGTGGTGGGCATCGCACCGACTGGGTCAGCACGTTTCCATTCCCGCGGATGATCGACGAAGCCCGGGATATTCCTGGTAGCTACTCGACCAAAGGCGACGTGGTGATTGGCAGCGACTGCTGGATCTGCGCTGAAGCGATGATCCTGTCGGGCGTGACCATCGGCCATGGCGCCGTGGTCGCGGCCGGCGCGGTGGTGACACGCGATGTCGAGCCTTACGCCATGGTGGGTGGCAATCCGTGCCGGTTCATTCGCTGGCGTTTCGAGGAGCCGGTGCGTCAGGCCCTACTTGAGTCGGCCTGGTGGGAATGGCCGATGGAAGAGGTCAAGGCGGTGTCGCCACTGCTGTGCAATGACAACATCGACGCCTTCCTGGATTACGTCCGCCAACGGCATTGATCGCCCCACATTTGCGTGGTGCGATCAAAGGAAAGACCGAAACGGTCAGTGCGCCTCGGTAAACGCCAGCTTCACTCCAATGGCGACGAGCACCGCGCCCATGGTCCGGTCGAACCAGTGGCCCATGCGCGCGAAACCAGCGCGCACCCGTTGTTGGCTGAACAGCAGCGCCACCAGGCAGAACCAGACGGCCGTGGCGACCGCCAGGTACACGCCGTAACCGGCCTGGATCGCCAATGGCGTATGGGGGTTGATCACCACAGTGAACAGCGACAGGAAAAACAGCGTCGCCTTGGGATTCAGGCCATTGGTGACGAAGCCCGAAATGAACGCGCCACGGGCGGTCCGTTCACCGACTTCCTTGTGCAGGTTTTCCTCGGCCGGCTTGGCCGGTTGCGCCCGCAGTGCCTTGAAGCCGATGTACAGCAGGTACGCGGCGGCGGCCCACTTCAGCGCGTTGAACAGCACGATCGATTGCGACACGATCAGGCCGATACCCAGCAACGAATAGCCCACATGCAGGAAAATCGCTGTGCCGACGCCCAGCGCCGTCCAGGTGCCGGCGCGCCGGCCATGGGTCACGCTTTCACGCACCACCACGGCGAAATCCGGCCCGGGGCTGGCGACGGCCAGCAGATGGATCAGGGCGACGGTGAGGAATTCGGTGAGGTACATGGTGGCGCTCCTTGGCTAGCTCGAATCTCAAAACAAACATTATTGTGTAGCAAATGAATCTGTGGCGAGGGGATTTATCCCCGTTGGGCTGCGGAGCAGCCCCAAGAAGCTTCAGACACTTCTTGTCTGACACACCCAGTGTTCAGGTTTCAGGGCTGCTTCGCAGCCCAACGGGGATAAATCCCCTCGCCACAAAGTTCTTCATAGGACCCAACATTCGGGCCAAGCCATGGCTGTAACGCATCTGATAGGCTCGCCACATTACGCCTTCGGTTCTTGACATAAAAGGTACAGCTGATGACGAACACCGCCCGCGCAGTTTTCCTCGACCACCCTTCCCTGGACCTCGGCGACCTGGACCTGGGCCCGCTGCGCAGTTGCTTCAGCGACCTGCAACTGTTCGCCCGGACCACGCCGGACCAGGTCATCGAGCGGCTCAAGGGCGCCACCGTGGCGATCACCAACAAGATCGTGATCGATGCCCAGGCCATGGCGGCCAGCCCCGAACTGAAGCTGATCCTGATCAGTGCCACTGGCACCAATAACGTCGACTTGGAAGCCGCCCGCCGCCACGGCATCACGGTATGCAATTGCCAGGGCTACGGCACACCGTCGGTGGCCCAGCATACGATCATGCTGTTGCTGAACCTGGCGACGCGCCTGGCCGATTATCAAAAAGCGGTGGGCGAAGGTCGCTGGCAGCAGGCTTCGCAGTTCTGCCTGCTGGACTATCCGATTGTCGAACTGGAAGGCAAGACCCTGGGTCTGCTGGGCCATGGCGAACTGGGCAGCGCCGTCGGGCGGCTGGCCGAAGCCTTTGGCATGCGTGTGTTGCTGGGGCAGATCCCCGGGCGCCCGCCTCGCCCCGACCGTTTGCCATTGGAGCAATTATTGCCGCAAATCGATGCCCTGACCCTGCACTGCCCGCTCAACGAACACACCCGGAACTTCATCGGCGCCCGCGAGCTGGCGCTGCTCAAGCCGGGTGCGTTCGTGGTCAATACCGCCCGCGGTGGTCTGATCGACGAACAGGCCTTGGCCGAGGCGCTGCGCAGCGGTCACTTGGGCGGCGCCGCCACCGACGTGCTCAGCGTAGAGCCGCCGGTCCAAGGCAACCCGCTGCTGTCCAGCGATATCCCACGGTTGATCGTCACACCGCACAACGCCTGGGGCAGTCGCGAGGCGCGGCAACGGATCGTCGGTCAAATGAGCGAAAACGCCCTGGGCTTTTTCAGCGGTACAGCGCGGCGTGTCGTCAGTTGATAAACTGCCGCACTTTTTTTCAAGGAGCAGACCATGGATCCGCGCAGTGAAGTACTGCTTCGTCAGGCCGAGTTATTCCAGGGCTCGGTGTTGTTGGCCGGCCTGCCCGCCGACGACCTGCTCGGCCGTTTGCCAGAGGCCCATGGCTGGTGCTGGCATGCCGGCGATCAGGCAGCGCTGGACACTCGTTTCCCCGGGCGCAGCCACTTTGGCGTGAACGTCCCCGAGCTGGGGTTCGACACCGCCGTGGTGTTCCTGCCCAAGGCCAAGGACCTCACCGACTACCTCCTCAATGCCGTGGCCGCGCGCCTGGCCGGGCGCGAGGTGTACCTGGTGGGGGAAAAGCGCAGCGGCATCGAAGGTGCGTCCAAGCAGCTCAACCCGTTCGGCAAGCCACGCAAGCTCGACAGCGCCCGGCACTGCCAACTGTGGCAAGTCACGGTCGCCAACGCGCCCGAGGCCAAGCCTCTGGAAAGCCTGGCCCAGACCTACGAGCTGCCCCTGGCCGAAGGCCCGTTGAAGGTCATCAGCCTGCCGGGGGTGTTCAGCCACGGTCGCCTGGATCGCGGCAGTGCGCTGCTGCTGGAACATCTGGATAAACTGCCCAGCGGGCATTTGCTCGACTTCGGTTGCGGTGCCGGGGTACTGGGGGCGGCGGTCAAGCGTCGCTATCCACACAACACCGTCACCCTATTGGACGTGGACGCGTTCGCCGCCGCCAGCAGTCGCCTGACCCTGGCCGCCAATGGCCTGGAAGCCGAGGTGCTGACCGGTGACGGCATCGACGCCGCTCCCATGGGCTTGAGCGCGATCCTGAGCAATCCACCGTTCCATGTCGGCGTGCACACCGATTACCACGCCACGGAAAACCTGCTACGAAAAGCAGCCAAACATCTGAAAAATGGCGGCGAACTTCGGTTGGTGGCGAACAGTTTCCTCAAGTACCAGCCGTTGATCGAAGAGCATCTGGGCGTGTGTGCGATCAAGGCCGAAGGCCAAGGCTTTCGCATCTACCGGGCCAAGCGCGGCTGAAGCATTTTTAAGAAACAGCACTTGCCCAATCGGATTTGCCTAGGCAGAATCCGCTCCGTCCTAGGGGAGTAGTCTCCCGCGAGCGCCATGCTCGCCCGGCATACGTCAACATACTTGGTCAGCAGACCATGGCGTATGCGGCCCAAGCGTCCACGCAGATGGTCGCTGGGTTTGACAAGACCTATGACACGCACACCTTACCCGGGGCGGGAAGGCTGTACGTGTCATAGCCGTGTCGACCCGCCCCTTTAGGAACTCCTGATGCTGGACTCACTCCTCGTACCTACCGCTATCGTTGCGTTGGCCGAAATCGGCGACAAGACGCAATTGCTCGCGCTCATCCTGGCGGCTCGCTTTCGCAAACCCTGGCCAATCATCGCCGGCATCGTTGCCGCGACACTCGCCAACCATGCGGCAGCCGGCGCGGTCGGCGCCTGGGTCAGCGGTTTTTTCTCCGACGCGGTCTTGCACTGGATACTGGCAGCAAGCTTCACGGCCACGGCACTGTGGACCCTGGTCCCCGACAAGCTGGACGATGAAGAAACGAACACGGCCCGTAAGTTCGGACCGTTCCTGACCACGCTGATTGCGTTCTTCCTGGCGGAAATCGGCGACAAGACGCAGATCGCCACGGTGATGCTCGCTGCGCAATACCCGGAGTTGTGGCTGGTGATCATCGGTACCACCGTGGGCATGTTGATCGCCAACGTGCCGGTGGTCCTGGCCGGCAACTTCGCCGCCGAGAAACTACCCCTTACCTTGATCCGCCGCCTGGCCGCCTCGGCATTCTTCGTCCTGGCGATCGTGGCGGTGTACAAGGCGATGCAGAGTAGTGGGTGGGTTTGACCCTGTGTCACACCTTGGGCTGAGGATAACTGTGGGAGCATAGCTTGCTCGCGATAAACGATGACGCGGTCTGATTGACGTCTGCGCCACCCCTGTCGCGAGCAAGCTTTGCTCCCACAACAATGCTTACTTCTTGGCCTGCTGATACAGCGGCATCACCTTCGGAATCGCCGCCTGCAACGAAGCGATGCGGCTGCTCGACGAAGGGTGGGTACTCATGAACTCCGGCGGCGCGCCTTCCGAGGCCTTGGCCATCTTGTTCCACAAGGTGATCGCGGCGTTCGGGTCGTAGCCGGCGCGGGCAGCCAGTTCGAGGCCGATCAGGTCGGCTTCGTTCTCGTTGCCACGGCTGTTGGGCAAGGTCATGCCGTAGTTGGCGACGGTGTCGGCCAACGCCAGGCTGTCCTGGCCCAGGCCGAACAAGGCGCCAGCGCCCTGCTTGGCCATCTCGATGCCATAGGCCTTGGACATCGCTTCGCGCCCGTGCTCGCGCAGGGCGTGGGCGATTTCGTGGCCCATGATCGCGGCAATCTCAGCGTCGGTCAGCTTCAACTGGTCGATCAGGCCGGTGTAGAACATGATCTTGCCGCCAGGGCCGCAATTGGCGTTGAGTTCATCGCTCTTGATCAGGTTCACTTCCCAATTCCACTGCGCCGAATCCGGGCGGAACACCGGTGCCTGGGCAATCAAGCGGTCGGCAATGACCTGGATGCGCTTGGCATCGTTGCTGGTCTTGTCCAGCGCGCCCTGGGCGCTCGCCTCACCCATCGTCTTTTGGTAGGACTGGGCGTACATCTGGTTGACCTGCTCGGTCGACAGCATGCTGAACATGTACTGCTTGCGCTCCACGCCCACGGCTCCGCCGCTGGTGGTATTGACCGACTGGCAACCGGCGAGCAGCAGAGCCGCGCTCAGAGCACTCACCATCAATGTCTTGTTCATGTAAAAGAAGCTCCCTGGAAACGTGGGCGTATCCTAGGCCTTGATTTGTATCGGCGCCAGATACACAACGAGCGATTACAGATTTTTCGGACAGGGCCTACCCAGTTCATTTGCGACACCCACGCAGCTAAAACAGTCAACCGACGAACAGCGCCTCATGCCGCGCCACAGAAACGCCGATAAAGACTCCAGACGTCATTTCCGCGTCCGGAGCCTTTATGAAATTCAGATCGATCCAGTTTTCCGTGGCCGCCCTGGCCGGTGCCATCGTGCTCAGCGTGGTGGGTGCCCTTGTGCTGTACGCGCTGTTTGCCGGCGCGCGTACCCAGGACATGGTGCAACAGCGGACCAAGGCGCAGTTCGAACAACTCATCGAACAACGCCTCAGCGCCCTGGCCCGCACCCAGGCCAGCCTGATCCAGCGGGAACTGGAAGCGCCGCTGTTGCTCGCCCGTGGCCTGGCCACCAGCAACGCCTTGATGGGCATGAACGGCGCGGACGGCAACCCGCAATTGAAGGTGCCCCGCGAGCAAATGATCAGCCTGTTGCGCGAAACCGTGGTACGTAACCCGAAGATCCTCGGTGCCTACATCGCCTGGGAGCCGAATGCCATCGACCACGATGACGCCAATTACGTGAACAGTCAGGTGTTGGGCATGGAAACCAACGGGCGTTTCCTGCCGTGGTGGTTTCGTAACCAGGACGGCTCCCTGGGCCTGGAAAAACTCGCCGACGTGACCGACCAGAAACTGCTCTCCACCGGCATCCGCGCCAGTGAGTACTACCTGTGCTCCCAGGACAGCAAGAAAGCCTGCGTGATCGACCCGGCGCCCTATCGCGTTGGCAACACGATGACCATGCTCGCCTCGTTCATCGAACCGATCATGATCGATGGCAAGTTCCAGGGCATCGTCGGTGCCGACCTGTCGGTGAACTTCATCCAGGACATGCTCGTGGCCGCCGACGGCAAGCTGTACGACGGCGCCGGGGAAATGGCCTTGCTCTCGAGCAACAACCGGCTGGTGGCCTTCACCAAGGACCCGAGCAAACTCGGGGAAAAGGCCAGCGACCTGCTGGATGCCAGTGAACTGGATAACCTCGCCAAGCTTGGCATTGGCGAGGTGCGCTATGACATCGACGAAGAACACGGGCATATCGAGGTGTACATGCCGTTCGGCATCGGCGAGACCAACGCCCGCTGGACGTTGATGCTGCAACTGCCGCTGAATGCGGTCATGGCCGACCTGCAAGCCCTGCAAAAAGACCTCGACCATCAGCGCCAGGCCGATATCTTCGGCATGGCGATGGTGGGCCTGGTGATTGCCGGCATCGGTCTGCTGGTGATCTGGCTGGTGGGCCACGGCATTGCCCGGCCACTCAAGCAAATGGTGGCGATGCTCGATGACATCGCCCAGGGCGAAGGCGACCTGACCCGGCGCCTGGTCAGCGACCGCGCCGATGAACTGGGAGCGATCGCCAGGGGCTTCAACACGTTCCTGAGCAAATTGCAGGGCATGATCACCCAGGTGGTGACTTCGGTGCAGAGCGTCAGCGACTCATCGGAGCACACGGCCGATATCGCGATCCGCACCAACCAGGGCGTGCACAAGCAGATGTCTGAGATCGATCAGGTCGCCACTGCCGTGCACGAAATGACCACTACCGCCCAGGACGTGGCCCGCAACGCGACCCAAGCCGCCCAGGCCGCCAGTCATGCAGACCAGGCCGCCAGCCAGGGCATGCAGATCGTGCGGGACACCTCCACTTCCATCGGTGCCCTGGCCGTGGAAATCGGTAAGGCAGTGGGTGTGGTGCAGACCCTGGCCAAGGACAGCGAGAACATCAACGCGATCCTCACCGCCATCCGTGGGATCGCCGAGCAGACCAACCTGCTGGCCCTCAACGCCGCCATCGAAGCCGCACGGGCCGGTGAACAGGGCCGTGGCTTCGCGGTGGTCGCCGATGAAGTGCGCAACCTGGCACAGAAGACGCAGCAGGCGACCGAAGAAATCCAGGCGATGATCCAACAGTTGCAACAAGGCACCCGGGACGTGGTGCGAGTGATGGAAGACAGCCAGCACCGTACCGATGAAAGCGTGCAGCATGCGGCGAAAGCGGCCCAGGCCCTGGAAACGATCACCCAGGCCGTGTCGGTGATCAACGACATGAACACCCAGATCGCCAGTGCCGCCGAAGAACAAAGCGCCGTCGCCGATGATATCAACCGCAACGTGATCAACATCGGGCAAGTGGCGAACGAGGTGGCCAGCGGTGCCGACGAGTCCAGCGCGGCCAGCGCCGGGCTGACCAAACTGGCAGAGCAGCAGCGGCGGTTGATCAATCAGTTCAGGGTCTGATCCAAAGGCCTCATCGCGAGCAGGCTCGCTCCCACAGGGGATTTGCGGTGGAATTCCAACCTTGCTACCCCCCCAAAAAACTGTGGGAGCAAAGCTTGCTCGCGATAGCGTCAGGTCAGCCGACATTGAGGTGACTGACACACCGCCTTCGCGAGCAAGCCCGCTCCCACAGGGGATTTGCGGTGGAATGTCGACCTTGCGAACACCCCAAAACAACTGTGGGAGCAAAGCTTGCTCGCGATAGCGTCAGGTCAGCCGACATTGAGGTGACTGACACACCGCCTTCGCGAGCAAGCCCGCTCCCACAGGGGGATTTGCAGTGGAATGTCGACCTTGCGAACACCCCAAAACAACTGTGGGAGCGAGCCTGCTCGCGATGGCGTCGGGTCAGCCACATAGAGACTGACTGATAAACCGCCTTCGCGAGCAAGCCGCTCCCACAGAGGATTTGCGGTGGAATTCCGACCTTGCTAACACCCCAAAAAACTGTGGGAGCAAAGCTTGCTCGCGATAGCGTCAGGTCAGCCAACATTGAGGTGACTGACACACTATCGCGAGCAAGCTTTGCTCCCACAGACTCCCACAGGTTCAATGCAGGGCTCTAGAGTTCGCCGAGGGCTTCGATCAGGGCCTGGTTCTGCTCCGGTGTGCCGATGCTGATTCGCAGGAACTGGGCAATCCGCTCCTGCTTGAAGTGCCGCACGATCACCCCCTGCTCTCGCAGTTTCACCGCCAACCCTGCCGCATCGTGCCCAGGGTGGCGGGCGAAGATGAAGTTGGCCGCCGAGGGCAACACTTCAAAACCCTTGGCTTGCAGTTGCGCCACGACCCATTCACGGTGCTCGATGACCAACTGGCAGGTCCGCTCGAAATACTCACGATCATCGAACGCCGCCGCGCCGCCGACATTCGCCAGGCGATCCAGCGGGTAGGAGTTGAAGCTGTTCTTGATCCGCTCCAGCGCTTCGATCAGGTCCGGATGCCCCACCGCCAGGCCCACTCGCAGCCCCGCCAAGGAGCGGGACTTGGACAGGGTCTGGGTCACCAGCAGGTTCGGATAACGGTCCACCAGGCTGATGGCCGTCTCGCCGCCGAAGTCGATATAGGCCTCGTCGACCACCACCACCGAATCCGGGCTGGCCTTGAGGATTTGCTCGACCGCTTCCAGCGCCAGCAGGCAGCCGGTCGGCGCGTTCGGGTTGGGAAAAATGATCCCGCCGTTGGGCTTGGCGTAGTCGGCCGGGTCGATCTGGAATTGCTCATCCAGCGGCACCGCATCGAACTTAATGCCGTACAGCCCGCAATACACCGGATAGAAGCTGTAGCTGATGTCCGGGAACAACAGCGGCTGGTCGTGCTGTAACAGGCCGTGAAAGATGTGCGCCAGCACTTCATCCGAGCCGTTGCCCAGGAACACCTGGTTGCTCTGCACCCCGTAATACCGGGCCACGGCGTTTTTCAGCAGGTCGCTGTTGGGATCCGGATACAGGCGCAGGTTGTCGTTCAGCTCGGTCTGCATCGCCGCCAAGGCCTTGGGCGATGGGCCGTAGGGGTTCTCGTTGGTGTTGAGCTTGACCAGGCGAGTCAGCTTCGGCTGTTCACCCGGCACATAGGGCACCAGGTTCTTGACGAACGGGCTCCAGAATTTACTCATTTCAGTTCCCCTGCCCGTCAATGGCGTTCTCATCAAGAATGCGGTACTCGGCGCTGCGGGCGTGGGCACTCAGCGATTCGCCACGGGCTAGCACCGAAGCGGTCTTGCCCAGTTCGGACGCGCCCTGTTCGGAACAGAAGATGATCGACGAACGCTTCTGGAAGTCATACACCCCCAGCGGCGACGAGAAGCGCGCGGTGCCGGACGTCGGCAATACGTGGTTGGGACCTGCGCAGTAGTCGCCCAGGGCTTCGCTCGTGTGGCGGCCCATGAAGATCGCACCGGCGTGGCGGATCTGCGGCAACCAGGCCTGCGGGTCGGCGACCGACAGTTCCAGGTGTTCCGGCGCGATGCGGTTGGCGACCTCGATGGCCTGCGCCATGTCATCGACCTTGATCAGCGCACCACGGCCATTGATCGACGTGTTGATGATCTCGGCGCGGTCCATGGTCGGCAGCAGTTTATCGATGCTGGCGGCCACCTTGTCGAGGAACTCGGCGTCCGGGCTGACCAGGATCGCCTGGGCGTCTTCATCGTGCTCGGCCTGGGAAAACAGGTCCATGGCGATCCAGTCCGGGTCGGTCTGGCCGTCGCACACCACCAGGATCTCCGAAGGCCCGGCGATCATGTCGATGCCGACCTGGCCAAACACGTGACGCTTGGCGGTGGCGACATAGATATTGCCCGGCCCGACCACCTTGTCGACCCGTGGCACGCTTTCGGTGCCATAGGCCAGCGCAGCAACGGCCTGGGCGCCGCCGATGGTGAACACCCGGTCCACGCCAGCGATGCAGGCGGCGGCCAGCACCAGTTCATTGATTTCACCCCGCGGAGTCGGGACGACCATGACCACTTCGGTCACGCCGGCGACCTTGGCCGGAATGGCGTTCATCAGCACCGAGGACGGGTAGGACGCCTTGCCACCCGGCACGTACAGGCCGGCGCGGTCCAGCGGCGTGACCTTCTGGCCCAGCACCGTGCCGTCGGCTTCGGTGTAGCTCCAGGAGTCCTGTTTCTGCCTCTCGTGGTAGTCGCGCACCCGCGATGCGGCTTTTTCCAGGGCTTCGCGCTGGGGCACGGTGATCCGGGTCAGGGCCAGTTCCAGGCGCTCGCGCGGCAGGATCAGGTCGGCCATGGACGCCACTTGCAGGCCATCGAATTTCTGGGTGAATTCCACCAAAGCGGCATCGCCACGCTCGCGCACGGCCTTGATGATGTCCAGCACCCGCTGATTGACCGAGTCGTCAGACACACTTTCCCAGCTCAGCAGATGATCCAGATGATGTGCGAAATCCGGGTCGGCAGCGTTGAGTCGGCGAATCGAAGTGGGAGCGGTCATAGCGAGGGCCTCATTAATGGCAAATGCTCAGGCGCCCTAAGCTACCAGTCCATTCGCGTGGGCACCTGAGAAAATTGGCTATGACACGGATAGACGGGCGCGACTCAAGGTCGCGCAGGTGAATCAGCCGCGGTGTCGCGATTCCACTGCCTTGCGCAGGGTATCGATCAGAGCCTGGATACGGGCATGCTGCATTTTCATCGAAGCCTTGTTGACGATCAGCCGGGAGGTGATGTCAGCGATGAAATCCTGGGGTTCCAGACCGTTGGCCCGCAGGGTGTTACCGGTGTCGACCACGTCGATGATCTTGTCCGCCAGGCCGATCAGCGGCGCCAGCTCCATCGAACCGTACAACTTGATGATATCGACCTGGCGGCCCTGCTCGGCGTAGTAACGCTTGGCAATGTTGACGAACTTGGTCGCCACGCGCAAACGCCCCTTGGGCTCCGGCGCGCCGACTTTACCGGCGGTCATCAGCTTGCAACGGGCGATCCGCAGATCCAGGGGCTCGTACAGGCCCTGGCCGCCGTATTCCATCAACACGTCCTTGCCGGCAACGCCCAGGTCGGCGGCGCCATGTTCCACGTAGGTCGGCACATCGGTGGCACGCACGATCAGCAAGCGCACATCGGCCTGGGTCGTGGGGATGATCAGCTTGCGGCTCTTGTCCGGATTCTCGGTCGGCACGATGCCCGCTTCAGCCAGAAGCGGCAGGGTGTCGTCAAGGATGCGGCCCTTGGACAGTGCGATGGTCAACATGGGAAACGTCAGTCCTTATCAAGGTACTCATGCCCGGTCGCAAGCGGCGCCGGACACACATCGAGGGTGCAAACACCCTCGATTTGAAACTATTCAACAGGCACATCCTTGTGCCCATGCAGCCGGGACTAGCCCGGTACGCGGCGGATCTTGGCGCCGAGCATCTGCAGTTTTTCTTCGATGCACTCGTAACCACGGTCGATGTGGTAGATGCGGTCGATCAGGGTATCGCCTTCGGCAATCAGGGCCGAGATGACCAGGCTGGCCGAGGCCCGAAGGTCGGTGGCCATGACGGGCGCGCCCTTGAGCTTCTCGGTACCGGTAACGATGGCAGTGTTGCCTTCGACCTGGATCTTGGCACCCATGCGATGCAGTTCGTAGACGTGCATGAAGCGGTTTTCGAAGATCGTCTCGATCACTGCGCCCGTGCCTTCGGCAATGGCGTTGAGGGAGATGAACTGCGCCTGCATGTCGGTCGGGAACGCCGGGTACGGAGCGGTCCGCACGTTGACGGCTTTTGGCCGCTTGCCGTGCATGTTCACTTCGATCCAGTCTTCACCGCAGGTGACTTCGGCACCGGCTTCCTTGAGTTTTTCCAGGACGGCTTCGAGGATGGTCGGATCGGTGTCCTTGACCTTGACGCGGCCACCGGTGACGGCGGCGGCTACCAGGTAGGTACCGGTTTCGATCCGGTCGGGCATCACTTTGTAGGTGGCCGAATGCAGGCGCTCGACGCCATCAATGGTGATGGTGTCGGTGCCGGCACCGCTGATCTTGGCGCCCATGGCGATCAGGAAGTTCGCCAGGTCGACCACTTCAGGCTCGCGGGCGGCGTTTTGCAGTACGCTGCGGCCCTTGGCCAGTGCGGCGGCCATCATGATGTTCTCGGTACCGGTCACGCTGACGGTATCGAAGAAGAAGTGCGCGCCGCGCAAGCCGCCTTCCGGCGCCTTGGCCTTGATGTAGCCGCCTTCGACGTCGATCACCGCGCCCATGGCTTCCAGGCCGCGAATGTGCAGGTCCACCGGACGCGAGCCAATGGCGCAACCGCCAGGCAAGGCGACTTCGGCTTCACCGAAACGGGCGACCATCGGGCCCAATACCAGGATCGACGCACGCATGGTTTTCACCAGTTCGTACGGGGCGACCAGGGTCTTGATGGTGCGCGGGTCGATCTCGACGCTGAGCTTCTCGTCGATCACCGGCTCGATGCCCATGCGGCCGAACAGCTCGATCATCGTGGTGATGTCGTGCAGGTGCGGCAGGTTGGCCACGGTCACCGGGCCATCGCACAGCAAGGTTGCGGCCAGGATCGGCAGGGCGGAGTTCTTTGCCCCGGAAATACGGATTTCGCCATCAAGACGAACGCCGCCGGTAATAATCAGTTTATCCATAAGAATCTCGAGGCCCTTGGGCTCAGGTGCGCTCGGCCCAGGCCGCGCTGCTGAAAAATTTCATCGTGACCGCGTGGATGCTGCCATCGGCGATCCATGGGTTCAAATGGGCATAGATGCTCTGCTGACGCTTCACTGGGCTCAATGCCGCCAGTTCATCGCTGATCACGTTCAACTGGAAGTTGCAGCCTTCGCCTTCAACTTCCACCTGCGTACCAGGCAGCTTTCCTTCAAGGAAGCTCTTCACTTCTACAGCCTGCATGCTCAACCTCAATCGGCGCCCTGTGCGCGCGGGTCGCACATCATACAAAAAAGCCCCGCGCCTGCGAACCCCGCGAAGCAGGACTCTGACGGGGGGACTTTTCCAACGATGTGGGTCAGGGGTGCGCCAACAACTCGGTCAATTCGCTGACCTGGGCTATTTCGCGCATGTCTTCGGGCATCCCACGGATGCTCCACGTTTTTCCGGCAGCCTTGGCGTCGCGCATGAAGCACAGCAGCAGCGACAAGCCGACGCTGCTGGACTTCTGCACCGCCGAGCAGTCAATGACCACCTCGGCGGCACTGACGGACTTGATCAGAGCCTGGCCCTGCTTGCGCAGGGCCGGGCCGGTGCGGTAATCCAGCACGCCACTGAGCAACAGCTCACCAGCCCCGCTCAGACGAACGGCCGACTCACTCACCGACTCGATCATTGTGCCTGCTTCTCTTGGGCATCTTCAGCCACTTCCTTGGCCTTGGCGACCTCACCGGCCCAACCGTTGATGGTCTTGTCCAGGTCATTGCCATTGCGCTGCATCGCGTCGGCGAACTGATCACGGAACAGCTTGCCGATATTGATGCCATTGATGATCACGTTGCGCACTTTCCACTCGTCGTTGATTTTCTCGAGCGTGTAGGACACAGGATAGATCGCGCCGTTGTTGCCCTTGACCTGCATGTCGACACTGGTGCGGGTACCGCTTTCGTCCTTGGCCGGCGAAACGGTGATGCCCTGGTTGTTGTATTCAAGCAAGGCATTGCCATAGAACTGCATCAGGCTGCGCTTGAAGTTCTCCTGGAAGCGGGTCATCTGCGCCGGGGTTGCCTTGCGCGAGTACTTGACGGTCATGATGCTCTTGGAGATGCCATCGGCGTCGACCACCGGGCCGACAATGCCGTTGAGGGCGTCATAGAACGCACTTGGGTCCTGCTTGTATTTCTCTTTGTTGGCGGCAAGGTCCGCCAGCAGCCGGGTGGTCGTGTCCTGGATGATGTCATGGGCCGAAGGCGCCGCCACGGCGTTAGCCATCAACGGCAGCGCCGCGAGCAACACCAACAGGCCACGTCGCAAGATAGAGATCATTCAAAAGCTCCTCATTTGGCGTCTTTGCTAACGGTATTGAGCAGGAATTTACCGATCAGGTCCTCGAGCACCAGGGACGACTGCGTGTCGTGGATGACGCCACCGTCCTTGAGCACGGTGTCTTCCCCACCCACGCTGATGCCAATGTATTTTTCACCCAGCAGCCCAGCCGTGAGGATAGATGCAGTGGAGTCAGTCGGCAGGTTATCCACGCGCTTTTCCAGCTGCAGCGTTACCCGCCCGGTGAAATCCTCGCGATTCAGATCGATTGCCGTGACCTTGCCGATAGTGACACCGGCCATGGTCACCTTGGCTCTGACCGTCAAACCGGCGATATTGTCAAAGTTTGCGTAAAGTTTATAAGTATCGGTGCTTGCCGTCGGCGCCAGTCCACTGACCCGCAGGGCCAGCAACAGCAAAGCCAGGATGCCAGCCAGCAAGAAAAGGCCGACACCGATTTCCAGGGTGCGGTTTTGCATCAGAAATCTCCAAACATCAAGGCGGTCAGAATAAAGTCAAGGCCCAGGACCGCCAGCGAGGCGTACACCACGGTCTTGGTTGTGGCACGGCTGATCCCCTCTGACGTGGGCTCACAGTCATAGCCTTGAAACACGGCGATCCAGGTCACGACGAAAGCGAATACGGCACTTTTGATCACGCCATTGAGGACATCGTCGAGAAAGTCGACGCTGTTTTGCATGTTGGCCCAGTAGGATCCTTCATAGACCCCCAGCCAGTCGACGGCCACCCACGAGCCGCCCCAGATCCCCACGACGCTGAAAATCATCGCCAGCACCGGCAGGGAAATGAAGCCGGCCCACAGGCGGGGGGCGATGATGTACTTGAGCGGGTCGACACCGATCATTTCCAGGCTGGACAACTGCTCGGTGGACTTCATGTTACCGATTTCAGCCGTCAGCGCCGAACCGGCACGCCCGGCGAACAACAGCGCGGTCACCACGGGGCCGAGCTCACGCAGCAGCGTCAGCGCCACCATCTGCCCGACCGCTTGCTCCGAACCGTAGCTGGACAAGATGCTGAAGCCCTGCAGCGCCAGCACCATGCCGATGAAGATCCCGGAGACCACGATGATCACCAGGGACATCACCCCCACCGAGTGCAACTGCTTGACCAGCAGGCCAAAGCCGCCGCCCGTCGAGTTGCGACCGAGCAAGGCGTGCATCAGGAACAACGAAGAACGGCCTAGTACCGCCACCACGTCGATGCCAGAGCGGCCGAACAGGCGAATTCTTTCCAATAGCGATTTCTTGCGCATCAGCGCTTCCCCAACAGATCGGTACGGTAATCCGTGGCCGGAAAATGGAACGCCACGGGCCCGTCCGGATCACCCTTCATGAATTGGCGAATACGCGGGTTGTCCGAATCCGCCAGTTCCTGCGGCGTGCCCTGCCCCAGCACCTGGCCATCGCCGACCACATAGATGTAGTCCGCGATGCTCGCGGTTTCGGCCAGGTCGTGGGAGACCACGATACTGGTGATGCCCAGCGCATCGTTGAGCAGGCGGATCAGGCGCACGAGCACACCCATGGCGATCGGGTCCTGGCCGACAAAGGGTTCGTCGTACATGAGGATCTTCGGATCGAGGGCAATCGCCCGCGCCAGCGCGACCCGACGCTTCATGCCACCGGACAGCTCGTCGGGCATCAGGTCGAGGGCACCCCGCAGCCCGACTGCCTGCAACTTGAGCAGCACGATGTCGCGGATCATCTCTTCCGGCAGGTCGGTATGGACCCGCAGCGGGAACGCCACGTTCTCGAATACGTCGAGATCGGTAAACAGCGCGCCACTCTGGAACAGCACGCCCATGTGCTTGCGCGCATCGAACAGGTCGCTGCGAGACAACTCGGGAAGATTCTGACCATTGACCCAGACTTCGCCGGCGCTGGGCCGCAGTTGTGCGCCCATCAACCTCAGCAGCGTGGTCTTGCCACACCCGGAAGGCCCCATGATGCCGGTGACCTTGCCGCGCGGAATGCGAATATCGATGTCATTGAAAATGCTGCGCGTCCCTCGCTTGAAGGACAGTCCCTTCAGCTCGACCGCGTAGGCGTTGTCGGCACTCATCTAAACTCCTTGCGATGCAGCCTCACATTCGAATGCCCTGGCAGCCGACAAGCGCCGGTACCGCCGGGCGTGCGAACCGGCGGCGAACTATATCACTGCAACAGCCAAGCGCCCAAGGCCACCTCCCCGTCCGTTAAGCCTGGCTTAAGGTAAAAAGCTACATTTTATGTCGAACATTGCGGCTCCTCGAACAAAGCATGACGAACTTACGTGAGGGAATTGTTCATTGCCGCTATAATCGCCGCCTTTTCATCGGGCTATACGATTTCTGACATGAGCCAATCCAGCGACCTGATTCAATCGGCACAACGTACCATCCGCCTCGAGCTCGAAGCCGTGCAAGGCTTGCTGCCCCATATCGACGCTGATTTCGTACGCGCCTGCGAGATGATTCTGGCCAGCAAGGGCCGCGTGGTCGTGGTCGGCATGGGCAAGTCCGGGCACATCGGCAACAAGATCGCCGCCACGCTCGCCAGTACCGGCACCACGGCTTTTTTTGTCCATCCGGCCGAAGCCAGCCACGGGGACATGGGCATGATCACCCGGGACGACATCATCCTGGCCCTGTCCAACTCTGGCTCCACCAATGAGATCATCACCCTGCTGCCGCTGATCAAGCGCCTGGGCATCCAGTTGATCAGCATCACCGGCAACCCGGACTCGCCGCTGGCCAAGGCCGCCGAAGTGAACCTCAATGTCCATGTCGAGCACGAAGCCTGCCCGTTGAACCTGGCACCGACCTCCTCCACTACCGCCGCCCTGGTCATGGGCGATGCCCTGGCCGTGGCGCTGCTGGAAGCCCGGGGCTTCACCGCCGAAGACTTCGCTTTCTCCCATCCTGGTGGTGCCCTCGGCCGTCGCCTGCTGCTGAAAGTCGAAAACGTGATGCACGCCGGCGAGGAGTTGCCGCAGGTGCTGCGCGGCACGCTGCTCAAGGACGCGCTCATGGAGATGACCCGCAAGGGACTGGGCATGACCGTTATCCTGGAGGCCGACGGCAAGCTCGCCGGGATCTTTACCGACGGCGACCTGCGCCGCACCCTGGACCGCACCATCGACATCCACAGCGCGACCATCGAGCAAGTCATGACGCCCCACGGCAAGACCGCCCGCGCCGAGATGCTCGCCGCCGAGGCCCTGAAAATCATGGAAGACCACAAGATCAGCGCCCTGGTGGTCGTCGACGACGAAGACCGTCCGGTGGGCGCCCTGAACATGCACGATCTGCTGCGTGCCGGAGTCATGTAAATGAACACAGACCTGTTGCAACGCGGCAAAGCCATCAAGCTGGCGGTTTTCGATGTGGACGGCGTACTGACCGACGGACGCCTGTACTTCCTCGAAGACGGCAGCGAGTTCAAGACGTTCAACACCCTCGACGGCCAAGGCATCAAGATGTTGATGGCCGCTGGCGTGCAGACCGCTATCATCAGCGGCCGCAAGACCCCGGTGGTCGAGCGACGCGCGAAGAACCTCGGTATCCCGCATCTTTACCAGGGGCGCGAAGACAAACTGGTGGTGCTGGACGAGCTTCTGGGGCAACTCAACCTAAGCTATGAACAGGTGGCCTACCTCGGTGACGACCTGCCAGACCTGCCGGTGATTCGCCGGGTCGGCCTGGGCATGGCGGTCGCCAACGCGGCCAGCTTCGTACGCGAGCATGCCCACGGCGTCACCACGGCGCGCGGCGGCGAAGGTGCGGCCCGCGAATTCTGTGAACTGATCCTGCGCGCCCAGGGCCGCCTCGAAGCGGCCAACGCCGCGTACCTGTGAGCCATTTATGCTGAGCAAGAAGATTCGCACCATTGTGGTGTTCGGCTGTATCGCGGCGATTTTTGCGGCGGTGGGCTATTGGAACATCAGCCCCGAACAGTTTCTCGACCAGCCTGCGGCCCAGGTCGAGGAAAAGATCGACTGGTACGCGACCAACACGCACACCCTGCAGTACCTGCCCGACGGCAAGGTGCAGTACGAGATGACCTCGGACAAGGTCGACCACGTGAAGGCCACTGATATTACCCTGGTGACCAAGCCGGACCTGAACATGTTCCGCGGCACCGAGTTTCCGTGGCATGTGCAGAGCGAACACGCCGAAGTCAACTCCGGCGGCACCGAAGTGGAACTGATCGACTCGGTACGCGTCGCCCGAACCGACGAGAAAAACCGTACGACCATCATCACCAGCACACGCATGACCGTGTTCCCACAGCAAGAATATGCGCAGACCGAGCAACCCGTTAGAATCGACGGCGCCGGGGGTGTATCGACCGGCACGGGAATGAAAGCGTATTTGAAGGAAAGCAGGATACACCTGCTATCGAACGTAAGAGGACAGTATGAAGCTCGCTAAAACCCTCCCTATTTTGCTCAGTCTGGGCGCAGCACTGGGAAGCGCGAGCGCCTGGGCTCTTCCCGACGACCGCAACCAACCTATCCGTATCCAGGCCGACGATGCCCAGCTCGACGACAAGAATGGCGTCGCCACCTATAAAGGCGACGTGATCATCACCCAGGGCTCGATGAAGGTTACCGGCAATACCGTGACCATCACCCGCACCCAGTCCGGCGATATCGACGTAGTGACCTCGGTGGGCAACCTGGCCTATTTCGAACAGCTGCAAACCGCGGGCGACACCAAGCCTGTGCAGGGCTACGGGGTAACCATCCAGTACCACGCCTCCCAGGATCGCGTCGTGCTGATCGACCGCGCCAAGGTGGTCGACAAGGACAACAACGTGACCCAAGGCGAGAAGATCGTCTACGACACCAACAAGAAACTCGCCAGCGCCGGTCGCGCCACCGGCAGCAAGGTGACCGAGTCGCGTCCGCGGATCGATATGGTGATCCAGCCGAAAAAGAAAACCGAACAGAAGGCCCAGTAATGGCAACTCTGAAAGCTCAGCACCTGGCCAAGAGCTACAAGAGCCGCCAAGTCGTGCGTGATGTCAGCCTGTCCATCGACAGCGGCCAGATCGTCGGCCTGCTCGGCCCCAACGGCGCAGGCAAGACCACCTGCTTCTACATGATCGTCGGCCTGGTCCAGGCCGATCAGGGCCGCGTGCTGATCGACGACCTGGATGTCAGCCACCAGCCGATGCACGGCCGGGCGAAGGCCGGTATCGGCTATTTGCCGCAAGAAGCGTCGATCTTCCGCAAACTGTCGGTTGCCGACAACATCATGGCGATCCTCGAGACCCGCAAGGAACTCGACAAGGCCGGCCGTCGCCAAGAGCTGGAAAGCCTGTTGCAGGAGTTCCACATCAGCCACATTCGCGACAACCTGGGCATGAGCCTGTCCGGTGGCGAACGGCGTCGCGTGGAAATCGCCCGCGCCCTGGCCACCGCGCCGAAGTTCATACTGCTCGACGAACCGTTCGCCGGCGTGGACCCGATCTCGGTGGGCGACATCAAGCAGATCATCCATCACCTCAAGGCCAAGGGAATCGGCGTGCTGATCACCGACCACAACGTGCGCGAGACGTTGGATATCTGCGAAACCGCCTACATTGTCAATGACGGCCAGCTGATCGCCGAAGGCGATTCCGCAGCCATCCTGGCCAATGACCTGGTCAAGGAAGTGTATCTGGGCCACGAGTTCCGCCTGTAAGCACAAGTGTCTGGCGAATCGCTCGAGCGTCGTTTAATTTTATTATGGCGACGCTCTAGGCAAACACTTCAGTTTCAGGCATATAATTTGCTTAAGTTTGGCGCCTCGGCGCCCTGTAGTGGATGGCGCATGTGCGCCGGCGAATAAGGTGTTAAGCCCCTGCCATGAAACCATCGCTAGTCTTGAGAATGGGCCAGCAGCTGACGATGACACCGCAGCTGCAACAGGCCATCCGCCTGCTCCAATTGTCGACCCTGGACCTGCAACAGGAAATCCAGGAGGCCCTGGAGTCCAATCCGATGCTCGAACGCCAGGAAGAAGGCGACGACTTCGACAACACCGATCCGCTGGCCGACAACGTCGAGCAGAAGACCAACACCGAAATCCCGGAACCGTCCTACCAGGAAGCCGCCCCGACGGTGGATAACCTCGAGGATGGCGAATGGAACGAACGCATCCCCAACGAACTACCCGTGGACACGGCCTGGGAAGACGTCTACCAGACCAGCGCCAGCAACCTGCCGAGCAGCGATGACGACGAGTGGGACTTCACCACCCGCACCTCGGCCGGCGAGAGCCTGCAAAGCCACCTGCTGTGGCAACTGAACCTGGCGCCGATGTCCGACACCGATCGCCTGATCGCCGTGACCCTGATCGATTGCATCAACAACCAGGGCTACCTGGACGAGACCCTCGAGGAAATCCTCGAAGCCTTCGACCCCGAGCTCGACATCGAGCTGGACGAGATCGAAGCTGTCCTGCATCGCATCCAGCAGTTCGAGCCAGCCGGCATCGGCGCCCGCAACCTGGGCGAGTGCCTGTTGCTGCAACTGCGCCAGTTGTCCGCCAAGACACCCTGGCTGACCGAAGCCAAGCGACTGGTCACCGATTACATCGACCTGCTGGGTGGCCGCGACTACAGCCAACTGATGCGGCGCATGAAGCTCAAGGAAGATGAGCTGCGCCAGGTCATCGAACTGGTGCAGAGCCTCAACCCACGCCCCGGCTCGCAGATCGAATCCACCGAACCCGAATACGTGGTCCCCGACGTGATCGTGCGCAAGCACAACGATCGCTGGCTGGTGGAGCTCAACCAGGAGTCGGTGCCCAAGCTGCGGGTCAACGCCCAGTACGCCGGATTCGTGAAACGCGCCGACACCAGCGCCGACAACACCTTCATGCGCAACCAGTTGCAGGAAGCGCGCTGGTTCATCAAGAGCCTGCAAAGCCGCAATGAAACCCTGATGAAAGTGGCCACCCAGATCGTCGAGCATCAGCGCGGCTTCCTGGAGTATGGCGACGAAGCGATGAAACCGTTGGTCCTGCATGACATTGCCGAGGCAGTGGGCATGCACGAGTCGACGATTTCCCGGGTAACCACCCAGAAATTCATGCATACCCCTCGGGGCATCTATGAATTGAAATACTTTTTCTCCAGCCACGTCAGCACCTCCGAAGGCGGCGAATGCTCGTCCACGGCCATCCGCGCGATCATCAAAAAACTGGTGGCCGCGGAAAATCAGAAAAAGCCGTTGAGTGACAGCAAGATCGCTGGTTTACTGGAGGCACAAGGCATTCAGGTGGCCCGCCGCACCGTCGCCAAATACCGCGAATCCCTCGGGATCGCGCCTTCGAGCGAACGCAAGCGGTTGATGTAACGGGCCACGCCACAGCGTTCCAGTGGCAGGCATTTCTGCCTGCCGCTTTATGCACTGGCAACGAAGGAGAAGCTGTATGCAAGTCAACATCAGTGGACACCAACTGGAAGTGACCGAACCCCTGCGCACCTACATCGGCGAAAAACTCGACCGATTGGAGAGGCATTTCGACAAGATCACCAACGTGCAGGTCACGATGAACGTCGAGAAGCTGCTGCAGAAAATCGAAGCCACGCTGCATATCCCCGGCGGAGAAGTGGTTGCCAACGCAGAGCACACAGACATGTATGCCGCGATTGACCTGCTGACCGACAAGCTGGATCGCCAACTCAAAAAGCATAAGGAAAAGACCCAGAGCCTCCTCCAGGGCGCAACCGGTCGTTAACCCCCCCAATCCATGATCCGACTAGAATCCATCCTGACCCCCGGCCGTTCCCTGGTGAACGCGCCGGGTGGCAGTAAAAAGAAAGCCCTCGAACAAATTGCCAACCTGATCCACCGCGAAGTGCCGGATCTGGAAATGCAGGACGTCTTCGAGGCCCTGGTTGCCCGTGAAAAACTCGGTTCCACCGGTTTTGGCAACGGTATCGCCATTCCCCACTGCCGCCTCAAGGGTTGTGCCGCACCGATCAGCGCACTGCTGCACCTTGAAGCCGCCATAGATTTCGACGCCATCGACGGCGCCCCGGTCGACCTGCTGTTTGTATTGCTGGTACCGGAAGCGGCGACCGATGCGCACCTCGAGCTGCTGCGCCAGATTGCCAGCATGCTGGACCGCAAGGAAGTGCGCGAAAAACTGCGCAGCGCACCGAGTAACGAAGCTTTGTACCAGGTGGTCCTGGACGAGCAGAACGGTCATTAAAAATGCGCATGATCATCGTCAGTGGCCGCTCCGGCTCCGGTAAAAGCACTGCCCTCAATGTGCTTGAGGACAGCGGCTACTATTGCATCGACAACCTGCCCGCCGGCCTGCTGCCGGAACTGGCCGAGCGCGCCCTGATCCACACCGAGCTGGCGCAGCCGCTGGTGGCGGTGTCCATCGATGCGCGCAACCTGCCAAGCCACCTGTCGCGTTTTCCTGAACTGCTCGAGGAAGTGCGCAGCCGGCACATCCAGTGCGACGTGCTGTACCTGGATGCCGATGAAGAGACACTGCTCAAGCGCTTTTCCGAAACCCGTCGGCGCCATCCGCTGAGCAATGCCAACCGCTCCCTGGCCGAAGCCATCGAGGATGAAAGCCAGCTGTTGGGGCCAATCGCCGACCTGGCGGACCTGAAGGTCAACACCACGCACCTGAACCTGTATCAGTTGCGCGACACGATCAAGCTGCGCCTGCTCAACCAGCCGGAGCCGGGCACGGCGTTCCTGGTGGAGTCGTTCGGCTTCAAGCGTGGCATGCCAGTAGACGCCGACCTGGTATTCGATGTGCGCTGCCTGCCCAACCCTTATTGGAAACCGGAATTGCGCGAGCAGTCCGGGCTCGACCAGCCGGTGATCGACTACCTGGCCGCACAGCCGGATGTCGAGGAAATGTACCAGGACATCTCCAGCTACCTGCTCAAATGGCTGCCCCGCTTTGCCGCGAGCAACCGGGCCTATGTCACGATCGCCATCGGTTGCACCGGCGGCCATCACCGCTCCGTCTACCTGACCGAACGCCTGGGCCAACTCCTGCAACAATCCCTGAAGAATGTCCAGGTTCGCCACCGCGACCTCAGCTAAAGGATTCACATCGCGATGCCTGCTCGGGAAATTGAAATCATCAACAAGCTGGGTTTGCATGCCCGAGCGTCGGCCAAGTTCGTCGGGGTTGCCGGCCAGTTCCAGGACACCACCATCAGGGTTGGCCGCACACCCGAGACGGCGGTCGACGGTAAAAGCATTATGGCGATGATGATGCTCGCCGCCGGCAAGGGCACCAAGATCCACCTGAGCACTGAAGGGGAGCAAGCGCAAGAAGCGATGGATGCCCTGGTGGACTTGATCAACAGATACTTCGACGAAGGCGAGTAACCGACCCAAGCTCAGGGCAGACTCATTGTGACGAGAGGATTTCTTGTGGGAGCAAAGCTTGCTCGCGATGAACGATAACTCGGCTGACCTGCACAATCGCAGCGCCTGCATCGCGGGCAAGCCTTGCTCCCACAGATCCCCTCGCCACGGATAAACCACGCCAGCACAGATGCCGATGTTCACGCCCCGTCGCTTGTCACGCCAACGCAGTATCCAGCACCATCATCAGACAAAACCCCACCAACAGCCCCAGGCTTGCCAGTTTCTCGTGGCCATTGCGACGGGATTCGGGAATGACCTCGTGAGTCACCACCAAGAGCATCGCCCCGGCTGCCAACGCCAGCCCCAAGGGCAAGAGCATCTCGGCCAGGCTCACCAACCAGGCGCACAGCAGCGCGAACGCTGGCTCGACCAGCCCTGACGCCGCGCCAATCAGGAATGCCTTGACCCGCGACATTCCCGCCGCAGCCAGCACCAGGGCGATCACCAGCCCCTCGGGTACATCCTGCAAGGCGATACCCATCGCCAGGCTGTCGGCATCCGGCATACCGCCACCCGCCGACACACCCACCGCCATGCCCTCGGGAATGTTGTGGGCGATGATGGCAAACACGAATAACCATATCCTCGGCGCAATGATCGGCCGTCCTGATACCGCGACAAGCCTTTCGGGGCTGGCCGAGACCTTGCGGTCCACCAGGTACAGCCCGAACGCGCCCAATAGAATGCCGAAACTGATGAGACCGCTGGCGGCCCAAGGGGTTAGCCCCAACTGCTCGGCCGCCGCAATGCCCGGCACAATCAGCGAAAATGCCGTGGCGGCGAGCATCACCCCGGCACCGAAGCCCAGCAACAAATCGCTGACGGCCTGGGGCATGCGCCGGATGACCAACACCGGCACGGCCCCCAGCGCGGTGCCCAAGGCGCACAGCCCGCCGCCCTCGAGCGCACGCAACAGCCTTGGCTCCAGGTCCAGCCATGCCAGGCCCTGCGCCGCCAACAACGTCATCCCGGCCAACAGCAACAACGATCCCAAGGCATAGCGGAACATCCGTCCGCTTCCAATCGCCAGTGTTTGAGTATCCATAGTCAGCCTTGGGTTATTTTCAGGAAGGGCTCGTAGCCAGCGCAGCCTGGTAGCGCCGGGCGACCTCAGGCCAGTTGATCACGTTGTAGAAGGCGCTGATGTATTCCGGACGACGGTTCTGGTAGCGCAGGTAATAGGCGTGCTCCCAGACGTCCAGGCCAAGAATCGGTGTGTTGCCGTCCATCAGCGGGCTGTCCTGGTTGCCGCTGCTTTCTACCACCAGGGTCTTTTGCGCAGTCACGCTCAACCAGGCCCAGCCGCTGCCGAAACGGGTCAGCGCCGCTTTGGTGAAGGCTTCCTTGAAACGCTCGATACCGCCCAGTTGCGCCTCGATCGCCGCCGCCAGGGCGCCCTCGGGCTGGCCGCCGCCCTGAGGCGTCATCACTTCCCAGAACAACGAATGGTTGGCATGACCACCGCCCTGGTTGATCACCGCAGCCCGCAGGCTTGGCGGCAACTGTTCCACGCTGGACACCAGCTTTTCGATGGGCCACCCGGCGTATTCAGTGCCGTCCACCGCCGCGTTGAGGTTATTGATATAGGTCTGGTGATGCTTGGTGTAGTGGATCTCCATGGTTTGCGCATCGATGTGCGGTTCCAGGGCGTCGTAGGCGTAGGGCAATGCAGGCAAGGTAAAAGCCATTTTCAATGAACTCCATGGTGAAGAGGGGCATTGCGCTGCCGGGGCGCGGCGGCGTTGCAGTGCAACAGGCGCTGGGTGCGAGGGTATTCACCGTGCTCGCTGATGAAACTCAGCAGTTCGACATAGGTCTTGTGGCTCTGGCGCAGCGCGGCGGCGCGCAGGGCCGGCGCCAGACGTTCGTCCTGGATCGTCTGCAACAACCGTTGGTGGATCGCACACAAGTACTCGGCGCTCTCCTCCGGCTGGTTCAGGCGCAAGTGCAGGTCCGCCAGGTTGTGGTGGGAGACGACGCAGGCGGCCACGGCTTCGTCGGCATCCGCCCAGCGCTCGAACAGCACCTGTGCCAGGGCCAGGGCTTGCAGGTAGGCTTCGCGGGCATCTACCAGCTCACCCTGCATGAAACAGCGATTGGCCCGTTCGATCGTACGTTTCCAGTGTTCCATGATGAGTCCTCCACACAGGTGTCGGGATTACACGCCGCCGGCGGTGAGCTTCTCCGGGTCCAGCAGGACTTCGAGTTCGCTGCGTGTCAGGTCGGTGTGTTCCAAGGCGACATCGATGACCGGCCGGCCTTGCTGGTAAGCCTTCTTGGCGATTTCAGCGGCCTTCTGGTAACCGATGATCGGATTCAGGGCGGTCACCAGGATCGGGTTGCGTGACAACGCTTCCTTGAGCCTGGCCTCGTTGACCTTGAATGTGGCGATGGCCTTGTCCGCCAGCAAGCGGCTGGCGGTGGACATCAGGGCGATGCTGCTCAGCAGGTTCTGGGCAATGATCGGCAGCATCACGTTCAATTCGAAGTTGCCCGATTGACCGGCGATAGTGATCACCGTGTCGTTGCCGATCACCTGGGCCGCAACCATCGCGGTGGCCTCCGGAATCACCGGATTGACCTTGCCGGGCATGATCGAGGAACCCGGCTGCAGGCCTTCGAGTTCGATCTCCCCCAGGCCCGCCAACGGTCCGGAATTCATCCAGCGCAGGTCGTTGGCGATTTTCATCAGCGACACGGCGGTGGTCTTGAGCTGCCCGGAAACCGCGACGGCGGTGTCCTGGGAACCGATCAGCGCGAACAGATTCTTGCCCGGGGTGAATTGCACCTGGGTCAATTGCGTCAGTTGTTGGCTGAACAGTTCGGCGAAGCGTGGATGGGCGTTGACCCCGGTACCGACCGCCGTGCCGCCCTGGGCCAGGGATTGCAGGCTCGGGAGCAAATCCTGCAAGTGACCGATATTGGCCTTGAGCTGCTGCGCCCAACCGTCGAGCACCTGGCTCAGGCGCACCGGCATGGCATCCATCAGGTGGGTGCGGCCGGTCTTGATGAACGGGTGGACCTGCTCGGCCTTGCGCTCGATCACCTGCACCAGGTGCAACAGCGCCGGCAGCAACTGCTCATGCAAGGCCAGCGCAGCGCTGACATGAATGCTGGTGGGGATGATGTCGTTGCTGCTCTGGCCGCAATTGACGTGGTCGTTCGGATTGATCGCTTCTCCCAGCAGGCGACTGGCGAGGGTGGCGATCACTTCGTTGGCGTTCATGTTGGAGCTGGTGCCGGAGCCGGTCTGGAAGATGTCCACCGGAAAATGGTCCATGAACCGGCCTTCGAGCAGCCCCAGGGACGCATCGACGATGGCCTTGCCCTGGGCTGGACTGATTTGCTCCAGCTCTACGTTGGCCCGGGCGGCCGCCGCCTTGGCCAGGATCAGGGCGCGGATGAACTGCGCCGGCATACGCTGGCCGCTGACCGGGAAGTTATCCACGGCACGCTGGGTCTGTGCACCGTAGAGGGCGTCCACCGGGACTTGCAGTTCGCCCATGCTGTCGCGTTCGATACGGGTATTACTCATCGGGAGATCCTTGCACCAGTTCAATAAGAGAAATCGACGGTTCCAGGGCGCAGGTCGCCAGCGCCCAGGCATGGCGCTGCCAGCGCTCGAGGCGGCAGCGGCACAGTGATTGTCGTTCGAGGTCGCGCAAGGGGCGCCAGGCCTGGTCGAGGCAGAGATTGCGCCAATGCCAGGGCAGCGCGACGTCGGAGGCGGTGTCGAGCAACAAGCGCAAGGCGGTTTCGGAAATCATCCACGGCGATGTCGTGGTGCAGCAGGCCAGATAGCGGCCCTCAGCCAGGTAGTGCTCGATCAGCCGCGGCTCGTCGGGGTTCAGCGCGCAACGGATCTGGCGACTCATCCAGCGCCAGCTTTCAAGGTAGGGTTGTTCGTGCAGGGCAGAACTCATGACCGGGGGCTCGCTCGGCGAATGAGATTCATTATTAGATGATAATAAGAAGCAACACAAGCCTGATGAAGATCGCATTGTGGCGAGGGGATTTATCCCCGCTGGGGTGCGAAGCAGCCCTCTGACAATCTTCCAGACACACCGCTGTGCCAGTTTTTGGGGGCGCTACGCACCCCAGCGGGGATAAATCCCCTCGCCACAAGGATTTCCGCGGATACAAAAAAGGCGCGTCACCCAGCGGATGACGCGCCTTTTCTATGGGATGAGTATCAGCTACCCGCCACCATCATCCGCTCGATCAGCACCGAGCCCGTGCGGATGTTGCTGCGCAGTTCCAGGTCGTTGCCCACGGCCAGGATCTGCTTGAACATATCGCGCATGTTCCCGGCGATGGTCACTTCCTGGACCGGGAACTGGATCTCGCCATTCTCGACCCAGAAACCCGCCGCGCCACGGGAATAGTCCCCGGTGACCATGTTCAGGCCGTGGCCCATCAGTTCGGTCACCAGCAGGCCACGCCCCATGCGTCGCAGCAAGGCCGCCTGGTCTTCTTCGCCATGGGTCACGAACAGGTTATGCACGCCACCGGCATTGGCCGTGCTCGGCATGCCGAGCTTGCGGCCCGAATAGGTACCGAGGATGTAGGACACCAGTTCGCCGTTTTCCACGAACGGCTTGGCGTAGGTGGCCAGGCCATCGCCGTCGAACGCCGAACTGCCCATGGCCTGCATCAGGTGCGGACGTTCGTCGATGGTCATCCATTCCGGAAACAGTTTCTGGCCCAGCGCGCCTTCGAGGAATGACGACTTGCGGTACAGGTTGCCGCCGGACACCGCCGACAGGAAGCTGCCAAACAAGCCACCGGCCAGCTCGGCGGCAAACAGCACCGGCACTTCGCAGGTCGGCACCGGCCGCGCGCCCAGGCGGCTGGCCGCCCGTTGCGCGGCTTTCTGGCCGATGCTTACCGGGTCCGCCAGCAGGGTGCCCTGGCGGTTCACGTCATACCAGTAATCGCGCTGCATCTGGCCGTCGGCTTCAGCGATCATGACGCAACTGAGGCTGTGGCGGGTCGACGCATAACCGCCGATGAAGCCGTGGCTGTTACCGTAGACCCGGCAGCCCTGGTGAGTATTGAGCGTCGTGCCGTCGGCGTTCTTGATCCGCGAGTCGGCATCGAATGCCGCCGCTTCGCAGCGCAGTGCCTGCTCGATGGCCTGTTCAGGGGTGATGTCCCAGGCGTGGAACAGGTCGAAGTCTCGCTGCTCCTTGCACATCAGTGCGGCATCGGCCAGGCCCGAGGCTTCGTCTTCGGAGGTGTGCTTGGCAATCGCCAGTGCCGCGGCGACGGTTTCACGAATGGCCTCCGGACCGCTGGCCGAGGTGCTGGCCGAGCCCTTGCGCTGGCCCACGTACAAGGTGATGCCAAAGCCCTGGTCGCGATTGAATTCGACGGTTTCCACCTCGCGCTGGCGCACCGAGGTCGACAGCCCCTGCTCCAGGGACACCGCCACCTCACAGGCACTGGCGCCCTGTCGCTTGGCTTCGGCAAGGATCTGCTCGACTTGTTCCTGCAGTGCCGGCAATGCTTGCGGGCCGACGCTCTGAACTGCACTCATGGTGTTCTCCACTCAAATTCTGCTCTCGGTAATGGCCTTCGAGCGACCGGGCCGGACAAGCGGCCCCCGACTGGTTATCATGGCGGCGTTTCTTTGCGGACTGCCACCATGGTTGATTCTTACGACGACTCCCTCTACGAGGGTGAAAAAAGCAAATCCCAGGTCAAACGCGAGCTGCATGCTCTGGTTGACCTCGGCGAGCGCCTGACAACACTCAAGCCTGACTTGCTGGCCAAACTGCCTTTGACCGACGCCTTGCGCCGGGCCCTGGCCGATGCGCCCAAGCACACCGCGAATATCGCGCGTAAACGGCACCTGCAATTCATCGGCAAACTGATGCGCGATCAGGACACTGACGCCATCCTGGTTCTGCTCGATCAACTCGATGCCTCCACCCGGCAGTACAACGAACGCTTCCATAACCTGGAACGCTGGCGCGATCGCTTGATCGCCGGCGATGACGGTGTGCTGGAAAAATTCGTCATCGACTACCCGGAGGCCGATCGCCAGCAATTGCGCTCCCTGATCCGTCAGGCCCAGCACGAACTGGCGCAAAACAAGCCACCAGCCTCGAGCCGTAAAATCTTCAAATACATCCGTGAGCTGGACGAGACTCAACGCGGCTTGCGCTGATCACTAACAGCTTTACCCTCCTGCAAGAGGTTTCCGTGGCGAGGGAGCTTGCTCCCGCTCGGTTGCGCAGCAACCGCATCGGGGCTACTGCGTAGCCCAGCGGGAGCAAGCTCCCTCGCCACGATGACTCGCGCAAGCCCCTGAGCATTTTCATGCGCCCGTGCCACCCACGGTAATCGCATCGATCTTCAGGGTCGGTTGGCCGACGCCTACCGGCACCGATTGCCCATCCTTGCCACACGTCCCCACGCCACTGTCCAGCGCCAGGTCGTTACCGACCATCGACACCTTGCTCATCGCCTCCGGCCCATTGCCGATCAGGGTCGCGCCCTTGACCGGCGCGGTGATCTTGCCGTCCTCGATCAGGTAGGCCTCGCTGGTGGAGAACACGAACTTGCCGCTGGTGATGTCCACTTGGCCACCGCCGAGGTTGGCGCAATAGATGCCTTTTTTCACCGAGGCAATGATTTCCGCCGGATCGCTTTGGCCACCCAGCATGTAGGTGTTGGTCATGCGCGGCATCGGCAGGTGCGCGTAGGATTCGCGGCGACCGTTGCCGGTACGGGCCACGCCCATCAGGCGGGCGTTGAGCTTGTCTTGCATGTAGCCCTTGAGCACGCCGTTCTCGATCAGCGTGGTGCACTCGGTCGGCGTGCCTTCGTCATCGACGCTCAGGGAACCGCGACGTCCGGCCAGGGTGCCGTCATCGACAATGGTGCAGAGTTTCGAGGCGACCATTTCACCCATGCGCCCGCTGTAGGCCGAGCTGCCCTTGCGGTTGAAATCGCCTTCCAGGCCGTGCCCCACCGCTTCGTGCAGGAGCACGCCGGACCAGCCGGAACCCAATACCACCGGCAATGTACCGGCCGGGGCCGGGATCGCCTCCAGGTTGACCAGCGCCTGGCGCAGCGCTTCGCGGGCGTAACCCATGGCGCGGTCTTCGCTGAGGAAATAACGGTAGTCGGTGCGTCCACCGCCGCCATGGCCGCCACGCTCACGACGACCGTTCTGCTCGACGATCACGCTGACGTTGAACCGCACCAGGGGCCGCACGTCCGCCGCCAGGCCGCCGTCGGTGGAGGCCACGAGGATCCGTTCCCAGACCCCGGCCATGCTCACCGTCACTTGCTGGATGCGCGGGTCGAGGGCCCGGGTCGCGACGTCGATGCGCTTGAGCAACTCGACTTTTTCGGCGCGGCTCATGACTTCCAGCGGGTTGTCCGGCGCATACAGCTGCGCCACGTCCTGGCTGCTGAACGCCTGGACCGTGCCGTTCTGCCCGGCGCGGGAGATCGAGCGGGCCGCACGGGCAGCGGCACCGAGGGCTTCGAGGGTGATGGCGTTGCTATAGGCAAAACCGGTCTTTTCCCCGGACTGGGCGCGCACGCCCACGCCCTGGTCAAGGTTGAAACTGCCTTCCTTGACGATGCCGTCTTCCAGCGACCAGGACTCGGAGATCTGCCCCTGGAAATACAGGTCGGCGGCATCGATGCCCGGGCCGGCCAGGTCGCCCAGCACGCCTTGCAGGCTTTCGAGGGTTACGCCGCCGGGGGCTAAAAGGTGTTCACTGACTGAGGACAACAACCCGCTCATATGATTTACGCCTTGAATTCGTCGTCTTGGACAGGTCGCTGTCGAGCGCCCTGCGAGAAAAAGCGCCGATGGCTAGCCACCGGCATGCGCGCCCGGATGGACGCCTGTTCATTGTTGTCGCGCTCGGCCAGCAGCACGGCCTCGCCTTGATCCTGTTGTGCCAGCACGCGGCCCCACGGGTCGACAATCGCGGCATGGCCAAAGGTTTCCCGTGGCCCCGGATGCAGGCCGCCCTGGGCGGCCGCCAGCACATAGCACTGGGTCTCGATCGCCCGGGCGCGGATCAGCACGTCCCAATGGGCGGCGCCAGTCACCGCGGTGAACGCCGAGGGCGCCGTGATCAGCTCGGCCCCGGCAGCTCGCAGCTCGCTGTAGAGCTCCGGGAACCGCAAGTCATAACAGACCGTCAGGCCCACCCGCCCCACTGGAGTATCGGCAACCACCACGTTGGCACCATAAGCATAGTCATCCGACTCGCGATAGCGCCCGCGATTGTCCGCCACATCCACATCGAACAGGTGCAACTTGTCGTAGCGCGCGACGATCTGGCCTTGGTCGTCCACCAGCAACGAACAGGCATGGGACCTGGCCTCGGGCTGATCCACCGGCGGTAACGGCAACGTGCCGGCCACAATCCATAACTTGAGGTCACGGGCGACCTGTTTCAACCAGGGCAGGATCGGTCCCTGACCAAAGGCTTCGGCGCGGCCGATCTCGGCGATGTCCCGGCGCCCCATCGCGGCAAAATTCTCGGGCAGCACTGCCAGCCTCGCGCCGCCGGCGGCGGCCTGCTCCAGCAACACTCGGGCACGCGCCAGGTTGGCGAGCACATCGCTCTGGCTGACCATTTGAATCACTGCGACTGGCATGGTGCATCCCCCAATTTTATCCTCGCCCAAGGCGGGTGTGGGAGCAAAGCTTGCTCGCGATGAGGCAGGTACATCCAACATATAGGCTGGTTGATACACCGCAATCGCGAGCAAGCTTTTCTCCCACAGGCCCGCTCCCACAAGGGGGTTGGCGTCGAACTGTCAGAACGGCTTGTCGAAGGTGATCTTCGGCTCTTTCCACGGCCCCTTGACGTCGTATCTTACGCTGGCAAATCGCGCGACGCGGTCACCGATCAGTTTGTCGATCAGAAACAGCGCCCCACCCACCGCCGGTGCGCCAACGATCAGCGCGGCGATCGGCAGGTTGTTGGTCACCGGCAGCGTCACCAGCAGCTTGGCGTCGACCCGGTCGGCCACCATGTCCAGCGTGCCGTTGAGTTCCAGGTTGCTCGACGGCCCGGTCAGGGTAATGGGTTCGCGGGTTACGTATACACCGTCGCTCGCCACCAGCAGCCCCTTGACCCGATCGTAGCTCAAGCCCTTGCCGAACAGGTCGGAGAAGTCCAGGCGCAAGCGTCGGCCGATGGAGTTGAAGTTCAGCAGGCCAAATACCCGCAACGCCTGGGCGCTGCCTTCGACTTCGACGAACTGGCCCTTGCTCAGCGACGCGTCGAGGCTGCCGGAAAAGCGCTTGGTGGCAACCCACGCCGGCGAACCGGGCCAGCGACCATCGACATCCAGGCGGAATTCCTGGCTGGTCACGCTCGGGGCAAAGCCCCAGCCCTTGAGCACATCGCCCAGGTTCTTGCCGCTGATACGGCCCTTGTACCAACTGCTGGTGGAACCGGGCACGCCTTCCCAGCCGCCACTGCCGTTCAACACCATGCCCTTGAGGCCCATGTCCAGATTGTTCAGCGCGATGCCCTTGGCGGTCGGGCGCACTTTCAACGACCACGCACCGATAAGATCGGGGCCCTGGAACAATTGGTCGATGGCAATATCCATGGCCGGGATTTTCCCGGGATCGACCGACGCCAACGGGTCCGGTGCGTTTTCATCCGCCTGGACCGTCGGGTCCGTGGCTGGCAGGCGAACATAATCAAGCTTGATACCAATCGGGGCGGCCTTCGCATCCGGCAGGCTGACGTTGCCCTTGGCCTGCTGGCTGTCGAGGCGCAAGGCCCAGGCGTCCGGCTTGCGGTCCAGTTGCACCGACGCCTGGTCCAGGGTGGTGCCCATGGCCGTGAGCTTGCCGACGCTCAGATCGACGCTGCTGAGCAGTTGCTTGGCGCTGCCGCCCGGATCCTGACCGGCGTACTTGTTCACCAGGTCCTGCCACGGGCTTACGTCCAGTTCCGACAGTTTGCCGCGCAGTCGCAACCCCTTGGCCCCAGGCAGGACCGCATCACCGGCACCCAGCAACAACTCGCCGCGACCGTCGGCGATTTTCCCGCTCGGTGCAGCGTAAGTGAAGCTGGCCAGGTCGCCATAATCGACCCAATAACGCCGCTCCGGCCCTTGCAGGGTCATGCGAAACACCGTGTCACGCCCGACATCGGCGGCCATGCCAAAAGGTGCCGGCAGGTCGACGGCCACGCCCTTGAGGTTGGAACTGACCGACAACTGGCTGTCGGCACCGTCGAGGATTACTTGCAACTGGTAGGGCACGACACCGGATACCGGCAACGGCTGGGTGACATTCAGCCAACTGCTGAGTTTCTTGATCTCCACCTGCCCGGACGCAGCGACCCGCGTATTGAGCGCGCCGGCACGGCCCTCAGCGAAAATCTGCGCGGTCACAGGCCGGTCGAATGCCCGGGCGCTGATGCCCTTGCCGCTCAAGCCCTTGTTGCTGTCGAAGCGGAAATCGCCCTTGAGCTGATTCAGCTCCAACGCCGGTTCGCTGAGCTTGAGGCGGGCCTTGTCGGTGGCGAAGTCCACCAGGATCTTCGGTTGCTCGCCTTTGACCAGCGGGATATCGAGCTTCACGCTGCCTTGCAGGTCGCCCTCGCCTTCCCAGCCGGCGAACGTCTCGGCGGTCCCGATCGGTGCCGTCTGGAGGATTTTCAGGCCGTCGCCCAGCCCTCCGGCGAACCCGCCGTCCAGCAGCAGATGAGAACTCTGCCCGGTCGGCACATGGGGAATGTTCACCGACACATCCTTGACCTGGGTATCGAGCAGTTGCCCTTGGCTGGCGAAGATGCGCACGCCGCTGTCTTCGACGAAAACATCGCCGCTGACCTTGCTGACCGAAGGCCAGCCCGGCTGGAACGCCAGCTCGGCGTCATGCACCTTGAAAAACAGGCTGATGCTGCGGTCCGCGTCCCCGGCACCTTTATTCAGCGAGCCTTGGTACTGGAAAAAGCCCTCGTCCACCGCGCCCTTGACGATGGCCGTGCGCAGCCACTCATCCAGCGCCGGGCTGAGGACCGCCGGCAGGTACTTGGCGGTGTAGCGTCCGTCACCGTCCACCAGGCCGACCCGCAGGTCCATGTAGTCTTCCTGGCTGTGGTCGAAATGAAGGCGGATCAGGAAGTCGCCGGCAATCCGGCCCTCCTCGCCCAGCACCTTCAGATACGGCGCGATCAGGGTGAATCCTTGCTTGTCGAGCTTCCAGGTCAGCCGGGCGTTGGCCTGCAGGTACTGCCAGGGCTTGGCGAAGATCGGGTCCAGGTGCAGGGAAAAATCCTTGCTGTCCATGCGCAGCTCGCCGCCGCCCAGGTCACCGCTCAAGCTCCCGGAGACGTTGCGCGCCGCCGGAGCACCGCGATAGGCATCAAAGCCCACGGTGTCCAGGTTGGTGGCGAAGCTGATTTTCTGGTCACCGGTGTTCTGCGGCCGGTAGTCCAGCAACACGTTGCGCAGGCCACCGGTGACCTTGAGACGGTCAATGGTCGTCGCCAGGCCCTCGGGCAGCGGTGCCAGGGCATTGAGCAAAGGCGTGAGCGGGGTCAAGTCGAGGCGGTCGGCCTGCAGATGCCAGCGCTCCTCGGTCTTTTCGCTGGCGGCACTCTGTTGCAGCTGCAGGCGCGATTCCCAGCGGGTCTCGCCCAGGTTCATCGCCAGGGAATCGAAGGTTGCGGTGAACCCTTGGCTGCCGCGCTGGAAATAGCCGTTGAGGGCCAGGTTGTGGATCTGCACAGGCTTGCGTTCGCCGTAGGCGCCCTGGAGCTGCGGTGCGTTCAAGCGCATGGCCGCGCTTTGCACCGTGCCCTCGCCCCAACTGAGCCAGAACTCACCGCCGGCCTTGATCTGGGAGAAATTCCATTGCTGGGTCAGGCGTTTCGGCAGCCATTTGGACCAGTCGCTTTGCGGCAGGCTCAAGTAGGCATCGGCCTGACCATTCTTCCAGTCGCTGGCACGCAGGCGGGTACGCAGGTTGATCGCCACCGGCTGGCCGTCCGGCAGGGTCAGGCGGGCATCCAGGCGCTGGCGGGTGGCGCCGATGCGCAGACTCAAGCCGACGTAGGTCAGGGTCAGCGGTGGTTGCTCGACGGGTTGCAAGGTCACCTGGCTATCGAGCACCGAGAGCTTGGAAACCATTTGCATGCGTTCGAGCAATTGCTGCGGATCGAGGGGCTGATCGCCCTGCACCGGCAAGCCTTCCAGGGCCCACTTGCCGTCGGCGCTCTCCTTGAGGCTGATCTTCAGACCGCTGACTTCCAGGTGGGCGATGCGCACCTGACGTGCCAACAGGCTGTCCCACAGGTCAGGTACGGCCCGCACCTGGTCCAGGTGCAGGGCGTTGGGGCCTTCGCCAACCACCACGTCGCGCGCCGCCAGGATCGGCGCCAGGCCGCTCCAGCTACCGTCGAGGCTGCCGATGTGCACGGGCATGCCCAGGGCTGCGCCGGCCCGGGTCTCGACCTCGGCACGGTATTCGGCTACCAGCGGGACCAGCTCGCGACCGAGGCTGACGTACAACGCCAGCAGCACCAACAGCAGCGCGCACAGACCCAGCCCCCAACGGGTCAGCGTCGCCATCATGCGTGTCAGACGCTCCATGTCAGTGGGCTCCCCTGGCAAAGACAATCAAATCCGCGGGCCCGCCGCTTCCCAAGCTCTTCAGAGCAACACCACGTCGTATTGTTCCTGGGAATACATGGTTTCCACCTGGAAGCGAATCGTGCGCCCGATAAATGCTTCCAACTCCGCGACATTACCTGACTCCTCGTCGAGCAGGCGATCGACCACTTTCTGGTTGGCCAACACTCTATAGCCGGTCGCCTGGTAGGCGCGCGCCTCCCGGAGGATTTCGCGGAAGATTTCGTAACACACGGTTTCCGGAGTCTTGAGCTTGCCGCGGCCCTGGCAACTGCTGCACGGTTCGCACAGCACCTGCTCAAGGCTTTCGCGGGTGCGCTTGCGGGTCATCTGCACCAGGCCCAACTCGGTGATCCCGATGATGTTGGTCTTGGCGTGATCGCGTTCGAGTTGTTTTTCCAGGGTCCGCAGCACCTGGCGCTGGTGCTCTTCATCTTCCATGTCGATGAAGTCGATGATGATGATCCCGCCCAGGTTACGCAGGCGCAGTTGCCGGGCGATAGCGGTGGCGGCTTCCAGGTTGGTCTTGAAGATGGTTTCTTCCAGGTTGCGATGGCCGACGAACGCCCCGGTGTTGACGTCAATGGTGCTCATGGCTTCGGCCGGATCGACCACCAGGTAACCGCCGGACTTGAGCGGCACCTTGCGTTCCAGGGCTTTCTGGATTTCATCTTCGACGCCATACAGATCGAAAATCGGTCGCTCGCCAGGGTAATGCTCGAGGCGGTCGGCGATTTCCGGCATCAGCTCGGCGACGAACTGGGTGGTTTTCTGGAAGGTTTCCCGGGAGTCGATGCGAATTTTCTCGATCTTGGGGCTGACCAGATCCCGCAGCGTACGTAGCGCCAGGCCCAGGTCTTCGTAGATCACGCTGGGGGTGGCGATGGTCTTGATCTGCGCGGCGATCTGGTCCCAGAGCCTGCGCAGATAGCGGATGTCCATGAGGATTTCATCGGCCCCGGCCCCTTCGGCGGCGGTACGCAGGATGAAACCACCGGCTTCCTTGATGCCTTCTTTTTCCACGCAGTCGCTGACCACCTGCTTGAGGCGCTCGCGCTCGGCTTCGTCTTCGATTTTCAGGGAAATGCCGACGTGGGCGGTGCGCGGCATGTACACCAGGTAGCGCGACGGAATCGACAGTTGCGTGGTCAGGCGCGCGCCCTTGGAGCCGATGGGATCCTTGGTGACCTGCACCACCAGGCTCTGGCCTTCATGGACCAGCGCGCTGATGCTCTCCACGGCCGGCCCTTCGCGCATGGAAATTTCCGACGCATGGATGAACGCCGCGCGGTCCAGGCCTATATCGACGAAGGCCGCCTGCATGCCCGGCAGCACCCGCACCACCTTGCCTTTATAGATATTGCCGACGATGCCACGCTTTTGCGTGCGCTCGACGTGGACCTCTTGCAGCACACCGTTTTCAACCACCGCCACGCGCGATTCCATCGGCGTGATGTTGATCAGGATCTCTTCACTCATGGCAGGGTCTCGTTCAGGCATGTTCACGATTATGGCCGCATCAGTCAGACGGCGCTCAGCGCGCGCTCAAGGTTTGCCAACAGGGTATGCCGAAATGGCCCAGTAGTTCTGCGGTTTCGCACAGCGGCAGGCCGACCACGGCCGAATAACTGCCCTCAAGCCCGGCGACAAAAACCGCCCCCAAACCCTGGATGCCATAGCCGCCGGCCTTGTCCCGGGGTTCGCCACTGGCCCAGTAGGCCGCCGCTTCCTGCTCCGTGATCGAACGAAAGCGCACCAGGCTGCGCACCACGCGAGATTCGCAATGCTGCCCATCCAGTATGGCGATGGCAGTCAGTACTTCATGTTCGCGACCGGACAGGCTCAAGAGCATCGTCATGGCGTCGGCCTGGTCCAGTGGCTTGCCGAGAATCCGCCCGTCCAGCACCACGGCGGTGTCCGCACCTAGCACGCAGCCATCCACATCGGCGCGCAAGGCCCGTCGCCCGGCCTCGGCCTTGCCGCGTGCCAGGCGCTCGACATAAGCCGATGGGGTTTCGTGAGCCAGGGGAGTTTCGTCGATGTCCGCGCTGACGGCGGTAAACGGTACGCCGATCTGCGTGAGCAGCTCACGCCGACGCGGTGAGCCTGAGGCGAGGTAAAGCGGCTTCATCAAGACATCTCCCTATCAAGGCCAATGCCTGACCGAATCAGTTGATTTTGAAACGCAGACGCAGGCCACGCAAACCGAAGCTCACCCAAGGCCAGAGCAAGGCGCTGACCAGAGCCGGCAGCACCAGGGCCAGGGTCGGCTGGCGATTGCCGGTCAGTGCGCTGAGCCACAGTTGCACCAGTTGCGCCAGGCCAAAGATCACCAGGATCACCAGGCACTGTTGCCACATGGGGAACATTCGCAGGCGTTGTTGCAGCGACAGCACCAGGAAGGTGATCAACGTCAGGATCAGCGCGTTCTGCCCCAGCAGCGTGCCATAGAGCACATCCTCGGCCAGGCCCAGACACCAGGCGGTGACCATGCCGACCTTGTGCGGCAAGGCCAGTGCCCAGAAGGCCAGCAACAGGGCCAGCCACAGTGGGCGCAGGATTTCCATGAACTGCGGCAGCGGCGAAACGCTGAGCAACAGGCCGATGGCGAAGGTCAGCCAGACCATCCAGCCGTTACCGGATTGGGTACTGCTCATTCTTCTCGTGCTCCCCTGGTGGCTGGCGCGGTGTCCGGCGTGGAGGCTGGCGGCTTGGCGGCGGGCCGGGCAGGCTGGGACGCCGGCGCGTGAGTGCTCGAACGGGTCGGTTTCGCAGCGGGCGTAGCCGGTGCAGCGGCCGGCGCGGGTGTCGGTGCCGCCGGTGCAGCCGATGCAGGCACTTGTGGCTTGGGCACGGTGGCAGGGACTGGCGCCGGAGCGGCTGGTGCCGGGGCAGCCGACTCACCGCCCTGCCGGTCCTGGGCTTCCTGGGCCGCGGCGGCATCGTTGGCCCGCTCTTCCGGGGTGCGGTTATCGCTGAAGACCAGCAGCAGATAGCGGCTGCGATTCAGGGCCGCCGTCGGCACCGCGCGCACGATGGCGAACGGCTGGCCGGAGTCATGGATGACTTCCTTGACTGTCGCCACCGGATACCCAGCCGGGAAGCGCTGGCCAAGGCCGGAGCTGACCAGCAGGTCGCCTTCCTTGATGTCGGCGGTATCGGCCACGTGCCGTAGCTCCAGGCGTTCCGGGTTGCCGGTGCCGCTGGCGATCGCCCGCAGGCCGTTGCGGTTGACCTGCACCGGAATGCTGTGGGTGGTATCGGTCAGCAACAGGACGCGGGAGGTATAGGGCATCAACTCCACCACCTGGCCCATCAGGCCACGGGCATCGAGCACCGGCTGGCCGAGGACCACACCGTCACGCTCGCCCTTGTTGATCAGGATGCGGTGGGTGAAGGGGTTGGGGTCCATGCCGATCAACTCGGCCACTTCGACCTTCTCGTTGACCAGCGCGGAAGAGTTGAGCAACTCGCGCAGCCGAACGTTCTGCTCGGTGAGGGCCGCCAGCTTCTGCATGCGTCCCTGCAACAGCAGGTTTTCGGTCTTGAGTTTTTCGTTTTCGGCGACCAGCTCGGTCCGGCTGCCAAACTGACTGGCCACACCTTGCCACAACCGCTGCGGCAGATCGGTGATCCAGTAGGATTCCATCAACACCAGCGACATCTGGCTGCGCACTGGCTTGAGCACCGTGAAACGGGCATCGACCACCATCAGCGCGACCGATAGCACGGTCAGCACCAACAGGCGCACACCCAATGAGGGGCCTTTGGCGAAAAGCGGTTTAATAGGCCGCTCCTCCCAGGCAAATGTTTTCTTTATTCATACGGCATCAAACCGGCCTGGATACGAATGACAGAAGATAAACGCCAACGGGCAGCACTGCAAAGTGCTGCCCGGGAGCGAACAACATAGACGATCCAGCCAACTTATTCGCTGGAGAGCAGGTCCATGGTGTGCTTGTCCATCATTTCCAATGCACGGCCACCGCCGCGGGCAACGCAGGTCAACGGGTCTTCGGCCACGATCACCGGCAGGCCGGTTTCCTGGGCCAGCAGTTTGTCGAGGTCACGCAGCAGTGCGCCACCACCGGTCAGCACCAGGCCGCGCTCGGCGATATCCGATGCCAGCTCCGGCGGCGACTGTTCCAGGGCGCTCTTGACGGCCTGGACGATGGTCGCCAACGACTCTTGCAGCGCTTCGAGCACTTCGTTGGAGTTGAGGGTAAAGGCCCGTGGAACGCCTTCGGCCAGGTTACGGCCGCGTACGTCGACTTCACGCACTTCACCGCCCGGGTAGGCCGTGCCGATTTCCTGCTTGATACGCTCGGCGGTGGATTCGCCGATCAGGCTGCCGTAGTTGCGACGCACATAAGTGATGATCGCTTCGTCGAAACGGTCGCCGCCCACACGCACGGATTCGGCATAGACCACACCGTTGAGGGAGATCAGCGCGATTTCAGTGGTACCGCCACCGATGTCAACGACCATCGAGCCACGGGCTTCTTCCACCGGCAGACCGGCACCGATGGCAGCGGCCATGGGTTCTTCGATCAGGAACACTTCACGGGCACCGGCACCGAGGGCCGACTCACGGATAGCCCGACGCTCTACCTGGGTGGACTTGCATGGAACGCAGATCAGCACGCGAGGGCTGGGCTGCAGGAAGCTGTTTTCGTGAACCTTGTTGATGAAGTACTGCAGCATCTTTTCGCAGACGCTGAAGTCGGCGATCACGCCGTCTTTCATCGGACGAATGGCCGCGATGTTGCCCGGTGTACGGCCCAGCATGCGCTTGGCTTCGGTGCCGACAGCCACGACGCTCTTCTGGTTACCGTGGGTGCGGATGGCCACGACCGAGGGTTCATTCAGGACGATACCGCGCTCGCGCACGTAAATAAGGGTGTTGGCAGTGCCCAGGTCAATGGAGAGATCGCTGGAAAACATGCCACGCAGTTTCTTGAACATGGGAAAGGGACCCTAGGCAACGCGTGGGTAAAAAAGTGCGGCAAACTCTAACAACGACAGGGATTTTGGGCAAGGCGCCAATATGTTAAATTGGCCGCTTTTCTGTGCACCAAACCCCACAATCGCGGCCGTAAGGCCGTAGAAATGCGGTAGTGTTCCGACAATCTAACACACGGACAGACTGCGTCCGTTTTGTTTTCCACTGGAGAATCCCATGGCGCTTGAACGCTCCGACGTGGAAAAAATCGCTCATCTGGCCTGTCTGGGCCTCAATGAAGCCGATCTTCCACACATCACTTCTGCCCTGAACAGCATTCTGGGGCTGGTCGACGAGATGCAGGCGGTCAATACCGACGGCATCGAACCACTGGCTCACCCACTGGAAGCCAGCCAGCGCCTGCGCGCCGACGTCGTGACCGAGTCCAATCACCGCGAGGCCTACCAGTCCATCGCACCAGCGGTCGAAAACGGCCTGTACCTGGTTCCGAAAGTCATCGACTAAAGGGAAAGAGCCTCTCATGCATCACATGACCCTGGCCGAGATCGCCCGCGGACTCGCCGACAAGAAGTTTTCCTCCGAAGAACTGACCAAGGTCCTGCTGGCGCGCATCGCCCAGCTCGACCCGCAGCTCAACAGCTTCATCAGCCTCACCGAAGAGCTGGCCCTGGGCCAGGCCAAGGCCGCCGACGCCCGGCGCGCCAACGGTGAGAGCGGCGCCCTGCTCGGTGCGCCGATCGCCCATAAAGACCTGTTCTGCACCCAGGGCATCCGTACCAGTTGCGGCTCGAAGATGCTCGACAACTTCAAGGCACCGTACGACGCCACCGTGGTCGCCAAGCTGGCCGCCGCCGGCACCGTGACCCTGGGCAAGACCAACATGGACGAATTCGCCATGGGCTCGGCCAACGAGTCGAGCTACTACGGCGCGGTCAAGAACCCGTGGAACCGGGAACACGTACCGGGCGGTTCGTCCGGCGGTTCGGCCGCCGCCGTGGCCGCGCGCCTGCTGCCAGCCGCTACCGCCACCGACACCGGCGGCTCGATTCGCCAACCAGCGGCGTTCACCAACCTCACAGGCCTCAAGCCCACCTACGGCCGCGTCTCGCGCTGGGGCATGATCGCCTACGCCTCCAGCCTCGACCAGGGTGGCCCGCTGGCGCGCACTGCCGAAGACTGCGCGATCCTGCTGCAAGGCATGGCTGGCTTCGACCCGAACGACTCCACCAGCATCGATGAACCGGTGCCGGACTACAGCGCCAGCCTAAACGGCTCGCTGCAAGGCCTGCGCATCGGCGTACCGAAGGAATACTTCAGCGCCGGTCTCGACCCGCGCATCGCCGAGCTGGTGCACAACAGCGTCAAGGCGCTGGAGAAGCTCGGCGCGGTCATCAAGGAAATCAGCCTGCCGAACATGCAGCACGCAATTCCCGCGTACTACGTGATCGCCCCGGCGGAAGCGTCCTCGAACCTGTCGCGCTTCGACGGCGTGCGCTTCGGCTATCGCTGCGAGAACCCGGAAAACCTGATCGACCTGTACAAGCGTTCCCGCGGCGAAGGCTTCGGAGCCGAAGTGCAGCGCCGGATCATGGTCGGCGCCTACGCGCTGTCCGCCGGCTACTACGATGCCTACTACCTCAAGGCGCAGAAAATCCGCCGCCTGGTGAAGAACGACTTCATGGCCGCCTTCAACGAAGTCGACATCATCCTCGGCCCGACCACGCCGAACCCGGCCTGGAAACTCGGCGCCAAGAACAGCGACCCGGTCGCCGAGTACCTGGAAGACGTCTACACCATCACCGCCAACCTCGCGGGGCTGCCGGGCCTGTCCATGCCGGCCGGCTTCGTCGATGGCCTGCCGGTGGGCGTACAGCTGCTCGCACCGTATTTCCAGGAAGGTCGTCTGCTCAATGTGGCCCACCAGTATCAGTTGAACACTGACTGGCACACCCGCACCCCAACCGGCTTCTGAGGAGAAACACATGCAATGGGAAGTCGTGATCGGGCTGGAGATTCATACCCAGCTCACCACCCGGTCGAAAATCTTTTCCGGTAGCTCCACCACGTTCGGCTCCGAGCCCAACACCCAGGCCAGCCTGGTCGACCTGGGCATGCCCGGCGTGCTGCCGGTGCTCAACGCCGAAGCGGTGCGCATGGCGGTGATGTTCGGCCTGGCGATTGACGCCGAGATCGGCCAGCACAACGTGTTCGCCCGCAAGAACTACTTCTACCCGGACCTGCCCAAGGGCTACCAGATCAGCCAGATGGAACTGCCGATCGTTGGCAAGGGCCACCTGGACATCGCCCTGGAAGACGGCACGGTCAAGCGCGTCGGCATCACCCGGGCGCACCTGGAAGAAGACGCCGGCAAGAGCCTGCACGAAGAATTCAACGGCGCCACCGGCATCGACCTGAACCGTGCCGGCACGCCGCTGCTGGAAATCGTCTCCGAGCCGGACATGCGCAGCGCCAAGGAGGCCGTGGCCTACGTCAAGGCGATCCACGCGCTGGTGCGTTACCTGGGTATCTGCGACGGCAACATGGCCGAAGGCTCGCTGCGCTGCGACTGCAACGTGTCGATCCGCCCCAAGGGCCAGGCCGAGTTCGGCACCCGCTGCGAGATCAAGAACGTCAACTCGTTCCGCTTCATCGAGAAGGCGATCAACAGCGAGATCCAGCGCCAGATCGAACTGATCGAGGACGGCGGCAAGGTCATCCAGCAGACCCGCCTGTACGACCCGAACAAGGACGAGACCCGTCCGATGCGCAGCAAGGAAGAAGCCAACGACTACCGTTACTTCCCCGATCCGGACCTGTTGCCGGTGGTCATCGAGGACTCGTTCCTCAATGATGTACGCGCCACCCTGCCGGAGCTGCCACCGCAGAAACGCGAGCGCTTCCAGGCGCAGTTCGGGCTGTCGAGCTATGACGCCAACGTCCTGGCCACCAGCCGCGAACAGGCCGATTACTTCGAGAAAGTCGTGAGCATCGGCGGCGACGCCAAGCTGGCGGCCAACTGGGTGATGGTGGAGCTGGGCAGCCTGTTGAACAAGCAGGGCCTGGAAATCGACCAGTCGCCGGTCTCGGCCGAGCAATTGGGCGGCATGCTGCTGCGGATCAAGGACAACACCATCTCCGGCAAGATCGCCAAGATGGTCTTCGAAGCCATGGCCAATGGTGAAGGCAGCGCCGACGAGATCATCGAGAAGCGCGGCCTGAAGCAAGTCACCGACACCGGTGCGATCAGCGCCGTGCTCGATGAAATGCTCGCGGCCAACGCCGAGCAGGTCGAACAGTACCGTGCGGCAGACGAAGCCAAGCGCGGCAAGATGTTCGGCTTCTTCGTCGGCCAGGCCATGAAAGCCTCCAAGGGCAAGGCCAACCCGCAGCAGGTCAACGAACTGCTCAAAAGCAAGCTCGAGGGCTGATAGCCATGGAGCCAGTACCGGTATCTGGCTCGGACACCTGTGGCGAGGGAGCTTGCTCCCGCTGGGCTGCGCAGCAGCCCCTCAATCCGGCAGCGGAAATGGGGGCCGCTGCGCGCCCCAGCGGGAGCAAGCTCCCTCGCCACAATGCATTCCACAACCCCATTGATGTGGGAACCCCGAACATGAAGCGTCTCCTCGGCGCCTGCGCCCTGCTGTCCCTGCTGGCCGGTTGCGCCAGCCAGAGCGGGACGGTCGATCCACACGGCTACGACCAGACCGGCGTCGCCTCTTATTACGGTGCAAAACACCACGGCAAGCGCACCGCCAGCGGCGAGCGTTTCAACCAGAATGGCCTGACCGCCGCCCACCGCCAGTTGCCGTTCGGCACACGGGTGAAAATCACCAACCTGGGCAACAATAACAGTGTGGTGGTGCGCATCAACGACCGTGGCCCATACTCTCGAGGCCGCCTGATCGACGTATCCCGCGAAGCAGCCGAGCAACTGGGCATGTTGCGCAGCGGCACCGCACGGGTGCGCGTGCAAGCCCTCGACGATTGATAGACGGAGCCCGGCCATTTCCCTACTCACCGCCCTACCGCTGCTCAGCCTGATCGAACTGTTCGGCGCCCTGCTGTTGCTGGTCGGCGGTGCCGAGCTACTGGTACGCGCCGCCGTGGGCCTGGCGGCACGCTTGCAAATCCGGCCGCTGATCATCGGCCTGAGCGTCGTCGCCTTCGGCAGCAGTGCGCCGCAAATGGCCGTCAGCCTGCAGGCGACCCTGGCGCAGAACGCCGACATCGCCGTGGGCAGCGTGATCGGTAGCAGCATCTTCAACATCCTCGTCACCCTCGGGCTGTCGGCGCTGATCATTCCGCTGCGCGTTTCGCGCCAACTGGTGCGCCTGGACATCCCGTTGATGATCGGTGCCAGCCTGCTGGTGTTCGTGCTGGCCTGGAACGAAGAACTGACCCGACTGGACGGCGTATGGCTGCTGGTGGCCCTGGCGGTGTACCTGGGCCTGTTGCTGCGCCAGTCCCGGCATTCGGCACGACCGCACACCGTGGGTATCGACATGGCGCAGATGTCCTGGCCCAAAAGCCTGGCGATGATCGTGACGGGCCTGACGATGCTGGTTTTCGCCGGGCACCTGCTGTTGGGTGCGGCGGTGGAAGTGGCGACGGACCTGGGGCTGTCGGAGCGAATCATCGGCCTGACCATCGTCGCCGTCAGTACCTCACTGCCGGAACTCGCCACCTCGCTGATCGCCGCCCTGCGGGGGCAGCGGGACATCGCGGTGGGCAACGTGATCGGCAGCAACCTGTTCAACCTGCTGGGTGTACTGGGGGTGACCGCCCTGGCGGCACCCTCGCCATTGTCGGTCTCGCCCAACGCCCTGGATTTCGACCTGCCGGTAATGCTCGGCGTCGCCGTGCTGTGCCTGCCGGTGTTCTATTCCGGTTACCGTGTCACCCGTGCCGAAGGCCTGCTGTTCCTGGGCTTGTACCTGGCCTATGGGCTGCATGTGGTGGCGTTCACCACCGGCATGCCCCTGGCCGGCCAACTGGAACGGCTGATGCTGTTCTATGTGCTGCCGACCCTGCTCGCGTTTTTGCTGTTCACCTCCCTGCGCGCCTGGCGCCGCCAACACCACAAGAGGGATTTGCCATGACCGACACTCCAAAGACCGGCCTGGACATGCGTCGCCAGGTCATGGGCGACGCGTTCGTCGACCGCGCCCTGGGCAACGCCACCGAATTCACCCAACCGTTGCAGGACTTCGTCAACGAACATGCCTGGGGCAGCGTCTGGAGCCGCGAAGGCCTGCCGCTGAAGACCCGCAGCCTGATCACCCTGGCCGCCCTCACCGCCCTCAAATGCCCGCAGGAATTGAAAGGCCACGTACGTGGCGCGCTGAACAATGGCTGCACGGTGGAAGAGATTCGCGAGGCGTTGCTGCATTGCGCGGTGTATGCGGGCGTGCCGGCGGCAATCGATGCGTTTCGGGCGGCGCAGGAAGTGATCGATAGTTATCAGAAATCTGAGTGACCGTTAGATCGCTATCGCGAGCAGGCTCGCTCCCACAGTGGATTTTCGGTGTACATAAAATTCCGATACACCTGCTCTGTGGGAGCGAGCCTGCTCGCGATTGGGCCTAAAGAACACCACAACCTTCGAACCTAGATCCACCCCCCCCACTGCAACACAAAAATCCCCAGGTTGGTGGTAATCGCTGCCATCAAGGTGGTGATGACGATGATCGCCGCCGCCAGTTCATGGTTGCCATCGGCTGCCCGGGCCATGACGAAGCTGGCGGCGGCGGTGGGGCTGCCGAAGTACAGGAACAGGATCCCCAGCTCCGCCCCGCGAAAGCCCCAGAGCCAGGCGCCGAGGGTGGTCAACAGTGGCAAGCCGACCATTTTCACCAGGCTCGAACTCAAGGCCATCTTGCCGCTCTTGCGCAAGGCCGCCAGCGACAGTGTGCCGCCGATGCAGATCAGCGCCAGGGGCAAGGTCATTTGCGACAAGTACTTGGCCGAGGTCTCGAACCAGTTCGGCAGGCCGATCTGCCAGTAGGCGAACGGCGTGGCGACAATCACACTGATGATCAGCGGGTTGCTGATCACGCTTTTGCAGATGCTCCACGGGTCGGACTTGATCACTGGGCTGTAGACCGCCAGCACGATGGTCGACAAGGTGTTGTAGAACAGGATCACCAGCGCCGCGAGAATCGCCCCCAGGGAAATCCCGTAGTCGCCGTACATGCTCGCCGCCAGCGCCAGGCCGATGACGCCGTTGTTGCCGCGAAACGCACCTTGGGTGTAGATGCCGCGATCTTCCCGCGGGCATCGCCAGATCGCCCAGCCCCAGGCCATGGCGAAACTCGCCAGGGTAGCGACGGAGAAATAGATCAGCAGGTCAGGCTGCAACGCCGCATGCAGGTCGGCATGGAGGATGCCGAGGAACAACAGCGCCGGCATGGTGACGTTGAACACCAGGGACGAGGCGATGTGGATGAAGTTGTCGTTGATCCAGTCGATGCGCTTGAGCAACACCCCCAGAAACAGCATGGCAAACACCGGCGCGGTGACGTTCAGGGTTTCGAGGAAAATTGCCAGCATGCCGAGGACCTTCAGAGGGGTGTCGTTAGGTGGCTAATGATAAGCCACTCACGGCATTGGCGTCTGGTAGAGCGTTATCGCGAGCAGGCTCGCTCCCACATTTTTTTGGGGGCTCACAGAAACTGAATTCACTCCAGTCCCTGTGGGAGCGAGCCTGCTCGCGATAACGGCGGCACATGCAACATCAATCCAAGCTGAACCACCGCTATCGCGAGCAAGCTCGCTCCCACACAGGATCTCCAGCGATCACGAAATCATCAGGTAATCGGCGCCGGGTTGAACAAGGTGATGTCGTTGTACAGCTTGTGCCGCTCGGCCCAGGTCTGTTTCCTGCCGCTGGCCACGTCCAGGTAGTAGTGGAACAGCTCCCAGCCCAGCTCCTCAATGGTGGCGCGTCCGGTGGCAATCCGGCCGGCGTCGATGTCGATCAGGTCCGGCCAGCGCTGGGCCAGTTCGGTGCGGGTCGAGACTTTCACCACTGGGGCCATGGCCAAGCCGTACGGCGTGCCGCGACCGGTAGTGAAAACATGCAGGTTCATCCCCGCCGCCAGTTGCAGCGTGCCGCAGACGAAATCACTGGCCGGTGTGGCGCAAAAGATCAGGCCCTTTTGCTTGAACCGCTCGCCCGGGCCGAGCACGCCATTGATCGCGCTGCTGCCCGACTTGACGATCGAGCCGAGGGATTTCTCGACGATGTTCGACAGCCCGCCCTTCTTGTTGCCCGGCGTGGTGTTGGCGCTGCGATCGGCCTCGCCCTTGGCCAGGTAGCGGTCGTACCAGTCCATTTCCCGCACCAGTTCCTGGGCCACCTCCTGGGTTTGTGCCCGGGAGGTCAGCAGGTAGATCGCATCGCGCACTTCGGTGACTTCGGAGAACATCACCGTCGCCCCCGCGCGCAACAGCAGGTCCGAGGCATAGCCCAGCGCCGGGTTGGCGGTGATGCCGGAAAACGCATCGCTGCCACCGCACTGCATGCCCAGGATCAGCTCCGAGGCTGGCACGGTTTCGCGACGGCGCTGGTCGAGCTTCTTCAAGCGAGTCTCGGCCAGCTCCATGATCTGTTCGATCATTTCGGTGAAGCCGTGACTGGAATCCTGCAAGCGATACAACCACGGCTCGCTGAGGTCCACCGAACTGTCGTTCTCATGCATCACCTGCCCGGCCTGCAATTTCTCGCAGCCCAGGCTGATCACCAGTGCTTCGCCACCCAGGTTCGGGTTGCGCGCCAGGTTACGCACGGTGCGGATCGGGATGTAGGCGTCGGTGGCGGTGATCGCCACGCCACAGCCGTAGCTGTGGGTCAGCGCCACCACGTCATCGACGTTCGGGTATTTGGGCAGCAATTCGTCCTTGATGCGCTTGACCGCATGGTCCAACACACCGGTGACGCACTGCACGGTGGTGGTGATGCCCAGGATGTTGCGCGTGCCGACGGTACCGTCGGCGTTACGATAGCCCTCGAAGGTGTAGCCCTCCAGCGGCGCATCGGCCGTCGGCACATCGGTGGACAGCGGCAAGCTGTCCAACGGCGGCGCGGTGGGCATGCGCAACTGGTCTTCCTTGACCCAACTGCCACGGGGGATCGGTTGCAGCGCGTAGCCAATGACCTGGCCGTAGCGGATCACCTCGCCACCCTCGGGAATGTCTTGCAAGGTGACTTTATGACTCTGCGGCACAAAGTCGACGGTGACCAGGCCATCCGGGAACTCGGTCCCGGCTGGTACGCCCTGGTCATTGACGACGATCACCACGTTATCTCGCTCGTGCAGGCGGATGTAACGGGGCGAATCGGCATGTTCAATCAGTTGCATTGACGCCGCTCCTTCAGGATTTAGCTTCAGACAGGCTGGAGATGTCGGCATCCTTGGCCGTGGGTTCCTTGAGCACGACACGCTTGATCGGCCCAACGATGACCAGGTAGCTGAACACCGCCACCAGCGCGTTGCAACCAACGAACACCAGTGCCCACTTGAACGAACCGGTGGCGCTGATGATGTAGCCGATGACGATTGGTGTCGTGATCGATGCCAGGTTGCCGAAGGTGTTGAACAGGCCACCGCTCAGGCCAGCGATCTGTTTTGGCGACGTATCGGAGACCACGGCCCAGCCCAGTGCGCCGACGCCTTTACCGAAGAAGGCCAGGGCCATGAAGCCCACTACCATCCATTCGATGTCGACGTAGTTGCACGCCACGATGCTGCTGGACACCAGCAGGCCGGCGATGATCGGCGTCTTGCGGGCGAAGGTCAGCGAGTGGCCCTTGCGCAGCAGGTAATCGGAAATCACCCCGCCCAGCACGCCGCCGATGAAACCGCAGATCGCCGGCAAGGACGCAATGAAACCGGCCTTGAGGATGGTCATGCCACGTTCCTGCACCAGGTACACCGGGAACCAGGTCAGGAAGAAGTAGGTGATACCGTTGATGCAGTATTGGCCCAGGTACACGCCGAGCATCATGCGGTTGGTCAGCAGTTGGCGGATGTAATCCCACTTCGGACCGTCGGCTTTCTTTTCCTTGCCCTTGTCCTGGTCCATATCGACCATCGCACCATTGGCAGCGATGTGATTGAACTCGGCCTCGTTGATCATCGGATGCTGACGCGGGCTGTAGATCACCTTCAGCCAGATCAGCGAGAACACGATGCCGATCACACCCATCACGATGAACACGTGCTGCCAGCCGAAGCGGTAGACGATCCAGCCCATCAGCGGTGCGAACAACACGGTGGCGAAATACTGCGCCGAGTTGAAGATCGCCGAGGCGGTGCCGCGTTCTGCGGTAGGGAACCAGGCGGCGACGATCCGTGCGTTGCCGGGGAAGGACGGCGCTTCGGCCAGCCCTACCAGGAAGCGCAGCATGAACAGCGCAACCACAGCCGTGGACATGCCGAATTCACCGACATAGCCTTGCAGCACGGTGAACAGCGACCAGGTGAAAATGCTCAAGGCATAGATTTTTTTCGACCCGAAACGGTCGAGCAGCCAGCCGCCGGGAATCTGCCCGGCCACGTAGGCCCAGCCGAAAGCGGAGAAGATATAACCGAGGGTGACGGCGTCGATGCCGAGGTCTTTTTGCAGGCTGGAGCCTGCGATGGCGATGGTGGCACGGTCGGCATAGTTGATCGTCGTCACCAGGAACAGCATGAGCAGGATCAAATAGCGGACGTGAGTCGGCTTGGTCGCTTGCATGTAAAAGTACTCCCACTATTTATTTTTATGCGGGTCAGCAGATTGTACGGCCGGGGCTGGAAATCCAGCTCCGGCCGGTGTTGCGTTTACGATCCGATGTAAGAGGTCTTCACCACGGTGTAGAACTCTTGCGCGTAGCGACCTTGCTCACGCGAACCATAGGACGAACCTTTGCGCCCGCCGAATGGCACGTGGTAATCCACGCCGGCGGTCGGCAGGTTGACCATCACCATGCCCGCCTGGGAATGGCGCTTGAAGTGATTGGCATACTTCAACGAGGTGGTGGCGATACCGGCGGACAGACCGAACTCGGTGTCGTTGGCCATCGCCAGCGCCGCCTCGTAGTCGGCCACACGCACGACGTTTGCCACCGGGCCGAAGATCTCTTCGCGGCTGATGCGCATAGAGGCTTCGCTGTCGGCGAACAGGGTCGGCGCCAGGAAATAACCTTCGGTGTCGCACGTCACCAGGCCACCGCCGCTGACCAGCCGCGCGCCTTCACTCTGGCCGATGTCGATGTACTTCAAGTCCTGGCTGAGCTGGGCTTCGGAAACCACGGGGCCAATGTCAGTACCAGCCTTCAACGCATGACCGACCTTGATCGACTGCATGCGCTCGGCCATGGCCGCGACGAACTTGTCGTGGATGCCGGCGGTGACGATCAGGCGGCTCGAAGCCGTGCAACGCTGGCCGGTGGAGTAGAACGCGCTCTGCACCGCCAGTTCGACGGCCTGCTTGAGGTCGGCGTCGTCGAGGATGATCTGCGGGTTCTTGCCGCCCATCTCCAACTGCACCTTGGCTTGGCGCGACACGCAGTTGACCGCGATCTGCCGGCCCACACCCACCGAACCGGTAAAGCTGATGCCGTCGACTTTCGGGCTGTTGACCAGCACTTCGCCGACCACGCGGCCGCTGCCCATCACCAGGTTGAACGCACCGGCCGGGAAACCGGCGCGGGAAATGATCTCGGCCAGGGCCCAGGCGCAGCCCGGCACCAACTCGGCGGGTTTGATCACCACGCAGTTACCGTAGGCCAGGGCCGGAGCGATTTTCCACGCGGGGATGGCGATCGGGAAGTTCCACGGGGTGATCAGACCGACCACACCGAGGGCTTCGCGGGTCACTTCGACGTTGACGCCCGGGCGCACCGACGGCACGTAATCGCCCGAAAGGCGCAGGCATTCACCGGCGAAGAACTTGAAGATGTTACCGGCGCGGGTCACTTCGCCAATGGCTTCGGGCAGGGTCTTGCCCTCTTCCCGGGCCAGCAGTTGGCCGAGTTCTTCACGGCGGGCGAGGATCTCGCTGCCGACTTTGTCCAGCGCATCATGACGGGCCTGGATGCCCGAGGTCGACCAGGCCGGGAACGCGGCGCGGGCGGCTTCGATGGCGGCATTGACTTGCGCTGCATCAGCCTTGGCGTATTCACCAATGACATCGGACAAGTCAGACGGGTTGATGTTGGTGCAATAGTCGGCACCGGCCACCCACTGACCGTTGATGTAGTTATCGAAACGCTTTGAATCTGCCACGGAGCTACTCCTTCTACAAAAGCTGTCTAGGGACGCATAGCGTCCCTGGTGGCATTCCCACCTGGAGCGTGGGGACGAACAAACCTTACGTAAAAAGCCGCTGATTACTCAGCGGCCTCATCGGGTTTGTTACTGCTTGCCTTGCTTGTCGATCAGCGCGGCCAGGGCTTCGTATTCTTCTGGCAGCAGGTCGGTCAGCGGGGTGCGCACAGGGCCCGCGTCATAGCCAACGATCTTCGCGCCAGCCTTGACGATGCTCACCGCGTAACCGGCCTTGCGGTTGCGGATGTCCAGGTAAGGCAGGAAGAAGTCGTCGATGATCTTGCCCACGGTTTCGTGATCGTCGCGGGCAATGGCGTGGTAGAAGTCCATCGCGGTTTTCGGGATGAAGTTGAACACCGCCGAGGAGTACACCGGCACGCCCAGGGCCTTGTAGGCCGCGGCGTAGACTTCCGCAGTCGGCAGGCCGCCCAGGTAGCTGAAGCGATCGCCAAGACGACGACGGATCGACACCATCAGTTCGATATCGCCCAGGCCATCCTTGTAGCCGATCAGGTTCGGGCAGCGCTCGGCCAGTTGTTCCAACTGAGTGGCGTTCAGGCGGCAGACGTTGCGGTTGTACACCACCACGCCGATCTTCACCGATTTGCACACGGCTTCAACGTGGGCGGCAACGCCGTCCTGGCTGGCTTCGGTCAGGTAGTGCGGCAGCAGCAACAGGCCTTTGGCACCCAGGCGCTCGGCTTCTTGAGCGTATTCGATGGCCTGGCGGGTGGCACCGCCGACACCGGCAAGGATTGGCACGCTGGTGGCGCAGGTATCGACAGCGGTCTTGATGACCTGCGAATACTCGCTGGCGGCCAGGGAGAAGAATTCACCGGTGCCGCCCGCTGCGAACAGTGCAGAGGCGCCATACGGGGCCAGCCACTCGAGGCGCTTGATGTAGCTGTCGCGATTGAAATCGCCTTGGGCAGTGAAATCGGTGACCGGGAACGACAGCAGGCCAGACGAGAGGATGGACTTCAGTTCTTGTGGATTCATTATTCGAACACCCTGGGACGCAAATGATGTGTATGAAATGGTTAAGCTTCGGCCAGAAGTTGTAGGTCATCGTACAACTTAAAATGTGAACGTCAACTGCATTTCGTCTTTTGTCGGGTGCCGGGGCTGGGGGATTTGTCGCGAAGCCTTGTAAATCGGGACTTTGAGGGGATTGGAAGAGGATGAAACTTGTCGGCCGAGGCCGGGACCATTCATCGCCACTGTCAACTCTGCCAGTAGGCATCGCCACGGCAAGGGGGGCATAACCCCCGTATGGCCGCGCCACGCCCGGCCGTGTGCTTTTTCAATCTTTTAGTGAGCCCGCCCGCACGCGACGACCAGGGCCGCCTCACAGGGAGTGAAATCATGACGACGTATGCGAAGCCGACGCTTCAGGATTTTCCAGCCAATGAAGAGGTCACGATCCGCTTGTCGAAGATCGAGACGTTGACCATAGAGATTCCGAATGCAGATTTCGAACCGAACTCGTCAGCCCAATTGACCCTCGACTCCAAACGTGTGGGCGCTTTTGCCGCCCTGACTGAGGGCGAGGAGTCTACGCCACGCAAGGATGTGACATTGACTTTAACCAACGCCGACTTGATGGCATTCGAAGGCAAATTGGTTGAGCTTCGTTACGAGGTCAGTTACGAGGCCGGCTGGGACAACGATCAATCCGAGCCGCAAATGTTGCGGGTTGAGGCATAAGGCTGGTCGCCTACTATCAGACAGACACCCAGATACAAAGCCAGACACCATTCTCTTGTGGCGAGGGGATTTATCCTCGCTGGGGCGCGAAGCGCCCCCAAACTGATACCTCTGGATATCAGGATTGGGTCGACTGCTTTGGGGCTGCTTCGCAGCCCAGCGGGGATAAATCCCCTCGCCACAGAAATCATGCCCCGGTCCAGCCAGAACAGTGACTCACCTCTTCTCAACTGGCAGAACCTAACCCTGCGCCTGCGCCTCTTCATGGGCCTGGCGCAGCCGCTCACGGCTGTTGGTCAGGTGCAAGCGCATGGCCGCCCGGGCGGCGTCGGAGTCCTGGCGGGCGATGGCTTCGTAGATTTCCTCGTGCTCGCGGCTCAGGCGATCCATGTAGTGCTGGTGGTCATCGTGGGCCAGGCGCGCCGAGTTCAGCCGGGTGCGCGGGATGATGCTGGTGCCCAGGTGGGTCATGATGTCGGTGAAATAACGGTTGCCGGTGGACAGGGCGATTTCCAGGTGGAAGGCGAAGTCCGAAGCCACCGCATCGCTGGCATGGGCGGCGCTTTCCTTCAAGGCATCGAGGGCGGCGCGCATCGTCGCCAGTTGCTCATCGCTACGGCGCTGCGCCGCCAGCCCCGCGGACTCCACTTCCAGGCTGATGCGCAACTCCAGGATCGCCAGCACGTCCCGCAAGGTGACCACCGTGGCCGGGTCGATGCGGAAACCGCTCGGGCTCGGGGTGTCCAGCACGAAGGTGCCGATGCCGTGGCGGGTTTCCACCTGGCCGGCCGCCTGCAACCGGGAAATCGCCTCGCGCACCACGGTGCGGCTGACGCCATGGGCTTCCATGATCGCCGACTCGGTTGGCAATTTATCGCCACGCTTGAGCAGACCGTCGCGAATCTGCTCGGTCAGCACCGTCACCAGCTCCTGCGCCAGGCTGCGGCGTTTGCGGGGAAGGCGTGGTACGTCGATCGGGTTTTCCATGGGTCTGTGTCTCGGCAAGCGGCTGAATGGCATCATCATAGCGCAACGTGGTTGTACGATCACCGTGGGTGCGGTGGCAAGTCTGGTACTGACACCGAGTCGCCTTCATCGCGAGCAGGCTCGCTCCCACATTGGATCGGTTGCGTAGCTAAATATCACGATCAACACAAATCCAGTGTGGGAGCGGGCTTGCTCGCGAAAGCGGTTGTCCGATACATCAATATCAACTGACCCACCGCCTTCGCGAGCAAGCTCGCTCCCACAGGTTTTGTAGTGTTCAGGCGGTCACGGTGCGCTCCACCAGTTGGCCATTTTCGATCCGCACATGTCGCGGGTGGAAACGTTTCAAACTGCTTCGATGGCCAACGCTGACAATGCTCAGGCCCGGCAACTGGTCGATCAGCGCCTGGTACAGCGTCGCCTCGTCTTCTTCATCCATCGCCGACGTGGCTTCGTCCATGTACAACCATTGCGGGGCATAAAGCAATGCGCGAGCAAACGCCAGGCGCTGTTGCTCACCGGGCGAGAGCATGCGCTGCCAGTGGTTGCTTTCATCCAGCCGCGGGACCAGGTGCGGCAGGCGGCAGGTTTCCAGCACCTGTGCATAACGTTCGTTGGGGTAGACGTCGCCAGCCTGTGGATAACTCAGCACTTCGCGCAGGCTGCCAATCGGCAGATAGGGTTTCTGCGGCAGGAACAGATAACGCGCCGCCGGAAGCCGGATCGTCCCGTGCCCCGCTGGCCACAAATGCCCCATCGCACGAAACAGGGTGGATTTGCCGCTGCCGGAACGACCGCTGAGCATGACCCGCTCGCCCGGCGCCACGCTCATGTCGGCGTTATCAAGCAAATGACGGCCGTCGGCCAGGTCCAGCCCCAGGTTGCGCACCTTCAATGCGTCGCCCTGGTTTTGCACATCGATGGCCGGCACACGGTCTTCGTTGTCGCTCATGGCCTGGCGGAAGCTCAGCAGACGATCACAGGTGGCGCGCCACGCGGCGAGGTCGGCGTAGGCACTGATGAACCAGCTGAAATTCTCCTGCACATTGCCGAACGCCGAGTTGATCTGCATGAGCTCGCCCAGTTGGATCTTGCCGGCGAAGTAACGCGGCGCGGCGACGATGAACGGGAAGATGATCGCGATCTGGCCATAGCCGGAAGTGAAGAACGTCAGGCGCTTGGACACTCGCATGATGTCCCAGAAGTTATGCCAGACCAGGCCGAAACGCCCGCTCAGGCGGCGGTTCTCGTTCGGCTCGCCGTTGTACAGCGCAATGCTCTCGGCGTTTTCACGCACCCGCACCATGGAGAAACGCAGGTCGGCTTCGAAGCGTTGCTGGTTGTTGTTCAGCCCGATCAGGCGTCGGCCGATCAGGTGCGTCAGCCAACTGCCCACCGCCGCGTACACCAGTGCGCACCAGAACATGTAGCCCGGGATGGTGTAGCCGAACACTTCGATGCTGCCCGAAACGCCCCACAAAATGATCGAGAACGACACCAGGCTGACCACGGTCCGCAGCAGCCCCAAGCCCAGGCTCAGGGTATTGGTGGTGAAGCTGTTGAGGTCTTCGGAAATCCGCTGGTCCGGGTTATCGGTATAACCGCCCTGCTCCAGCCGGTAATAGTTCTTGTCATTGAGCCAACGGGCAAAGTGCTGCTCCGTCAGCCAGGCCCGCCAGCGAATGGTGAGCATCTGCGTCAGGTACAAGCGGTACACCGCGCCCAGGATCGCCACCGCCGCAATGCCGCAGAAATACAGGATCAACTGCCAGAACGCCGCGCTGTTCTTCTCTTGCAGGGCGTTGTAGAAATCCTTGTACCAACTGTTGATCCACACCGAGATCGCCACGCTGAACAGCGACAGTGCGATGACAGCGATCAACAACGTCCAGGCCTTGCCCTTCTCCTCACTGCGCCAGTATGGCGTGGTCATTTGCCAGACACGACGGAAAAACTGCCCGCGCACCGCGTCATTGACCGCGGAATATTCAGCGTTCTGATTCATGGTTAAGGCTCAATAGAGAAAAGAACTCGGGCCGATCATAGAGCAACGGCCCGATTTATCGCGAGGGTGGACAACATTTGTTCAGCGCAGGTTCAGCGACGCACGGGGCGCTTCTGCAATTTGCGCTGCAAGGTCCGCCGGTGCATGCCCAGGGCGCGGGCCGTCGCGGAGATATTGCCTTCGTGTTCAGTCAGCACCCGCTGGATGTGCTCCCATTGCAGGCGATCCACCGACATGGGGTTTTCCGGCACCAGGGTGTCGAGGTCGGCATGCTCGGACAACAGCGCCGCCAGGACGTCATCGGCGTCCGCCGGTTTGCACAGGTAATTGCAGGCGCCGCGCTTGATAGCCTCGACCGCGGTGGCGATGCTCGAATAGCCGGTGAGGATCACCACGCGCATCTCCGGGTCCAGCTCCAGCAGCTTGGGCAGCAGCACCAGGCCGGAATCGCCGTCCATTTTCAGGTCCAGGGCGGCGTAGTCCGGCAGGTCGGCCTGGGCGAGGGCCAGGCCCTCCTCGGCGGAGCCGGCGGTGCTCACGCGAAAGCCGCGACGGGACATGGCCCGGGCCATCACGCGGGTGAACGTGGCGTCGTCGTCCACCAGCAACAGGTGCGGCAGTTCTTCGCCGTCGACTTGGATCTCGTCACTCATGTTTCGTCTCCTCGGTCGGCATGGGGCAAGCGCAGCTCGGTGAGCGTGCCGCCTTCCTCATGGGGGTAGAGTTTCACCGAGCCGCCGGCGCGTGTCACGCTGGCTTTGCTCAAAAACAGGCCGAGGCCGAAGCCTTTGCCCTTGGTGGTGTAGAACGGCTTGCCGATCTGCTCGGCGATCGCCAACGGGACACCGGCGCCGTGGTCGCGGATGCTGATGGTCAGCTCATAGGCGTTCCAGTCCAGCGCCACTTCCAGCCCTTCGGGGCAGGCATCGGCAGCGTTGTTCAACAGGTTCAGCAACGCCTGGGTCAGGTCCGGCGGCGGTGCCATGCGCGGCACCGGACCCTGGCCCAGGCGCTGGAAGCGGTAACTGGCTTCCGGGCGCATCAGGTGCCAGCGGTTCAGCGCCTCATCGAGCCAGTCAGTGACGTCCTGCATATCGATGGCCAGCCGGCGATTGGCCTCGGCGGCGCGCACCAGGTACTGCAGGGTTTCCTTGCAGAGCTTGACCTGATCCTGCAACACGCCCAGGTCCTCTTGCAGTGCCGGGTCATGATGATCCTGGCGCATCTCCTTGAGCAACACGCTCATGGTCGCCAGCGGCGTGCCCAATTCATGGGCGGCGCCAGCGGCCTGGGTCGCCACGGCCAGCAATTGCTCATCGCGCAGGCCCTCTTCGCGGCGGATGGCCCGCAGTTCTTCCTGGCGGCGCAGTTCCTCGGCCATGCGCGCGGCAAAAAACGTGATCACCGCCGCGGCCAGGGCGAAACTCAGCCACATGCCGTAGATCTGCAGGTTTTCCCGGGCGATGGGGAAGGTTTCCAGCGGGTAGAAACGCGCCAGCAGCAAGGTGTACAGCGCCAGGGCGATGCCCGAAAGGATCAGCGAAAACCGCCATGGCAACGTCACCGCGGCGATGGTCAGCGGCACCAGGTAATAGGAAACGAAGGGGTTGGTGGAACCGCCGGAGAAATACAGCAACGCGCTGTGGATAAACAGGTCACAGGCCAGTTGCACGGCGTATTCGAGCTCGGTCACCGGCCACGAAGTGCGCAGGCGAATCGCCGTCAGCGCGCAAAGCACACTGGAACAGACCAGGGTGATCGCCAATTGCAGCCAGGGTAGCGGCAACAGGTCGAACCAATAGGCGAGCCCCACGGACCCGGCCTGGGCCGCCAGGACCAGAATGCGGATAAACGTCAGGCGCCAGAGGTTCTGGCGAGAGGCGGAAGTCATTTGCAAAGGGGCGAGCATGAGCTCTCCTGATGAGCGCTCCAGGCGGATCGCACGGAGTATAACCAAGGCACGGGTTGCAGCGGCAGATATGCGGCAAAGCGCCACAGCTTCCAGCCTCGCTGCATGACCTTGTGGCGAGGGGATTTATCCCCGCTGGCGCGCGAAGCGCCCCCAAAAGATCGGCCATCACAGTGTCATGACACTATTGGGGCTGCTGCGCAGCCCAGCGGGGATAAATCCCCTCGCCACAAAAAGCCTCCCACCCGCAATCTGTATAGAAGTTGTAACTGTGCGAACCCACCCATAAAAGCTAGAGTCTTACCGTTCACGCAGGCCCGGACCTTACCCCTGCGCCTCATCCCAAGGAGCTTTCATGCACACGTTCAGTCGCCCCGCCGCCCTGCTCGCCCTCAGCCTCGGCACCCTCGCCAGCCTGCCGGCCCTGGCCGCCGATGAGCTGCATTACAACCAGATTTCTCTACGCGCCGAAGTCAACAAGGACGTAGCGCGCGACCTGATGATCGTCACCCTCTACACCGAGGAACAGAACACCGACCCGGCCAAACTCGCCGCAGCCGTCAGCACCACACTGAACAAAGCCATCGGCCAGGCCAAACAAGTCAAGGACATCACCCTGCGCCAGGGCAGCCGCAGCAGCTACCCGATCTACGACAACAAAGGCGGGAAAATCACCGGCTGGCGCGAACGCGCCGAACTGCGCCTGGAAAGCGCCGACTTCGCCGCCCTGTCCAAACTCACCGGCGAATTGCTCACCGATATGAAAATGGGCGGCATGGACTTCGCCATCTCGACCGCCGTGCGCCAAAGCAGCGAAGACGCCCTGCTCAAAGACGCCGTCAACGCCTTCAAGGCCCGCGCCCAACTGGCCACCGACGCCCTGGGCGGCAAGGGCTACAAAATCGTCAACCTGAACTTCAACACCAACGGTTATCCACAGCCGTTCATGCGCCCACAGATGATGATGAAAGCGGCGTCCATGGATGCTGAGTCGGTTACGCCGGAAGTGGAAGCGGGCACCAGCCAAGTGACGATGGCGGCGGATGGGGTGATTGAGGTGTTGATGCAGTAACCCGCCTGATCGTTCCCACGCCCGCGTGGGAACGATCAAATTGCCTGCTGCATTGTTTACTTCAGCAAAGGCACCGCCGCCTGCGCGAGTTGGGTGAGCAACTCAATATCTTGCCCGTCGCGCGCGCCATCCTCGTTTAAATCAGTTTTTATCCCCACCTTGTCGTAGTGGCCATCCTTCAGAGAGGACGACACAAAGGTATCGAGGTAACACTGTTCGTCACGGTAGAACTTGAGCCGAACCTCAGGGTTTTCATCACGATCAAGATCTTTAAGTGATATGCGGATTTCGTTAGCGGCCATCATCGAACCTCATCCGTTAAGTTAGATCGGTACGGCATCGCTGCTTTGAATAAAGCACGCCCGTATCCAGCATCCTAACCACGCCCCCGAGACCGTCTACTGTCAGAGCTGACAGGTGGACGCCCATACAGACCGAACCGCTCAAACTTGCGAGGAGAAACCCGGTGGCGAGGGGATTTATCCCCGCTGGGCTGCGCAGCAGCCCCAAACCTGACACCTCGGTGTATCAGCTGGATGCAGTCGCTGCTGTTGGGGCCGCTTCGCGCCCCAGCGGGAGCAAGCTCCCTCGCCACGATTTTGTGGTCGGCCAGCAATTTGAGGTTGGCCCTCAGGCCGCCATCGCGAGCAAGCTCGCTCCCACAGGGGAACGCGGTCCCACCAAGAACCAGGTCGGCTGTTAGGCCGCCTCGCGGTGGACGTTGATCTCGGCGCCCCGTTAACCACGATGGCCGAACGCAGGCATTGTGGAGTGGGCATCCCGGCATGGATGCCGGGATAGCCGCGCTGGGCCATGGATGGCCCTTCGCGGCGGGCCCACGGAGCAATGCCGGAGTGAGGGCATGCCGAGCCTAGGCGAGGCACCGAGTGGTGGGGCAAAAGCGCTTTGGTTACTTTCGCGCTCTTCGAAAGTGAGTCGCTGTAAAAGCGAAACCATAAGTGGCCGTTACCGCAGCAATGGATATGTACCCGGTCAACAAAATCCTGGCCGGCTGTCAGGCCGCCATCGCGAGCAAGCTTTGCTCCCACAGACCTGACAGATGTACAGGGAGGGAGAGGCAGGCCGGCTGTCAGGCCGCCTCGTCCAAAGCGCTATACCCAAACCCAACAGTCCCCCTCACTTTTCGATATTTCCAACACCCCCACCCACAACGCTACCCTCCTGAAAACCGTCACCACCCCAAGGGATTTCATGGACAGAACCACCTTCAAGCCCCTCCTGCTCACCCTAGCCCTGATCAGCAGCGCCCCAATAGCCCAAGCCGCCACCACCCTGGTCTACTGCTCCGAAGCCAGCCCCGCCGGATTCGACCCCAGCCAATACACCAGCGGCACCGACTTCGATGCCTCGGCCGAAACCGTCTTCAACCGCCTCACCCAATTCAAGCGCGGCGGCACCGAGGTCGAACCCGGGTTGGCCACGAGCTGGGACGTGTCACCCGACGGCCTGGCCTACACCTTCCACCTGCGTGAAGGCGTGAAATTCCACACCACCGACTACTTCACCCCCACCCGCGAGTTCAACGCCGACGACGTGCTGTTCACCTTCCAGCGCCTGCTCGACCCGCAACACCCATTCCGCCAGGCCTACCCCACCGAGTCGCCGTACTTCACCGACATGGGCCTGAACACCACGATCAAAAGCGTCGAGAAAGTCGACGAGCACACCGTGCGCTTCAACCTGAACAACGTCGACGCGGCTTTCGTGCAAAACCTGGCGATGAGTTTTGCATCCGTACAATCCGCCGAGTATGCCGCGCAGTTGCTGAAGGAAGGCAAGGCCAGCGACCTCAACCAGAAACCCGTCGGCACCGGTCCGTTCGTGTTCAAGCGCTACCAGAAGGACTCGCAGATCCGCTACGCCGCCAATCCGGCGTACTGGAAACCCGAGGACGTGAAGCTCGACAACCTGATTTTCTCCATCACCCCGGACGCCGCCGTACGCCTGCAAAAACTCAAGCGTGGCGAATGCCAGGTCAGTGGTTACCCACGCCCGGCCGACATCGAAGTGATCGAGCAAGACCCGAACCTGCAAGTGCTCAAGCAGCCAGGTTTCAACCTGGGTTTCCTGGCCTACAACGTCACGCACCCGCCCCTGGACCAGCTCAAGGTCCGTCAGGCGCTGGACATGGCCATCGACAAGCCGGCGATCATCAAGGCCGTGTACCAGAGCGCCGGGCAATTGGCACAGAACGCCTTGCCGCCGGCCCAGTGGTCGTTCGACCCGACCATCCAGGACGCGCCCCACGACGTGACCAAGGCCAAGGCGCTACTCAAGGAGGCCGGGGTTGCACCGGGTACCACCATCGATTTATGGGCGATGACGGTGCAACGTGCCTCCAACCCCAATGCGCGAATGTCTGCGCAGATGATCCAGCAGGATTGGGCCAAGATCGGGATCAAGGCCAACATTGTCAGTTATGAATGGGGCGAGTACATCAAGCGTGCAAAAAATGGCGAACACGATGCAATGATCTACGGCTGGACCGGCGACAACGGCGACCCCGACAACTGGCTGGGCGTGCTGTACAGCTGCGCGGCGGTCAAGGGCAGCAACTACGCCAAGTGGTGCGACCCGGCGTATGACCGCTTGATCCAGCAAGCCAAGGTCTCGACCGACCGCCAGCAACGTATCGATCTGTACCGACAAGCGCAGAAAATCCTCAAGCAACAGGTGCCGATCACCCCGATCGCCAACTCCACGGTATTCCAGCCGATAAACAGGCAAGTGGTGGATTTCAAACTCAGCCCATTCGGCCTCACACCCTTCTACGGCGTGGGTTTGAAGAAGTAACACCCGCCCATTTCCGGTGCATTGCGACTGCGCAGCGCACCGGGAAAGGGCGCGTTTTTCCTCAAAAAAACACGCGCAAACGATCAAATGCGTCGGAAGTTACACAGATGCGACATTAAGGTACGTTCGTGCCACTGTTTCGGACTTGTGACCGCTCTGGATCTTGCATTGGGTATGGGGCCTGCATAAGTATCCGCAGGACGACTCACGAGGTCGCCCTCAAATCCAAAAATGACAACAAATCATGAGGCCAACATGCTTAAACAAGCGGTCATTCCGTTTTTAGTCGGCGCCAGCTTACTAGCCAGCGCACCTTTCGCCCAAGCCGCGACTAACCTGGTGTTCTGCTCCGAAGGGAGCCCGGCCGGTTTTGACCCTGGTCAGTACACCACCGGAACCGACTTCGACGCCTCTGCAGAGACCATGTTCAACCGCCTGACCCAGTTCGAACGCGGCGGCACCGCTGTGATTCCTGGCCTGGCGACCAAGTGGGATATTTCCCAAGACGGCCTGACCTACACCTTCCACCTGCGTGAAGGCGTCAAGTTCCACACCACCCCGTACTTCAAGCCGACCCGCGAATTCAACGCCGACGACGTGCTGTTCACCTTCAACCGCATGATCAACAAGGACGACCCGTTCCGTAAGGCGTACCCGACCGAATTCCCGTACTTCACCGACATGGGGATGGACACCAACATCACCAAGATCGACAAAGTCGACGACCACACCGTCAAGTTCACCCTCAAGGATGTCGACGCCGCGTTCATCCAGAACATGGCCATGAGCTTCGCCTCGATCCAGTCCGCCGAGTACGCTGCCCAGCTGCTCAAGGAAGGCAAGGCACCCGACATCAACCAGAAGCCGGTCGGCACCGGCCCGTTCGTGTTCAAGAGCTACCAGAAAGACTCCAACATCCGCTACACCGGGAACAAGGATTACTGGAAGCCTGAGGACGTGAAGATCGACAACCTGATCTTCGCCATCACCACCGACCCGTCGGTGCGCATGCAGAAACTCAAGAAAAACGAATGCCAGATCACCCTCTTCCCACGCCCGGCCGACCTCAAGGCCCTGAAGGAAGACAAGACGCTGAAGATGCCTGACCAGGCCGGTTTCAACCTGGGCTACATCGCCTATAACGTGATGGACAAGATCAAGGGCAGCAACGAGCCGAACGTGCTGGCTGACCTGAAAGTCCGCCAGGCGCTGGACATGGCGGTCAACAAGCCGCAGATCATCGATTCGGTCTACCAGGGTGCCGGCCAGTTGGCCGTCAACGCCATGCCACCGACCCAATGGTCCTACGACACCACCATCAAGGACGCCAAGTACGACCCTGAGAAAGCCAAGGCGCTGCTCAAGGAAGCCGGCGTCAAGGAAGGCACCAACATCACCCTGTGGGCGATGCCGGTCCAGCGTCCGTATAACCCGAACGCCAAGTTGATGGCCGAGATGCTGCAGTCCGACTGGAAGAAGATCGGCCTGAACGTCAACATCGTCAGCTATGAATGGGGTGAGTACATCAAGCGCTCCAAAGGCGGCGAGAACCAGGCGATGATCATCGGCTGGAGCGGTGACAACGGTGACCCGGACAACTGGCTCAACGTGCTGTTCGGCTGCGACTCGCTGGCCGGTAACAACTTCTCCAAATGGTGCGACAAGAAGTTCGATGGCCTGGTCAAGGAAGCCAAGCGCACCACCGACCAGTCCAAGCGCACCGAACTGTACAAACAGGCACAACACGTCCTCAAGGATGCCGTGCCGATGACACCTATCGCTCACTCGACGGTGTATCAACCCATGCGCGCCAACGTGCAGGATTTCAAGATCAGCCCATTCGGCTTGAACTCCTTCTACGGCGTCAGCGTCAGCAAATAAAGATAGGCAACGGCGGCGTCTTCAACGTCGCCGTTGCTTTATCGGCCGAGACCAAGACTCAAGAAATCGCCTACATCCAAAAACACTGCGTACCACAGCAGTTGGTTTAGGACGTATCGCCTTTTCCCACAAGTCTTTCAGGCATTACGCATTTACCGACCGGTCCACGACTCATACCGTCGAGGCCTGGACGGCTTGCCTGCCCTGCGGCATCGCTACGCAATGGAATGAGCTCAGTGCTCCGGACCTGTCCCCGGACAAATACCGGTTCACTGTTAAAACACCCCGAACGAGAGAGGGAGCCACATGCGCCATACCTTGGTTTTATCCGCATTGCTGGGCACCGGCCTGCTGGCCGCGACATCCGCAGCCCAGGCCGCTGACGGCAGCCTGGTGTTCTGTTCCGAAGGCAGCCCCGCCGGTTTCGACACCGCGCAATACACCACGGCCACCGACAACGATGCCGCCGAACCGCTGTACAACCGCCTGGCCGAGTTCGAAAAAGGCGCGACCAATGTCGTTCCGGGCCTGGCGACCAGCTGGGACATTTCCGAGGACGGCCTGAAATACACCTTTCACCTGCGTGAAGGCGTGAAGTTTCATACCACCGACTACTTCACCCCGACCCGGGACTTCAACGCCGACGACGTGCTGTTCACCTTCAACCGCATGCTCGATCCGCAGCATCCGTTCCGCAAGGCCTACCCCACCGAGTTCCCGTACTTCAACGGCATGAGCCTGAACAAGAACATCGCCAAGGTGGAAGCGACCGGGCCGTTGACGGTGGTCATGACCCTCAACAGCGTGGACGCCGCGTTCATCCAGAACATCGCCATGAGTTTCGCCGCGATCCTGTCGGCCGAATACGCCGACCAGTTGCTCAAGAACGGCAAGCCGAGCGACATCAACCAGAAACCGATCGGCACCGGGCCATTCGAGTTCAAGAGCTACCAGAAAGACTCCAACATCCGCTACGTCGCCAACAAGCAGTACTGGGCGCCGGAACGGGTCAAGCTGAACAACCTGATCTTCTCCATCAACACCGATGCCTCGGTACGGGTGCAGAAGCTCAAGGCCAACGAATGCCAGGTCACCCTGCATCCGCGCCCGGCCGACGTGCCGGCCTTGAAAAACGACCCCAAGCTGCAGTTGATCGAGAAGCCCGGCTTCAACCTTGGCTACATCGCCTATAACACCCGCCACAAGCCGTTCGACCAGGTCGAGGTGCGGCGGGCGCTGGACATGGCGGTGAACAAGCAGGGCATTCTCAATGCCGTGTACCAGGGCGCGGGGCAACTGGCGGTCAACGCCATGCCGCCGACCCAATGGTCCTACGACGATACGATCAAGGACACCGCCTACAACCCGGAAAAGGCCAAGGAATTGCTCAAGGCCGCCGGGGTCAAGGAAGGTACCGAAATCACCCTCTGGGCCATGCCCGTGCAACGCCCGTACAACCCCAACGCCAAGCTGATGGCCGAGATGCTCCAGGCCGACTGGGCGAAGATCGGCCTGAAGGTGAAGATCGTCAGCTACGAATGGGGCGAGTACATCAAGCGCACCAAGAGCGGCGAGCACGACATCAGCCTGATCGGCTGGACCGGCGACAATGGCGACCCGGACAACTGGCTGGGCACGCTGTACAGCTGCGACGCCATTGGTGGCAACAACTACTCCATGTGGTGTGACCAGGATTACGACAAGCTGATCAAGCAGGCCAAGGTCGTCACCGACCGCGACCAGCGCACCGTGCTCTACAAACAGGCCCAGCAGTTGCTCAAGCAGCAAGTGCCGATCACCCCTGTTGCCCACTCGACGGTCAACCAGCCGCTGAGTGCCAAAGTCGAAGGGTTCAAAGTCAGCCCCTTCGGTCGCAACGTGTTCTCGGGCGTCAGCCTGAACCCATAACCGTATAGCCACGCAGCGAGGGTTTCCTCTGGAAGCCCTCTCGCAGACGTCTTGCCTGAATTCGCCGATCAGGCGCCATGCAAACGTTTGCCAGCTGTGAATGAGTTGTAAAAACCAATAGCCGTATCACCAAAAAAGACCGGCATTAAAAAAGAAAGAAAAGGAGCTTTACCCATGAAACTGAGCAGCACCGCGATACTGGCCCTGGCCATCAGCAGCATCACCGCGACAGCCTATGCAGAATCCCAGAGCCAGGCGGTCACTCCAGTGACCCTCAAGACCACCAGCGAGCAAAGCGAAGCCAAGGGCTTCATCGAAGGCCAGTCCATCAGTGGCACCACTCGCAACTGGTACGCCAACGAGCAATTCAAGCGCGGCGCGAAACTCACCTATCGCAAGAACGGCGAAGCACGCGAGACCGACCGGCGTATCAACTGGCTGCAAGGCACTATCATCAAGTACAACTCGGGCTTCACCGAAGGCACCGTAGGCTTCAGCACCGAATTGGCCGCCTACAACGCCATCGCCCTGGACCAGGACCGCAAGGACCTGGCGTCCAACAATGGCGGCGCACCGACCACCCGTCCTGGCGCCGGCAACAACCGTACCCTGACCCGCGAAGGCGGTGACGCCGTAGGCCAGTGGAGCAAACTGGGCCTGGCCAACGTCAAGGCCCGCGTTTCCAACACCACCCTGACCGCTGGCCGCCAGAACTTCAGCAGCCCGATGGTCGACGTCATCGGCAACCGTGCCCTGCCTTCCAGCTTCCAGGGTGTGAGCCTGCACAGCGAAGAGTTCGAAAACCTGGGCTTTGACATCGCCACCTTCGACCGCAACTCGCCGCGTACCGAAGAGAGCCTGCGCAAGTTCCGTTCCGAATACGGCGACAGCAGCGTTGAAACCGATCACGTCAACACCGCCGGTATCACCTACCAGCCCCTGGCCAGCCTGAAGACCAGCCTCTGGGCGACCCAGGCCGAGGACATGTGGAACCAGTACTACTTCGGCGCCACCCATGAACTGGGCGACAGCTCGGTGCTGAGCCTGACCACCGGCCTGAACTACTACAAGACCGTGGACTCGGGCAAAAGCAAGCTCGGCGAGATCGACAACGACACCTACTCCCTGTCGTTCGGCCTGACGCACCAGGCCCATAGCCTGACCTTCTCGTACCAGGAAGTGAACGGCAACGAGTACTTCGACTACCTGCACGAAACCAACGGCATCTACCTGGCCAACTCCCTGCTGTCGGACTTCAACGGCCCGAACGAGAAATCCTTCCAGATCGCCTACGGCCTGAACATGGCCGAATACGGCGTGCCAGGCCTGAAGTTCAACATCTACCAGGCGCGCGGCTGGGGCATCGACGGTACCCACTACAACAGCACTGGCTATAGCGACGTGCGAGCCATGGACGGTGAGCACCACTATGAATACGGCGTCGGCGCGTCCTATGCCGTACAGAGCGGTCCTCTGAAAGCCACCGCGATCCGTGCGACCTACACCGCACACCGCGCCAGCGAAAACCAGGCCGACGGCAGCCTCAACGAGTTCCGCCTGGTCACCACCATTCCGTTCAACATTCTCTAAACTCCCACCGGGCGGTCGACTCACAAGGTCAACCGCCCGGTCTTTTGCCATTTACCCGATTGCAGAGGATTGACGATGAACATGATCCCCCTACGCGCAGCCATCGCCGCTGCGTTGCTGAGTGTCGCCGTTGGCGCCGCGGCCAAACCCCTGGTGGTTTGTACAGAAGCCAGCCCGGAAGGCTTCGACATGGTCCAGTACACGACTGCAGTCACTGCCGACGCCGTGGCAGAAACCATTTTCAACCGCCTGGCCGACTTCAAGCCCGGCACCACCGAAGTGATTCCGGCCCTGGCCGAATCCTGGGACATCAGTGACGATGGCCTGACGTACACCTTCCACCTGCGCAAGGGCGTCAAGTTCCATACCACCGAATACTTCAAGCCGACCCGCGACATGAACGCCGACGACGTGGTCTGGAGCTTCCAGCGCCAGCTGGACCCGAATCACCCATGGCACAAGCTGTCGAGCGTGGGCTTCCCGTACTTTGAAAGCATGGGCTTCAAGGAACTGCTCAAAAGCGTCGAGAAAGTCGACGAGCACACGGTCAAGTTCAGCCTGACCCGCCGCGAAGCGCCGTTCCTGGCCGACATCGCCATGGCCTTCTCCTCGATCTACCCGGCCGAATACGCCGACCAGTTGCTCAAGGCAGGCAAGGCCGGCGATCTCAACAGCAAGCCGGTCGGCACCGGGCCGTTCATCTTCCAGCGCTACAACAAGGACGCCCAGGTGCGCTTCAAGGCCAACCCGGACTACTTCCGTGGCAAGCCGCCGGCCGATGCCCTGGTGCTGGCCATCGCCACCGACAACAACGTGCGCATGCAAAAACTCAAGACCAACGAGTGCCAGATCGCGCTGTATCCAAAACCGGATGACATCCCCAGCATCAAGAAAGACCCGAACCTGAAGGTCGCTGAACTGGACGCGATGACCGTCTCCTACACCGCCCTGAACACCAGCCACAAATACATGAGCGACGTGCGGGTGCGCAAAGCCATCGACCTGGCCTTCGACAAGGAAGCCTACGTCAACGCGCTGTTCGGCAAGGGCAACGCCACCGTGGCGGTCAACCCGTATCCGCCAACCCTGCTGGGCTTCAACCACGACCTGAAGAACCCGCCTCGCAACCTGGACAAGGCCCGTGAGTTGCTCAAGGAAGCCGGTGTGCCGGAAGGTACCGTATTCACCCTGTTCACCCGTAACGGTGGCGGCCCGACCAACCCCAACCCGATGCTCGGCGCGCAGATGATGCAGGCCGACCTGGCCAAGGTAGGAATCAAGGTCGACATCCGCGTGATGGAATGGGGCGAAATGCTCAAGCGCGCGAAAAACGGCGAGCACGACATGGTTTCCGCCGGATGGGCGGGCGACAACGGCGACCCGGATAACTTCCTGACGCCTATGCTCAGTTGCGAGGCGGCCAAGAACGGCGAAAACTACGCGCGCTGGTGCAATGAGAAATTCCAGGCGCTGATCGACCAGGCTCGCGCCACAGTGAACCCTGAGGAACGCATCAAGCTCTATGAACAGGCCCAGGTGCTTTTCAACCAGGACCTGCCATGGATCAGCATGGCCCACACCCGCATGTTCACCGCAATGCGCAACAACGTAGAGGGTTATGTGATTAGCCCGCTCACCACCAACAACTTCGCCACCACCCAGGTGAAGTAGATAAGAAAACGCCCGGCCGCTCTTGACCCAAGAGTTGCCGGGCACGCCTAACCGGCTGATGAGGTACACCTGAAGATGTTTAGTTTTATTGCCCGCCGACTGGGATTACTGATCCCCACGTTCTTCGGCATCACCTTGCTGACCTTCGCGTTGATTCGCATGATCCCCGGCGATCCCGTGGAAGTGATGATGGGCGAACGTCGGGTCGATCCCGAAATGCATGCACAGGCAATGGAACGCCTTGGCCTCAATAAACCGCTGTATGCCCAGTACCTGGACTACATCGGCAAACTGGCCCACGGCGACCTCGGCGAATCGCTGCGTACCCGTGAAAGCGTATGGACCGAGTTCAGCTCTCTGTTTCCCGCGACCCTGGAACTGTCCATGGCCGCCCTGTTGTTCGCCGGCATCCTGGGCCTTTTGGCCGGGGTGATCGCGGCACTCAAGCGAGGATCCCTGTTCGACCATGGGGTGATGGGCGTCTCCCTGGCGGGGTATTCGATGCCGATCTTCTGGTGGGGCCTGATCCTGATCATGTTCTTCTCGGTGTCCCTGGGCTGGACGCCGGTGTCGGGGCGGATCGACCTGCTCTACGACATCGAGCCGCGGACCGGCTTCATGCTGATCGACACGCTGCTGGCCGATGAGCCCGGCGCGTTCCTCGATGCGCTGCACCACCTGATCCTGCCGGCCATCGTGCTGGGCACCATTCCGCTGGCGGTAATCGCCCGCATGACCCGCTCCTCGATGCTCGAAGTGCTGCGCGAAGACTACATCCGTACCGCCCGAGCCAAGGGCCTGTCGCCTTCGCGCGTGGTATTCGTGCATGGCCTGCGCAACGCGCTGATCCCGGTGCTGACCGTGGTCGGCCTGCAAGTCGGCACGCTGCTGGCCGGTGCGGTCCTGACTGAAACGATCTTCTCCTGGCCGGGCATCGGCAAGTGGCTGATCGAAGCCATCGGCGCCCGGGACTACCCCGTGGTGCAGAACGGCATCCTGTTAATCGCCTGCCTGGTGATTCTGGTCAACTTCGTCGTGGACATCCTCTACGGCTTTGCCAACCCACGCATCCGTCACCAGCGCTGAGATCAAAACCATGAGTACTCCAACTACCGCGGTAGCAGTCGATCAAAGCCTGCTGTATCCGTCCCCGTACAAAGAATTCTGGCAGGCGTTTTCCCGTAACAAGGGCGCCGTGGCCGGGCTGCTGTTCATGATCCTGGTGGTGTTCTGTGCGATCTTCGCGCCGTGGGTCGCGCCTCACGACCCGAGCGAGCAATACCGCGACTTCCTGCTGACGCCGCCGGCGTGGCTCGAGGGCGGGCAGATCCAGTTCCTGCTGGGCACCGACGAGCTGGGCCGCGATTTGCTCTCGCGCCTGATCCAGGGCTCGCGCCTGTCGCTGCTGATCGGCTTGTCGTCGGTGGTGATGTCGCTGATCCCGGGCATCCTGCTGGGGCTGTTCGCCGGGTTCTTCCCGCGCCTGCTCGGCCCGACCATCATGCGCTTGATGGACATCATGCTGGCCCTGCCCTCGCTGCTGCTGGCCGTGGCGATCGTCGCCATCCTCGGCCCAGGCCTGATCAACACCGTGATCGCCATCGCCATCGTCTCGCTGCCGTCCTATGTGCGCCTGACCCGCGCCGCCGTGATGGGCGAGCTGAACCGCGACTACGTGACCGCCGCCCGCCTCGCCGGTGCCGGCCTGCCACGCCTGATGTTCATCACCGTGCTGCCCAACTGCATGGCGCCGCTGATCGTGCAGGCGACCCTGAGCTTTTCCTCGGCGATCCTCGACGCCGCCGCCCTGGGCTTCCTCGGCCTCGGCGTACAACCGCCAACCCCGGAGTGGGGCACCATGCTGGCCTCGGCCCGCGACTACATCGAACGCGCCTGGTGGGTCGTGAGCCTGCCTGGCTTGACCATTTTGCTCAGCGTGCTGGCAATCAACCTGATGGGCGACGGTTTGCGCGATGCGCTGGACCCGAAACTCAAGAATGCCGCCTGAGGAGATTCCCATGTCACTGCTAGAAATCAAGAATCTCAACGTTCGCTTCGGCGACGCCACCGCCGTGCCAGTGGTCGACGGCCTGGATTTGACCGTGGAAAAGGGCGAAGTCCTGGCCATCGTCGGCGAATCGGGCTCGGGCAAATCCGTGACCATGATGGCGCTGATGGGCCTGATCGAGCACCCCGGCATCGTCACCGCCGATGCACTGAACTTCGACGGCAAGAACATGCTCAAGCTGAGCAGCCGCCAGCGCCGGCAGATCGTCGGCAAGGACCTGGCGATGGTCTTCCAGGACCCGATGACCGCGCTCAACCCCAGCTACACCGTGGGTTTCCAGATTGAAGAAGTGCTGCGCCTGCACCTGAAGATGTCCGGCAAGGCCGCCCGCAAGCGCGCCATCGAGCTGCTGGAAAAGGTCGAGATCCCCGGCGCGGCCAGCCGCATGGACGCCTACCCGCATCAACTGTCCGGCGGCATGAGCCAGCGCGTGGCGATTGCCATGGCGATTGCCGGCGAGCCGAAACTGTTGATCGCCGACGAACCGACCACCGCCCTGGACGTGACCATCCAGGCGCAGATCATGGACCTGCTGCTGGCCCTGCAAAAAGAGCAGGACATGGGCCTGGTGCTGATCACCCACGACCTGGCCGTGGTGGCTGAAACCGCCCAGCGCGTGTGCGTGATGTACGCCGGCCAAGCGGTGGAAGTGGGCAAGGTGCCGGAGCTGTTCGACATCCCCGCCCACCCGTACAGCGAAGCGTTGCTGGCGGCGATTCCGGAGCACAGCATGGGCGCCGAGCGCCTGGCGACCTTGCCCGGCATCGTCCCCGGTCGCTACGACCGTCCGCAAGGCTGCCTGCTGTCACCGCGCTGCCCCTATGTGCAGGACAACTGCCGCCAGCAACGCCCGGCCCTCGATCCGAAATCCAACAGCCTCGCCCGCTGCTTCTACCCGTTGAACCAGGAGGTGGCGTGATGGCCGTCGTACTTACCGCCCGTGACCTGACCCGTCATTACGAAGTGTCCCGTGGCATGTTCAAGGGCCATGCGACCGTGCGCGCCCTCAACGGTGTGTCGTTCGAACTGGAAGCTGGCAAGACCCTGGCCGTGGTGGGTGAATCCGGCTGCGGCAAATCCACCCTCGCCCGGGCCCTGACGCTGATCGAAGAACCGTCCTCCGGCTCCTTGAAAATCGCCGGCCAGGAAGTGACCGGTGCCAACAAGGCCGAGCGCAAGCAATTGCGTAAAGACGTGCAGATGGTCTTCCAGAGCCCGTACGCGTCCCTCAACCCGCGGCAGAAAATCGGTGATCAGCTGGCCGAGCCGTTGCTGATCAACACCAGCCTGTCGGCCACCGAGCGGCGGGAAAAAGTCCAGGCGATGATGAAGCAGGTGGGCCTGCGCCCCGAGCATTACCAGCGCTACCCGCACATGTTCTCCGGCGGCCAGCGCCAGCGCATCGCCCTGGCCCGCGCCATGATGTTGCAACCCAAGGTGCTGGTGGCGGACGAACCGACGTCGGCGCTGGACGTGTCGATCCAGGCCCAGGTGCTGAACCTGTTCATGGACTTGCAGGAGGAATTCAACACCGCCTACGTGTTCATTTCCCACAACCTGGCGGTGGTGCAACACGTGGCCGACGACGTGATGGTGATGTACCTCGGTCGCCCGGTGGAAATGGGCCCCAACGAGTCGATCTACAGTCGCCCGCTGCACCCGTACACCCAGGCGCTGCTGTCGGCCACCCCGACCATCCACCCGGACCCGAACAAGCCGAAGATCAAGATCGTCGGCGAACTGCCCAACCCGCTCAACCCACCGTCCGGCTGCGCCTTCCACAAGCGCTGCCCGTACGCAACCGAGCGCTGCAAGACGGAAGAACCGGCCCTGCGCTTGCTCGATAACCGGCAGGTAGCGTGTCACTACGCCGAGCAGTTCCTCGAAGGCGCGGCGTAACAGCCAGCACTCGCCACAAGGGTAAGTCTTCGCCTGGGGTCATGCGCCCGGCCTAAAAAACCCCTCCAGTCCCGACTGAGTATCAGTTGGGGCTGGAGGGGTTTTCTTTAGGTCAGAAATCTACGTCTGGCTATCGCCCTCTGCATCCTCATCGTCATCTGGCGTGTCGATTGGCGCACCATCATCGTCCTCGCCATCGTCCGAATCACCTGCGTCCGCATCGGTCGCGGCAAGCATCCACTCACCGTGCACCACCGAGCCACTCGACGCGTGCTGCTCGTGCTCATCGCATTCCGCCCACGCAGCCGTAGACCCCAGAGACAGCATCACCAGCACCTTCAGCAAAAACATCATGCGTAGAAGCTTGTTCATAGCCAATTCCTTCTTTTCCGGATAAAGCCGGGGCCTGACGGCGCTCAAGAAAATCTAGTTCTGAACAGGCCGGTTCACCAGATAGGACGCTTAAGAACAACCAGAAATGCCGCTGCCCGACAGATTGGTTTCGAATAAGGGTTATCTCCAAACCTACTAACGCCCGTATGGGGGCAGGTTTGCTCTCACAAGGAGATCTGTGCCGAACACAAGTATTTGCCCATGAAGATCCAGTGTGGGAGCGAGCCTGCTCGCGATGACGGCGGCACATCCGACATAGATGCTGACTGACCCACCGCTATCGCGAGCAGGCTCGCTCCCACAGTGAGTTATTTATGTTCAGGACATGGGACAAGCCATAAAAAACCCCCGCTGTTTTCACAACGGGGGTTTTGATTTGCAGCTCAGCGTTTAGTGATGCTCGCGGGTCGCGCGGAATTTCACGTCCGGCCAGCGCTCTTCCATCAGCGCCAGGTTGACCCGGGTCGGGGCCAGGTAGGTCAGGTGACCACCGCCGTCCAAAGCAAGGTTTTCCACGGCCTTGTTGGAAAACTCCTCGAGTTTCTTCTTGTCACCACATTCAACCCAACGGGCGGAATACACGGTGATCGGCTCGTAGGAGCACTCGACCTTGTATTCCTCTTTCAAGCGGCTGGCGACGACGTCGAACTGCAGCACACCGACGGCGCCGAGGATGATGTCGTTGCTGCGCTCCGGGAAGAACACCTGGGTGGCGCCCTCCTCGGCCAGTTGCTGCAGGCCCTGGCGCAGTTGCTTGGACTTGAGCGGGTCTTTCAGGCGCACGCGGCGGAACAGTTCCGGGGCGAAGTGCGGGATGCCGGTGAAACCCAGGGCTTCGCCTTCGGTGAAGGTGTCGCCGATCTGGATAGTGCCGTGGTTATGCAAACCGATGATGTCGCCGGCGAAGGCCTCTTCCAGTTGCTCGCGTTCCGAGGAGAAGAAGGTCAGGGCGTCGCCGATGCGCACGTCCTTGCCGGTACGCACGTGGCGCATCTTCATGCCTTTTTCGTACTTGCCGGAGCAGATGCGCATGAAGGCGATGCGGTCGCGGTGCTTGGGGTCCATGTTCGCCTGGATCTTGAACACGAAGCCCGAGAACTTCTCCTCCACCGGTTCCACGGTGCGCTCGTTGGCGACGCGGGCCAGCGGGCGCGGGGCCCAATCGACCACGGCGTCGAGCACATGGTCGACACCGAAGTTGCCCAGGGCGGTACCGAAGAACACCGGGGTCAGTTGGCCGTCGAGGAATTCCTGCTGGTCGAATTCATGGCAGGCGCCCTGCACCAGTTCCAGTTGCTCGACAAAACGCTCGTACTCGTCGCCCAAGTGCGCGCGAGCCTCGTCGGAGTCGAGCTTCTCGATGATCTTGACTTCGGTGCGCTCATGGCCGTGACCGGCGGTGTAGACGATGATGTAGTCGTCGGCCAGGTGGTACACGCCCTTGAAGTCGCGGTAGCAACCGATCGGCCAGGTGATCGGCGCCGCCTTGATCTTCAGGACCGCTTCGATCTCGTCGAGCAGTTCGATCGGGTCGCGGATGTCGCGGTCGAGTTTGTTGATGAAGCTGACAATCGGCGTGTCCCGCAGACGGCAGACGTCCATCAGCGCGATGGTCCGTGGCTCGACGCCTTTACCGCCGTCGAGGACCATCAGCGCCGAGTCCACCGCCGTCAGGGTGCGGTAGGTGTCTTCGGAGAAGTCTTCGTGGCCCGGGGTGTCGAGCAGGTTGATCATGTGATCGCGATACGGGAACTGCATGACCGACGTGGTAATGGAAATACCCCGTTGTTTTTCCATTTCCATCCAGTCGGAGGTGGCATGGCGGTCGGACTTGCGAGATTTCACCGTGCCGGCGACCGCAATCGCCTTGCCCATCAGCAAGAGCTTCTCGGTGATGGTGGTCTTACCGGCATCGGGGTGGGAAATAATGGCGAAAGTGCGGCGTTTCGCGACTTCGGCGGCCTGTTTGGTCATGGGAAATCGCCTGGCAGGTGATTCAAAAAAGGGCGGCGATTATAGCTCAACTTGCGCCAGGAACCGAACCGTTGAGCACATCCAGGGTGGCCAGATCTTCCCTGGCATGGGAACCTTTTGCCGCGTGGAGGCGTCCACCCCCCTGTTACGGCTATTCGTCAGGGTCTGAAAAATCAGCAAGTTAGCCTGACGAGGCTGCGCTCATGGCTCGATTTGGCGGCCGTTTACCGGCATCCAAAGAGCTGCTTCTCGCGAACGTTTTCCCGGCAACCAGTGATGGTTCGCCGCCCGGGAAAGCGTGCGCCGACTGAAAGACAAAGGAGTCCGCCTGTGGCTATCCGCTATGGCAAAGGGCTTATCGGGGGGGCGGTCGTCGTCGCGCTCCTGGCCCTGTTGGTCCACTGGATCGGCATCGATACGATCCAACGCTACCAAGACGATCTGCTGTTTTACCTGCAAGCGCACCTGATGCTTGTATTGGCCTCCATGCTGGCGGCCCTGATTGTCGGCATCCCCGCCGGCATCGCCTTAAGCCGCCCCAGCCTGGTCGGGCGCGCCGAACGCTTCATGCAAGTGTTCAACATCGGTAACACCGTACCGCCCCTGGCCGTACTGGCCATCGCCCTGGGCATCCTGGGCATCGGCAGCGGGCCCGCCATCTTCGCCCTGTTCCTCGCCTCGTTGCTGCCCATCGTGCGCAACACCTATGAAGGCCTGAAGAATGTCCAGGGCTCCCTCAAGGAAGCCGCCGTCGGCATCGGCATGACCCCGCGCCAAGTGCTGTGGAAAGTCGAGTTGCCCAATGCCGTGCCGATCATCATCGGTGGCGTGCGCGTGGCCCTGGCGATCAACGTCGGCACCGCGCCCCTGGCGTTCCTGATCGGCGCCAACAGCCTCGGCAGCCTGATCTTCCCCGGCATTGCCTTGAACAACCAGCCGCAGTTGCTGCTCGGCGCGGCCTGCACCGCCCTGCTGGCGTTGCTGCTCGACGGCCTGGTGACACTGGCCAGCCGCCTCTGGCTGGAACGCGGCCTGCGCCCGTCATAAGCCTGGCCGGATAAAGGAAATCGTTATGAAGAAGTTGAGCTTGATACTGGGCTGTGTCCTGCTGTTCGCGGGATTGGCCCAAGCCGCTGAAAAACCGCTGATCCGCCTCGGCGCGCGGGTGTTCACCGAACAGACGCTGCTGGCGGAAATCACCGCGCAATACCTGCGCAGCAAGGGCTACGACGCACAGATCACCGGTGGCCTGGGCAGTAACCTGGCCCGCAGCGCCCATGAAACCGGGCAATTGGACCTGCTGTGGGAATACACCGGCGTGTCGCTGGTGGCCTACAACCACGTCACCGAGAAACTCGACAGCGCCCAGTCCTACGCTCGAGTGAAAGAACTCGACGCGAAAAAAGGCCTGGCCTGGCTGGCGCCGTCGAAGTTCAGCAACACCTACGCCCTGGCCCTGCCGGAAAAAATCGCCCGCCAATACCCGCAGATCAACAGCATCAGCCAGTTGAACACGGTGTTGCAGGCCGAAGCCGATGACAATCACCTGGTAGCCCTGGACACCGAGTTCGCCAACCGCTCCGACGGCCTGGCGGGCATGGTCGAGCAGTACGGCATGAACCTGACCCGCAAGAATATCCGGCAGATGGACGCGGGCCTGGTCTACACCGCCTTGCGCAACGGCCAGGTATTCGCCGGGCTGGTGTACACCACCGACGGTCGGCTGAACGCGTTCAAGCTGAAATTGCTGGAAGACGACAAGCATTACTTCCCCGACTACACCGCCGCGCCAGTGGTGCGCCAGGCGTTCCTCGACGCCCATCCGCAACTGGCCGCACAGCTCAAGCCTCTGGCCGAACTGTTCGACGATGCAACCATGCGCCAGCTCAACGCCCGCGTGGACGTCAACCACGAAAGCCCTTCCACCGTTGCCGCCGATTTCCTGCGCCAGCATTCCCTGCTCTCAACCCAATGACCTGGAGGAAAAGCCATGGATTTTCTTGACGCCTTTTCCCATCTGGACTGGCCGCTGGTGCTGCACCTGACTTGGCAGCACATCACCCTGGTGGGCATCGCCGTGACCCTGGCGATTGTCGTCGGCGTGCCGCTGGGCATCTTCATGACCCGCTTTCCGGCGCTCGCCGGCCCATTGCAGGCCAGCGCCACGGTGCTGCTGACGATTCCGTCGATTGCCCTGTTCGGCCTGTTGCTGCCGTTCTATTCCAAATTCGGCCAGGGCCTGGGGCCGATGCCGGCGATCACCGCCGTGTTCCTCTATTCCCTGCTGCCAATCATGCGCAACACCTACCTGGCCCTCACCGGCGTCGAACCGGGCATCCGTGAAGCCGCCCGCGGCATTGGCATGACTTTCGGCCAGCGCCTGCGCATGGTCGAACTGCCCATCGCCGTGCCGGTGATCCTCGCCGGCGTGCGCACCGCCGTGGTCATGAACATCGGTGTCATGACCATCGCCGCCACTATCGGTGCCGGTGGCCTGGGCGTGCTCATCCTCGCTTCCATCAGCCGCAGCGACATGTCGATGCTGATCGTCGGCGCCGTGCTGGTCAGTCTCCTGGCCATCTTCGCCGACCTGCTTCTGCAATGGCTGCAACGCTCGCTGACCCCAAAAGGACTATTGAAATGATCGAACTTCAAAACCTCAGCAAAACCTTCAAGAGCAACGGCAAAGACGTCAAGGCCGTGGACTCGGTGAACCTGATCGTCAACGAAGGCGAGATCTGCGTATTCCTCGGGCCGTCGGGCTGTGGCAAAAGCACCACGCTGAAGATGATCAATCGCCTGATCCCGCCCACCTCGGGCAAAGTCCTGATCAATGGCGAGGACACCACCGGCCTGGACGAAGTGACCCTGCGTCGCAACATCGGCTACGTGATCCAGCAGATCGGCCTGTTCCCGAACATGACCATCGAGGAGAACATCACCGTGGTCCCGCGCCTGCTCGGCTGGGACAAGCAGAAATGCCACGACCGTGCCCGCGAGTTGATGAGCATGATCAAGCTCGAGCCCAAGCAATACCTGCATCGCTACCCCCGCGAACTGTCGGGCGGCCAGCAGCAACGGATCGGCGTGATCCGCGCCCTGGCGGCCGATGCGCCACTGCTGCTGATGGACGAACCCTTCGGCGCGGTGGACCCGATCAACCGCGAGATGATCCAGAACGAGTTCTTCGAGATGCAACGGGCGCTGAACAAGACCGTGATCATGGTCAGCCACGACATCGACGAAGCCATCAAGCTGGGGGACAAGATCGCGATCTTCCGCGCCGGCAAGCTGGTCCAGTGCGATCACCCGGACACCCTGCTGGCGCATCCTGCCGATGAGTTCGTCAGCAACTTCGTCGGCCAGGACAGCACCCTCAAGCGCCTGTTGCTGGTCAAGGCCGAGGACGCGGCGGACAACGCTCCGTCGGTCAGCCCCGAGACGCCGGTGAATGAGGCCCTGGAGCTGATGGACGAACATGACCGCCGCTACGTGGTGGTCACCTGTGCCGAGAACAAGGCCCTGGGCTATGTCCGCCGTCGCGACCTGTACCGCCAGGCCGGCACGTGCGGCCAATACCTGCGCGAATTCAACGCCACCGCCGCCTACGACGAACACCTGCGGATCCTGTTGTCGCGCATGTACGAGTTCAACCGGTCGTGGCTGCCGGTGATGGACGCCGAGCGGGTGTTCCTCGGTGAAGTGACCCAGGAATCGATTGCCGAGTACCTGAGCTCCGGTAAATCCCGTGGGGGCAAGACCAGCATTGTTTCGCCGGCCGAGACCGCGTTGGTCTGATCAGGCACCGCAGGCTTTGTGGCGAGATTTTTGTGGCGAGGGAGCTTGCTCCCGCTGGGTCGCGAAGCGGCCCCCAAAAAGGCGATGAGCGCTTCGCACTCAAGCGGGAGCAAGCTCCCTCGCCACAAAGCCCCCCCCATTGAATAGCCTCAATAAACCTATTGAGGGGAACATCAATCTGTCACGCCGGTCGGTTACATCATGAGCTGTCGCGGGCCGCACGACGGATGTGTGCAAAAACGCGACATTTTTAGTTGATCTCAGGCCCCTCACGCCCTAAAGTTCGCGCCGAACGTCCATGCTGGAAACGATCCATCCGGCTCAAGTACTGACGACGAGACAGCAAGGCCAAGGGAATCATGCATCCCATGGCCTTTTTGCTTTCGGCGACATGCCTTGGGAAGTAGGCGAACCAAAGTGGGGATACGGAGGACGTTCACGAGGGCTGCTTGCCCTCACACCCATTGATCCTGATGTTTGCCAGTAGGAGTCCCAAGTATGTCGATCCAGGTCGAAGATTATTTCGCGCGCGAAACCTTCCAGAAAATGAAGGCGTTCGCCGACAAGCAGGAAACCCCGTTCGTGGTGATCGACACCGCGATGATCGCCCAGGCCTATGACGACCTGCGCGCCGGTTTCGAATTCGCCAAGGTCTACTACGCCGTCAAGGCCAACCCGGCGGTGGAAATCATCGACCTGCTCAAGGATAAAGGCTCGAACTTCGACATCGCCTCGATCTACGAGCTGGACAAAGTCATGAGCCGCGGCGTCGGCCCGGACCAGATCAGCTATGGCAACACCATCAAGAAATCCCGCGACATTCGCTACTTCTACGAGAAGGGCGTGCGCCTGTACGCCACCGACTCCGAAGCCGACCTGCGCAACATCGCCAAGGCCGCGCCGGGCTCGAAGGTCTATGTACGAATCCTCACCGAAGGCTCGACCACCGCTGACTGGCCGTTGTCGCGCAAGTTCGGCTGCCAGACCGACATGGCCATGGACCTGCTGATCCTGGCTCGCGACCTGGGCCTGGTGCCGTATGGCATTTCGTTCCACGTTGGCTCGCAACAGCGTGACATCAGCGTCTGGGACGCAGCCATCGCCAAGGTCAAGGTGATCTTCGAGCGTTTGAAAGAAGAAGACGGCATCGTCCTGAAGCTGATCAACATGGGTGGCGGCTTCCCGGCCAACTACATCACCCGTACCAACAGCCTGGAAACCTACGCCGAGGAGATCATCCGCTTCCTCAAGGAAGACTTCGGCGACGACCTGCCGGAAATCATCCTGGAGCCGGGCCGTTCGTTGATCGCCAACGCCGGTATCCTGGTCAGCGAAGTGGTGCTGGTGGCGCGCAAGTCCCGTACCGCCGTCGAGCGTTGGGTATACACCGATGTGGGCAAGTTCTCCGGCCTGATCGAAACCATGGACGAAGCCATCAAGTTCCCGATCTGGACCGAGAAAAAAGGCGAGATGGAAGAAGTGGTCATCGCCGGCCCGACCTGCGACAGCGCCGACATCATGTACGAAAACTACAAGTACGGTTTGCCGCTGAACCTGGCCATCGGTGACCGCCTGTACTGGCTGTCGACCGGTGCCTACACCACCAGTTACAGCGCGGTGGAATTCAATGGCTTCCCGCCGCTGAAGTCGTTCTACGTATAACGCGCTGATCGCCGGCCCCGAAAGCCCGTGACTGTGTCACGGGCTTTTTTGTGGGAGCAAGACTTGCCCGCGATGGAAGCAATACGGTCTTCCAGAAGTCGAGGCGCCTGTTTCGCGAGCAAGCTTTGCTCCCACAGTCCAGCGGGGCGATGCGACGTTTCGATAGATCTCCTCGCCACAAGGAGGTGTTCGATACATCATCCACTTAGAAAATCGGCCACAAAAATAGCCCCGTTCATCCCCATAGAGCATGGCTTTTATGTGTGTTTATTAATGATTCTCGATAACATGCGCGCCGTGATGAACAGTAATGACTCAAAGGCGGGCGACGTGTTGAAGAAAACCCTGTTCCAGTTGCACTGGTTTTTCGGCATCAGTGCCGGGCTGGTCCTGGCGTTGATGGGCGTTACCGGGGCGGCGGTGTCGTTTCAGGATGAAATCCTGCGAGCCTTGAATCCGCAGGTACTGACGGTCGAGAAGCAACCGGCCGGCGTCCTGCCGCCCGCCGAACTGGTAGAACAGATCGAGGCCGTCACCGGCAAGACCGTCGCCATGCTCTGGGTCGAGACTGACAGCGGCAACGCCGCGCGGGTGATCTTCGCGGCACCGCCTGGGGAAAAGCGCGGGCCAATGCGCTATTTCAATCCGTACAACGCTCAGTTCATGGGTGATGTGGTGGGCCAGGATTTCTTCGGCCTGCTGCTCAGGCTGCACCGCGTCCTGACCCTGGATGACGTGGGCCGGCAAATCACCGGTGCCTGCACGTTGATCCTGGTGTTTTTCTGCCTGTCCGGGCTGTATCTGCGTTGGCCGCGCCAATGGAAAAGCTGGCGCGCCTGGCTGACCCTCGACTGGGGGAAAAAAGGTCGTAGCTTCAATTGGGACCTGCACTCGGTGGCAGGCACCTGGTGTCTGCTGTTCTACCTGCTGGCGGCACTGACCGGGCTGACCTGGTCCTACGAGTGGTACAACAAAGGCGTGACCCGCCTGCTCTCGGACTCGCCCAAGGAAGAACGGGTGCGCAATCGCGGCCCGGCTCCTGAGGGCCCGCCGCCGATCGCCGATTACCGGGCGATGTGGAGCAGCATCTACAGCGCCGCCGGCCCGGGTTTGTCCGCCTATAACGTGCGCATGCCGCCCGTGGCCGGGCAGCCGGCCACCGTGTTCTACTTGCTGAAAAACTCGCCCCATGACCGAGCACTGAACCAGCTCACCCTCGACCCGACCACCGGCGTTGTCAGCCGGCACAGCCGCTACAGCGACAAGAGCCTCAAGGCGCAATTGCTGACCAGTGTCTATGCCCTGCATGTCGGCAGTTACTTCGGCCTGGTCGGGCGGATCCTGGTGACCGTCGCCGCGCTGACCATGCCGCTGTTCTTCATCACCGGCTGGTTGTTGTACCTGGACCGTCGCCGCAAGAAACGCCAAGTCCGGCAAGCCCGCCAGGCACTCATCGCGCCCCCCGACCATGCACCGGCCTGGTTGATCGGCTTCGCCAGCCAAAGCGGTTTCGCCGAGCGCCTGGCCTGGCAGACCGCCGGCCAACTCCAGGCGGCCGGCCTGCCGGTGAAGGTCCAGCCGCTGGCTGATGTTCGTGAGCAGGACTTGAACGACACCACCCACGCGCTGTTTGTCGTCAGCACTTTTGGCGACGGCGAAGGGCCGGACAGTGCCCGCGGTTTCGAACGCAAGGTGCTGGGCCAGGCCTTGAGCCTGGAGCGCCTGCAATATTCGGTGCTGGGCCTGGGCGACCGGCAATATGAACACTTCTGTGGTTTCGCCCGACGCCTGCACGCCTGGCTGGCGGAACACGGCGGCAAGACCCTGTTCGCGCCAGTGGAAGTCGACAGCGGCGACCCTTACGCCCTGCGCCACTGGCAACAACAACTGGCCGAACTGACCGGCCAGGCGCCAGTGGACACCTGGCAGGCACCCAGCTTCGAAAACTGGACCCTCAGCCAACGCACCCTGCTCAACCCCGCCAGCAGCGGCTCGGGCGTGTACCTGCTGGGCCTCACCGCCCCCGGCCCGAGCAGTTGGCTGGCCGGTGACCTGGTGGAAATCCTGCCGCGCAATGACCTGTGGGCCATCGAGCATTTCCTCGACGGGCTCGGCCTCTCCGGCCACGCACGCGTGCAAGTCGATGGCCTGGCCCAGAGCCTCGTTCAGGCGCTGGCGACCCGCCAACTGCCGGAGAACCGCTCCCATCTGGTTGGCCTGCATGCCCAGGCACTGGTGGATGCGCTGGCGCCGCTGGCAATGCGCGAGTATTCCATCGCCTCGATCCCGGCCGACGGAGTGCTGGAGCTGATCGTACGCCAGGAGCACCATGCCGACGGCAGCCTGGGCGTCGGTTCCGGCTGGCTGACCGAACACGCACCGCTGGGCAGCGCCATCAGCCTGCGGCTGCGTCGCAACAGTAGCTTCCATCTGCCGGCCCACGGCGTGCCGATGATCCTGCTGGGCAACGGCACCGGCCTGGCCGGCCTGCGCAGCCTGCTCAAGGCCCGCGTCGCCGAGGGCATGCAACGCAACTGGTTGCTGTTCGGCGAACGCAACCGCGAACACGACTTCCACTGCCGCGACGAACTGCAGGAATGGGTGACCTCCGGCGACCTGGAACGCCTGGACCTGGCGTTCTCCCGGGATCAGCAACAGAAAATCTACGTCCAGGATCGCCTGCTGGAATCGGCCGCACTGCTCAAGCAATGGCTGGCCGACGGCGCGGTGATCTATGTCTGCGGCAGCTTGCAGGGCATGGCGTCAGGGGTGGATCACGTGCTCAACATGGTGCTGGGGCGCGAGGAAGTGGAGCGGCTGATCGAGCAGGGGCGGTATCGGCGGGATGTCTACTGACAGACCCTCATCCACAGCCACACACCATCCCCTGTGGGAGCGAGCCTGCTCGCGATAGCGGAGTATCAGACAGCCTATGTGTCGGCTGACAAACCGCATCGCGAGCAGGCTCGCTCCCACAGAAGATAACTACAGCCAATCATCAAACCGGCTGCAACTTCTTCTCGAACACCGCCACGCCTTCCAAGTCCCGCAACACCACGCTCATCTCCCCGCTCGGCCCGTCGATGTTCACTTCGCCGAAGAACTGGTACCCAGCAAACGGCGAAGTGTTCTGGACCGGTGGGGCTTTCTGGAACACCACCTCGGGGCCGAAGGTCTTGTCCAGGGCATTGGGCCCGAAGCTGCCAGCGTTCAATGGCCCGGCGACGAATTCCCAGAACGGTTCGAAATCCTGGAACGCGGCTTGTTCGGGGTGGTAGTGGTGAGCGGCGCAATAGTGGACATCGGCCGTGAGCCAGACGTAGTTGCGCACTTGATGCTTACGCAGGTAACCGAGCAATTCGGCGATTTCCAGCTCACGCCCCTGGGCCGCGCCCGGGTCACCGTTGGCGACCGCTTCCCAGCGCGGCACGCCGGGGCTGACCTCGCCATCCGGCACGCCCAGGCCGATGGGCATGTCGGCGGCGATGACTTTCCACTGGGCACGGGAGTGCTTCAATTCGCGCTTGAGCCAATTCAATTGCTCACGCCCCAGGAACGGTTTGGCCGCGCCGAGGTTGGCGTCATTGGCTCCGCGGTAACTGCGCATGTCCAGCACGAACACATCCAGCAGCGGCCCGTAACCGAGCTTGCGGTAGATGCGCCCACCGCCGTCGGCCTTCTGCCGGCGCATCGGTGCGTATTCCAGCCAGGCCTGTCGCGCCCGGCCGACGAGGCTGTGGATATCCTTGGTCTGGTAGCGCTCGTCCAGTTGCTTGCCCGGCGACCAGTTGTTGACCACCTCATGGTCGTCCCACTGCCAGATCTGTGGCACTTCGGCGTTGAAGCGGCGCACGTTTTCGTCCATCAAGTTGTAGCGATAGTTGCCGCGATATTCATCCAGGGTCTCGGCGACCTTGCTCTTGGCTGCGGTGGTGAGGTTGCGCCAGACGCGTCCACCCTCGGTGGTGATCTGCGCCGGCACCGGGCCGTCGGCATAAATGGTGTCGCCGCTGTGGATAAAAAAGTCCGGCAGGCGCAGGCGCATGGCTTCGTAGATGCGCATGCCGCCGATGTCCGGGTTGATCCCGAAACCCTGGCCGACGGTATCGCCGCTCCAGACAAAGCGGATGTTGCGCTTGAACTGCGGCACGCTGCGCAGGTGGCCAAGCCAGCGCTCACTGGCGACGCCGCTCTGGGCGTCTTCGAAATGCACGCGGTAGAAAATCGCCTGGTCGGGCGGCAGGCCGGTGAGTTCGACCCGGGCGGTGAAATCGCTGCGCGAGTCGGCCAGTGGCGAGACGAAGCGGCGGGGATTGCTGAACTTGCTGCGGGTGTCCCACTCCACCACCATCCGCGCCGGGCGGTCGCTGCGGCTCCAGATCATCACCCGGTCGCCCTGCAAGTCGCCCGACTGCACCCCCTCGGTGAGCACCGGCCGATCCTTGACCGAAGCCATCACCGCCGGCGCCAGCCCCGGCAACAACAACCCCGCCCCCACGGCTTGCATCACACGGCGACGGCCCAGGTCGAATTCGCTCATGGTGTTCTCCCTTGAAATGGGAAAACTTAAGCATGGCTCTGTGAAATGGCTGTGACAGGAATTTTATAACCACCCCAAAACCACTGTGGGAGCGAGCCTGCTCGCGATTGCAGAGTGTCAGGCAACCCATTTGTCGACTGACACACCGCTATCGCGAGCAGGCTCGCTCCCACAGGGAATTTCATTGCTCAAATAAAAGTGATCAAGCCTTCGCCGGCTCCAACGCCATCTCCACCACCTCAGGCCGCTTGAGCAGCGCATACGCCACTCCCGTCAGCAGGCTCCCCGCCACGATCGCCAGCAAATACAACAGCGCATGGTTGATGGCGTTGGGGATCAGCATCACGAACAGGCCGCCGTGAGGGGCCATGAGCTTGCAGCCGAAGTACATCGACAGCGCACCGGTCAGCGCGCCGCCGGCGATGCTGGCCGGGATCACCCGCAGCGGGTCCTTGGCGGCGAACGGAATCGCCCCTTCGGAGATGAAGCACAGCCCCAGCACCAGCGCCGCTTTACCGGCCTCGCGCTCGGTCTGGGCGAATTTACGCCGGGCGATGAAGGTGGCGATGCCCAGGCCAATCGGCGGCACCATGCCGGCGGCCATGGTCGCGGCCATCGGCGCATAACTCTGCGACGCCAGCAGCCCAACCGAAAACGCATAGGCGGCCTTGTTGATCGGCCCGCCGAGGTCGACGCACATCATCGCCCCCAACAGCACGCCCAGCAAAATCGCATTGGTGGTACCCATGCTGTCGAGGAAATGGGTCAGCCCTTCGAGCATGCCCGCCACCGGTTTGCCGACGATGTAGATCATCACCAGGCCAGTGATCAGGCTCGCCAATAGTGGGATGATCAGGATCGGCTTGAGCGCTTCCAGGCTCTGGGGCAGGCGCGCGTAGCGGTTGATCGCCTTCGCCACGTAACCGGCCAGGAAACCGGCGATGATCCCGCCAATGAAACCGGCGCCCAAGGTGCTCGCGAGCAGCCCGCCGATCATGCCCGGCGCCAGGCCCGGGCGGTCGGCGATGGAATAGGCGATGTAGCCGGCCAACAATGGCACCATCAATTTGAACGCGGTGTCGCCGCCGATCTGCATCAGCGCGGCCGCCAGCGTGCCGGGCTCCTTGAAGGCGGTGATGCCGAACACGAACGACAAGGCGATCAACAGACCACCGGCCACCACCATCGGCAGCATGAACGACACCCCCGTCAGCAGGTGCTTGTAGACGCCGGTCTTCTCCGACTTGGCCGGGGCGCTGGCGCTGCTCGACGCACTTTCCTGGCGACCTTCGACCAACGCCTTGTTCAGCGTCGCTTCGGCCTGTTTCAAGGCAATGCCCGTGCTGCAGCGGTAGATTTTCTTGCCGGCAAAACGCTCGGTGGCGACTTCGATGTCGGTCGCCAGCAGCACCACGTCCGCCTCGGCGATGGCCTCGGGGCTCAGCGGGTTGCGTGCGCCCACCGAACCCTGGGTTTCCACTTGCAGGTCGTAGCCCAGCTTCTTCGCTGCCTGCTGCAATGCCTCGGCGGCCATGAAGGTATGGGCAACGCCTGTCGGGCAGGCGGTGATAGCGACCAGGCGTGGCGCGCGTTCGCTCGACACCGTTGGCACCTGCTCCACGACATCCGAGGCGAGAAAGACCTTGGCCTCTTCGGCACCGCGCCGCAGCACCGAATCGACGTCTTGCAGGGCCTGGGCCGGCGTGCTGCGGAACAGACGCTTGCCGACGAAACGCGACATATCCACCGGGCCGCTGGCAACCAGCAAGACCCATTCGGCCGCTTCGAGAGTCGCGGCCGATAACTGGCGTTCCGGATGGGCGGCGTCATGGACTTCGACACTGGTGCTCCAACCCTGGCGCTGAGCCGCGGCGTCCAGCAGGCGGGCGCACAACACACTGGTGACCATGCCGTTGGGGCAGGCCGTCACAATGGCTAGTTTCATTCTTGCGAACCCTCTTATTGTTCTGTCAGGGGGCGCACGCGCACGCCCTGTTCAAGCGACGCCAGCAACGCGGTGTCGTGGATGCCAAAACCGATCTGCGTGACCGCCATGGCGGCGATGGCCGTGGCAGTGCGCAGTGTCTGTTCCGGGGTGTCGGCGCTGAGCAGGCCATGCAGCATGCCCGCCAACAGCGAATCCCCGGCGCCCACGGTACTGGCAACACTGACCTTGGGCGGCGAGGCATGCAGCGCCGCGCCGACACTGAACCAGTTCACGCCATCGGCACCGTGGGAAATCACCACATGCTCGACGCCCTGGGCATGCAGGCGCTGTGCCGCTTGCGCCTGGGCCATTTCGCTCACCACCTCGCAACCCAACGCGTCGGCCAGTTCCTCGGTGTTCGGCTTGATCAGCCACGGCCCCGCCGCCAGGGCGACGCGCAAGGCTTCGCCACTGGTATCGAGGGCCACGTTCAGGCCGAGTGTTTTCAAGCGAGTGATCAAGGCCTGCAACCATTGCGGGCTGACGCCCCGAGGCAAGCTGCCCGCTACCACGACCACGTCATGGCCGGGGGCGATCTGCTCCAGCCGCGTCAGCAAGGCCTGTTGTGCGGCTTCATCGACCACCGGGCCGGGCCCGTTGAGGTCAGTGATGCGCCCGTCCTGCTCGGCCAACTTGATGTTGCTGCGGGTTTCGCCGGGGACCCGGATAAAGGCGTCGACGAAACCGCGCTGGGTGAACAGCGTCTCGAACACCTGGGCATTGTCTTCGCCCAGAAAACCACTGACCGTCAGCGTATGACCGAGATCGGCCAGCACCTGGGCCACGTTCACGCCCTTGCCGGCGGCGTGGGCGTGCATGGCGTCGCTGCGGTTGACCTGGCCCGGCTCCAGGCGCGCCAACTCCACCGTGAGGTCGAGCGCCGGGTTGAGGGTCAGGGTAAGAATCTTCGCCATTACAGCGCCTCCACTAATGCGCGCACATCATCGGCGCTGCCCACGGCCAAGGCCTCTTGGGCCAAGGTTTGTACTTGCGCCAGGCTCAATTCGCGCACGCGCGCCTTGACCTCGGCAATGCTGCGGGCCGAAACACTCAACTCATCCACGCCCAGGCCCACCAGCACCGGTACCGCCAGCGGATCGGCCGCCAGTTCGCCACACACCCCCACCCATTTGCCATGGGCATGTGCAGCGCGCACGGTGATGTCGATCAATTGCAACACGGCCGGGTGCAAGCCGTCGGCCTGGGCCGAAAGCGTCGGATGACCGCGGTCGATCGCCAGGGTGTATTGCGTCAGGTCGTTGGTGCCGACGCTGAAGAAGTCGACTTCCTTGGCCAGCACCGGTGCTAGCAGCGCGGCGGACGGTACTTCGATCATGATTCCCAGTTGCAGGTCTGCCACGGGGATTTCCAGGCGCAGGCGCTCGGTCATGGCCCGGGCCTGGCGCCACTCGTCGACGCTGCCCACCATCGGGAACATGATCCGCAGCGGACGGTTGTCCGCCGAGCGCAACAAGGCACGCAATTGCGCTTCCATGACCTGCGGACGCTGCAGCGTCAGGCGAATGCCACGCACACCGAGGAACGGGTTTTCTTCTTTCGCGATCGGCCAGTACGGCAGCGGCTTGTCGCCGCCCACGTCGAGGGTGCGCACCACCAGCGGCCGCCCGGCCAGGCCATCGAGCACCTTTCGGTACTCGGCTTCCTGGGTCGCTTCGTCGGGCGCCTGGGTGTGGGCCATGAAGATCAGTTCGGTGCGCAACAGGCCAATACCTTCGGCGCCCTGCTCCACCGCGCTGGCGACACCGGCGCTTTCGCCAATGTTGGCGAACACTTCCACGGCATGACCGTCACGGGTCAGCGCCGGTTGGTGGCGCTGCTCGGCGGCGATCTTGAGGCGCTGCTCGCGGGTGTCGCGTTCTTCCCTGGCTCGTTGCAAAGTGGCGGCGTCAGGGTCCACGTGCAAGCGACCGCGCTGGCCATCCAGCAGCAAGGACGTGCCCGGCGCCAGCAGCAGCACCGCCGCACCGGCGCCCACCAGCGCCGGAATGCCCAGGGCCCGGGCGACAATGGCGCTGTGGGCGGTGGCGCCGCCACGGGCGGTGAGAATCCCCGCCACACGCGTCGGGTCCAGGCGGGCCACGTCGGACGGGCCGACTTCGTCCATCACCAGGATGTAGGGTTGATCGGGTTCATTCGGAGTTTCGACGCCACACAGCTGCGCCAGCACCCGACGGCCGACATCGCGCAGGTCAGCGGCGCGTTCGGCCAGCAAGGCATCCTGCAAGGCCTCCTGCTCTTTCGCGGCGGCTTCGATCACGCCCATCCATGCCGCTTGCGCACTCTCGCCCAGCTTCAAGCGGGTGTCGACTTCGTCGGTCAGTTCCGGGTCGTCGAGCATTTCCTGGTGAGTGATGAAGATCTCGCGGATGGCCTTGGCCTTGGCGCGTTCGATCAGGCCTTGGATGTCACGGCGTACCTGGTTCAAGGCGTTTTGCAGGCGCTCGCGCTCGATGGCTGCCGATTCACCGCGCAACGGATAGTCGATAGCCTGCAAGACCTGGATGTGCGCCGGGCCGATGGCGATGCCCGGGGCGGCGGCGACGGCCTGGATCAGGCTGCCGGGCTCGGGGGCCAACATGACGGTCGCGACTTCGGCCATCACGGTTTCCCGTGGCGCACTGGGCGGCGGCAGCGGTTCGACGTCTTCGCCAAGGCCTTCTTCGATGGCCGCCAGCAGTGCCGGCAACGCATCGGCGGCAATGCTCGGCTCGGCGATGAACTCCAGGACCTGGCCGCGACGGGCGCCCAGGCTCAACAGTTTGCTCAGGCTCTTGGCCGACACGGCGCTGTCCTGACCGTCGACAATGCGCACGCGGATCTCGCCTTCGAAGCTTTTCGCCAACTGGGCAAGAATTTTCGCCGGACGGGCATGCAAGCCGTGAGCATTGGCCAGGCCGATACGCGCGCTGGGCCAATCGGCGGGCAATTCGCCGCCGAGCACTTCCAGTACCTTGCGGCTGCTGGTGGCGCGGCCCAGTTCGTGGCCGCGACCTTCAATCAGCAAGGCGCAGAGCCGTTCCAGCAAGGCCTGGTGGGCCTCGCCGAGGCTGGCGAGGCAGAACAGACCGCTCAAAGGTTGCCCCAGGTAACGGATCGGTTTGTCCGGGGTGACGAAGGCCAGGCCCGGGCGCTTGACCGTCTGCTCGCTGTGCAGCCACCACAAGCCATCGCCCAGGGGCAGCGCATCGACTTGCTGCAACACCCCGGCAAAGCCGTTGCTCACGCAGTCGGCCTGGCGCAGCAGGCGGGCGCCGCGCCATACCAGCTCTTCAAAATCGTCAGCCGACACACCGAGGCCGATCATCTGGGCATCCAGGGCCAGTTCCTGTGGCGCGCCTTGCAACAGTTTCAACAAGGCTTCGGCGGAACCGGCACGGCGCAGGGCCTGGCCCAGGTCAGTCTCGCCAAGGGCGCGGGTCAGCAGTTGCAGCAGGCGCAGGTGCTCGTCGGACTTGGCCGCGATGCCGATGGCCAGGTAGACGATCTGACCATCGCCCCAATCCACGCCCTCGGGGAATTGCAACAGACGCACGCCGGTGGAATAGACCAGGTCGCGGGTTTGCGGAGTGCCGTGGGGGATGGCAATACCTTGGCCAAGAAAGGTCGAGCCCTGGGCTTCGCGGGCCTGCAAGCCGGCGAGGTAACCTTCGGCTACCAGGCCATCGGCCACCAGTTTGTCAGCGAGCAATTGCAGTGCAGCGTCTTTATCCACAGCCGTCTGAGCCATGGATATCTGCTCTAGAGTGAGCTCGAGCATGCTTTCTCCTTTTTGGCGTCCGGGTTGGCGCCAGGTATTGTTTTGAATGAATCAGCTTAGCGTTACAGGACGGCTTTTGGCGGTATCGCGGCAGCACCGCCAAAAATCCTGCTAGCCTTGAAAATACGCTTGCTGAAACGTTTAATCTAGAAAGATTGGCACGTTACTCGATAATCTCTCATCGTTGAAGTGCAACTTGTCGTAAGCGCTTGGACGGTGATCACCCTCTTGAATCGGGTAGGATGGCCCTTATCGTCAGGGCTAACTCGAAAAAACAAGGAAAACCGGGTTGAAACTCAGTGATATTGCCCAACTGGCCGGTGTGTCCGTAACCACCGCCAGCTACGTCATCAACGGCAAGGCCGAACAGCAACGCATCAGCAGCGCCACCGTCGAACGGGTGCGGGCGGTGGTCCAGGAACACGGCTTCACGCCCAACCCCCAGGCCGCCGGGCTGCGCAGCCGGCATACGCGCACCCTGGGCTTCATCCTGCCCGACCTGGAAAACCCCAGTTACGCACGCATCGCCAAGTTGTTGGAACAAGGCGCACGAGCACGGGGCTACCAGTTGCTGATCGCCAGCTCCGACGACGCGCCCGACAGTGAACGACAACTGTTGCAGTTGTTCCGCGCCCGGCGCTGCGACGCGCTGATCGTCGCCAGTTGCCTGCCGGCCGGAGACGACAGTTACCTGCAATTGCAGGCCAAGGGCATTCCGATCATCGCCATCGACCGGGTGATGGACCCGGCGCGGTTCTGCTCGGTGATCAGCGACGACCGCCAGGCCAGCCTGCACCTGACGCGCAGCCTGCTGGAGACCCACCCTCGGCAAATCGCCTTGATCAGCGCCCGTCCCGAATTGAGCATCAGCCAGGAACGGGCCGCCGGTTTTCGCGAAGCCCTGGCCGGGTTCGAGGGCCAGGTGCTGATCGAGCACGGCGAGTCGTTCAGCCGTGAATGCGGCCGCCAGTTGATGGATGAAATGCTCACGCGCCTGGGGCATCTGCCCGACGCGCTGATCACGACGTCCTACGTGCTGCTGCAAGGGGTGTTCGACGCCCTGCACGATTTCCCGCTCAAGTCGCGGCCGTTGCGCCTGGGTACGTTTGGCGACACGCAGTTGCTGGATTTCCTGCCGCTGCCGGTCAATGCCATGTCCCAGCAGCATCAGCTGATCGCTGACAAAGCCCTGGAGCTGGCGCTGGCGGCCATCGAAAACGATGACTACCAGCCAGGCGTGCAGGCCATCGCACGGACGTTCAAGCAGCGTATTCACCAGGGTTGAAGACTCTTCAGGATTGATGCATGGAGTTGATCGACACCCACACCCACCTGGACTTTCCGGACTTCGATGCGGACCGCCCGGCGCTGCTGGCCGAAAGCCGAGCCCTGGGTGTGCGGCAAATGGTGGTACTGGGCGTGTATCGGGACAACTGGCAGCGGGTCTGGGACCTGGTGCAAAGCGACCCCGACCTGCACGCCGCCCTGGGCCTGCACCCGGTGTACCTTGATCAGCATCGCCCCGAAGACCTGACGCAATTGCGCGAGTGGCTGAGCCGCCTGGCCGGGCATCGGCAGCTGTGTGCAGTGGGGGAAATCGGCCTCGATTACTACATCGAGACCCTCGACCGTGAGCGCCAGCAAGCGTTGTTCGAGGCGCAACTGCAACTGACGGCGGAGTTCGAACTGCCGGCGCTGATCCATGTGCGCCGTAGCCATGCCGCCGTGACTGCCACCCTCAAGCGCATTGGTCTCAAGCGCGGGGGAATCATCCATGCCTTCGCCGGCAGTTTTGAGGAGGCCCGCGAGTACATCAAGCTCGGCTACAAGCTCGGCCTCGGTGGCGCCGCCACCTGGCCGCAGGCCCTGCGCATGCATCGGGTGCTGGCGAAATTGCCGCTGGAAGCGGTGGTGCTGGAAACCGATTCACCGGACATGGCTCCGGCGATGTTCCCCGGTCAGCGCAACAGCCCGGCGCATTTGCCGGCGATTTGCGAGGCGCTGGCGGGGCTCATGGCGGTGAGCCCGGAGCGGCTGGCCGAGGCCAGCACGGCCAACGCCCGCGAATTGTTCAACTGGTGACCCCTGTGGGAGCGAGCCTGCTCGCGATTGCAGTGTGCCAGACAATATATTTGTCGACTCATACACCGCTATCGCGAGCAGGCTCGCTCCCACACTGGTTCGGCAGTGAACATCATTGTGTAGCTAAACCCTGAATGCATTGATCAGTTGTTTGAGCTGCACCACCTGGGCGGACAGCTCACGGCTGGCGTTTTCGGTCTGGTGGGCGCCTTCGGCAGTTCGTTCGCCAGCGCGGTTGATCTCGACGATGTTCTGGTCGATGTCATGGGCCACGGCCGTTTGCTGCTCCACAGCGGCGGCGATCTGCTGGTTCTGGTCGACGATCATGCCGACCGCACCCAGGATATTTTCCAGGGCCTGCTGGACCTTTTCCGACTGACTGACAGTGCCGCTGGCCATCTCATGGCTGGAGCCCATGGCCTTGACGGCGGCGCCGACACCGCCGTGCAGGCGGGTGATCATCGCTTCGATTTCTTCGGTCGATTGCTGGGTGCGCTTGGCCAGGGTCCGCACTTCATCGGCCACCACCGCAAAACCGCGCCCCTGCTCACCGGCCCGGGCCGCCTCGATGGCGGCATTGAGCGCCAGCAGGTTGGTCTGCTCGGCGATGCTCTTGATCACATCCAGCACGCGGCTGATGGCCTGGCTGTCGGTCGCCAGTTGATTGATCACCTGTACCGACTGATCGATCTCGCTGGCCAGGCGGGCGATGCTGCCCTGCTGGGATTCCACCAGCCCACGCCCGCTGAGGGTTTCATCATTCACGCTGTGGGCGCTGCTGACCGCAGCGGCGGCACTGCGGGCTACCTCCTGGGCCGTGGCCGACATCTGGTTCATCGCCGTGGCCACCAGTTCGATCTGGCTGCGCTGACCGGCGACGGCCTGGTTGCTTCGGGCCGATACCGTTTCCACTTGCCCGGCCTGACGTTCGACTTCCGCGACGGTGCGGCCGACCTGTTCGATCAGGTCATGGATCTTCGCCACCGTACCATTGAACACCTCACCCAACTCGCCCAGCTCATCCTTGCTGCGAGCCACGAAATTGACCGTCATGTCCCCTGCCGCCACCTTGTCCATCATCTGGCCCAAGTGCTGGAGGGTGGTGCGGGTCGATGCGTAGAAGCCGGCGTACAGGTAAAAAATCAACAGGAACACCAGCACCAGTGCCACGGCTTGCAGCACCATGTGACTGCGGTTCTGCTCCAGGCGCTGCTGCAACTGCACGCCGAGAAATTCCTGGGTCGCTTCGTTCAGCCGATACGTCTGCGCCATCAGGCCGCTGACCTGCTCAAAGAATGCCGGCCAAGGTGCATCGAGGGTGTCGGCCATCACCACCTGCTCCTCGATCAGTTCCGAGGCTTTCTTGAGGCTGCTCTTGCTGCCGTCGGCCTGGACGGCCAGGGCCTGCCCGGCGGCCTTGCTGGAAGCGAGGGCGTCCTGCAGTTTCAAATCATATTCGCCCTGAAGCTTTTCGATCTGCGCCAGCAACTCGTCGAAACGGGTGCTCGATGCCGAATTGAGAAACCCCAGCCCCAATGAGGATGCCCCCAGTGCCCGCCCCTCTCCGAGGATCTGGGTGACCTTGGGGGTCGTGCCGATGATCAACTCGCTGAGCTGACGGATGTCGCTCTGGTTGTCGCGGCTGAGCCCCGCCTGGCTGGCGATGATCTGGCTGAACATCTGGGCGCTGTTGAGCAACTTGCCGATCAGCGCACTTTTGCTCTGCAGGGAGCTTTCGGCCTGCTGGGCCTTGAAAGCGCCGATCATCTCGTCGCGCTTGGCCTCGAAGGCGCTGACCTGCTCCGGCTCGATGGCCATGGCGGTCATGCCTTGCAGGCGTGCGAGAACCTGTTGCTCCAGGCTGCCGATCTTCGCTTCCACATCACCGGCCTTGCCGGACTGGCCCAGGCTGGCGTTGATCTGTACCAGGTTGTTGAGGGTTTCCAGGTCCCGACGCAAAGTCAGGCTGCTGCCTAGCAAATCGAGGCTTTGCAGCTCCACTTGTGTGCCCTGGAATTCCCGATAGGAATCGCGCACCAGAAAGAAGTTGGTCACCAGCATGGGAAGCAGGAACAGCACGCTGATCAGGCTGAACTTCATGCCGAAGCTCAGGCGGTTCATCAGCGCGACGGCGGGCCAGAGCAAACTCTTCACAAGGAAGTCTCCCGGTAGTGTTCTTATTGTTATGAGCTCGCGCACGGAGACAGCAGAAAGCCACTATTCGGGCGCTGTCCCTGTATAGCCTAAATCGGCGGGGAGATTTGTAACTTAAGGTTAACGAGAAGGACTGACACGGTTCAGCTGTGGCTAGGGGATTTATCTGTGGGAGCAAGGCCTTGCTCCCACACAATCCCCTCGCCACAAGGAGATGCGGTGGTTGTTCTCAGGCCAACACCGTCCACAACGCAAACCCGGCATACCAGAGCACCGCCGCACGCAGCAGCAACTCCCAGAGACGGTCCAGGCTGTTGATGCCGTCCGGTCCGGCGACGGGCTTGGGGATCTCGCCAGCCACCAGGCCGACTTTATCGATGAGTTCGGCGGCGCTGATGTTCCAGTTCAACAGCTCATGCAGCATGACCCGGCTGACCGCGACGAAATTGCCCACCAGGGCGAAGCTTGCCGCCAGCAACCGCACCGGCACCCAATCGAAGGCATGGCGCATTTGCGTGGCCCGCTCGGCCACGCCGGGGTTCTGGCTGTGCTCGGCAGCCAAGGCCAGCAATCGATAACTCAGGGCCGCCACCGGGCCGAGCAGGAAGTACCAGAAAATCACCGCGAAAAAGCTCTGGTAGGCCTGCCACAACAAATGCCCTTGGACCCGCTCCAGCAACTGCTCGCCATCATCGGCTTCGATGTCCAGGTCGCGCTTGGCCACATGAGCCGCCGCTTGCAGGTCTTCCCGGCGCCACGCGTCGCGAAACGGTCCCAGGTCCGCCAGTAGATCACCGCGCCCCAGGCTGTAAATCACCACCAGCAAATGCACCGGCAGCGCCAGCAGGCCATAGGCTACCGGTTCCAGCACCCACAGCAGCAACGCCAGCAGCGCCACGGGCAGCAGGACCATCACCGTCAGCACCAACCAGGGTCGGTCGACCCAACGTGGGCTCGCCTCGAGCTTGTTCAGCTCGTGCAGCCAACCGCCGTCGCGCTGGACCCGCTGGCGCAAGGCCGAGAACTTCTCGATCCAGACGGCCAGCAGCAACACCAGAAAACTCATTGTCCTTCCCCTTCTGTCAGGGCCGCGCGATAGCGCGCCCAGTCGAATGCCGGTCCTGGATCGGTCTTGCGCCCCGGGGCGATGTCGCTGTGCCCGCAGATACGCTGCACAGTGATCGCCCTGAACGCCGCTTGCAACTGCCGGGTCAGGTCCACCAATGCGGCATATTGCGCGTCGGTGAACGGCAGATCATCGGTGCCCTCAAGCTCGATGCCCAGGGAAAAATCGTTACAGGTCTCACGTCCCTCGAAACACGAGACGCCCGCATGCCATGCGCGATCCAGACAAGAGACAAACTGGGTCACGGTGCCGTCACGCTCGATCAGAAAATGCGCAGAGACGCGCAGGTCGGCGATACCGGCAAAGTAGGGATGTTCCGTGACATCCAGACGATTCTGGAAGAATTCCTGCACCTTGCCCGTGGCGAACTGTGCCGGTGGCAGGCTGATGTTGTGGATCACCAGCAGGGAGATTTCGCCTTCGGGGCGCGCATTGAAGTTGGGCGATGGGCAATGACGCACCCCCTCGCACCAACCGCTCGCGGAGTCCAACTGCATACAGGTTCCTTCGATGACGACGGTGAATGCCGCCAGTATGCCGTGATCGGACCGGGCTGCGCGATCACTTGCCGCGATTGAGCTGGCGCAGATTGCCCAGCACCGACTCCAGCGCGCGGTCGAACAACAGGGTGTCGTCCAACAGCCGCGCCGCGCCCCGGCGAAACTCCAGGGCCAGGCTGGTGCGGCTGTGCTCCAGCACCTTGAGGCCAGTGCGATTGACGAAGACGTATTTGCCGGTGGCCTCGATGATCGCCGCCAACTTGCAACGCAAGGTGTTGTCATCGTCCTCCTGGAACTCGACCCAGCTCCCCAGGTGCAACTGGTCGACCTGCAGCAGGCCGACATCATCCGCCGGCAAATGCACCGCCACGCTCTCTCCCGCCGATTTTTGCGGGGGGCGCAGGACGATTCTGTCCCGCACCTCGACCATGGCCGGCGAATCGAACGGCTGGGCCTGTTCCGTTGCCTGGCCCGTACGTTCGAGGGCCTGCACATGCAGGACTTCCAGCTCACTGAAAAACTCGCTGGTGGCGAACGGGTCGAACGCCGAACGGCTCAGGCCTTCACGCAGGGCCTTGAGCAGCTCCGGCACCATCGCCAGCAAACGCAGGCCGGCATCAGGTTCGTCGTGAGGCTGGACGCTCCAGATCAATTGCTCCAGGGTCAGGACGTCGGCCTGCCACTCGGCGGAATACTTGCCGTGCTTGAAACAGGTCAGCAACAACACCTGGCTCCAGGCGTGTTGCACGAACTCCACCACCGCTTGCGGCAAGACTTTGCCCAGCATCACCTGGTTCAGCGCCCCTTCGACTCGCTGGCGTGCCAGTTCGGCCTTGGCCCGGCCCTCTTCGGCATCGCGGATACGCTGTTCGAGCAGCTCACTGCGGCGCCGCTCGTCACTGGTGAAGGCCAGGAAGTCGGCCAGCAACTCGGAGAAAATGGCCGGGTCATCGACGAAATCATTCAGCAAGCGCTGCACCACCTGCTCGATGCGCAGGTACAGACTGTCGCGCTGATGATCGTCGCAATCGCCCCAGCCCATGGCTGCAGCCGCGATTTCGTTAAGCAGCCGCCGGGCCGGATGATTGCCGCGGCTGAAGAAGCTCTTGTCCTGCACCGCGACCTTGAGCATCGGAATTTGCAGGCGGCCGATCAGAGCCTTGAAGGAGTCCGGCAAGTTGTGATCGTCGAGGATGAACTCGAACATCATCGAGATCAGATTGATCACGTCTTCATCGGCGCCTTCGACCACCCGGGACTTGCCACTCCTGACGCTGACCCGGGTCAACAGCTGTTCGAGCTGGCTACGCAAGTCGAATTCGTCGTGAACGGTAGGCGCCGGTACGTATTGCTGCAAATGAGAGAGCAGCCGCAGCAGGTCACGCGTGGAGATCGGCTGGGGCGGTACACTGGGCTCCAGGGTCGGCGCCACGCTGCCACGCACTTGCATCAACAGTTTCTGCAAGGCGGCGAACACTTCCTGGACGCTGTCATCGACCTCACCATCGCTGGGCTTGGCAGCGATCTCGGCGTTGGGCCTTGGCTGATCCTCGGAGCGATCCGACGCGCGCCGCGCCGGCGTAACCTTGAGTTCCGGCAAGATGCCAGTGGCGGCCAGCAGCTGGTTGGCCTCGGTATAGAGTTGGTCGCACTCGCTGAGCACATAACGTTCGAACAGCTTGAGCAGGATCAGCTTGACCTTGATGCCCACCCCCAGGTTGCGTCCGGCCTGCAGGAACTTCTCGCACAGCAGTGCCGGGCTCAGGGGATTGTGCTGGTTGGACAGCGGTCGGGCCAGCAGCACACCGAGTCGGGCCGTCAGTTGTTCCAGCGCCACGCCATCGCGCCTGAGCACCCGAGTGACCATCGCCTCGACCGCCAGCTGCCGCTCCAGCTCGTCCTGGGAGCGCTGGGTCTGGCTGTCCGGCGCCAGGCTGGGCGTCAAGGTGACGTGGGTCAGGTCGTACTGGGCAAGGCTGACGAAGGTCTCGAAAAACTGCTCGATAAATTCCCGCTCGATACTTTTGCGCTTCAGGCGCAGGTCGCGCATGGCCTCGAAGTACAGGTTCTGCTCGACGTCGTCGCGCGCGCGGTCGGCCATTTCAAACAAGGTGTCGTCGGCGTTATCGAACAGCCCTTGCAAGCCCAGGCGCAGCTGCTGGGCAGCCTTGTCGCGAACCTGCAGCAGAATCACAGGCAGGCGGGCGAGCGGCGAACGATTCGCCTCATCGGTAGACACCTTGTGCAAAGGCACTACATTCCCGTCGTTGTGCATCCTGGCCTCCTGAAACGGCTTTCTTCGGTTCGCAACGTCAAAGTCATGACGTCAATCGAAAGGCGGATTATCGGGTAAAAGAACCCCGTCGTACCAGTAGACTCTGTGATCCAGCTCGAAATACGGCGCAATTAGTGACCGGCGAAAAGAGGAAATGTTGCGAGGACGCGACCAAATGCAGGTTTCGACACCCTATAATCAGGCCACTTTGTTTGTGGAGCCTGTTATGCCGAATCTACGCCTCGCCGATCTGACCGCCGAAATCGAAGCCAACGTGCGCCGTGCGTTGCTCGAAGACATCGGCAGCGGCGACATCACCGCGCAACTGATCCCCGCCGAACGCCTGGCCAAGGCCACCATCATCACCCGCGACGCGGCGATCATCAGCGGCACGGCCTGGGTCGATGCCGTATTCCGGCAACTGGATCCGCGTGTCGCGGTGCATTGGCAAGTGCACGACGGCGACCGGGTCAGCCCCGATCAGGCACTGTTCCACCTCGAAGGCCCGGCCCGCTCGCTGCTGACTGGCGAACGCAGCGCACTGAATTTTTTGCAAATGCTCTCGGGGGTCGCCACTCGGGCCCGCTACCTGGCCGATTTCGTCTCCGACACTCAGGTCAAGTTGCTGGACACCCGCAAGACCCTGCCCGGGCTGCGCCTGGCCCAGAAGTACGCAGTCACTTGCGGCGGCTGCCATAACCACCGCATCGGCCTGTACGATGCGTTCCTGATCAAGGAAAACCACATTGCTGCCTGCGGCGGGATCGCCCAGGCCATCGCTGCCGCCCACAAGATCGCACCGGGCAAGCCGGTGGAGATCGAAGTGGAAAGCCTGGCGGAATTGAAAGAAGCGCTGGCGGCCAATGCCGACATCATCATGCTCGACGAACTGAGCCTGGACGACATGCGGGAAGCCGTACGCCTGAACGGCGGCAAGGCGAAGTTGGAAGCCAGCGGCGGGATCAACGAAAGCACGTTGCGTCCGATTGCCGAGACCGGGGTGGACTACATCTCGATCGGGGCGATGACCAAGGATGTGAAGGCGGTGGATCTGTCGATGCGCTTGAGCCTCTGACAACGAAAAACGCCAGCCTCGAAAGGCTGGCGTTTTTTTCAGACCACCAGATTATTCATCTCGCAGTACTCATCCCATTCCACACCCAGCACCTCGGCCGCTTCCTTGTGCAATGCAAGGCGCTGCGCCTCGAACTCTTCAGGTGTACAGGTGTACTTGAGCGTCAACTCCCAAGGCTGCAGGCCCTGGGCTTCGGCCTCATCCTCGAACGCCCACTGGATCTGGTCTTTTTGATCATCGGCAGGCAAGTCCTTGATCTCTTCCAGCAGTTGGGGCGCATCCAGCACGTACTTCTTCAGCGCTTCTTCGTGCCTGGCTTCCTGGGTCAATGCTTTAACGGTCATGGCGTTCTCGTTGATCTGGGGAATGGAAGATGGATCTGGATCATCAAGGATCTCTCTGACGCAAAAAACCGTGTGAAGCCCGGTTTATCTGGCCTTCAGAACCATTCGGGGATCATCTGAAAACTGCTGGGCGATGCACATGCAGGCAACGAATATAGGACGTTTTGCCGACGATTTACACGGTTCTTTACATCTATCCCACAAAAAACCATGCGCATGAGAAACCAGGGGGGCTTGGGAACATCTGTCAAAATAACCAGTCATAGCGATGTGCCATATAGGCACTTCACAAGGAACCCTAGTGATGCACAGCTTTTCGAAACGTTCGTTGACTCGGCTTGCTACCGCGACCTTGCTGCTCGGCAGCCTGAGCTTGGCCGGCGTTGCTCAAGCGGCTGTCGAAGTTAGCTCCGGTACACCTTTGCCTTCCGACACAATCCCCGTGCTCCGCAACTCATTTGATAAAGATGTTCTCATCAAGACCAATATCAGCGTGGGTGACTTGGAAAACTTGCCAGAAGCAGTCAGGGATAACGCCGCCGAACTGGAAAACCAGAAGCGCACCCTCAGCGAGCAGGCCCGCCTGATCGAAGAATTCAAGCGCAACAGCGGCTCCAGCTCCACCTCCAGCAGCAAGGAGATTGATGAGCTCAAGCGCACGATCAAGGAACAGCAAGACGATCTGAAGGACCTTGGCAAACAAGTGGAAGAACTCAAGCGCAATAGCGGCTCCAGTTCGAGTTCGAGCAACAGCGAGATTTCGTCCCTGAAACGGGAGCTCAGCGATCAGGACGGTCAGATGGACCAGCTCAAACGCACGGTCGAGGAGCTGAGCAGGAAAGTGAAATAACGAGAGGCGAAACCGGAATCGATCCTCCTCTTTGCCTCTGAACATAAAGAAGGAAATTTTTAAGTTAGAAAATTTCTCTACCTCTAGGTGTACCCTCATTGGGCTTTCCAATGGTTCGACTGGGACGCAGACACTCCTGCGTCCCTAGTTCGCAAGAAAATTCCGGGGGATCGGTGATCCACTCTTAGAGGTTTGGATCCAGCACAATGACGCCTTGCACTTCCCTTCGTTCCAATAAGGCATGAGCCAGGGCCGTTTCGCTTAAGGGGAGCGTCGCGCCGATGACGGGTTTGATCACGCCGCTTGAAACGCCGTCAGCGAGGAACTCCAAAGCCTCGCGAATCAGCGCTGGGCGCTGAAAGAACGTCGGTAGGTAAACGCCGGCCAAGGTTTGCGCTTTGGCCATCAACCGACGAGGCGCCAATGCCTCGCCTGGACCCCGCGTGGAGCCCACCACCACACAACGCCCAAGCGTGGCGAGGCACTCAAAGTTCTGATCGAACACCTCGCCGCCGATCGTCTCGAGGATCACATTCACCCCGCGCCCCGCTGTCAGCTCCAGAACGCGTTGCGGCCACTGAGGAGTGTCGTAGGCAATGGCATGGTCAGCCCCAAGGCCGCGCACGAATGCGCGTCGACTTTCAGTGCTGGCCGTACCGAAAACCAACTGTGCGCCCATGGCTTTGGCGATCTGTACAGCCAGGCTCCCGACACCGCCGGCGGCCCCCTGAATCAAAACGTTTTCACCTGCTTGCAGATGTGCGCATACACGTAAAGCGAGGTACGCAGTAACCCCCTGACAAGGCAGGCCAGCCATTGCGACATCGTTTGCCATCTCATCCAGCGTAACCAGCATGTTCACGCGAGCGATAGCCTGCTGTGCGTATGCGCCTTTGGACATGAGCGCCATGACCTTGCGACCGACGACACCAGGGTCAACACCCTCCCCTGTTTCCGAAACGCGTCCGACCACCTGAAGTCCGGCGACATGTGGCAGCGTAACACCACCAACGCGTGTTTCGGGCCGGTTATACATGCCCAACCGTTCACGAATATCTGGAAAATTCACCCCGATCGCAGAGGTGTCTATCAATACCTCGCCGGGCCCCGGCACGGGCGTTGGCAAGTCGACGTACTCGAGCACTTCGGGGCCGCCGAAGCTACGGAACTGAATTGCTTTCATAATCTGAGACCCTGGATTCTTCGCTCGTCAGATCTGTAGACGCAGGCCCGACTTGGAGCCTAATCAGTGGTGCGGCGTGTGCTGCCGAGCAAATCGTCAGCGCAATGTTTCAATTACTTCACCCCATTGAGAAACAACGTAGCGTGTTTCAAAAACAGATCCGGGTATTGATAGATCGCGCCATGGTTTGAATCCGGGTAGATCACCAATTGGGCATTGGGCAACGTCTGCTGCAAGGTCACGTCATTGACGCTGTAGAAGACAATATCGTGGCTGCCGGCGACTACTAGCGTCGGTTGCTTGATGGCCTTCAGGTAGTCGTTGGCGTTGTCTATCCGCGCTCCCCAGCCTGCTATGGCCGCGGCTTGCGCTGGTGCGGTCTTGCTATCGACGTCGACATCCCGATTGACCTTACGTGCACGCAGACGGGTAAGAAATTCACGTCCAGCGGCCTGGCTTTCTGCAGTTTGGGTGAAAAATACGTCCAACAGCAGCTCATCCGGTACGTCGCGCTTTTTCGCCAGGTAGCCTTGGAACTCGGGCGTCAGCGAAGACATGCCTACGCCACCGCGAGGTGAGGAGCCGACCAGAATCAGTCGACGTACCAGTTCCGGATGATCAAGCGTCATTTGCTGGGCGATCAGACTGCCCATGGAAAAACCAAGCACATCAGCCTTGGTTACACCCAACCGCTGGAGCAGCCCGGCGGCGTATTTGGCCATGCCCTGGATATTATTCGGCACTTCACCGCTTGAGCTGGCGACGCCGGCATTGTCGAAAAGTATGACTTCGCGATCATGGGCAAAACCGTCTATGACTTTCGGGTCCCAACTGTCGAGGTTGCCGACGAAATGCTGGAGAAACACCAACGGTACGCCACCGGCTTTGCCAAAACGACGGTAAGCCAAGCGCGCACCATCAACTTCGACGAATTGGGTCGGCGCGGTTTGATGGGTGTAGCTGGAAGCCACTTTGTGCTTTGCCGGGGAGGCGCTGACCTGAACAGTCAGCGTCGAGCAGGCAGCCGCCAGCGTGACGAGGGCGAACGTACGGCGCAACGCCCCACGGGTGTTGAGAGCGGTCATAGAGATGTACCTGATACAAAAGGTGGGTATAAGGTCCGCCCCGGACGGGTTGCAGATGGGGGCGGAGCAGAATCAAGCGGGATTTTTCACGCTAGGGCGTTGCTGCACCTTGATTTGCCAGGCCAGGAGCGCGGTGCACTCTTCGGGAATGGCGATAGAAGCGAACCCGGCGAACACAAGCCCCGCGAATACGGTGATGTCGGCCATGGAAAATTGCTCCCCGGCGATATAGGGCTGGTTGCGGAGGACATAATCGAAATACTTCATTCCGTCGACCGCTCTGTCGCGCTGGCGGTTACCCCAATCGACACGCCCTTCCCATTCCGGACTTTTATACGGCTGCAGTGCAGCACCGAGTCCCGGCGTGGCATGGTGGAAATAGATCCCGACCGGATCGACCAGCTCTGACTCCGCGCGTTTCTGCATCATATGAATGATGGCCTTCTCCTTTGGCGTTGTGCCTGTGAGAATCGGCTCTCCGTCCAGATTGTCCAGATACTCGGTGATCGCGGTGCACTCGGAAATGTTGGTGCCGTCATCCAGTTGAAGAACGGGAACAGTGCCCAGCGGGTTGATGGCCAGGAATGCAGGTTGCTTGTGCTCTGCCGCGGGCAGATCGATCTTGATGAACTCCACTTGCGAGTCCAAGCCTTTTTCAGCCAGGACAATGCGAACACGCAGAGGATTCGGAAACCCGGGAATATCGAAAACCTTCATACAAATGCCTTACCTATCTATCTACCTATCGATAGGTATAAACTACGGCAAGAATATTTTCACTGTCAACATCTATCTATCGATAGGAAGGTAAATTTGTGACGACGGATACGCGAGAAACGATCATGCAAGTCGCCCGAACCATGGTGCAGACCCGGGGCTACAACGGCTTGAGCTTTCGTGAGCTAGCCAAAGAGGTAGGCATCAAGAGCGCTAGCATTCATTACCATTTCCCTACCAAAGGCGACCTGGGTGCCGCGCTGGCCAAGCGTTACACCGAAGACGGTCAGGAGTACCTCGAGGGTTTGCGGACCCGTTCCGATGACCTTCGCGTGTGGATGAAGGGATACACCGACATTTTTCGCCTGGCGCTGGTGAACGATAACCGCATGTGCCTTTGCGGAATCATGTCCGCCGAATTCGACGACCTGCCGCCGGAGGTTAGGACAGAGGTCGAAGCCTTTAACTCACTCAATGTCCGATGGTTATCGGAAGTGTTGTCCGTTTGCCGGCCGCAGTTGAACCAAGAAGAACGGCAGCAGCAGGCGCTAGCGATTTATGCGGCAGTGGAAGGCGCTCAGTTGATCGCGCGTGGGCGTGACGACATCAGTGTTTTTGACCAAACGATCGAAACCTATCGCTCGATGGGCCTGCTACCTTAGCTTGCAACTACTCTGATAACGGGCGACAGCCACAGAAACCACAGCAGTCGCTCGCCTGTAAACACGTCTCAGATTTCCGCACGTCGCGTGGCCAAGAGTCACGCGGCCCTTGATCATTACACTGCGGAGCGAGTATTTGACTGGTCGGGTGTGGATGTGACGCACTTGCAACCGACTTCCTTTGCACAGTGGCTGATCTATCCGCACTGGCGTAGGCATATCGTTGAACACGGAGAGATTCGCCTACCGTTTGGCTCAGGTCGCCATGCCCCGATCGCAGCCGAGGATCAGGCTCGACTAATCGCAGCCATCCTGGAAACCCCTTAACCCCACAAGGGCAAGACTTACCCGCTACACGGTCCGATTGAACTGAACCAACAGTCCATAGCTGATGCAGTCGGCAAAGTCTTGGATCGTGAGATCAAGTACGTGGCGACAACACTGGATCAATACCGCCAGGAATTGGAGAGAGATGGCCTACAGCCTTTTCTCATTCAGCATCTGCTGGAAGTTGCGAAGGACTACCAGCACGGAGGTGAGGATTTCATCATTGGCGAAGTCACGGGACGGCCACCGATGACTGTTACACAAGAGCTATTCAGCAGATAAAGCCCTTTTCAGGTTGCGGTAATTGACCGCTTTGAGTCGATTTCGGCCTCTTCAGCGGCAACCTCGACTGGCCCCCTGTACCGATCGCATTCCAACGGAATAGCTGAAACGAAAAAAACCGTCAGAAGGCAGGTTTTTCAAGACTTCCAAAGAACTCAAAAGCGCTCTGTGGAATGCAAGATGGTGCCCGAGACAGGAATCGAACCTGCGACCTTCGCGTTACGAGTGCGCTGCTCTACCGGCTGAGCTACACGGGCGGTGGCTAAAACTAGCACCGTCCCCCGTGGCCAGGCAACCTGCGACACAGGGATTTTCACCACACAGCAAAACGCCCCGAACCAGTCGGGGCGTTTGCTTGTTCAGCGGCTAAGCGAGGGAGTGATTAAACGCCCGATGCCTTGGCTGCTGCCACGTCTTTGATGGACAGCTTGATACGGCCGCGGTTGTCCACGTCCAGCACCAGCACTTCCACTTCCTGGCCTTCTTTCAAGATGTCGGTCACTTTCTCGACGCGAGCATCGCTCAGCATGGAGATGTGGACCAGACCGTCCTTGCCCGGCAGGATGTTGACGAAGGCGCCGAAGTCGACGATGCGTTCAACCTTGCCGACGTAGATCTTGCCAATCTCGGCTTCGGCAGTGATGCCCAGGACGCGCTGGCGTGCTGCTTCTGCCGCTTCCTTGGTTTCGCCGAAGATCTTGATCGAGCCGTCGTCTTCGATGTCGATCGAAGCCTTGGTTTCTTCACAGATCGCACGGATGGTCGCGCCGCCTTTACCGATGACATCACGGATTTTGTCGGTGTCGATTTTCATCGCGATCATGGTCGGAGCATTTTCCGACAGTTCGGTACGGGACTGACCGATGATCTGGTTCATCTGGCCGAGGATGTTCAGGCGCGCTTCCAGGGCTTGGCCCAGGGCGATTTCCATGATCTCTTCGGTGATGCCCTTGATCTTGATGTCCATCTGCAGTGCGGTGACGCCCTTGGCGGTACCGGCCACTTTGAAGTCCATGTCGCCCAGGTGGTCTTCGTCACCCAGGATGTCGGTCAGGACGGCGAATTTCTCGCCTTCCTTCACCAGGCCCATGGCGATACCGGCAACCGGCGCCTTCATCGGCACACCGGCGTCCATCAGGGCCAGGGAAGCGCCGCAGACCGAAGCCATCGAGCTCGAGCCGTTGGACTCGGTGATTTCCGAGACCACGCGAATGGTGTACGGGAACACATCAGCGGCAGGCAGCATGGCCTGGACCGAACGACGGGCCAGACGACCGTGGCCGATTTCGCGGCGACCGGCGCCACCCATGCGACCACACTCGCCCACCGAGAACGGAGGGAAGTTGTAGTGCAGCATGAACGGGTCTTTCTTTTCGCCTTCCAGGGTGTCGAGCAGTTGCGCGTCACGGGCGGTGCCCAGTGTGGCAACGACCAGGGCCTGGGTCTCGCCACGGGTGAACAGTGCCGAACCGTGGGTCTTCGGCAGGACGCCGACTTCGATGTTCAGCGGACGCACGGTGCGAGTGTCGCGACCGTCGATACGCGGCTTGCCGTTGACGATGTTTTCGCGAACGGTGCGGTATTCGATTTCACCGAAAGCGGCTTTGACGTCGCTGGCCGATGGCTGGCCTTCTTCGCCGGACAGCTTGGCAACGACCTGGTCTTTCAGCTCACCCAGGCGTGCATAACGGTCGGCCTTGACGGTGATGGTGTAGGCCTGGGAGATCGCTTCGCCGAACTCGGCACGGATCGCGCCCAGCAGTTCGGTGGCTTCAGCTTGTGGAGCCCAGGTCCAGGTTGGCTTGGCGGCTTCGGCGGCCAGTTCCTTGACGGCGTTGATCACCACCTGGAACTCGTCGTGGGCGAACAGCACGGCGCCCAGCATCTGGTCTTCGGTCAGTTCCTTGGCTTCGGATTCAACCATCAGCACGGCTTCGGAAGTACCGGCCACGACCATGTCCAGGCTCGATGCCTTCAGTTGCTCGTAGGTCGGGTTCAGCAGGTAGCCGGTGCTTTCGTGGAACGCGACGCGGGCAGCGCCGATCGGGCCATCGAAAGGAATGCCGGAGATGGCCAGGGCAGCCGAGGTACCGATCATCGCAGCGATGTCCGGATCGGTTTTCTTGCTGGTGGACACGACGGTGCAGACAACCTGCACTTCGTTCATGAAACCTTCAGGGAACAGCGGACGGATCGGACGGTCGATCAGTCGGGAAGTCAGGGTTTCTTTCTCGGAAGGACGGCCTTCACGCTTGAAGAAACCGCCAGGGATCTTACCGGCAGCGTAAGTCTTTTCCTGGTAGTGAACAGACAGAGGGAAGAAGCCCTTGCCTGGATCGGCTTGCTTGGCACCGACAACGGTCACCAATACGCTGACGTCGTCGTCAACGGTGACCAGCACTGCGCCGGAGGCCTGACGGGCGATACGGCCAGTCTCGAGGGTAACGGTCGACTGACCGAATTGGAATTTTTTGATTACCGGGTTCACGGTGTCCTACCTTCTTTGTGGCTCTTGGGGAACTTGTCTTCTTGCGAAATTCTTGGGCAGTGCGGGGAATCGGCCCAACGACTGTCCAGATAAAACTTGAGGCTGGGAGCCTGCCGGCTGCCAGCGCAAAACGCGGGCAACTGGCAGACAACCAACCTCATAGCGCAATCGCTGATTAGCGACGCAGGCCCAGGCGGCCGATCAAGGTGCTGTAACGATTAACGTCTTTGCCCTTGAGGTAATCCAGCAGCTTGCGACGCTGGTTTACCATGCGGATCAGACCACGACGGGAGTGGTGGTCTTTACCGTTGGCCTTGAAGTGACCTTGCAGTTTGTTGATGTTGGCGGTCAGCAGTGCAACTTGCACTTCTGGCGAACCAGTATCACCAACAGCTTGCTGGTAGTCGGTCACGATCTGAGCTTTTTCTTCAACGCTGAGTGCCATGTGGCTTTCCTCTTGTGAGGTACCGTCTCCAGGGAAACCGTACCAACAGGCCAGGGACAAATCCCTGTATCTATAAATGAGTAGTGACCGTGCCTGTTAACAGCCACACTCGCCAACCTGCTGTTACGCAGGCTGGTTCCGGTCATTCCGACCGAATCAGTCGACGCGGCGCAATACGCCCGTCTTCACTCACTTCACCAATACCGATGAAGCGACCGTTGTGATCCTGTACCCGGACCATGCCGAATTTCGGCGCATCCGGGGCACGTACCGGCTGGCCGTTGAGCCAGTAGAACGCGCTATGTTCCGAGAATTGCAGTAGCGGCCAATCCAGCAACCCGCTGTCCGATGGCATCAGGAAACGATCGACCGCTTCGTTACCACCCTCGGCATGCACCGCTTCGAGCTCTTCGAGCGTGACCGTCTGGGCCAGCGTAAAAGGCCCGGCCTGGGTCCGTCGCAACTCTGCCACGTACGCGCCACAGCCGAGCCGTTCACCAATATCCTCCACCAGGGTGCGGATATAGGTGCCCTTGCTGCAATCCACAGCCAGCCGCGCAGTATTACCGTCAAAGGCCAGCAATTCCAAGCGCGCAATAGTAACAGAACGCGGTTCGCGCTCCACTACTTCGCCGGCACGGGCCAGTTTATACAACGGCTGCCCATCACGCTTGAGGGCTGAGTACATTGGCGGTATCTGGCTGATTTGCCCACGAAAAGCCGGTAATACAGCCTCGATATCGGCCTGACCAACGGTCACCGGGCGTTCGAGCAGAACCTCACCTTCGGCATCCGCCGTGGTGGTGGTCTTGCCCAGTTGCGCCAGGGTCTCATAGCCCTTGTCGGAATCGAGCAGGTACTGGGAGAACTTGGTCGCCTCGCCAAAGCACAGCGGCAGCACGCCGGTGGCCAGCGGATCGAGGCTACCAGTGTGCCCGGCCTTTTCGGCATTGAGCAGCCAGCGAACCTTCTGCAGCGCCGCGTTGGAGGTGAACCCCAGCGGCTTGTCGAGCAGGATGATGCCGCTGACGTTACGACGGATGCGTTTGACCTGAGCCACCGATTACTCCTTGGTGTCTTCGGGTTCAGCCGCAACCGGGTGCTGACTGTCTTCAGCCACGGCGCGCTCGATCAGGGCCGACAGATGCGCACCGCGCACGACGCTTTCGTCGTAGTGGAAGTGCAACTGTGGGACGCTGCGCAGCTTCATCTCCCGGGCCAACTGCATACGCAGGAAGCCGGCGGCCGAGTTGAGCACCTTGATGCTCTGGGCGATTTCTTCGGCGCTGTCCTGGCCCATCACGGTGATGAAAATCTTCGCGTGACCGACGTCACGGCTGACTTCCACAGCGGTAATGGTGACCAGGCCGACGCGCGGGTCTTTGACTTCGCGACGGATCAGTTGGGCCAGCTCGCGCTGCATCTGATCGCCGATTCGTTGGGTACGGCTGTATTCTTTTGCCATGTCTTGTTACCTGTTACTGCCCCACGGTCAAACCCGTGAGGTCTGAAAGCGGCAAACGCCCGGCCTGGCAAAAGCCAGACCGGGCGTTGCGTTTAGAGTCCGGCAGCGAGGCGGCGCATATTCGTGCGGCTGCCCGGTGCGGCTCTTGAAGTGCGCGAGTTAGAGGCTGCGAGCAACCTGAACCTTCTCGAAGACTTCGATCTTGTCGCCGACCTTGACGTCGTTGTAGCTCTTGACGCCAATACCGCATTCCATGCCGGCACGTACTTCGGAAGCGTCATCCTTGAAGCGGCGCAGGGATTCCAGCTCGCCTTCGAAGATCACGATGTCTTCACGCAATACACGGATCGGACGGTTACGGTGAACGACACCCTCGATCACCATGCAACCGGCGATGGCACCAAACTTCGGCGAACGGAACACGTCGCGAACTTCGGCCACACCCAGGATGTTCTCCCGGACGTCGCTGCCCAGCATACCGGTCAACGCTTTCTTGACGTCTTCAATGATGTCGTAGATCACGTTGTAGTAACGCATATCCAGGCCTTCCTGCTCGACGATCTTGCGAGCGCCGGCATCGGCACGCACGTTGAAGCCGAACAGTACAGCATTGGAGGCCAGTGCCAGGTTGGCGTCGGACTCGGTGATACCACCGACACCGCCACCGACCACACGCACTTGCACTTCGTCGTTACCCAGGCCATTCAAGGCGCCGTTCAACGCTTCGAGCGAACCACGGACGTCGGATTTGAGGACGATGTTGAGCGTCTTCTTCTCTTCCTGGCCCATGTTCTCGAAGATGTTTTCCAGCTTGCCGGCGTGAGCACGAGCCAGTTTGACTTCGCGGAACTTGCCTTGACGGAACAGAGCCACTTCACGGGCTTTCTTCTCGTCAGCCACAACGCTCATCTCGTCGCCAGCGTCCGGGGTACCGTCCAGGCCGAGGATCTCGACCGGGATAGCCGGACCGGCTTCCTTGATTGGCTTGCCGTTCTCGTCGAGCATGGCACGCACGCGGCCGTAGTTCGAACCGACCAGCACCATGTCGCCTTGGCGCAGGGTACCGTCTTGAACCAGGACGGTCGCGACAGGGCCACGGCCCTTGTCGAGGCGCGATTCAACGACCACACCACGGCCAGGAGCCGAAGGCGTAGCAGTCAATTCCAGGACCTCGGCTTGCAACAGAACGGCTTCGAGCAGTTCGTCAACGCCGGTACCCATCTTCGCCGAGACCGGAACGAATGGAGTGTCGCCACCCCACTCTTCGGAGGTCACGCCGTGGACCGACAGTTCGCTGCGGATGCGATCGAGATCAGCGCCCGGCTTGTCGATCTTGTTCACTGCCACCACCAGCGGCACGCCAGCTGCCTGGGCATGCTGAACGGCTTCGATGGTTTGCGGCATCACGCCGTCGTCCGCTGCAACCACCAGGATCACGATGTCGGTCGCCTTGGCACCACGGGCACGCATCGCGGTAAACGCAGCGTGACCCGGGGTGTCGAGGAACGTCACCATGCCGCGGTCGGTTTCAACGTGGTAGGCGCCGATGTGCTGGGTAATACCACCAGCCTCACCTGCCGCAACCTTCGCACGACGAATATAGTCGAGCAGGGAGGTTTTACCGTGGTCGACGTGGCCCATGACGGTCACGACCGGTGCACGGGAAACCGCCTCACCTTCAAACTTCAGGGACTCGGCCAGGGAATCCTCCAGGGCGGTGTCGCTGACCAGGGTCACTTTGTGGCCCAGCTCCTCAGCAACCAGTTGGGCAGTTTCCTGGTCCAGTACCTGGTTGATGGTGGCTGGCGTACCCAGCTTGAACATGAACTTGATGATTTCAGCAGCCTTGACCGACATCTGCTGGGCCAGATCGCCCACAGTGATGGTCTCGCCGATCTTCACTTCACGCACGACAGGGCCGGTAGGGCTCTGGAAACCGTGGGCGTTGCGTTTCTTCAGCTTGGCCTTGCCGCGACCGCCGCGACGGAAGCCATCGCTTTCTTCATCGGTAGTACGTGGCGCAACACGGGGTGCTGGAGCCTTTTCCTTGACCGAAGCACGATGAGGCGCGTTCTTGCGCTCGCCATCGCCGCTGCCACGACGATTGTCGTCGGCACGTGGCTTGTCCGGACGACGCTGTTCGTCGCGCTTGCGAGTATCGGCAGGAGCCGGAGCTGGCGCCACGACTGGAGCCGCTTCGCGCACAGGTTCGGCAACCGGGGCAACAGCCTCGACAGCTTCCACCGGAGCGACTTGCGCAGCAGCAGGCTGGCGGCGCGCTTCTTCTTCGGCGCGACGCTTGGCTTCTTCTTCAGCCTTCTGACGAGCAGCATTTTCTACTGCGCGACGTTCTTCCTGTTCGCGTTTGCGCTCGGCTTCGATTTCTTCCGGGCTGCGCTGTACGAAGACTTTCTTCTTGCGTACTTCAACGCTGATGCTTTTGCTACCGGCAACACGCAGGGTGCTGGTGGTTTTACGCTGCAGAGTGATCTTGCGCGGTTCTTCCACTTTCGCCTTGTGACTGCTCTTCAAGTGAGTCAGCAGGGACTGCTTCTCACTGTCGGTCACATGTTCCTCGGCGGCGGTGTGCGGCAGACCTGCCTCACGCATCTGCTGCAACAGGCGCTCTACCGGTGTTTTGACCTCATCGGCCAGTTGTTTCACCGTGACTTGCGTCATGCACTTCTCTCCTCAGGCCGCGCCTAATTACTCGAACCAGTGGGCTCGGGCGGCCATGATCAACTTGCCGGCACGATCATCGTCAATGCCGTCGATGTCGAGCAGATCGTCAATAGACTGCTCGGCCAGGTCTTCGCGGGTAATTACGCCGCGCACCGCCAGTTCCATCGCCAAATCCTTGTCCATGCCCTCAAGCGAGAGCAGGTCTTCGGCCGGATGGGCGTCTGCCAGCTTTTCCTCAGTAGCGATGGCTTTGGTCAACAAACGATCCTTGGCCCGAGCGCGAAGCTCGTTGACGATTTCCTCGTCAAAGCCGTCGATGTTGAGCATTTCCTCCACCGGTACGTAGGCAATCTCTTCCAGGCTGGTAAAACCTTCGTCCACCAGCACCTGCGCCAGTTCTTCATCGACTTCGAGCTCTTCGATGAAGTTGCGCAGGATGTCGCCGGTTTCCGCTTGTTGCTTAGCCTGGATGTCCGATTCGGTCATCACGTTCAGGGTCCAGCCAGTCAACTGGCTGGCCAGACGCACGTTCTGACCACCACGACCGATAGCCTGAGCGAGATTGTCTGCGCCAACGGCGATGTCCATGGCATGGGCATCTTCGTCGACGATAATTGCCGCCACTTCAGCAGGCGACATGGCGTTGATCACGAACTGAGCCGGGTTGTCGTCCCACAGGACGATGTCCACGCGCTCGCCGCCCAACTCGCCGGATACGGCCTGGACACGCGAACCACGCATGCCGATGCAAGCACCTTGCGGGTCGATGCGCTTGTCCTTGGAGCGGACCGCGATCTTGGCACGCGATCCCGGATCACGGGAGGCGGCCATGACTTCGATCAGGCCTTCAGCAATTTCCGGCACTTCGATGCGGAACAACTCGATCAGCATTTCCGGCGCGGTACGCGACAGGATCAGCTGTGGGCCGCGGTTCTCGGTGCGGATTTCCTTGAGCAGCGCACGCAAACGCACGCCAACCCGGAAAGTTTCGCGAGAAATGATGTCTTCGCGAGCCAGCAACGCTTCAGCGTTGTTGCCCAGGTCGACGATCACGTTGTCGCGGGTCACTTTTTTCACGGTGCCGGAGATGATTTCCCCCAGGCGCTCGCGATAAGCGTCGACGACTTGCGCGCGTTCGGCTTCGCGAACTTTCTGCACAATAACCTGCTTGGCAGTCTGTGCAGCGATGCGACCGAACTCGATGGATTCGATTTTTTCTTCGACGACATCACCGACCTTGGCGCCCGGGTGCGTTTCTGCAACCTTGCTCGGCCAGGTTTCGATAGCCGGATCGTCCAGGTCGGCTTCCTCGACTACCGTCCAGCGACGGAAAGTCTCGTAGGCACCCGTGTGGCGATTGATTTCCACACGCAAATCAACTTCGTCTTCAAACCGCTTCTTGGTAGCAGTGGCCAGGGCCAGCTCCAGCGCTTCAAAAATAACGTTAGCCGGTACGCCCTTTTCATTGGATACCGACTCAACAACCAGCAGTACTTCTTTGCTCATCGTACGCCTCGCCTTTCGCAAGCCATTGGATCCGCGGGATCCGCAGTATCTGGCACGTATCAGTCAAAACTGGGAATAATGTTGGCCTTGTCGATCATATCGATCGGCAACAGGAACTCATGGTCATCTACCTGCACCACGACGTCCTGTTCTTCTACACCGCGCAGAAGGCCTTGGAAGTTGCGTCGACCTTCGAAAGGCGAGCGCAGCTTGATCTTCACTTGTTCACCGGCAAACAAAGCGAACTGTTCAAGAGTGAACAGGGGGCGCTCCATGCCAGGCGAGGAAACTTCAAGGGTGTATTCGGAGGTGATTGGATCTTCAACATCCAGTACACCGCTGATCTGACGGCTGACGATGGCGCAATCATCCACCAACACGCCGCCTTCCTTATCGATATAAACGCGCAACAGTGAGTGGCGACCTTGAGCCGAAAACTCAATACCCCAGCATTCATAGCCAAGGGCCACGACCACCGGGGCCAACAAGGCCTGCAACTGTTCTAGCTTGCTCGACACCTGAACCCCCTCGTGCATGTTTGTGCATGCTGTGCAAATAAAAAAAAATGGGCGAATCGCCCATCCCTGAAACGCCGTCGAATAGCGGCGTTATAAAGTGTCCAGCTAACAAAAAGCCCCTTGGAAGGGGCCCCTGAAACTGGTTGCGGGAGCCGGATTTGAACCGACGACCTTCGGGTTATGAGCCCGACGAGCTACCAGACTGCTCCATCCCGCGACAAAGCTGGGGCGGAAGTATACGACCGATCCCTTACAGGGTCAATGTAACCCTTCCACCTACAAGAAAGCCCGCAATCGCGGGCTCTCCTGATAATTGGTACCGAGAAGGGGACTCGAACCCCTACACCCTATGGGCACAACCACCTCAAGGTTGCGTGTCTACCAATTCCACCACCTCGGCAATACAGCGTTTGAAACCTTCTTACTTCTGCTCTTGAGCTGGAGGCACGTCAGTCGCCGGGTTGGCCGACTTTTGCTCTTGAAGCACCGGGACATCATCAGAAGCCGGTTGTTGCTTTGGCGCCTCCAGGACTGCTGGGTTTGGCAAACCTACTTGAGTCAGCTCGTGAGCTTTCTCTTTAGCAAAGTAACCTAACCCCAAGCTGGTCATGAAGAAACCGGCGGCAAGTATAGCAGTAAACTTACTAAGAAAGGTAGAGGAACCTTGGCTTCCGAACACAGTATTTGAAGCACCTGCACCGAAAGACGCACCAGCATCCGCACCTTTACCCTGCTGCAGCAATACGAGAGCAACTACACCCAGTGCACCCAGCAGATGAAAAACGACTACGACTGTTTCCAGCATTTTTTCAGTTTCCCGCGGCGCGACAGATCGCACCGAACTCATCTGCATTCAGGGACGCTCCACCAATGAGCCCCCCATCGATATCCGGCATGCCGAACAGTTCGACCGCATTGGCCGCCTTCACGCTGCCGCCGTATAGAAGCCGCACACCTCGTGCCACTTCAGAATTCTCTGCCGCCAACTGCGCGCGGATGGCTGCGTGCACATCCTGCGCCTGTTGCGGCGAAGCAGTCAGCCCGGTACCAATGGCCCAGACTGGCTCGTAAGCAATAATTGCCTTTGCAAAAGCACCAACACCCAGCTCTTCGATGATGCTGCCCAGCTGACGCTCGACAACTTCAAGGGTCTTGCCGGCTTCACGCTGCGCAAGGGTTTCCCCTATGCACAACACCGGAGTCAGACCACAGGCCTGGGCCGCAGCAAATTTGCGGATCAAGGTCTTGTCCTGCTCGCCCATGATCTGGCGACGCTCGGAATGTCCGACCAGGACCAGGGAACAACCTGCATCCACCAATTGACTCGGTGCAATCTCACCGGTCAACGCACCTTGCATGGACTCCACCGCAGAGTTCTGCGCGCCGACCGAAATCGACTTACCTTTCAAGCCATCAATCACTTGATTGATATACAAGCAAGGCGGGAATACCGCGACATCAACACCGCTTGGCAAGGCCAGATGACGAAGGCCATTGATCAGCTCAGCGACGCTGGCGCGGGTACCGTGCATCTTCCAGTTACCAGCTACCATAGGGCGACGCATGCTGTACCTCGTCGGTCAAAGTGGGCGCAGATGTTACCCAACCGATCCATGACTGGCAAGCCGAATTCAGGCAGAAACTTCAGTAACCAGTTTTGCCAGCTCTTCGGCATAACCGCGAACTTGCGCTTCATCCTCGCCTTCGACCATGACACGCACCAAAGGCTCTGTGCCGGACTTGCGCAACAATACACGTCCACGCCCCGCCATCGCCTGTGTCACACGCTCACTGGCCTGCTTGACCTTGGCATCCTCGAGAGGATTCACACCGCCCCCGAAACGCACGTTGATCAACACTTGCGGGCATTTGCGCAATGCCTGGCGCGACTGTGCGAGCCCTTCGTTACGCGCCTTGAGCGCCATCAGCACTTGCAAGGCCGCAATGATCGCATCACCCGTGGTGGTATGGTCGAAGCATACGATGTGGCCGGAGTTCTCACCGCCGATCACCCAGTTGCGCTCCAGCAGCTCCGAGATCACGTAGCGGTCACCCACATTGGCCCGCACGAACGGGATATCCAGGTCTGCCAGGGCCAGCTCCAGCCCGAGGTTGCTCATCAACGTGCCGACTACGCCGCCCTGCAGCTTGCCGCGCCCATGCAGGTCACGAGCAATAATGAACAGCAGCTCGTCACCATCGACGACCGTACCGGTGTGATCAACCATCAAGACCCGATCACCGTCGCCGTCGAAGGCGATCCCGAGATCAGCCTGCTCAGCCAGCACCGCAGCCTGCAACGCCTCGGTATGGGTGGAGCCACAGTTGTGGTTGATGTTCAGACCATTAGGCTGGGCGGAAAGCACCACCACCTCGGCCCCCAGCTCGCGAAAGACGCTCGGCGCGACTTTATAGGTTGCTCCGTGGGCGCAATCGACGACGACTTTCAGGCCGGAAAAACTGGTACCTGTGGGCACACTGCCCTTGCAGAATTCGATGTAGCGACCCGACGCATCGTTGATCCGCGACACTTTGCCGATCTTGCTCGACTCAACCACAGTCATCGGCGTGTCCAGCAGCTCTTCGATCATCAGCTCGATATCGTCCGGCAGCTTGGTACCCTGGCCGGAGAAGAACTTGATGCCGTTGTCGTCATGAGGGTTGTGCGAGGCACTGATCACGATGCCTGCCTGGGCCTGGAACGTACGCGTCAGGTAGGCAATGGCCGGCGTCGGCATCGGGCCCAGCAGCATCACATCGGCGCCCGCCGATGTCAGGCCAGCCTCGAGTGCCGATTCGAACATGTAGCCGGAAATTCGCGTGTCCTTGCCGACCAGCACCTTGCAGGCGCCCATCTTGCGGAACGCCATGCCGGCCGCCCAGCCGAGCTTGAGCATGAAATCAGGGGTAATAGGGTATTCGCCGACCCGACCACGAATACCGTCGGTGCCAAAGTATTTCTTGCTCATAAGTGCTCCGTCATTCTTATTCGGCTGAATCCACAGCTGCGATCATCCGCACGACATCCATCGTTTCGGCTACATCGTGCACACGCAATATGCGCGCGCCTTTGGTAAGGGCCAAGGCCGCAAGGGCGAGACCACCATACAGGCGCTCTCCCACCGGTCGGCCCAAGGCATTGCCTATCATGCTCTTTCGCGAAACCCCAACCAACAGGGGCCGCCCCAGGGCATGCAAGGCTTCCATATGTTTGAACAGGCTCAGGTTGTGAGCCAGCGTCTTGGCAAAGCCAAAGCCGGGATCAAGAACGATCCGCTCGGCGGGAATGCCCACGGCAGCACACTGGTCCAGACGCTCCACCAGGAATTCACCCACCTCCCTGGTTACATCATCATAGTGCGGGTCATTCTGCATGGTCCCCGGTTCGCCGAGCATATGCATCAGGCACACCGGCAACCCGGTGGCCGCCGCAGCGTCCAGGGCGCCGTCGCGCCGCAGGGACCGAACATCATTGATCAGGCCTGCCCCCAGTCGCGCAGTCTCGCGCATGACCGCAGGCGTGGACGTATCGACCGAGATAATGACATCAAGTTCGCGATGGATGCGCTCGACAATCGGCGCTACCCGCTCCAGCTCTTCGGTAGGCGAGACTGCCCGCGCGCCCGGCCGGGTCGATTCGCCGCCTACATCGATCAGCGTTGCACCGGCAGCCACCATGGCTTCGGCATGCCGCAGCGCAGCATCGAGCTGGCTGAATCGACCACCATCGGAAAAGGAATCAGGCGTGACATTGAGAATGCCCATGACATGCGCATGGGCCAAATCAAGAACCCGGTTGCCGCAAGGCAACCGGGTCGAGGACTGAACAGAAGTCATTTCAAGCCTTAGACATCAGCGGCCGGACCGCCAATCGGTGTTTCCGGACGCTCACCCTGTACCGCCGGAGGCGTACCGGAGGTGCCGGTACCACCCGACCAGTCACGAGGCTCGCGAGGTTCGCGACCCGCCATGATGTCGTCGATTTGCTCGGCGTCGATGGTTTCGTACTTCATCAAGGCATCGGCCATGGCATCAAGCTTGTCACGGTTGTCCGTAAGAATCTGCCGGGCAGTGCCGTAGCACTGGTCGATGATACTGCGCACTTCGGAATCGATCAGCTTGGCTGTCTCGCCGGAGAAGCTTGCATGCTGGCCACCGCCACCACGACCAAGGAACACCTCCCCCTCTTCTTCGGCATACATCAGCGGCCCCAACTTCTCGGACAGGCCCCACTTGGTGACCATATTCCGAGCGATCTGACTGGCGCGCATGATGTCGTTGGACGCGCCGGTGGTCACACCGTCGAAGCCCAGGGTCATTTCCTCAGCGATACGGCCGCCATACAACGAACAGATCTGGCTGATCAATGCACGCTTGGACAGGCTGTAGCGATCCTCTTCCGGCAGGAACATGGTCACGCCCAAGGCACGACCTCGTGGGATGATCGAGACCTTGTAGACCGGATCATGCTCGGGCACGACACGACCGACGATCGCGTGACCCGCCTCGTGATACGCGGTGTTCTGCTTTTCTTTCTCCGACATGACCATGGACTTGCGCTCCGCGCCCATCATGATCTTGTCCTTGGCCAGCTCGAACTCCTTCATCTCCACGACACGCTTGCCGGTACGAGCGGCGAACAACGACGCTTCGTTGACCAGGTTCGCCAGGTCTGCACCGGAAAAGCCCGGCGTACCACGCGCGATGACTGCCGGAGCGACGTCATCACCCATTGGCACCTTGCGCATATGGACCTTGAGGATCTGCTCGCGACCGCGAATGTCCGGCAGCCCCACCACGACCTGGCGGTCGAAACGTCCCGGACGCAACAGCGCAGGGTCGAGTACGTCAGGACGGTTGGTGGCGGCAATCACAATGATGCCGTCGTTCATTTCGAAGCCGTCCATCTCGACCAGCAACTGGTTGAGGGTCTGCTCGCGCTCGTCGTGCCCGCCACCCATGCCGGCGCCACGGTGGCGACCGACGGCGTCGATCTCATCGATGAAGATGATGCATGGCGCGTGTTTCTTGGCCTGTTCGAACATGTCGCGGACACGACTGGCGCCCACGCCGACGAACATTTCGACGAAGTCGGAACCGGAAATCGTGAAGAACGGCACCTTGGCCTCACCGGCAATCGCCTTGGCCAGCAAGGTTTTACCGGTACCTGGCGGGCCAACCATCAGCACACCGCGTGGAATACGACCGCCCAGGCGCTGGAATTTGCCCGGATCACGCAGGAACTCGACCAGTTCGCCCACTTCTTCCTTGGCTTCGTCGCAGCCCGCGACGTCGGCCAGGGTGGTTTTCACCTGGTCTTCGGAAAGCAGTCGAGCCTTGCTCTTGCCAAAGCTCATCGGCCCGCCCTTGCCTCCCCCGCCACCCTGCATCTGGCGCATGAAGAACATGAACACGGCGATGATCACCAGGATCGGGAAGCTGGCGACCAGGAGCTGGGTCCAGATGCTTTGCTGCTCAGGCTGCTTGCCTTCGACCACGACGTGGTTGTCCACCAGGTCGCCGATCAGGCCATTGTCCTGGATTGCCGGACGAATGGTCTTGAAGCTGTCGCCATCGGTGCGCTTGCCGGTAATCACATAGCCATCAACGGCTACACGCTCGACCTTGCCATCCTTGACCTGCTGGATGAAGTCGGAATAGTTGAGGGTCTGCGGCTCGTTAGGGCTGGAGAAGTTGTTCATCACGGTCACAAGGACAGCGGCGATGATCAACCACAGGATCAGATTCTTTGCCATATCGTTCAATTAACTACCCTCTGAAGCAAGCTCCGCTACTGGCGCGCGCTTCGCATGATATTCACCGGCCTAACTTACTACATTACCTACGACTCTGGCAGGCGCCGTCTGTAACCCTTTGTGAAACACTTTCTACACAATATTCGCTAATGCTCACGGGACGAAATACGAAAAACCTATCGCCCCGGTCGAAAAACCTCTTATTCCTCACTGCGACCACGGAAACCACGGCCCAGCAGGTACTGCTCACGGGAGCGATCACGCGATGATTTCGGCTTGCGCGTCGTGACCTTCTCGAACTGCTTGCGCACGCTCTTGTGGTATTCGTCGAAGCCTTCACCCTGGAAGACCTTGATCAAAAAATCACCACCTGGCTTCAATACCCGAGTCGCAAGATCCAGTGCCAACTCGCACAGGAACATTGATCGCGGCATATCAACAGATGCCAATCCACTCATATTGGGGGCCATATCGGAAATCACAAGGTCCACCTCGTTTTTTCCAACCGCTTCAAGGATCTGCGCCAGTACGGCGTCCTCGGTGAAGTCACCCTGAATGAAGGTCACATCCGGGATGCTGTCCATTTCCAGGATATCGGAAGCGATCAGTGTGCCTTGTCCACCAATCAGACGACTGGTCACTTGGGACCAGCCACCCGGGGCGGCGCCCAAGTCGATCACGCTCATGCCTGGACGGATCAAACGGTCTCTTTCTTGAATCTCCAGCAGCTTGTAGCTGGCACGGGAACGATACCCGTCTTTTTGCGCCATTTTCACGAATGGATCGTTGAAATGCTCTCTGAGCCAGTTCTGGCTAGTCTTGGAACGGGCCACGGGCCACCTCTAAAAATAAAACGGGTCGTGATTAAGTGGGCGGTCCCGGACTTGCTCGGGTAAACTGGCCGCCGCTTTTTACAAGATCAGACGCAGGGGTCAGATTATGCCGCTCACTCAAGAGCAGAAGAAACAATACAAATCCATTGGCCACCATCTGAAACCGGTTTTGACTGTGGCTGACAACGGTTTGACTGAAGGTGTACTCGCCGAACTGGAACGCGCCTTGGGCGATCACGAGCTGATCAAGATCAAGCTCAACATCCTCGACCGCGAAGCCCGCCTGGCTGCCGTTGCTGAACTGTGCAAGACCGGCAAGGCCGACCTGGTGCAGGTCATCGGCAAGATGGCGCTGATTTATCGCAAGAATTTCAGCGTCAACAAGCAACTGTCGAACGTTCACCGCTTCAAGTGATGTCAAAGGGTCAAGGGTGTGCCTCGCGCACCCTGCCGCCCCATCCGGGAACCGGCTGCAACACCAGCACCAACCCGGAAAAACCCAGCACCAGGTAACTGAATACCTGCCATTGGCTCGCATCCGGCCAGCCGAGACGCACTGCAAAGAACATCCCGCACGCGTACAACGACATGAGCAACAATTGCCCACGAATGTCGCGCCATAGACTGGCAAGGCCCTCGGCCTGAACCAGCACCAAGACCTGAAATATCACGCACGCTGCGGAAAAACCTACCAGCAGCGCCGTCAGCATGCCTGCGATTTCATCGATGAGCAGCGGTGCCAAGCCGACTCGACCCAGCACCGGCAGCAAACCGATGTGCAACAACCAGACGCCGCCCACCCACAACATCTGGGTGAGCTGCCAGATCATGGCGCCTGCTCGCAGCGGGCGCCTTCGTTCAGATGTGACGGACTTCGACAATCTCATACTCGATGACACCGCCAGGTGTCTTCACCGCCACCACATCACCCTCTTCCTTGGCAATCAAGGCGCGAGCGATGGGCGAACCAACGGAAATCTTGCCGAGCTTGATGTCTGCCTCGTCCTCACCAACGATCTGGTAAGTGACGCTTTCATCGGTCTCGACGTTGGCGATTTCCACGGTAGTGCCAAAGATCACCTTGCCGGTGTGCGGGATCGTCGTGACATCGATGATCACCGCATTCTGCATACGGCCTTCGATATCACGGACACGCGCCTCGACCATCCCCTGCTCCTCTCGGGCAGCGTGGTATTCGGCGTTTTCCTTGAGATCGCCCAGCTCGCGCGCTTCACCAATAGCCTGGCTCAAGCGCGGGCGCTCGACCTTGGTCAGGAAAGCGTGTTCTTCTTCCAGGGCCTTCGCGCCCTGAACCGTCATCGGGTACTTGGTTATGCTCATGCCTTCAATCCTGCATGTAGATCCTGCAAGCGACGCACGGTCTTCTCGGGACCGAACTTGAGCGCTTCGCAGATCGCTTCGCCCGCAGCAATGGTCGTGGTGCAGTAGATCTTGTGCTGCAGCGCATTGCGACGAATGGAGTAGGAATCGGCGATCGACTGGCGACCTTCGGTGGTGTTGATGATCAGTGTGACTTCGTCATTCTTGATCATGTCGACCACGTGCGGACGCCCCTCGGTCACCTTGTTCACGCGGCGCACTTTCAGGCCTGCCGCCTCGATCAGTCTGGCAGTGCCGGCAGTGGCGACCACTTCGAAGCCCAAGTTGATCAGATCACGGGCTACGCCTGCAACCAGTGGCTTGTCGTCATCACGCACGCTGATGAACGCCGTACCGCCAGTCGGCAATACTTCGCTGGCGCCCATCTGGGCCTTGGCGAAGGCCTCGCCAAAGGTATCGCCCACACCCATCACTTCACCGGTGGATTTCATTTCCGGGCCGAGGATCGGGTCCACGCCTGGGAACTTGGCGAACGGGAACACCGCCTCTTTCACACTGTAGAAGTTCGGAATGATTTCCTTGGTGAAATTCAGCTCTTTCAGGGTTTTGCCAGCCATGACCCGTGCCGCGATCATCGCCAGGGAAACACCGATGCACTTGGAGACGAACGGCACGGTCCGGGAAGCGCGCGGGTTGACTTCGATGACGTAGATGTCCTCGCCCTGCAAGGCCAGCTGCACGTTCATCAGGCCGACAACGCCCAGTTCCAGGGCCATTTTCTTGACCTGCTCGCGCATCTCGTCCTGGATATGCGCCGGCAGCGAGTAAGGCGGTAGCGAACAGGCGGAGTCACCGGAGTGAACACCTGCTTGCTCGATGTGCTGCATGATCGCACCGATCACCACATCCTTGCCGTCGCTGACCGCGTCCACGTCCATTTCGATGGCGCAGTTGAGGAAGTGGTCCAGCAGCACCGGGCTGTCGTTGGACACCTGGACCGCTTCGCGCAGGTAGCGCTTGAGCTCGTCCTCCTGGTAGACGATTTCCATCGCACGGCCACCCAGTACATAGGACGGACGCACCACCAGCGGGTAGCCGATCTTGGCCGCGGCACGAATCGCTTCGTCCTCGCTGCGCACGGTGGCGTTTGGCGGCTGACGCAGGTTCAGGCGCTCGACCATCTGCTGGAAACGCTCACGGTCTTCGGCGCGGTCGATCGCATCCGGGCTGGTACCGATGATCGGCACGCCAGCGGCTTCAAGGGCGCGCGCCAGCTTCAGCGGGGTCTGGCCGCCGTACTGGACGATCACGCCTTTGGGCTTCTCGACGCGAACGATTTCCAGCACGTCTTCCAGGGTCACGGGTTCGAAGTACAGGCGATCGGAGGTGTCGTAGTCGGTGGAGACGGTTTCCGGGTTGCAGTTGACCATGATGGTCTCGTAACCGTCGTCGCGCAGGGCCAGCGCCGCGTGTACGCAGCAGTAGTCGAACTCGATGCCCTGGCCGATCCGGTTAGGACCGCCACCCAGGATCATGATCTTGTCGCGGGTCGATGGCGCCGCTTCGCACTCTTCTTCGTACGTGGAGTACAGGTAGGCGGTGTCGGTGGCGAACTCGGCCGCGCAGGTGTCGACGCGCTTGTAGACCGGGAACACTTCCAACTTGTGGCGATGAGCGCGCAGGCTCTTCTCGGTCACACCCAGCAGCTTGGCTAGGCGCATGTCGGAGAAGCCTTTGCGCTTGAGGCGGAACATCGTGTCGCGGTCGATGCTGGACATGCCCAGGGTCTTGACCTTCTCTTCTTCCTTGATCAGATCTTCGATCTGCACCAGGAACCAAGGGTCGATCATGTTCATGCCGAAGATCTGCTCGACGGTCATGCCGGCACGGAAGGCATCGGCCACGTACCAGATACGCTCGGCGCCCGGCACGGTCAGCTCGCGCTTGAGCACGCTCATGCTTTCCGGATCATTCAGGTCCAGCTTCGGATCGAGGCCGCAAACGCCCACTTCCAGGCCGCGAAGGGCTTTCTGCAGGGATTCCTGGAAAGTCCGGCCGATGGCCATGACTTCACCAACCGACTTCATCTGAGTAGTCAGGCGGGCATCGGCCTTGGCGAATTTCTCGAAGGCGAAGCGTGGCAGCTTGGTAACGACGTAGTCGATGGACGGCTCGAAGGACGCCGGGGTCTTGCCGCCGGTGATGTCGTTCGACAACTCGTCCAGAGTGTAGCCCACAGCCAGCTTGGCAGCGACCTTGGCAATCGGGAAACCGGTGGCCTTGGAAGCCAGGGCCGACGAACGGGATACCCGCGGGTTCATCTCGATGACCACCATGCGACCGGTGTTCGGGCAGATGCCGAACTGGACGTTGGAGCCGCCGGTTTCCACGCCGATCTCGCGCAATACCGCCAGGGAGGCGTTACGCAGGATCTGGTATTCCTTGTCGGTCAGGGTCTGGGCCGGCGCGACAGTGATCGAGTCACCGGTGTGCACGCCCATCGGGTCGAAGTTCTCGATGGAGCAGACGATGATGCAGTTGTCCTTTTTGTCGCGGACAACTTCCATTTCGTATTCTTTCCAGCCGATCAGGGATTCGTCGATCAGCAGTTCCTTGGTCGGCGACAAGTCGAGACCACGGGCACAGATTTCTTCGAACTCTTCACGGTTGTAGGCGATACCACCACCGGTGCCGCCCATGGTGAAGGACGGACGGATGATGCACGGGAAGCCAAGGCGTTCCAGGACAGCGTTGGCCTCTTCCATGCTGTGGGCGATGCCCGAGCGCGGGCAGTCCAGGCCGATGGATTTCATCGCCTTGTCGAAGCGCGAACGGTCTTCGGCCTTGTCGATGGTATCGGCGTTGGCGCCGATCATTTCCACACCGAACTTCTCCAGGACGCCTTCGCGCTCCAGGTCCAGGGCGCAGTTCAGCGCGGTCTGGCCACCCATGGTCGGCAGCAGTGCGTCCGGGCGCTCTTTCTCGATGATCTTGGCAACGGTCTGCCACTTGATCGGCTCGATGTAGGTGGCGTCGGCCATGGCCGGGTCGGTCATGATGGTGGCCGGGTTGGAGTTCACCAGGATGACGCGGTAGCCCTCTTCGCGCAGGGCTTTACAGGCCTGCGCGCCGGAGTAGTCGAATTCGCAGGCCTGGCCGATCACGATCGGGCCAGCGCCGAGAATCAGGATGCTTTTTATGTCTGTACGTTTTGGCATGGGTTTGTCACTCAAATCCGCAGGTCAGTCGGCTAGGCCGTCGAACAATCTTTGAAGCGCCCGAGGGGGCCGCCGCACTCGGGGCCGCCCTCGGGCTTCACGCGGTCAGCGTCGCTTGGCCATCTCATTGATGAAGCGATCGAACAGCGGCGCCACATCGTTCGGGCCCGGGCTGGCTTCAGGGTGGCCCTGGAAGCTGAACGCGCTCTTGTCGGTACGCTCGATGCCTTGCAGCGTGCCGTCGAACAGCGACTTATGGATCGCACGCACGTTGGCTGGCAGAGTCGCTTCATCTACCGCAAAACCGTGGTTCTGGCTGGTGATCATCACCACGCCCGTGTCCAGGTCCTGCACCGGGTGGTTGGCACCATGGTGGCCATGGCCCATCTTCAAGGTCTTGGCGCCCGAGGCGAGGGCCAGCAATTGATGACCGAGGCAGATGCCGAATACCGGGATCTCGGTTTCCAGCACGTCCTTGATCGCCTGGATCGCGTAGTCGCAAGGCTCGGGGTCACCAGGGCCGTTGGACAGGAACACGCCGTCGGGCTTGAGGGCCAGGACGTCGGCGGCCGGGGTTTGGGCTGGCACCACGGTGACGCGGCAACCGCGCTCGACCAACATGCGCAGGATGTTCAGCTTGACGCCATAGTCGTAAGCAACCACGTGGTATGGCAGCTCGGAAGCCTCGATCGTCGCGTGACTGTCGGTCTTCAGGTCCCAGACCGTGGAGCGCCATTCGTATTGTTTCTTGGTGCTGACGACTTTCGCCAGGTCCATGCCCTTGAGACCCGGGAAACCCTGGGCAGCGGCAATGGCGGCTTCTTCGGAAATGTTGTCGCCGGCCATGATGCAGCCGTTCTGCGCGCCTTTTTCCCGAAGGATGCGGGTCAGGCGACGAGTGTCGATACCAGCGATCGCCACAACGTTGTTGGCTTTCAGGTAATCGGACAGGGACATCGTGTTACGCCAGTTGCTCGCTACCAGCGGCAAGTCACGGATGACCAGGCCGGCGGACCAGACACGATCAGACTCGGCATCTTCCGGCGTGGTGCCGGTGTTGCCGATGTGCGGGTAAGTCAGGGTAACGATTTGCTGGGCGTAGGAAGGATCGGTAAGAATTTCCTGATAGCCGGTCATTGCGGTGTTAAACACCACCTCACCAACGGTCTGGCCGTCGGCTCCAATGGCTTCGCCGCGAAAAATGCTGCCATCAGCAAGGGCGAGTATGGCTGGCTTAGTCAAGAAGACCTCCCGTAAATAAAGCCTGAAAGGGCGATCGCAGGTTGTAAAAAAGCGGA